>Ga0118677_10004134_pt1 | contig 26789 bp, 15 predicted proteins | sample AliMusrvi5mmetaG_FD_86154 | JGI IMG/M metagenome (GOLD analysis project Ga0118677, IMG submission 86154) | reverse complement strand
GCACCAGATATGTGAATGCCGCCGTCGCGGCAGGTAAGTTTTCCGGGTATTAGTGGTTTTTTCCCGGGAGGGCGGGGTCGCTGGCGTCTTGCCAGCCGCCCCGCCTTTTTGCGGGAGCTCATTGCGGGACATCACAGCTTGCCGGAAACCCTGGTATTTCCCAGCAGCTAGTCTGGTTTGAAAGCCACGGGTGGAGGGAGAGTGGCAAGACGTGGCGCTGTGGTCATGCTCGTCGCAAAGCATGGCGGTTAGATGCGCCCTTTCGGATCAAGGCGGCGCGGGCTCATTGCCATGCCGCCCGAGGTGGTGCGGCGGGTGCTCGACGATGTGGACGAGTATCCGCGTTTCATGCCTTACGTCACCGAAGGCTCGTGGCTGCTCGAACCGACGAGCGATGGCCGGCAGACGCGGGCAACTTACTGCATCTACTCGGACTCGGGCGGTTCCCTGCCGACCTACATCGTCAATGCCGCAAGCAAGACGGCGATCCCCAAACTGTTCGAAGCAATCCGCAAACAAGCGCAGCTCAAGAAGTATTCCGCAGCGCGTTGAGCGCGGTTGTTCAAGCGGAGGATTGAGTGACGGGTCGGTGCCGACGCGGCAGGTTTTTCAGCGCTACCGTCCGGTTTTCAAACCGCGCCATAATACGTTGCGCCGAAGAAGATCTTGCGACCAAGCTCACTTGAACAAAGTGTCGATGCCCATGGCCGAATCGCGCAGAAGCTTGACGCGAAACGGCTCAAACTAGGTTTGTGACGAGACTCAGGCGCATCAATCCGCGAGTGCCGGATTGCCAAATCCTGTCGTTTGCCCGGCGCCGTTCCACTGGCCATTCCAACTGAACCAGTACCCGTTGCATTCCGTGCCATATTCCACAATGAGCGGGTAGCGATAAGCCAGCGCCGCCTGCCCCCACGCCGTGAGATCCGCATCGAAATTGCCCGCTATGATATTATCCGGCGTGTAGACCGTTTCCGTGACACCCGGTTCGGTGGTGGAACGCAACATGAGGCGGATGAAGGGAATGGACCCGTGGGCGTGAATCCAGTCAGCGGTCGCCTGTGGAAAGAGGCGCCCCTGGAACCAGTTGTGGGAGAAATAGACCCAGGCGACATGTTTGCCGGTCATTTGCTCGTATTGCGTAACCAGACCCAGATTCACATCGTCTTCGTTACCACCGGGACTCCCCGGAAAGATACCGTGATAGACTTTCCCGAGCGGTGGTGGCCCGATGCGAAATCCTGGCGGCAGCGGCAAGTAGGCCCGCGCGCTCAGCGCACACAACACGACCAGCGCCATAAAAATTATAAGACTCGCTACCAACCGCATAGCCCCCCCTTTGCTGTCCGACAGCACGACACGCGGTACTTCTTTATACCCAATTATTCCATATGGACACCACCAGTGCGGGTAACACACACCTTCTCCGCAGACGCCACATAGAGCCAGTCCCAAAAACCGGCAAATTTCCTCGCGGCATCTTTTGTGTTCAGGCTTTGTCGCGATTTTCTCGTGTGTCTCTTCTCGATACAGTCGAAAATCGCTTCGCGCCTGACACCAAAATCGGCTCGCGATGAAAAATGCCGGACTTTGGGACAGGCTCTACATAAGCATCCGGTAGGCCAGCGCCAACACGGGTTCGGCGGCGAAGGTCAGGCCGAGGGCGTCACGGATCGCAGTAGGGTTGGCAGTCACCACATCAAGCAGGATACCGCTGGCGCCGCGAGCGGCAGCGTGGGCAGCAGTTTCCAACACCAGCGCGCAGGCGCCTTCGCCAAGGATGGCGGCGTCCAACGCGCCCTCGGCGGCCAGCGCGCGGTACAACGGTTCACTAATCGCGTCAACGCCAACTGCCAGCAGCAGATCGGCGCGTCCTACTTGCAGGGCTTCCAGCGCGCTGTCCAGCGCCTGCCGGCCCGCCCCCTGCCCGGCAAAGGATCCATGATGGCCGCCCAGGGTGAACTCGATGGCCGCCAAACTGGTGGGGGTATTCACATACATGTGGCTGAACAGCAGCGGGTTGGCCAAGCGCGCGCCTTTTTGCTGCAATAACGTGGTAAAGGTCTGCATGGTGCCCAGGCAGCCATACTCACTGCCTAACACCACACCCGCGCGCCAGCGGGCATATTGCCCGGGCGCTAAACCGGCATCGGTGAGCGCCAACTGACAGGCAGCCAGTGTAAATTCTGAGGCCCGGTCCAGGTACGTTTTAATACTGGGCAAGATCGCACCCAACTCCAACCCGGTCACCTCAGCGGTGGCGTGGGCCGCGGGAAACAGGCTGAGCGGCGTCACGCCGGCGCGTCCCGCGTGCATCCCGGCCAACCATGCCGTGCGCCCGATACCGACGGCCGATACCGGACCGAACCCGGTGATCATTACTTCATGCATCATCTGCTCTCCAACCCGGCGGTGGTAGGGTCGTGGGGTGAGAAACGCGAACTGCCTGCTCGTGTCTGCCTGTCCCGCAAGACCTATACCCCCGTTACCCACGCAATTCCATCATCATCGCCATCCGAGACGCGCGCCGTTCCTCGTAGCGGGTGAGGATATCCTGGACCCGTGTCACGACAATGATGACGGCGGCGACATTATCAGTGAGCCCGATCAACGTCGTCCATTTCGGAATTAAGCGATTGGGCAGCAGCAGGTACAGCAACGCGGCGCCGACCAGCAACTTCGGACCAAGGTCTTCTTGCGGGTCGCAGAGATACTCATACATTAACTGCAGTTTCTGCCATAAGATGCGACCGAGGCGCGAGCGTTTGACCGTTGTTGCCAGCTGATCCGCCATCACCAGACGCCCCTCCGGCGTCACCGCCAGCGCGCCAACTTCCCGTAACAGGCCCCCCACAGCCGCGACCGTGGAAGCCGGTGTATGGTTCGCCATAATATACCTCTCTCGCATTATTCAGAATATTTCGAATAATGCAACTATTAGCCCGGCAGTCAATAACTTCATGAATAATTCCGGGCTCTTTGTCACGAATCCGGTGTCGGCAGTCCAAACTCGATACGCTGGACGCCAATCTTTCTTATGCCCATTTCCGGAGTACGATAGCCGCATTGTTGCCGCCGATGCCCGACGAGATGGAGAGTGCAGTGCGCAGGGTGATGGCGCGGGCCTGACCGGGCACGTAATCCAGGTCGCATGCCGGGTCGGGCTGTTCGAGGTTCAACGTGGGGGGAACGATCCCCGCGCCCAGCGCGCAGATGGTGACCAGGGCTTCCACGCTGCCCGCGGCGGCCATCATGTGCCCGATCGCGGGTTTGATGCTACTCATCGGGATTGCGTAGGCGCGTGCGCCCAACGTCGTCTTCACCGCTTTCGTTTCCGTGACGTCAAAATAGGCGGTGCCGGTTCCGTGCGCATTCACATAGTCAATCTCCGCGCCGCTGATCCCGGCATCGTCCAATGCGGCTTGCAGTACGGCGACGATCCCTTCGCCCTCTTTATCCGGAGCGGTCAGGTGGTAGGTATTGTTATTCACCGCGTATCCCATCACCTCGGCGAGGATTGTCGCGCCGCGCGCCTGCGCGTGTTCGGCCTCCTCCAGCAGCAACGCCGCCGCGCCTTCGCCAAACAGAGTACCGCTGCGCCGCACATCGAAGGGGCGTAGTTCGTCATTGGTAATGGTGCGCAGGATGGACAGACCGGCCATGCTGGAAAACGCCAGACTGTCATGTCCCTCGCAGAGCACCGCGGGCGCTTTACCCAGACGAATGAGATCCATGCCCAACCCCAGCGCGGCGGTGCCGCTGGAGCAGGAAAGCGAGAGCACGCGGTGCGGTTCGGTCAACGCAAACCGCGCGGCCAGCAGCTCAGCGGTGCGGCTGTAGGTGAATTCGCGAAAGAGTTCGGCGGTTTCCGCGTCGATCGCCCCGGCCTGCAGGCAGGCCAGGTATTGATCCCAGGAGGCCGCGCCGCCGAAATTCGTCGAAGAGACCAGCCCGACGGGCGTGCCTGCCGGCAACCCGGCATGGTCCAGCGCTTGTGCGGCGGCATGAAGCGCGAACTGACTGGCTTCGTCATGTTCGTCATCCCAGGGAAAGTCGCGCACCTCGCCCATCTTCGCGTTGCGCAGCCCCGCCGGGTCCCAGCGCGTCATCGGCGCCAACCCGCTCTTTCCCGCCAGCAGTGCTTGCCACACGGTGTCCACCCCGGACCCCAGGCAGGACACCACCCCCATGCCGGTTACTACCACACGCCGCATACACCACTCCCGTCGTCCTCTTAGTCGAAACACCCTGATGATCACAGCCGACGGAGAAACCGCGTCCTGTCCCCCGTCGCGGTTAGCATGCGCCAATCCCTGGCGATCCGCCTGATTCATTGGACACCACGCGAGGGAGGAAAGTTTGTCGCCGGACACCACAGGCGATCATCTCTGCGCACCGTTACCCCCACGTCCGCGAATCCGGCACCGGCAACCAGACTGACCCCTGTGCGATGGATTGCTGGCTGATCAGGCCGGGCAACGTCATGTCCAGCGCCTGGTGGATGCCGATGGGCGGCTCAGTCTCTTCGAGAATCGCGCGCACAAAATCCTGCACTTCCAGATAATCCCCACCGCCGTGCCCGGCTTCACGCTGCTCCCGGCTGGGGTGTTGCCAGGACTCGGGTAGGAAGGCGTCGGCCAGCGCTTCGAGCGGCATCCACTTCGGTTCGGCGGAGTTACTCGCCAGCCAGATTTTGGGCTGGTCGCCTAATCCGCGTGCTGCCTCATAACAACCCTCAGTGCCTTGCAGACTGTAATAAGTCATATTGTGCGGTCGATTGGAGAGCATATCGAGTCGAATCTCCACCAGGCCCCCCTGTTCCATGCGGCAAAGCATGGTGGTGGAATCTTCATTTTCATAGTGTACCCCGCGCGGATCCGTGTAGTGGTGGCCGCTGCCGACACAACAGACGCTGACCACGCGCTCCCCCATCCACTGGTACACCGGCCCCAGGCTGTGCGTGGGATACGTACAACCGTTGATGCCCGTTTGCCAGGTGCGTCGCCAACGGGTGATTTCATTCAACGCCTTCACCTCGTGTATATAGGCGCCTTCGCCGTAGTAGAGCGTGCCGAAAAGACCGCGCCGGGCGATCTCGCGCACCAGTACATTCTCGCGCCTATAACAGTAGTTTTCCGCCATCATATAGCGCCCGTTGCTGGTGCGGCAGGCCCGCACCAGCGCCTGAGCTTCCTCCAGTGATACGGCGGCGGGCACCTCGCTCATTACGTGAATATCCCGCGCCAGCGCCTGCAGGCTTTGTGGCACGTGTAACGGCATGGGGGTACCGATGACCACCAGGTCCAGACAGGCCTGCTCGAGCATCGCATCATAATCAGTATAGACCAGCTCGACGCCGACTTCCGCCGCCGTTGCCCGCACCCCTTCGGCATTGAGGTCGCACAGCGCTGTTAATCGAGTGTTCGGGTTATGCGTGAAGGCGCTGAAAAAACTGGCGCCGCGCCCGGCCGCGCCGACAATCCCCACGCGCAATGGTGTGTGCATCTGCTATCCCCCTTGAACCCAACGTTCTTCAATCTCGTATGAAGACTCGTCCGCGCACCGTGTGCTGCGCGTTTGAACACGAGAACGACGACAGCATGACCTTATCGATCCCTCGCGTAAGTTCCCCCTGGCACCCCGGCATCTCTGGCACTATCACGATCGGCCCCGTGCGCGGTAATACGCCAGGCCTTCGACCAGCATCTGCAAATTCTCCCATGGCGCCTCGGGGGTAATACTGCTTGAGGCCCCGAGAACCAGGCCGGTACGCGGGCCGTGCTCCACCAGCCAGCGCAGTTCCTGCTTGACATCCGCCGGCGTGCCGTAGGGCAATGTACGCGTGACGGAGACGCCGGCAATGATAAACGGCGCGGCGCCGTTACGCGTCTTCAGGCGGCAAATCGCCGGGTAATCCATGCCGTCTTCGTACTGGAATCCCTGAAAGCCGCTGATCCCCACCTCCAGCAGGCGCGGCGCCAGCTGGCTGAGGTTGCCGTCGCAATGCCAGATGAGGGTCATTTCGTCATTGAGCACCGGCGCCAGGCTGCGCGCGAAATGCGGAAACCACAGGCGGTCCAATGCCTCGATACGCACCAGCGTGCCGCGTGAGTCGGCCATATCGTGGTCGAGTCGAAATAGTGGCGGCAGCGCCCCCGTGCGCACGGCGCGCGCCGCCGCGCGGTTATTGCGCAGCGCGAGATCAGCCTGCAGCGCGAAGTGCCGTTCGATGACCTCCGGGTAAAGCGCGAAGGCCATGAAATAAGATTCATAGCCATATGTGCCATAGGCCAGGGTGGGAAACCAGAGGTAACCATAGCCGGTTTTCAGCATGTTGGGCCCTAACAGGCGCTGGATCTTCACTTCTTCGGTCAAAATCTCCCCCGCACGGGCGTCTTCGTCGAAGGAGCACGCCGCGGCTTGTAGCCGGGGAAATTCTACGCGTTCCAGATGCGCGACCACCGCCTCAGGACTGTCGATGACCATCCCGTCGCACACGATTTCCCGCGCGCCAGTAGTCGTCCCGGGTACGGCGCCTTCATACCCCTGGTGGCCCATGGATAGCGGGTTCTCCGGAATCCACTGGTCCACCAGGCAGACGCCCACTTCCTCAAACATACGCCGGTAAGTGGTCACCGGGTCGCGCGCGTAGCTGTCCTCCGGCGCCCCGGCCAAGCGGTCGATCATGCACCATTCCATGGGATTGATCAACCAGGTGGGAATGCCGGCGTCCGGCGCATGATCGATTGCCGCCCACGCCAGCCGTGCTCGCTCGCCGAGGTGTTCGTGCGACATACGCCCCTTTCGTCAACGCCGGATCGAAAAAACCAACATACCGCCCCGGAGCACCCTTGTCAATGCCGTCGCTATACTAAACTTCAGGGGCTAGCCGAAGCTCTGGAGTTTAGCCCTTATGTCTCAGATTATCTCTCAGGACTTTCACTTCCGCTTGTTCCCTGAAGTTTAGCCCTTTTTGTCACCGGTTATTTCTCTGAAACACCGATCGGTTGCCGTTTTCACCGTGGCGCGCGAGGGTCTCCCGAGCACGCGCGAGAGCACCGTGCGTACTAATAGCGTCACCAAACTCCGTGAGACATAGTGCACGACCTGATTCCACGCAGCACCGTGCAGTTGAATCTACTACAGGCAGACACGTTCGTGCTTGCGAGACGCTCGCGCGTCAGATGTGTGCTGATGTTCGTCTGTAACAGCATGATTGTAAAAGAGCTAATCTTCAGGGGCTAGCAGCCTGCGGATAAAGTATCGTTGTGCGCTGATGCCGAGATTTTCACGTCAGGCGAGCACTCTACCTGCAACTCTATGAAGGCATAAACGGCAGATATCGTGTGAAGCATCACACGAAAATCTCGGCATCAGCACCAACGAGACTTTATCCGTGGGCTGCTAGCCCACTTGTAGTCAGGCCCTTGAAGGCGTAGCGTTGTCGCCTGGGTTGCATTTTAGTGAAAAATGTTGTTTTATGACCACAAACCTAGCGATGAAGGAGTAGAAATTATGCGGATAATGTGCTGGCGTCTCGCTCTCGTGTGTGGCGTGTTGCTCGGGGCGACTGTCGCGTTCGCGTCGGTGCGCCTGGCGGAGGTGTTTACCGACGGTCTGTGCCTGCAGCGCGATGCGCTGGCGCCGGTGTGGGGCACCGCCGCGGTGGGTGAGGTGGTCACGGTATCGCTGCAGGGGCAGCAGGTAACAGTGACCGCGGGGGCGGATGGGCACTGGCTGGTGCGCCTGGCGCCGTTGCGTGCCGGCGGTCCCTTCACATTACAGGTGGTTGGGCAAAACACCATTACCTTCCCCACGGTGTATGTCGGCGATGTGTGGCTCTGTTACGGGCAGTCGAATATGCAATGGGAGATCAATCGTGCGACCAGCGCCGCGGAAGCGGCAAAAGAAACGACCCCGGAGATTCGCCTCTTGCACGTACATCGACCCTGGGCGGAAGCCGGTGGCGACGCACTGCAGCAATTCAGCGCGGTGGGCTATTATTTCGGTCGCGCGCTGCACGCCAAATTGCATGTGCCCATCGGGCTGATCTATGGCGGTGAAGGCGGCACCCCCGCCGAGGTGTGGATGCCGGAAGATCGATTGAAAGCGTTGGGGTATACCGGCAACCGCCTGTGGAATCTGTTTTACACAGATCGTGTGCTCATGCTGGGCACATATGCCATCAAAGGGTGCATCTGGTACCAGGGCGAGAACAATGCCGGCAATACACCTAACTATGCCGCGGTGATGGGTGGATTAATTGCCGGGTGGCGCGCACAGTTTCAGCAAGGGGATTTCCCCTTCCTGTTTGTCCAATTGGCGCGCATCAACGGTCCGGCCACTCCGCCGGCGCCAACCCCCAATAGTGGATGGGCCACCTTGCGCGAGGCGCAAACCGAGACCTTGCGCGTGCCAAACACCGGCATGGTCGTGTGCTATGACATGACCAATGGCAACATTCACCCGCCCTACAAGATTCCGGTCGGGGAGCGGTTGGCGCTTCTGGCGCGCACGCAGGTCTACGGTGAACGCCCCGCCCGGCAATTCACCTGTCCACGTTTCGCCTCCGTCACGCGCACCGGCCACAGCGCGTTGCTCTCCTTCACCGCGGCTGACGATGGCTGGCAGTTGCGGAAGAGCGTGGTCGCCGCCGATGGCACGGTGACGCTGGAGTCGGCCACGGCCATCGCCGACCTGTTTTTGCTGACCCCGGAGGGTCGTGCGCTCACCGCCCCGGCGACGATTGACGGCGCGCGTGTGAAGGTGACGTTGCCGGACAACGGGCCGCTGCCGGACCTTTACTACGCGTGGAGCGACTACCCGCAGGGGAATCTGTATAATAAGGCCGGTCTGCCGCTGTCGCCCTTTCGCCTGACCAGTACCACGGTGACCGCGGTGCTCACTGACGAGCACACCATCACGCTCAGCGCCTCCCGCCCCTTGGCGCCGGCCGCGGCGAAACGGAAATCGTATGCTGTCGCCGGGGCAAAAATCACGCGAGTGGTCGTGAACAGCGCACTGACGGGCGTGACGCTGACCACTGACCGGGCCTGGCAGGCCGGCGAGACCGTGACGATCGCGCTGCCGGGCCTGAAAGCGTGGGACGGGCGCACAGCGTTGCCGGCCGTCACCGCGGCCGTACACTGAAGCTCACCCCCTGGTCCGGGCTGCCAGGGGACATGGTCGGCTAGCCGAAGCTTTATTCGCTTCGCGAATAAAGCGGGCTAACAGTCAACGTGTAGATACATAGAGCCTGTCCCAACGTCCGGGATGTTTTTATCGCGCGTAGCTATATGGGTCAGGCGCGAAATGATTTTCGACTGTATCGTGAAGAGACACACGAGAAAATCGCGACAAAGTCTGGCGCACAAAGATGCCGCAAGGTAATATGCCGGACTGTGGGACAGGCGCTACCAAAGGGAGCGACACCATGGGTTTTATACGAGTGACGGCGGATGGACAGGGATTTGAAGACGCCGCGAACGGCGCACGTTTTGTGCCGATCGGCAGCAACTACTGCGCGGTAGTGGCCGGGCAAGCGACCGGTGGATATTGCGGGCAGGTCTTTCCGCTTTTCGGACGCGATGCACATACTGAGGCGGACGGCGTTGCGGAAGGAAAGCGGGCGTTTGCCCGGTTGGCGGCGCTGCACCTGAATGTGGTGCGTATCTGGTTGGAGCCCGACATCTTCTTCCCGCACGGGCGGCGTCTTGATCCGGCAGGAGCGGCGCAATTGGATGCCTTGCTCGATGCCGGGCGCGAATTTGGACTGCGCCTCTCCGTAGGGATGCACCTCTGCGCTATCCCCTCCGGCGGGAAACTCGCCAGCCACGAGCCACCGCATGACGAACGGTTGCGCGAAATGCTCTACCTGCTGGCGCAGCGCTGGGGGCACGACGAGCAGCTCTTTTCGTGGACGATCATCGGGGAAGGCTCCCTGCCCTGGCAGACGGCATGGCTGGCGCAGCGCTGGCCGGCGTTTCTGCAGTACTGGTACCACGATGATCTCACCGCGTTGCAGAGCGCGTGGGGTCAGACCGACCGCGCTTTTTCCTCGTTCCAGGACGCTCCCATCCCACCACGGAATGTCGGCTACGCGGCGGGCCTGGGCGCGGTGAATCCCGGCAATCTCGACCGCCTGCCCGCCGACCCGTGGGCCGGTTCCACCTGGCGCTATGACTGGCGTCTCTTTCTGGAGGAGATTGGCGCCGCGCGCGTCCATGCCGAAGCGCAGGCACTGCGGGCAGGCGGCGCCCGGCAAATGATCACGGTGGGTAACAATTCATGGATTTTTCCCAACCTGTGTTGCGGGCAGATGGGGCTGGGGTACAACCCGTATTTCTATCTGGACAGCGTGGATTACCTCTGTCAGCACCACTACCCCGCGCCGCAGTGCCTGCCGGGCGGCAACGGCGACCCGCTGGACAACGAGGCGGCCATGCAGAGCTGGGAGGATGCGGTGGGGGTCATGGGACGCATCTACCGCAGTCTGGGTAAACCGGTGGTGCTCGAAGAGTGGGGGTGGTATGGCGGCGGTGATTCGGCGTTTCTCAACCGGCTGCCGTTCCGCGCCCTGGACGAGCAGGACGCCTATGGCCACCGTCTGATGGAGGCCACGCAACACACCTACAGCGGCTGGTTGCACTGGCTGTGGCGCGACATGCCCGCCGCGACCGATATCACCAACCGCAGCGGCCTGTACCACGCCGACGGCGAGACGCTAAAACCGTGGGGACGCCGTTATGGCGCTTGGGCGGAGCGCCTGCGCCGCGAACCACCGGTGGTGCAGGCGGCAACCCGGATCGTCGAAATGCCGATGCAGGCGTTGTATACCTGCGACCGGACGCACGAATGCTGGCTGCAGGAGCAGATGCGCGCGTCGCGCGCCGGCGGCCCCGGCGACTATCGCCCCATCTTCCCGCGCAAGCCGATGACCGAGGTGCGGACGGATCTGACCGGCGCCGCGCCAGTCGAGTGCCGCGTGGTCGACACTCCGATGGGGACGCGGGAATAGGGATGGAATAGATCCCGGTCGCGCCAGGGGTGGAGTGGCGTGCGGGTGCGAAGTCAGGTCGTTGCGCTGCTTCATGGAGCTGAGTCATGCTAGCCGAAGCTTTATTCGCTTCGGGAATAAAGCGGGCTAGCGATGTGCTAATACCGTCTGAACCTATTAATATTTTCTGACTCTATAATACTGTTGACGATCGTGTAGCTCTGTGTTATTTTATTATTCGCTTTATGTTGAAATAAGAACACTCGTTATTTCAACTTCGAAAAGAAGGGTCCAGACGATCATGCACCGCACGGCTACCGGGCAGTATGTGACTACTTCAACCGTCGGCGAACCGGTTCGTGCCTTCGTGCCGGCGCCGCTCCCTCCCGATCCGCCATTGGCATGGACGGCAGACTTGCGCGAACGATACGATCAAGCGCTACTGGCGCTGGGTCGTCTGGATAGTGTGTCGATTCTGCTGCCGGAGACCAGACTCTTCCTGTATAGCTATGTGCGGAAGGAAGCGGTGCTCTCTTCGCAAATCGAGGGCACGCAATCCTCACTGGCTGACCTGTTGCTGTTCGAGTTTGATCAGGCGCCGGGCGTCCCGCTGGATGATGTGCAGGAGGTTAGCAACTATGTGGCGGCGCTCGATTACGGACTCCAGCGTCTCGCCAGCGGTTTTCCACTCTCTCTTCGCCTGCTGCGCGAGATGCATGCGGTGTTGCTTGGTAAAGGCCGCGGCAGTGATCGCACGCCGGGCGAATTTCGGCACAGCCAGAATTGGATCGGCGGCACGCGTCCGGGTAACGCGGTCTTCGTGCCACCCCCACCTGAACAGGTGATGCTGTGCATGGGGCAATTGGAATCGTTTCTCCACGATCAACCCGAGCGCCTGCCCGCGTTGGTGAAAGCCGCGCTTACCCATGTGCAGTTTGAAACCATCCACCCGTTCCTGGATGGCAATGGACGCCTGGGGCGTCTGCTTATCACCCTGGTGCTATGCGTGGAAGGGGTGTTGGCGAAGCCGATGTTATATCTGAGCCTCTACTTCAAAACACATCGCCAGCAGTATTACAGTTTGTTGGATTCCGTGCGGCAGACGGGGGATTGGGAAAGCTGGCTGGCATTTTTTGCCGATGCGGTCACCAGTACGGCGGGGCAAGCGGTCGGCACCGCGCAACGCCTGTTGCAGCAGGCGGAAGACGACCGCACGCGCATTGCGACGTTTGGACGCACGGCTGGCTCGCTACTGCAGGTACATCATGCGCTACAAGAACGTCCCATCGCTTCAGCGTCCTGGATCACGGCGCAAAGCGGTCTGGCTCCGGCCACGGTAAACATGTGCCTGCGGCAACTGGAAGAAGCGCAACTCGTGCATGAATTGACCGGGCGAAAACGCAACCGTCTGTATAGCTATCAGAATTATCTGCGTATTTTAAATGAAGAGACGGATACGCCATGGATGTTGTGATATTCATGCTGAACAATGATATGTCGTGATGACACCTTCAGGACTGTCGCTCGCGAGCGTATTTTCCCTCACCCCCAACCAGGGTGCGGGAGACGGCGCCAGACACGCCTGCCAAGTTAACCCACCCTCAAACCAGCAGGGCTATACTTCAGCCTTCGGTAAGCTGTCTCACGGCGCTCCCAGGGTAATCCAGGCAAAATCCGCTGGATTTTTGCCGTAATGGATACCGGGCGTCCACGCCAGGTAGTTGAACCCTTTCCCGAGTTGGGAATCGGCATCGCTGACCACCAGTGTGGCGCGGAAGGTTTTGCCGGCGCGCGGCAGAAAGGGCGCCAGGCGATTCCAGGGGATCACTGTCTCGTAGAAGATGACGCCTTGCGCCGGATTGAGTTTGCTGGCGAACCGGAGATCCGGCCCCACGGCATCCCGCGCGGAGTTCCAATAGCGGACGATATGATCGTGATCGGCATAGGCCCCAAAGCCGAACTCATATCGTCCGTCCGGCTGGCCGGTCTCCGGCATCAAAAAGGCCGTCATCAGCACGTCCTGCGACCACATCATCATATCATTGACCTGTTGCAGGTGCTCGTCATCACGCACCAGCGCGGCGATATACAGCGCGGTCTCGTCCCATTTGAAGAAAAATTGCCCGCTCAAGTCCGCCGGCCCACCCCAGAGGAGTTTCTTGCCGGGCACGGCCGGATCGATGAAGCAGCGTTGGTCCAGGGTAAAAGCGGTGGCATCCTTCCAGTCGTTGATATTGCCGGTCAAGCCGGGGGTGATCGCGGCATGGTTGATGGTCAGGTGCGGGGTCACATCCACCGGGCACGTAACGGTCATCGGATATGGCCATTCCGGACTCCAGCGCCAACGCGCGGTGACCGTCGGCGCCGGCATCAGTGCGGCGACGTTCGCGATGGACGCTGTGAATTTGGTCACCTGGCGCGCACCGGGGGCGATCGTGAAGGGCGATTCCGCCGGTGTCACGGTCCAACCGCTGGCGCCTTCCCAGCTTAGCACGCCGGTGCGGGAGACGTCGCCCGGATTTGTGATGGACACTGTGAGCTCTTTTTCCAGCAAGGTTTGCTGATTCCAGTCGACCGCGACTGGCGCCACACTGATGGCCAACGGCGCCTGGTTAATCTCCGCGTTCACCAGGCTTGCATAGCGGGCGATAGTCGCGGTGCTGGGTTGAAGGCTGATAGTGTGGGGGGTGGGCGTGTTCAGCGCATAACAGGCCGTCTCTGCCGCGGCGATGGCGGAATGCGCGGCGGCAATAGCCGCACGTTCGTCGGGTGTGGCCTGGGCCGTCGCCTGCCCGGCGCCGTCCGCTTTGCCGGCGGTGATAAAGGTCCGCCAGAAGTCGCCTTCAATGAGCTGCTTCTCCCGCACCGCTTCCATGACGCGCATCGCCTGCGCGTACATCGGCGTGTCGGGATACCGCGAAAGATTCACCCCCGCGCTCAATTCGGCAGCCGAAATCCGGGCGATCGGATGGTTGTCGATGAGTAAGGTATAGGATGGCGCGGTTAATCCGCGCACGGTGAGCAGGTCGGCACTGAGCGTGTCCTCCAAGTGAACCAGGAATGTGAAAGGTCGGGCTTCCGGTGGTGTGGGGTAGGGGAGCGACTGGCAGACGCGATGGAAACTGAAGGCGCCATCGTGGAGCGTCATGTCGGTGATCGTACAGCGCTGGCTGTACAGCACTTTTCGCTTCGCGGCATCCAGCGTGGCGGAAGCCACCAGCGCCTCCGCGCCCAGGCCGCGCAACAGGTGGTAGGCAATGAGCGTCTGTCCCTCGCGCTGCGGGTGGACGCCATCACGGCTGAGGGCAAACGACGTGCTGGCGACCACTTTGCCCAGTCCCATGCTCTGTCCATAGAGCAGGCCGAGATCGACGAAGGGCACTCCCAACTGCGTGGCGAGGCTCTCCTCTTCGTGTCCGAAGGCCAGCATGGTTGAAGGGTAGACTTCGTGCGAAACCCAACGTTGATCCGCGGACACGCTGACTTCGTTAGGGATCGGCGAGGCCAATGCCAGTCGCACCGCCGGATTCGCCTGGCGCGCCAGCGTCACGGATTGCGCAATATTCGCCAACCATTTTTCCACGGATGCGGACGTAATCGCTCCATAACCGCCGTCGTTGAACCCCATGTTATAGACCACGGCATCCGCCTGCGGGGTAACGACATCACGGACGAACCGCGCAAGCGACCCGCTGTTATCACCGCTGACTCCGCGATTGAGCATCTGATTGCGCCACCGCGGATAGTGGGTGAGCACGTAGGTTTCCACCAGCGTCGGATACCACTCGCTGTCCGTGATGCTGTCGCCATAAAACACCACGCGATCCCCGTCGTGCAACAGAAATGCGCGCGTTTGTTGACCACCGGCCATCACGCCGGCGGTCGCGAGCAACATCGCGCCAAGAAGGAGCATGACCCGGTCACGAATTAGCATCACCTGTCCTCCATCAAGATAGATAGCCCGACAATTAATTCGTGCATGAATAATCCGGGCTTGTCAAGTCGCCGCGCGACTGTTATGGTTAACAGCAACCATATTCTTTACTGATTGCGAGGAGTTGCTTATGTTTACGCGTGTAATGGTGCTATTCCTCCTTTGCCTGCTCACCGCGCTCTGGGCGGTGCCCGCGCAGACACAAGTGGTGACCGCGGGGAAACACAAGTACCTGTCGGTGGTACCGGCGCCGGGCAAAGTGATTATTGACGGGTCGTTGGACGACTGGGACTTATCCGGTGAGATCCTCTGTTACGACTTTCCGCAGACCGCGGAACGTCGTCACGCGCGCCTGGCGTTGATGTATGACCAGGAGGCCCTGTATATCGGGGCATTTTTCAAGGATTTCAGCCCGCTCATGAATATGGTGAATCCGCGTACCGACGCGGTGCGCGGCTGGGATGCCGATTGCCTGCAGTTCCGCGTCATCGGCGATCCAACGGTGCCTTTTCCACCGACGGTCGCCAAAGAAGCGCCCAATGCGGGCGTTGACACGATGTTGTGGTATTACACCGGGGCCGACGAGCCGGCGATCTGTGTGAACCCCCTCACACTGCTCACCAATGGCAGCATGAAGTATGGCGTCCCGGCCGTCTATATCGGCGCCGAGACGCAAATGGCTTTTCGCAAAGTCGAAAACGGGTATTTCCTCGAAGCGCGCGTTCCCTACCAGCGCTTTGGGATCACCGGCAAACCCGCGCCAGGCACGCGAATGGCCGCTACCGTACAATTCCTGTGGGGTAATGAGAAAGGCACCAAATACGCCACCTCGGTAAACGAACTCACCATGGGCGGCACCTTCAGCTACCAGACCTACATGAACTGGGGTTATCTGCTCTTCGAAGCGACGGGGAAACTCGCCCGGGCGCGCGAGGAATTGCCGAAACCACTGGAAGTGGCGAAGACGCTGCATTTCACCTACCAGTTACTCCATGAACGCCAGGTAAGCCTGGGTATCTTCGACGCGCAGGGGCAACTGGTGCGCACGCTTCTCACCGGGAACGCGCGTCCCGCGGGCACGGTACAGGAGGCGTGGGACGGATTGAATGACTTCGGCGACCCACTGCCGCCAGGGAAATACACGTATAAAGCACTCACGCATACCGATATCGCGCAGAAATTCGTGGTATCCATCCACAACGCCGGCACCCCACCCTGGGTGACAGCCGACGGCGCCGGCAGTTGGGGCGGCGATCACGGCGTGCCGCTGGATGCCGCGTGCAGCGGCGACCGCGTCTATCTCCTCTGGAATGCCGCGGAAGCCGGATGGAACCTCATCGCCTGTACGCTGGACGGCAAGAAGTTGTGGGGGACATGGACGGCGCAAAAATACTCGTCCCCCAACAGCATCGCGACTGACGGCAAGACCGTCTTTGTCTCGCAGCAGGACGGCATCACCGCGCAGGACGCCGCCACGGGACGGCCGGCGCCCTTTGCCGGCGACCGTCGCGGTATTGACATTGAGGGCGGCGACGTCACGGACCTGGCCTATGATCAGCATCACCTGTATGCATTGGCCCGGGGCAAGGTGCTTGACATCCAGTTGCCGGAGGCGACGATCGTGAAGTCGGTGACAGTGGGGGAATCGAAGGGTCTGGTTGCGATACCGGGCACGCGCAGTGTGCTCACCGTGCGTGCTGACGGCAGCGTGTGCCGCGTGAATCTGACCGATGGCGCGATCTGGGTGCTCTTCAACACCACGCTGGTGCGCCCCTTCGACCTGACACTCGCACCGGACGGGAAGCGGCTCTTTATTTCCGATCAGGGACGCGGCGAGCAGACCGTGAAAGTCTACAGCTTCCCGGCGGGAAAACTCCTCGGTACCGTGGGCAAACCAGGCGGGCGTCCCGCTATCGGTCCCTTTGACCCGCACGGCCTTTTTCAGCCCGGTGGTCTGGCCTTCGACAGCACTGGGCGTTTGTGGGTGACGGAGATGGACTCCACGCCCAAACGCATCAGCGTCTGGCAGCCCACGGGTAAACAGGGGCAACTCGTCACGCAATTCTTCGGCGCGTCGTCTTATGCGGTCACCGGCAGTGTAGACCCGGAGCATCCGGAGTATGTCTATGTGCACAATACGCGCTGGATCGTCGATTATGACCACGGCACCGTTCGACCGGACGCCACCATTTGTCGCCCGGGGTATTTCGGGCCACAACCGGATTTCGGTTCGACCGCCAACAATATCCAGGTGGTTCGCGCACACGGCCGCACGTTCCTTTTCCAGAATACGTCGGTGTGGGAGTGGCTTGGCGATCATGCCGTGCCGATTGCCGAATTCGGCGATAACTGGACCTGGTACGACCTGAACCACGACGGCTTCAAACAACCGGACGAGATCACCCGCGGTACCGGACCCTTCAACAACTTCTTTTGGGGCACCGTCATCGGACCTGACCTGGCGATAGAGGAATACGACGGGAACAAGGTCTTCCTCCGTCCGGTGAAAGCCTGGCGCGACGGTCTGCCGATCTGGGCTACCGGCCATGAACGCCAATTACTCATTACCGGTGGCGAATACGCGTGGACGGGTATTTGGGATGCGGGCCGGCAACGCTGCTACAAATTAGAAACGAACGACGGCTATTATTCAAATGATCTGCGCCGCAACGGCATCGCCTGTTACACCGCCGACGGCAAACGTCTCTGGCGTTTTATGGCCGGTATCGGCATGGATGTCGGGGATGTGCCGTTGACGAAACCGGGGGAGATTCGCGGCGCGCAAAAGTTTATCGGACTCATCGACAGCGGACGCGATCACGCCGGCGAGTTAGTGGCGGTAAACGGCTATTATGGCAACTTCAACATGCTCAATGAGGACGGGTTGTTCGTGGCGGAGTTTTGCCACGATAATCGCCGTGGGCATGCGTTGGACAGCACCGTCTTGCTGCCGGAAGGTTTCAGCGGTTTCCTTTTCCGCCATGCACAGACGGGCAAAGTCTATCTCATCGGCGGTGACTCTGATGCGCGTATCTGGGAAATCACCGGGTTGGAGTCGTTGCAGCGCTTCAACGGTGAACTGACGATCACCGCGCGGGATGTGGATGGCGTGGTGAAGGCGCTGGCAGACTATCAGCAGGCCGGCGGCGCCGCCACCACAACCGGGATGCTGCGCACGGTGAAACCAGTAACGGTGGATGGCGACTTGAGTGAGTGGGACTTCACGCACGCGGTGTCTATCCCGGCGGGCGATGCGCGCGGCGGATCTGCCATGGCGATGTGTGACGCACAAAACCTCTATGTGGCTTACCGTGTGGCGGACGATTCGCCCTTCACTAACACCGGCAAAGATTGGGCATACCTTTTCAAAACAGGTGATCTGGTCGACCTGATCCTGTGCACCGATCCCACTCTGGACACCCAGCGAACCGCGGGCAAAGGCGATCTGCGTTTGCTCTTCGCACCGTATGGCGGGAAACCGGTGGTAGTGCTCAATCAAAAAGTGGCTGTCGGTGGTCCCGCGGCGCCGCTGACCTTCACCTCACCGACCGGCGCCGAATTTTACGAGCGCGTAACACTGCTGGAGAATGCCCGGGTGGCGGTAATAACCACTCCTGACGGCTACACGCTGGAAGCCGTCATCCCGCTGGCTGAACTGGGGTTCCAACCACAGGCCAACAAAATCTATCCCTTCGACGTCGGTATTCTCTACGGCGATCCAGGCGGTGCGAAAACGATCCTGCGCGCCTATTGGGCCAACCGCCACACCACAATCACCGGCGATATCCCCACAGAGTCGCGCATTCAACCGGCATATCTGGGGAAGGCACAGGTGGAGTGACCGGGGTAATGCTCACGAGGGCATGGAGTTAACCGGGCTGCTGGCAGCACGCGGATAAAGTCTCGTCGGCGCTGCCACCGATCTTTCCACGTGATGCTTCACACGATATCTGCTGTCTATGCTGTATAGAGTTGCAGATATCGTGTTCGCCTGACGCGAAAATCTCGGTATCAGCGCACAACGATACTTTATCCGCAGGCTGCTAGCCCGCTTTATTCGCGAGGCGACAACAGCTTCGGCTCGCCTGCATTATTCATGTGTTCAGGAATAATGCAGGCTGGTGCAATTGCCACAGAGGTGTATTATGCGTCTAATTCTCATACTGCTCGCGTGGTGCCTTGGTATATGTGCCGTCGCGCAGCAATCGGCTGATCCGTATGTACTTGACACCCTGTTCCAACGAATTCCGCCACTCAGCCATGACGCGCATGGTCGCTTGCCGCTGATTACCTGGGAGCCGTTTCGACAGTCGGCAACCGACGACAGTTTTTCGAAAGACATCCCGCTGCCCGTGGCAACCTACACGGCTCTTGCCCAACGCGGTCTGGCGCAGGCGATTCCGCTCACCGCGAAAGCCATTCCGCTGGCACTGGCCATGCAGCAGGCCGGCATGGCCGTGGTGGTGATGGAAGGCAACGGTGGTGATGCCCCGGGCGCGCTGGAACCTGATGCACTGCACAAACTACCCAGGAGCTTCGATGTCGAGGGCGCCGTGCACCCCTGTCCTCTGCTGTTAGCCGGGTGGCATACCCAGGCGATGGCCCTGCGCGCCACGTTGAAGGCCTTCAAAGATGCCGGTGTAACCATCGACGCCGCCTGGCTGGACTGGGAAAACGAACCGTTATGGGGGTCGGAGGAATGGGAACAGGCGCGACACTGCCCACGCTGTCAGGAGTTATTTTCACCGGGCGTGCTGGACGAGTACCCCACCTACCGCGATTTTATCGTCCGCTTTCGCCAGCAACTCTTCAGCACCTATCTGGCAGCGCCTATTCGCGAAGCCTTCCCTAAATGTGTGGTCACCAATTGGGCCGTGGTTCATTCCAGCCCTGAGCGCCTGACTCTGCATTACTGGGGGCGCTTTCGCTTTCCCCCCATGACTATTGGTCTGTTCACCGCCACTAATCCTGTCGCCTACGGCAATGATATCGAATACTCCCTGCTCTGGGATAAGGTGTGGGCGAATCGGAAGGAAACTCCACTCGATCAGCCCCACATGGATCAACTGTATACTTACGTCATGCTCTCCCAGATCTCCGAGGACACCGCGAATGCGCAGCGCTGGGCGCCGGAAACCCTGAGTATTCCCTGGGTCTGCCGGTATTGTCCGGATATGGACGATGCCGCGGTGCCCATGATGTCGCGTACGCGCTATCGTGAGCTGCTGCGGCACCTCTGGTTGCGCGGCGCCGACAGTCTGCAGATCTTTAACGCCTTCCGACCGAATCACCCGGAATTGCGTCTCCAGGAAGTAGAGGATGCCGTCACCAGCTATGATGAAGCCTTACGCTACCGCACACTGCTGGAGCATGGTACGGTGATGAATACCCATGTACCGGGCGTGATGGAAGCTGGAGCAGTCTGGTCCGGCCTGCGCGGGAACGAAGAAGCCGTCGTGCGCGCCTTCGCTCCCGGGCTAACCCCGGTGACCTTTGCCCTGTCGGTATGGGACGATGCCCCGCTGCAATCCCTGCTGGCGTCGCCGGAAGGCGCTACCTACCACTTTATCCGCCGCCACGGCGTGATCGAGACGACACGAGAGTAACCGACAGCCTACTCCCCCAGCACAAACGGATGCAATGATGACGGGTCGGCGAAGAGAATGCCGGAGGGCCACCCCATTTTGAAGTCCTGCTCGCGACCGGGGGCGAGGATGCCGCTGATATTCACCCCCAGGCGGAGCGTTTCGCCGGCCTGACCGGTCATATTCAGCACGTCGTCGCCGTTGCGTCCGGCAATGCCGCCGGTGAGCTTTATTTCGTCGAAGGGGATCTTCGCCATTACCGCGTACCCCTTTTTCCCGGTGAAGGAGACACCGGTGTTGGCGGCCAACAGGCGGCCCAACGGGTGGGCGGCCAGATCATCGAGTGCGACACCCCATACGTTTTCCGCGGGGAAGGGATGCCCCGGCGTGTAGGGTTTGCCCTCACGGCTGTGATAGCGATATTTATAGAGCGCCGGCAGGTTGCCTTGTAGCAACCCCAGGCCGAATTGCTCCTCTTCCGCCCAGAACTCCAGTGAATCGCTGGCATACATCTCCGCACCGCTCGCGGCCAATTCAGAAGAGGCATTGGCGACGACGTAATACACGTACAGATTTGTCCCGTCATGCGCAAAGGCCCCCAGCGCGGTCCCCTCCCGCAGCGTCTGCAGCACATCCTCGGGAACGGCGCGACGGAAACTGGGGATCGGCAGCACCAGCATTTGCGGCACCACGCCGGCGCGCTCCCAGGCCGACCAATCGCCATTCACCGGCAATTCACGCACGCGAGGGATGGTGAGCGTGCGGCGCACGGAGGTAGTGGCGCAGCGCTGCGCGTCAGGTATCGGTCCGGCGTCCGCAGGGGGGGTCCGCCAGACCAGGGGGGAGGCAACACGACGTACGGTGTCGGCGCCCTCCAGGCGAATGCGGTTGACACGACCTATGGAGTCGTCTTCGAGATAGGCTTTCACCACGCCGGCGGGATCAAGAAAAGCGCGAATGCCATACCGGATATCGACAAAGCCGCACATGTAGGCGTTCGGCCAATTCCAGTTGCTGGTCGCCAGGCGCAGGCCATCGGTGTCGAAACAGTCGACCTGAGCGCCAAACGCCTTGCAGGCCAGGAGCCAGGTGTGTTTCCCATCGTCAGCAGCGTCTAGGGCCACGTAGGTGCTGCCACTCGACGGCATAAACCAAAGCGGCGTGCCGTCCGCGCGATATTTTCCAAGCCCGGTGGTGTTGGCGCCCCATCCGGCGATCATTTTATTGTTATACTTCGTCACGGCCAACTCGAAGACATCACCGGTGTGATTGTCAAGGGCCGGCGCTTGTTTGTGCTCCATGCCGCGGGTCGTGTCGGGGTCTTTCTCCAAACCGATAACCTTGCCCGCGGTCGGAGCTTCGTATTGCGGTGCGCCGGTGGCATCTGGTCCCAGGTAACGCATGATGCGCACCTTGGTGGCGCCTACCGGCAGATACAGATCGCCGTTGCGCGCGAAGGTGACGTTTTGCCACCAACCCCATTGAGGAAGTTGGGGAATTTCCTTCCGCAACCGGGGCCGTGCCGGATCACTGACATCGAAAAAATAGGCCGACGCGCTGACACCCACTGTGGGATCACTTTGCGGCATATACACCACATAGGGTGTGCCCTGCAACAGCACCGCGCCGATGGGCATGCCGTAGTTCATCGTGGCGTCCTTGCCATCACGGCTTTTAACCGTCCACCCTTGCGGCGCCTCGGTCACCCACTGCCAGGCGCCGGTGACCGGATCGACATGGTATACGCCCAGAGCCGAATAGACATAAGCTGGATTCTTGGGGTGCACGACGCCGGTATCAACAAAGGTAGAAACGATATCCTTGAAGATGACGCCGGTGTCCGGCCACAGAATGCGCACGCGATTCGACATGGCGATCGCCAGTTTGCCATCCGCCAGAAATGCCAGGCCATAGATCGCGCGCAGGGTGTCGGCGCCCACTGCCGCCCAGTCGCGTCCGGCATAGCCGTTGCCGATGCTTTTGAGCGTTTTTCCCTGACGATCGAGGAGCAGAATGCGACCGGCTTGCATGTCAGCGACTGCGAAACGGTTCGCGGCCACCGCCAGATACATGGGGTGCGCAAGCCCGGTAGGCAGGCGCGTCACGAAAGCGCCGTCGGCGTTGAGTGCGACAATATCCGTGCCGGATAGCGCCCACACCGTGCCGTCAGCATCGGCAATAATATCTCCCGCGTCCGGCAAGGGGTATTCGGCCACTCGTGCGCCAGTCGTCAAATCGAGCACACGCACAAGGTTCAGTGCATGCAGGCTGACATAGGCGCGCGTCCCCACCACGGCTAACCCGCCGGTATTGATCCCGGCAACCGTAGTGCGTTGTACGGGATAGGCCGAGACGCCATCATGCAGCGGAATGCGTTCGCCGTCAGCGGAGAGCCGCACCACCGAGATACTCTCTTGCGTACCGGCGCGCCAGTCCGTCTTGGCCAATAGCTCATAGATTTCGTTACCGTTCGTTGCCAGGACCTGCAACCCGCTTTCATAATGGTTGGCCCCATGGATAGAGAAGCCGGAGGAGGTATAGCGTCGGACGGTCATCCCCGCCTCATCATAGAGGCATCCCACTAAAAAACCGCCGTCCGGCAGGGGCAGAATGCGCGCGGGGGAGTCGGGATTGAACATCCCCAACGGACTGCCATTGTCGCCGAAGGATCCATCGTCGCACAATCGGACATCGTGCGCCACGCTTTTCACCAGATAAGCGCCGGCAGGAGCCGGGACACCGGTATCCGTACGCCCATCCCACCAGAGTTCGGTTATACCGGCGGTATCCGCCAGGAGCAGGCGCACCAATGACCCATCCGCGCGATAGATGCCCGCGCTCTGCCGCACGCCGGCCACGGCCAATTTTACCGGCAATTTACGCCAGCCCGTCCCCGCTTGCGGGTCGGGGTAATCATAAGCGCCGACGCCGGTGCGGCCGTCGCGCACGCGAAATGGCCTGCCGTCGCGATCCAGCACCTGCTCCCAGCCGCGGCCAATACTTTGCCCGGGCAAACCGCCGCCCCATTGCACCGTGGGTGCGATGTGCAAATCGCCGGCGGAGGCATCGCGGAACGCCGGTGCGACATAGCAACTATTCCGTTCCTGCCCGGTGATACCGAACCATTCATAGGGGCAGGTCACAGCCGGCGCGTCCCCCCAGGGCCCGGTAGTGCCGGAGAGGACATTCCGGTCTGATGTCCAGCTACCGGCAGTGAGGGCGTCGCCGATCATATTGGTGTTATTGTCGCGAAACAAGCTGTTGCGCACCTGACCGGGGCCGCAGGTCAACGCGAGCATGCCGACCGACGAACAGCCGGCCACCGTCACGTGGTTGACCTGCACAAGATTCACCTGACTGAGCGCGAGGCCGATGGTGCAGCGGAGGAAAACCGCGCTTTCGACACGAATGTCGCTTGACGCGGAAAGCGCCACCCCGCGTGCCAACCCATCAAAGGTACAGCGGTCGACGGTGATCCCTTCCGCGCGCTCGATCGCCAATCCCTGTCCCACCCCGCGAAAAGTGAGCCCGCGAATCGTCAAGTTGCGAAAGCGATGGATGCCGATGCCGGCATCTGAAGCGCTGCTGCAGACGATGACGACCGCTCCGGGCGCTGTGCCGGTCAGCGCGCCCGATTCATCGCCGGTAATGGACATCGCGCGACCGTCACTCGGTGTGCCTTCCATGAAACGCGCGGGTTCTCGGTATGCGCCAGGCGCCAGCACGACGGAGTCGCCGCCTTGAAAGATCGCCGCCGCCCGCGCGAGAGTACGAAAGGCCGTCGCCGGGCTAACGCCGTTGGCCTGATCGTTCCCCTGGGGGCGCACGAAGTAGGTCGCGCCATGCGCACTCCCGAGTAGGGAAATACAGACCATTAACAATGCAATTATGCGTGCCATGTTACGTCCTCCGACATCACCGGGTGAAAGAAGATGACTGCATCCTTCGGACGGAAGGATGCCGCCAGAAGGGTGCGCTCCGCGGCGTAAAGATGTACGCCGCGCGTGCTTCAGAATGTACTATTGGTGATTGCGTGCCACAATCAGGCGTTTATTCCGTTACTTTCCCGCCGCCCAGATAACCTTGGCGTCCGGATCGAAAGTGGCGAGGACCGGGGTGCTGTCGGGTTGAATGCCAAAGAGGCCGCGCATTTTACCGTTCGCGTCGGCCAGGCCAATGCCCGACGACCCATCGTCTTTCATACTCAATGCCGTACGGTACTTGCCGGCAGTGTCGAGTTGCACAAAGATCGGCGTGTTGTCCTTCTGCATACCGCACACCGTGCGGATTTTCCCCGCGGGATCAAAGAAGAGCAGGCCTGCTGATCCATCGGTCTGGGTGGCGAGTGCCGTGCGGGGCTTGGCCTCGCCATCGAGCAACGCCAGACCCGCACTGTTGTCCTTTTGCACCCCGAAAGCGGCGCGCATCTTGCCATTCGCATCGGCAGCGATAAATCCGGATGAGCCATCTTTCTGGACCGCCAGTGCCGTGCGGAAGGCGCCGTTGGCATCGAGCAGCGCCACGCCCGGCTGGCTGTCGGCGCCCACCATTGCGCCCAAACGCGGTTTTCCCGCCGTATCAAAGAGCAGCAATCCCATGGAGTTGTCCGGTTGGGTACCCAGCACCGCGCGCAATTTCCCGGCGGCATCTACCAGTTCGAAGCGCTGCGCGCGCAGTACAGCGGGCGCGGGGGGGGCATTTTCTGCCGGTGGCGGCGCCGGCGCCGGTACGAACCCCGGCTGTGCGTTTGCCGATTGCGGTTGCCAGCGCGCTCCCGCCAGTAAAAGCATGACGCCTACCACCAGCCCACCGCTCACCCCTTGAATGAGTGCCTTCACTGCACTATGCATCGCACCACCTCTCAAACCGAAGATAGCTCCCCTTTTCGCCATCGAGAAGAGAAGTCCTATCCGCGGAAGTTATTTAGAGCTTGTCCCGCAGTCTACGTATTAGGATCACGCGTGGATTTTTCGTCAGGTTCTGTCGAATATCGTGAGTCCATCGAACGAAGCGAAGTCCACACTTTATCGACGGGAGATAAACGTGGAATTCTCGACAACGCCTGGTGGGAAAAGACACAATGAGGCGAATGCGTGGACTTTTGGATAAGCTCTATTTAGTCTGGAATTGCGCGCGGACAACGAAACGCGCGGGCGATTCATGATGCTCGAATCGCCCGCGCGTTTCATATCGTTACCACGTTAACTGATCTTATAATCAGCGCTATTTTTTCTTCTTTGTTGTCTCCGCCTGTTGCGCCAGCAGCAGGGGTTTCATCGCGTAGCTGAGCAGCGCGATGCGCGCGGCACGGGCCACGCCTTCATCATCGCTGCTGAAACGCTGGCGGATCATCTCGCGTACCGCCAGGTCTTTGATGATCGGATAATTGGGCAATGCGGTCATCGCTGACGCTTTCATCAACGGGTCAACGCCGTCGAGAGCGGCAGCCATCGAACGTAATTCCTTCTCGGCGATCTTCGCCCGGTGTTGGGCCAGCAACTGCACGCAGGCCGCGCGCACGGGGAGCGTGCGCGTTGTATCGCGGAGCATCACCAACAGCGTACGATCCAACTCGGCGAGTGGGACGATCATCGAGCTCTGCAAGGCGGCCAGTTGCTCCGCTTCGCTGCCGTTCAAGGCACGCAGAATGAATGCTTTTCCTTCCACACTGGGTAGCGACGGCAGGATCCGCAGCACCAATGGGTAATAGGTGGCGTCCTTGGTCACTAGCATCTGGCGCACCGTGGTCCATCCATCCGGACTGCCGGCGGCGCCCAGTATCAGTGCGGCGCGCTCTTTGGCGCCCGGCTGGGGGAATTTGAGTTGCGGCACAAAGCGCGCGCGCACCTGTTTAGTTGCGCCTAATTTCAACAACGCCAGACTCAGTTGGACATCGCGATTCAGGTCGGTGTCATCATACAGGTTCATCAATTCGTTGATCACACGTACGTCGCCCAGCGTGCCCAGGGCGTCGATAGCCGCCAGTACGACCTGCGGATTTTCATGGAAAAGGAGCAGGCGCAGCGTATTGAGCGTGGCGGGATCCCGGCTTTCACCGAGAATGCGAATGGCCTCCGCGAAATCCGCGGGCGGCAATTCGTTGCCGCCGGAGAGCACGACGGTACGCAGAATTTCGCGTGCTTCACTGTCGCCGGTTTTCGCCATACCCACCAGCGCCACGAACTTCCCGTCGCGGTACTGCTGCAGCAAAACGGCGTGTTCGAGGATGCGGACCAGCGACAGTTCGGCTTCGCGCCAATACGTGGCCCAGTCC
>Ga0118677_10004133_pt1 | contig 26789 bp, 17 predicted proteins | sample AliMusrvi5mmetaG_FD_86154 | JGI IMG/M metagenome (GOLD analysis project Ga0118677, IMG submission 86154) | reverse complement strand
AGATAAAGCTTACCCGTAAGCAAAACAAACAGGATGTGGAACATGATCCAACTACTCATGAGCATGTGACCTTTGATGTTGAATTAACTCCGGTGGTTGATGATACAGCACAGATTGTACAGGTAATAGAAAACAAACCTGCCACCAAATTAGTTTTAAGCACCTCACAGATTGTTGCTAACAAGATTAATTTTATACGTATTTATGCTGTGAATTCTTATGGCAGAAGTCAACCTAGTGCATGGTTTAGTTTTTCACCAAAACTGACAAAATAAATTATATTCATCACTCGCCGGGAAACGGGCAATAACTATCATTTTTCTTCAAGATAAAAGCGAACCATTGTGTTCGCTTTTTCTTTTAATATTACTTCAAAAAAGAACAGTATTTTTTTAAAAAAACACATGGTGATTTCACTCAAAACCACGATTGGTTTAAGTCAAACCAGTGATGGTTTGATTTGTTCTGCTACTGGTTTGATTCAAACCAGTGATGGTTTGATTTGTTCTGCTGCTGGTTTGATTCAAACCAGTGATGGTTTGATTTGTTCTGCTCCTGGTTTGATTCAAACCAGTGATGGTTTGGTTTGTTCTGCTATTGGTTTGATTCAAACCAGTGATGGTTTGGTTTGTTCTGCTCTTGGTTTGATTCAAACCAGTGATGGTTTGATTTGTTCTGCTCTTGGTTTGATTCAAACCAATGATGGTTTGATTTAAACCAGTGCTGGTTTGGAGCAATAAATCGGCAAAAATTATTAGATATCAATAGTATAAAATATTACAGTTTTTATGGTTTATTTGGGAAAAACGAGGTTTCGGTGGACTGTATAAAAGCAATTAAATTAAACCGGAAATGTTGTTCATTTTTCCGGATTTTCCATGTGATGCCTGTGTTTCAATTGTGCCTGTGTGGTTCTATTTTAAGATTTTATTTACTACCTCCATGACTCAATATTGTTGGTTTTTTTTAACATATAGGCACATAGTTACGCATAGATTTCACATAGCTACGATTATCAATAACTCATAATTTAATATTCAACCCACCAAATATTCACCAATCCATGCCTCACCTTAATTTACAAAGAGGTTATTTTTGGTATTGCCCTGGTGAAGGAGTTTGCCCTTGGGGTCATATAGTTTTGCATAACCGTAGAGGGTATCATTTTTCCAGAAGCCTTCGAGCCTGTTGCCGTTTGTCATATACAGAATACCATCGCCATTCCTGACATCATTGCTAAAGTTGCCGTCGTATTTTTCACCACTTGACCAGGTAAAAACTCCTTTGCCTTCTTTTTTATCGTCCTTCCAGTAACCATCATACAACTGTCCATCGGCGAAGTTGGAAACACCTTTGCCGTTTCGTTTGCCGTTTTGCATTTCTCCTTTGTATCCGCAATCGTAGTGGATCTCGTACAGATAAGTTTCAGGTTTTTCAGTTTTTTTGATCATTTTGAATTTCTCGATATTCTTTTTAATGGCAGGCAGCAGATACAGCCCGGTTGATGAATAACCAAGCTGATCAATCACCGCATGGGTTGCTTTTTGAGTCTTCAGAAATGCGATCAAACTGTCGCCGTTCAAAGTATTTAAAAAGCCGGCAGTTTTACAATTGGCGTATAAATAGAACAATTCAGGTTTACGGCAAACAACTACCGATTGGGGAGGCAAATTTTGTTTGACCCATTTTGCAAGCTCGAAATATTGAACGTATGGTTGCGGAAAAACGCCTTTGGCTTTGGTAGCCAAAAATGTAATTCCGTCCTGCAAGACAAAAATATATGCCAAAAATAAAAAGGGGACAACACTCACCCTGAATTTGTCGTGAAAATTAATTTTCTTCAACAGCCATGATAACCCATCGAAAACAGACAATACTGCCAGCATGTAAATGAAGGGTATGATCACCAACATAAAGCGGATGCCAAACCACACATCGGGCCAAAGCATAAGAACGGCAACAATTCCTGCCATATAGAAAATCAACAGCCATTTATATTCACGAACGCGGAAAAGCCCGATGGCTACAAGTAAAACAAACAAAATACCTATGGTCCAATTCCTGTCGTTTGGCGTAGGCTTGGTATAGGTGTCGGTATTTTCGATACTATAGGAAAGGGTAGCAACCGGAACTTCCATCGAAGCATAGCGCACGGCATTATTCTCAATCCGTGTAAACCAGTCAGAGATCTTCATATTGCCCAATTCGGGCTTATACGGATTTTTCATCACCAATTGGCTTTCGTACCTGCTTCCGGAGACCAGTTTGTTCCTGATATACCATGGAAATGCACACAGAAAAAATGCTGTAAAAACAATGATTGCCAGCTTCCATTTCCGTTCAATGAGCAGGAATAAAAGCGAAGCGCCAATAAGAACGATGCCAACTTCGCGGATGAAATAACTCAATATTAAAAAAGCCAGGAACAGCCAGAAATTGTAATCCTTAAAAGGTAAGCCTTCTTTTTTCCATCGCATAAAAAATGTCAGCGCTCCCAGCGATGCGAAAATAAAGGGTATCTCCGACATTGCAATAAACGAGTAATTCAATATGTGCAGATTCAACGCCGTGAGAATGGTGATCACGAAGGAAAGATGTTTGTTTTTTGTAAATCGTAGCGAAAGTAAATACAGAAATATAAGGCTGCCGAAAAGAAAAAAGCCATTGGCTTTGTTCATCACTTCAATTTTTTCGCCAAAAACCTTCATCACAATTGCAGAAATAAAAGGATAACCCGGCGGATACCATGTGGCCGCAGTATTGGCGGGCGAATTGATGTTGGTATATCCCTGACCATCGGCAATTGCTTTGGCAGTAATATAATAAACGGCATTATCGCCACCAAGATATAGTTTCTTGTCAAAAACTTTGTTGTAAACGACAATTACAACAATCATCAAAATGAACATGTAAAACAGATCAAGCCAATATTTCTTTTTTGTAAAAGATTGTAGCTTGTCGGGAGTGGCTTTTGCTTTTTTTATTTTCATGGGTTATAATGATTTTTCGCCTTTAAAATATGTTGACTGAAAATAGCAATGTTGGTGATTGTTTTTAATGCATAATTTCATTCATTCTTCAACCTGCAAAGCAATAAAGTTGTTGTTGATCTTATTTGTTGTACCATCATTTTCCTCGTTGCGCTTTATTCTTTGCATTCAGACTTTATTACTTTCGTAAAAGGGTTACTCAAATAACTTTTACTTTATTTGTTTATTACATTTCTTTTGATGGAAAGCAAGACTTTTGGGGAGATGCATTGCCGGACTGAAAGAAATTAATCACATTCCACTAATGAGCATACCCTGTATCCATGATTCTCTTGTCTTGAAAGTGTCAGACTTAATGACATAAAAACATCCACCAGGTTCAGTTTGGTATGCCGTCAATACACGTTTATCTTTTTCGTAATATGAGTCTGCTCCGATAAGTCTTTTTCCTGCCGCAAAGGCTCTAAGACTCGAAGTTTTGCAAAAAAGTTATAATTGTTTTTCAATGCTTTGCGTATCTTAGTGCTTTAGCGCCTTAGCGGCAATTTTGTATTTTTTACTTTTCGGAGTGGACTCTAATATTGAATTTCTGCGTAAATTTTTATTGAACTTATATTGTCATGTCTGGCAATAATGATTTCTTTTAAAATATCAATATCTCTTGTGTCTGTATAACTATAAGTTGTGTCAAGTGATAAATTAACAATTTTAATCTTGTCCACATTTGAAATTATTGCCTGGTGAGTTTGCCTGGTCGTACATGCAAAAAGAAAAATTAATAAAATGAAGGTCAAATTTCTCATGTCAATTCCTCAGGCAGTGATTTGCACTGCTTGCCATTTTACTATTAGGATTTTTAATCCGATTAATAAAAACTCTCAAAAACTTAAGAATTACCGGATATTAATTTTCACGCCGTAAAAGTACATAAAAAATTTATCGAAAATAAAAATGATATAAATAAAAATATTGAGGTGTGTTTTCCAACCGGTGCATTTAAAGTCCAAAACCCTTTATCGCACCTTTCAATTGCAGCCTTCCAATCCCCCACAACCCCTATTTTCTATTAGCTATTTTCTATCATCTCTCTTCCATATTTCCTACGATCCTACTATCAATTTATAATTCATGATCCTGGTTTCGCCAAAAAGATTCAGATGATAAACTCCGGGCGCAAGTTTGAGTGGAGAAAGGCTAAGCCCGGTTGTCGAACGGATATTGTTTTTGAAGACCACACTGCCTCTGCCATCAAAAAGGGTAACATTTATTTTTTCATTCAAAGGATCGGTAATTGTGAGTGTGCCATTTTTGCTTACAGGGTTTGGAAAGACTTCAAATTTATTTTGCTTGGGTTCCTGAATGCCCACGGTGGATGAGGAAAGATTGATGTTGTCAACATAAACGGCATTTCCCCAATAGCCAATGTTGCGGAAAGCAATAACAAGGTGAGCAGCGCCCGCATAAGCTGAAAGGTCAATGCTGTCTCTTTTCCATTGAGAGGAATCGGGAATGAACATGCTTGAATTTGAAGGGGCAGTGCCCAGCGAATCACCGCCTTTTTTGAATAACTGCGTAAAAGTATTTCCGCAATCTGTTGAAACCAGCACTGCCAGCGAGTCCATATACTGTCCGCCATAAGGTGCATAAGCATAATCGAAAGCCAATTTGGTTGAAAGAGGATTTGTGAAATTAAGGGAGACCCGCATATCGTCCCATTTGCCCTGTGAATCGTAACTGAAATTGTCGAAAATGGCCGATTGTGAGCTATTGCCAAAGCCACCTGCTGCCGTATCCAAAGACCATTGCGCATCATTGCCCGGGTTTTCGATGGTAATTTCTGCAGGTGGAAAGCTTGCCTGAAATCCTTCCTGAATGTTGGCGGGTGGTGAATAATTGCTGATGGTAACATGCAATGAATCGGTGTCGGATTGCCCATTGCCATCGGTAACGGTAAGCGTGGCAAGGTAAGTTCCGGGAGCGGCAAAATAAACCACAGGGTTTCTCAGTGCGGATGTTGCCGGGCTGCCATTCTGAAAAGTCCAGTGCCACGAAGCGTTCAAATGATTCAGCGCTGAATAGTCATCAAAATAAAATGAATCGGTGTGGCAAACCACTATCTGATCTGTTTTGTCAACAGTGATCTGTGCCACCGGTCCTGAAGGTTGTTCAAACAACGGGCTTTCCCAGATACCTTTTCCGTATGAAGCGATACGGATCTTGCCATCGCGGTAAAACGGGTGTGCAATGTCGGAATTAAAAAAAGATGGCAGGCTGTCGTTTGTAAGTTGCCAGTTACTCATCGCATTGTTTCTGTAGAAAACAGTGCGATCAGAGCAGGCGTAAATGCCACCATTGGTTTTTGCAATGTTCACGATGCTGTGAATATTTTCATCATCAAGTGTGGATGTTGTTAAGTTTGTCCAGGTGTTACCGCCATTGGTTGTTTTGAAAATTTTGGTTCCGTTGGCTCCGTAAGTGTAGGATATCCACAGGTTATTTTCGTTGGTGAAATCGAGCGTGAGCAACATCACCCTGCTGTTGCCTGCAGGAATGGCAAGGGCTGTCCATGTTGAACCACCATTGGTTGTCTTCCATAATATTCCTGTGCTGCCATACTGTGGCTGCTGGTTGAGGTACATGACCTGCGGATTGCTCCTTGATATTTCGATGTATTTTACCTGGTCGTTCACATTGCTTCCAAAAGTTTTTACAAGATTGAAGGAAGCGCCTCCGTCGGTTGTCTTCCATAATTTATTTTCATAACCAATAAAAGCGGTGTTGTAGCATGAAGGCGTAAACTGCATTTCGCTCGATTCGGCAGCGTAATAACTTTCGTTGGGACTTAATCCGAGACTGAAAGAGGCAACGGGATCAGTGATCAATTCGGGAATATATTTTCCGCCAATGTCAGAAAAATAAGCTTTCATATTGTTGCCGGGATTGATGTAGCCTGTGCTTGCTTCACCACCGCCAAGGGAAAGGAAATTCCCTTCGCCGTAGTTTTCGTACCATGCAATATTCCCATTGTGATAGAGGCCGCCAACAAGCACATCATCGTTCCATCCTGAACCGAATCCCCAGTATTCAGAGCCACGGATACCACTTGTTTTATGAATAGTGGAAGTGTCGAAAAAGTCGGGAGATCTGTAAACACCGCCATCTGTTGTTACCCAGTAATTGGTCCCGACAGCTCTGAAATCCTGCATATCCACATGCATGTCGAGGTTGCCACCGGAGACATATCCGGCCACAGGGGAGAAGGTTTGTGCACCATCGGCAGAACGCCAAAGATTCAATCCTCCTATCAGTATTTTGTCAGCATCAGTGGCAGAAACCATGATGGCGCAATTGTAGAAACCCTGGTGATAAGTCCATGTTGGCGTGCCATAGGCAAGGTCAGGATGAGATGTTGTGTAAGGTCCGCCTGCAGGAGGATTTGGTAATGTCCATGTGGTTCCGCCATCATCGCTGCGATAAACACCGATAAAGCCATAATCATTAACCTTTGCTTCGCCGATTAAATATGCGTAAACCCTGTTGGGATTTGCAGGAGTAACACCAATGCGGGCGCCGCCGTCATTCCTTGCTGAATCGGAAGATGTGTACCAGCCTGGTGTCTGTTTTGTCCATGTAGCGCCTGCATTTGCTGATTTAAAAAATTCACAGATGCCAAGAGTCGGATTGTTCTTAACAAGGTAAACAATATTGCTGTCGCCGCTGTTGAGCTTGACATCATAGGAGCGATCATTGTATAACTGCGTAAAAGTTGCACCACCATCTGTGGAACGATACAATCCGGCATCACCGGCTACCAAAACAATTTGTGTGTTCCCCTTGTTGATAAGAATTTCATTCGCGTTCAGATTGCTGGCAGTAAGAACTGTTGTCCAGCTTGCACCTCCGTCGGTGGTACGTTTTACATAACTGCCACAACCGGCAAAGACAATATCGGGGTTGGTGGGATCAACTTCGATGGCACGCAAGCCACCGTCAAAATTCTCGCCCAATGAAACACACTTCCATGTGGCTGCATTGTCAACACTTTTATAAACTTCACCCGGCTCAGTCCCGCAATATAAAATGTTGGGAAATGAGGCGCATTGATCAATAGAGTAAACATTGGTCTGATCATTTGAAGGATCATTATTGCTGTTGTAAACCTGGTAAGGCCCAACGGGAGACCAATAGGAAAGGGACTTTTGTTTGTTGTTGGTTTTTCCTGCAAGTTTATTTCTGTAATTATTCTCGCTGTTTAAAACTTCATTTTCCTTTACGGGAATAACAAATCCGTTGGCATCAATTCTGTTTTCCACAGCTCTTCTCCAGCGAAGGAAATACTGAGTGTGATAACTTTTTTCGAAAATGTGTGAGGAATAATAATCCTTGTAAAGACTGTCGGTTTTGAAAACGTTTGGATTTTGACTGTACATTTCCTGTGCCCAGGCCGGCAGGGTTTTTATCTCTGCGTTCGATGGCCTGTACATGTGTTGCGCATTTGTATTCGTAAAAATAATCAGCGCGGATAAAAGGAGTAGAATAAGTTTTTTCATAAATGATACAGAGTATGACCGGAAAAAGAATCCCGGTTATTGTTTTGTAAAAGTACGAAATTGCAAATTATGCGAGTCAATTTTATCTGAAAGGAAAGATCAGAATTTTGGATTTTTGAATATCCACAATTATACCAGTATGGAAAGTCACTATATTTTTAGCTATAATTCAAAATAATTGATTTCGAAAAAACCTTATTTTTTTAGTTTTCAAACTTTGGTAGAAATATAATAACCGGGAATTTTAACCTTATTACCTTCCTATGTAAATAGGCAGCCAACCTGACGGGGCGACTTTTTCTTGTCACCCCGTCACTCATTAAACATTTTCATTCATTATCGTGTGTGTATCGCATAATCACATTACCTTATTGAAGGGATAATAATAAGGTCAAAGACGCCTGTGTAGGCCTATACTACTAAGTCATGGAGCAATGAAAAGATTGTAATTTTAAAGAAAGCAACTTTCCAAAACTAGCCGGGTGAAAACTTTTCCAAAGTGAAGAAAACTTTGGAAAAGTATGGTTCCGGTAAAATTGAAGTTACATGAGAGGTTTAAAAAGAGTAAAATAAGGTTCTTTTTCGTTTTACTTTTTATTGTGAATTAACTAAACTGGTACAATAACTGATAAACAAATTTCAAATTTGAGACTGCTCCGAAAAGTAATAAATGCGAAAATTACCACTAAAACGCAAAGACACAAAATAACACAAAATACAAGTTTTTAATAAAATATAATTTCGTGAAATTTGGTGTTTTTGTGCTTTTGTGGTAAAAAAGACTTATCGGAGTGGACTCAAATTTCAATTTTCTTATTTCAGAATGATCATTCTTTTGCAAATATTTGTTTTGTCATTTACTGTCACAACATAATTATAAATCCCGTTAGCAAAATCTGCAGCATTTACTTCAAATGAATGCTTGCCTGCAGTAAGCTCTGTATTGACAAGGGTTGATACCAATTGTCCGAATGAGTTGTAGATCTCAATCCTGATATTGGAATTTTTATTTAGTGTAAAGTTTATCGTTGTTTTATCACCAAAGGGATTCGGGAAATTCTGTTCAACATTTATTTCATGATTTGTTGGTTCAATAAATCCCGTTGAAGTCAGTGCAGGCTGCTGTTGTGTTACGCAATGAACCATGCCGCCATATTGGTACAGATCCCTTACATCAATTCCTATCACTGTCCTTCCGGGATACAATTGCTGAATAATATTGTTGGCAACGGCATCATTTGGATCATTGTAATTTGGAACGAGCACCACAGTATTTGCAACATAGTAATTGCAATAAGAGCCCTGGTAGCCAAGGTTGGTTCCGTTAGTTGTGGAAACATTATTTTGAGAGAGTGGAACGTAAACAAAATGATAAGGATGATTATTCACATTTTTCGCATTGTAGAGAGTGTCAATATCAGCTTGAGGAACTTCCCAATAAAGCAGGTCTGTATTGTTCATGGTAACGATGGTGCTATCGTTGGCAAAATGCACAAACCCGTCAATATGCATGTCGGTAAGATCAAGACCGGTGACACCGTTAAGCCATATAAATTTTGAAATGCCGAGATTGGTTGATAAAATAGTTTCGGCTTGCGCTTGTGTCATTCCGGGATTTCTCACCGAACTTGCAGGACTTTGTGCAAGGATAGAACTCCTGCAGGCCATCAGCACACCATTGCCATCAAGCTCATAAGCGCCTCCTTCAACAGTCATCGTGGAACCTAAATTAACGACAGGTACTGATATTGCTGTGGCAACCTCTGTAGGAATCGGGTCGTCATAATTATAATTGTATTTGCCGCCCCAGCCATTGAAGCCCCAATCTTCGATCTTTAAATTTCCACTACCATCTTTCACGTAAATGGGTCCATTATCTCTAACCCACACATCATTCGTACGGAATATTCTAAAATCAATATTGGTTAAACTCACTCCTGCATTGGTAAGCAATGTTGTGATGCGTGTTTGTTGTGTGGAATTATAGGCAATAATATGCACATTTTCGCTCTGCACCAAAGCATGGGTCATGGCAACCCAGATGGGATCAAGACTATCCCTGTAGGGATTGCCATACTCATACTGGTGTGGCCATTGCAACCAGGTGCCTTCATGCTGATTTTCCTCTGCGGGCATGGTGTAAGTCTGCGAAAATAAATTCAGGTTGATCCCGAATAAAAATATTAGTAAAAGTAAACAGGAGTTTTTCATAATTAGTATTTGTAGGAAAACGGTTTTTAAAATAAAATTCCAAATTCCATTACTGAAGTTTTAGAAATGGAATTTGGAATTTGTCTCGAAACTTCGGGATTGAGACTTGGATCTTTTTAGCTAAGATTATTTAATTTCTTCTTCAGGAATGAATTTTCCCTTTACATCAAACTGCAATTTCATCGGAGTCTGTATTCCTTCTTTTTTTATTTTCACAATATAAAAAGTGCCGGCATCTGTGGTGCTCAATACAGCTGATTTTATTTCGTATTCTTTGTACATTTGTTTAATGTAGTTTGTAATTGTTGTAGGAAGTTCTCTTTTATTTATTACTTCTTCGCTATTTGTTGCTTCATTCGTACTGTCGGCATCAGTGGTTTTATTCACCTTGTTGGTTTCTTTTATAGATTTTTCAGTTTCATCATTGATAACTTTTTCTTCAGAAAAAACACTTTTAATGAACTTTCCGGCCATAGTATAATATAGTTCAACAGAAGGAACTCCTATCCCTTCCTTCTTTGCATAGACATAGTAATATTGATAAGTTTTCGAAGGTTCAGAAACTAACTGTCCGTACTTGATACTATAAGCTTTGTAGTGAGCCTGCACATCCGTCTGTATAGGACCGGGCAACTCTTTTGCATCCACAGTGTACTTGGTGAAATGCCATGTGCCATCGGGACCAAATTCAGCAAAGCCGGTCATTTCATCTTTGGTAAATGTGGCAGTGTAATTCACACTGTCCTTTTTCCAATATTGCACAATGGCTGAAGGAACTTTTACGGGAAATGAATCATTAACGGCTGTGGGTGGGTGAATAGTCACAACAGTTTTTACTGATACTATCCCCACAGCTTTAATGAAAGCGTCAGGAACATTTTTCTTGATTAACTTTCCCTTCATGTCGAACCAAAATTCGGCAGCCTCAATAACACCTTCTTTTTTCAACGTCACATAATAGTGGAGAGGTTCCGTTGGTGTTTCGCGTTGCCAGGAAGATTTTATTTTTGCATCCTTATAATTGTTGTCAATATAAGAACCAATGGCACCCGGTAATTCCTGTCCGGGGATTTCATATTTTGTTTCATTCAGTGTTCCATCGGTAGCAAATGTTGCAAGCATATTCTGACCGTCTTCTTTGAAAGAAGCTACAAAAACATCAATCTTCTTGTTCCATGTAGTCTTTCCTGACGGAGCAAATTTGGTTTTAAATGTTGATACAACCTTAGCCGGAACTTCACTTTCCTTGACTTCCTGTGCAATAACAGAGAAGGATAAAAGCAATGAGAATAGTAAAATTATTTGGAATTTCATGACCTGTGATTTTGAATTGCTAAAGTAGAAAAAAAATTAATAATGGAAAGGAAAGAATGTTGATTTTTTGGAGTAATTGAATTCTGAAATTGAAACCAATGGACTATTGATATCTTTTAGATTGTTTAAGCGTGGATTATTTTTCATTTAGCCATTTGTCCATAATATCGTCATTAAGTTTCTTTTCTTTCCAGGCTTTATTAGCCGATTTAATTGACTTCTTTGCGTAAAATTGAGCAAGAATGTCTTTAAGTTCTTTAAGCTCTGTATCGGATAGATTTGTTGAATAGATTTTCATCAATTCTATCTGAATATTTGAAAATGGTTGTTTGGCGGCTTGCATAATTTTTCAAATTAAAGTTGAGAGTGCAAAGGTATTAAATATTAATATTAAAATCACCTTCTTATTGTCTGTAATCTGTCCGGTCCGACAGAGATTATTGTGATCGGAGTTTTAACAGCATTTTCAATAAATTCAATGTATCTGATCAATTCCAAAGGCAGACTATCCACTGATTTCATTTTGTCCAGAGAAGCGTCCCAACCTTTAATATCCGTATAAACCGGAGAAAGTTCACCGGGATTTATTTCAAAAGGAATATAATCAATCAGCGTTCCTTTGTAGTTATATTGTGTACAGACTTTAATGCGTTTGAAATTACTCAGCACATCGGCTTTCATCATGATCAACTGACTAACGCCATTGAGCATGATGGCATATTTTAATGCAGGAATATCAAGCCAACCGCATCTGCGAGGACGACCTGTTGTGGAACCATATTCATTGCCATTCTTCCGGAGTAACTCTCCTGTTGCATCATTTAACTCCGTTGGAAAAGGACCACTACCTACTCTTGTACAGTAAGCTTTGAATATTCCGAACACTTCACCAATTGACCGAGGCGCTATGCCCAAGCCGGTGCAAACACCAGCGCATGTAGTGTTTGAAGATGTCACAAACGGATAGGTTCCAAAATCAACATCAAGCAATGAGCCTTGTGCACCTTCTGCCAGAACCGGTTTATTTTCTTCAAGACAACGGTTAATAAAAATTTCACTGTCTATAAGAGGAATGGACTGAAGTTTCTCCAGTGCTTCAAACCATTTTCTTTCGTATTCATCAAACAGATCTCCGTCAATTTTGTAATTGCAGTAATCAAAACAAAGATTCCTCACCAGTTCGAGATGCTTGGACTTTAAAGTATCATACTGGTTTCTGAAATCCTTTTTTTCAATATCGCCGAAACGTATTCCTATGCGGGCTGTTTTATCAGTATAGGCAGGGCCAATACCTTTCAATGTAGAGCCGATCTTTGAAGAACCTTTGGAACATTCATTGGCAGCATCGAGTATGCGGTGGGACGGAAGTATCAGATGCGCTTTCCTCGAAATTACAAGGTTCTTTGTAGCATCCAGTTTCTTGCCTGAAAGTTCAATGATTTCTTTAAGAAGCACCACAGGGTCAATGACGACTCCGTTTCCTACCACATTTATTTTTTCAGGATGAAAAATGCCTGATGGAATTGTATGAAGAACTTGTTTCATTCCATCGAATTCCAAAGTATGACCGGCATTAGGCCCTCCCTGGAAACGCGCAATAACATCGTATTTAGGAGTAATTACATCAACTATCTTTCCTTTGCCTTCGTCGCCCCACTGAAGACCTATTAAAACATCAACTTTCATTAATTAATTTGAGATTTGGTTCTTGGAATTTGGAATTTGACCCGAAACTTCGGGATTGGAATTTTGACCTTTAATTTATTCAGGATGCTCCCTGCATCTGCCGTAAAAAACAAGGGAGTGATGATTTATTTCAAAATCAAATTGCCTGCTTGCCGAGCTTTCTATATCCTGTATTCTTGGATCGCAGAATTCAGTAATTTTTCCACATTCCATACACACTAAATGATCATGCTGTTTATTTCTGTAAGTCCTTTCATACTGCCCGACATTTTTTCCAAACTGATGTTTCACGATAAGTCCGCAATCAAGTAAAAGTTCTATCGTATTATAGATCGTCGCCCTGCTGAGTTTGTACTTTTCATTCTTCATGTGAATGTAAAGGGACTCCACATCGAAATGCCCATCCTGCAAATAAATTTCCTTAAGGATGGTGTATCTTTCCGGAGTTTTTCTTTGTCCGTTTAACTGTATGTAATTTGTGAAAATCTGCTTCACAGTATCTAAGGTTTCTTTGTCAATCATATCGTAAGATTTAATTGCATAAAATTATTTAAAATTACAAATCAAAGTTAAAAAAATCTTTTAAGTCAACAAGTAATTACAAGCATATTGGTTAATTTTTCAGGCTTTATCTATTCTCAAAACCTGCTGTACTCCTTCAACTTTTTTCAGGTTTTGTATAAGGTCTTTTAAATGGATTGTGTCATAAACAAAAAGCATTACCGTCCCAACGAAAGTCCCTGCTTCACTATCCACGCTAATTGAGCGCATGTTCAGGTTAAGTTCGTTTGAGATCACTTTGGTAATATTGTTCACGATACCGACTTTGTCAATTCCTATGATCTTGATACCGGCAAGGAATGCGAGCGATTCGTTGTTTGTCCATTTCGCTTTCACTGTACGGTAAGCATATTTCGAAAGCATGTTCATTGCATTCGGACAACTTGACCTGTGTATTTTGATACCTTCATTGATTGTTACAAATCCAAAAACATCATCACCGGGGATGGGATTGCAACACGGCGAAAGTGTGTATTGCAATTTGTCCATGTTGTCACCAATAAGCAGCGTGTCATTTTTCCCTATAATTTTGACAGACTCTTCTTTTGTGATTTCATTTTCTGCAGCTTCTTTTTCTTTTCCGGGTTTCCTTGAGAATGGAGAGGTTATATACTTAAGCCATTTTGAGCGATCTTTCTCCTGGATGAAAGCTTTTAATTCGCGCAGTCCTATCTTTCCAATAGCTACCTGGCAAAATAATTCCTGTGAATTTGGTATCTTATAAAAAGTAAGAAGTTTTGCAATGTTCGAATTGTTGAACTCTAGCTTCAGCTGTTTGAATTTACGCGTCAGAACTTCTTTGCCTTCTTCCGCTACTTTTCTTACATCCTCTTTCAATGCAGCTTTGATGCGGGTCTTGGCTTTTGCAGTAATGACATACCCCAGCCAATCTTCTTTAGGTTTCTGTTTTCCTGAAGTAATTATTTCAACCTGATCACCGCTTTTCAACTGATGATTGAGAGGAACAAGTTTGTGATTTACTTTTGCGCCTATACAATTATCTCCGATCTGGGAGTGGATATTGTAAGCAAAATCGAGAGATGTTGAACCAATAGGAAGTGTTTTCAGTTCGCCCTTTGGAGTGAAAATAAATATCTCGTCCGAAAATAAATTCAGTTTAAAATCATCAAGGAAATCAAGAGCATTGGCTTCCGGACTTTTCAGCAGTTCGCGAATTTTTTTCAGCCATTCATCAAGTCCGCTTTCAGCATTTCCTGTTTCTTTGTATTTCCAATGCGCAGCAAATCCCTTTTCAGCAATTTCATCCATTCTGTTACTGCGAATCTGAACTTCCACCCATTTCCCGTTAGGTCCCATCACTGTTGTGTGCAGCGATTCGTAACCATTGGCTTTGGGATTGGAGATCCAGTCACGGAGCCTGTCAGGATTAGGTCTGTAAAAATCAGTAACTATTGAATACACTTTCCAGCATTCAGCTTTTTCCTGGTCAGGAGGAGGCTCAACAATTATACGTACAGCAAAAAGATCAAAAACTTCTTCGAAAGGGATCTCTTTCTTTTTCATTTTTTCCCAAATCGAATGTACCGATTTGGTGCGGTGAGCAACAGTATAATTGACGTGCTGATTTGTCATTTCCTTTTTAATAGGATTGATGAACCGGTTGATAAATCTTACTCTCTCCTTTTCTGATTCCTGGATTTTATTCGTGATGTTTATAAAAATTTCAGGTTCGGTATATTTCAACGCCAGATCTTCAAGTTCACTTTTAATAGCATATAAACCCAACCTATGAGCCAGAGGTGCGAAAAGATAAAGTGTCTCGTAGGATATTTTGAGTTGATTCTGATGCGACATTGCATCAAGTGTACGCATGTTGTGCAGGCGGTCAGCAAGTTTTATCAGGATCACTCTCACATCTTCTGAAAGTGTGAGCAACATCTTTCTGAAATTCTCTGCCTGCATGGATGGAGAACTATGATCAAAGATCTCAGAAATCTTGGTCAGTCCATCAATGATTCTGCTGACTTTATCACCGAAGAGACCACGGATATCAGTAAGTGTATAATCTGTATCTTCAACAACATCGTGCAAAAGTGCGCAAACCACGGAGGTAGTACCCAATCCAATTTCCTCTGCTGAAATAAGCGCTACAGCGAGAGGGTGATAAATATAAGGTTCTCCTGTCTTTCGCCGCATATCCTTATGGGCATCAACAGCCAGATTGAAAGCTTTGCGAATTATCTTTTTATCTTCAATATTGGTATTGGGTTTGCATGCCCTGAGAAGATTGCGATAGCGTTTTATTATTTCCTGCCGTTCTTTTTCGGCCTTCACTTCCAACATTACTAAAAAATAAATGACTTGCAAAGGTAGTGTAAAAATTGGTTGAAAAGTAAGTGATTTAATAATTGTTATTGAATATGCTTGTTAATGATAATTGTCGAATTTTCTATTGCTTATCTTCTGTAAAACAGCAGAGTTTGGATAATCATCTTTTTATGAACACCGGCAGTATTTTAAAATTCTGACATTTTAATCAGAATACAAATGCCATATTTTATTGCATTTCTACCATCATAGTCCCCTTTAATTGCAGGAACAAAATTTAAATTAATAACGAAAGCCCATACATATTTTCCGTTAACAATAAATCCTCTATCTTTGCAACCCAAAATAAATACAATGGTTACAACCGAACAAATGAAAGACCTCGCAAGAAGGCTTGATGCCTTAAGGAGGTTCCTTTGACATTGATAATAAACTTGCACTTATAGAAGAAGAAGAAAAACTTACTGTAAGTCCGGATTTTTGGAATGATCCAAAAGCTGCAGAAAAAATTCACAAATCAATTCAGGACAAAAAATCATGGACAACAGCTTTTGCCAATGCAAAAAATAGTCTGGATGATTTCAATGTAGTATGGGACTTTTTTATTGAAGGTGAAGCTTCAGAAGAAGATCTCGACAAACAGTATAAAGATTCTTTAAAATTTATTGAAGACCTTGAATTCCGCAATATGCTCAGTGGTGAAGAAGACAGGCTGGGTGCAATAATGAACATTAATTCGGGGGCAGGTGGTACAGAGAGTCAGGACTGGGCAGAGATGTTGATGCGCATGTACCTGCGCTGGGGTGAAAGAAATAAATGCAAAGTGAATATTCTCGATACACAGGAAGGGGATGTCGCAGGTATCAAATCTGTTTCTATTGAATTTGAAGGCGAGTATGCTTATGGCTATTTAAAAGGTGAAAGTGGTGTACACCGTCTTGTCAGACTATCACCATTTGACTCTCAAAATAAACGACACACTTCATTCGCTTCAGTTTTTGCTTATCCAATAGTTGATGAAAATATTAATATTGAAATAAATCCAGCAGATATCAGTTGGGATACTTTTCGATCTTCAGGCCCTGGTGGTCAAAATGTGAATAAAGTTGAAACAGCTGTCAGGCTTCGACACGCTCTTACAAATATTATCATTGAGTGCCAGGTGACGCGCTCACAGCAACAGAATAGAGAGAAAGCATTGCAAATGCTTAAATCGCAATTATACGAAATTGAATTGCGTAAAAAGAGAGAAACTCTTGCAGAAATTGAAGGAAATAAAAAGAAAATTGAATGGGGGTCACAGATACGCAGCTATGTGATGCATCCATATAAAATGGTTAAGGACCTACGTACAGGGGAAGAAACATCAAATGTGCAGGCAGTGATGGATGGTGATCTGGATAATTTTATAAAGGCTTATTTGATGGAGTTTGGGAGAAAGTAGTTATCTCTTTCTATCCAAAGTTTCAAAATTATTCTATTTGCACTTTGACTTTTTTTCTGTCTTATTCTGAAATGAGGGATAATGTGTTTGAACAAATTTTGTAAGGTAGAAAATAATCAATGGAATGCCCAGGTATATCAGTAACTCAAGAAAATCATAATAGCGTAAACTGCCTACTGTAAATGGCCAAAACTCTACTGTTGTTTTGTTGAAAGGACCGAAAACATCATAAACTGCCATTACCAGAAGTGACAAATTGATTAGGCTCCATAGAATGAAAAACGCCCAAAAGTATCTGCTTCTTTTTTTCATAGTTGATCAAAATATAAGAGTACAAAAGTAAAGTTATGCTAAGTAAAACATGCTTTGTTCATAGGTTTTTTAACATCATTTAAGATTAGAGAATTATAAATTGTAAACCAAAAATTATCGGATTTTTTCACAAAGATTCAATTACATTCAGATTATGATTTCAAATGATTTCCAATTTGAAGCCCAATCAGATTTTTGTTAATAATTTTTTTTATTTTTTTTATTTAGGGATTTGCAAATGACGTATATTCGCCAATCAATTATCATGAAGAGCCATGTATCAGATTTATCATAATCCGCGATGCAAAGTTAGCCGTCAAGTGCTGGGATATCTGTTGAAGTCAGGTGTTGAGGTTAGTATTATAGAATATCTGAAAATACCACCAACAGTAAGGGAAATTATAAATCTACTAATAAAATTAAATTTGAAGCCTCAACAAATCATCAGGGAAAGTGAAATGTTATTCAAACAAAATTTTATTGGCAGGAATTTTAATGATGATGAATGGTTACTAATTCTTCATGATAACCCTATACTTATTGAAAGGCCAATCGTAATAAAAGATAATAAAGCGGTTATTTGCAGACCTGCGGAAAAATTTTTCGAGAACTTCATAAATTTGAAATAGATCTCTATGCTTGCACATTGGAATTGCAAATTTTATTTGAACAAACGATCATGGAATAGGGTTGTTTCCCTGTCTTTTGTTCCTTCATCTTTGGATTGCTATAGAAGTAATTTTTAAATGTCACTAATTTTTTATCCTTAAATAACAAACAACATGACAAATTTTATTTTTGAGAAATCTTTTCAGCTTGAAAAAGACTCAACAACTTACAGACTGCTGACAAAAGATTATGTACAGGTTATTGATGCCGGAGGGAGAAAGATCCTGAAAGTTGATCCCAAGGGTTTGGAACTACTGGCAAAAGAAGCGGTTTTTGATCTGTCTTTTTTTCTTCGTGCATCACACCTTGAAAAGTGTGCCGGGATACTCAGTGATCCCGAAGCTTCGGATAACGATAAATTTGTAGCACATGAAATGCTAAGGAACACGGTCATTTCAGCAGAAGGGAAACTTCCCTGGTGTCAGGACACAGGAACTGCAATAGTGATTGGCAAAAAAGGTGAACAAGTGTGGACCGGAGCTAATGATGCCGAATTTCTCTCAAAAGGTATATACACCACTTACAATGAAAAAAACCTGAGGTATTCACAGGTAGTGCCATTCAGCATGTTTGATGAGAAAAACAGTGGTACAAATCTTCCTGCTCAAATTGACATTTATTCTACTGAAGGAAACTCTTATGATTTTCTTTTTATCACCAAGGGTGGCGGTTCTGCTAATAAAACATTTCTTTATCAGCAAACAAAATCCTTGTTAAATGAAGCATCATTGACAAAGTTTGTGAGGGATAAGATAATAGATCTTGGTACATCAGCCTGCCCACCTTACCATCTTGCACTTGTTATTGGTGGTACTTCGGCTGAGGCCACACTTAAGACTGTTAAAGAGGCTTCTGCCGGTTATCTTGATCATCTCCCGACAACGGGGAACGCAAGTGGGCGTGCATTCAGGGATATTGAATGGGAAAAGAAAATTGAAAAGATATGCCAGGAGTATGGTGTAGGAGCGCAATTTGGAGGTAAATATTTTGTCCATGATGTTAGGGTTATCAGACTTCCCCGTCATGCAGCTTCTTGTCCGGTTGGAATGGGCGTAAGCTGCAGTGCTGATAGAAATATTAAGGCACATATCACTGAAGAAGGAATTTTCCTTGAACAACTTGAAAAAAATCCGGCACGTTTCATGCCATCGAAAGCTCCTCAGCTTGAAAAAGCGATTGAAATCAATCTGGACAGGCCAATAAAAGAGGTGCTCGCTGAATTAACCAAATATCCAGTCAAAACCAGATTGAGCCTTACAGGTACACTTATCGTAGCAAGGGATATTGCCCATGCACAGATCAAAGCTTTGATTGATGAAGGAAAACCAATGCCGGAGTATTTTAAAAATCATCAGATATATTATGCAGGACCTGCAAAAACACCGCAAGGAATGCCATCCGGTAGTTTCGGCCCGACAACTGCTGGAAGAATGGACGCATACGTGGATCTGTTTCAAAGCCTGGGTGGATCCCTGATAATGGTTGCAAAAGGAAATCGCACCCGTGCAGTTATTGATGCTTGCAAGAAATATGGAGGATTTTATCTGGGATCAATTGGTGGACCGGCAGCTTTACTTGCAGCAGAAAATATAAAATCAGTTGAGATAGTGGCTTTCGAAGATCTGGGTATGGAAGCTATTAGAAAAATTCGGGTAGAGAATATGCCTGCCTTTATTATCACTGATGATAAAGGAAATGATTTTTTTGATGAGTATAATAAATAAGGACTACACCTCAAATTCCAGGCAACATCATCAATAGGTAAATTCCCTGGAATTTGAGGCTTGAATTTTTAAGAAATGAAAACACGAATTGAGCAAGACACCATGGGACCCGTTGAGGTTCCCGCAGAAAAATACTGGGGTGCACAAACACAACGGTCCAAGGACAACTTTAAAATTGGTGGTCAGCCAATGCCTGTTGAGATAATCTGGGCGTTTGCTGTTTTGAAAAGAGCTGCTGCAATCACTAACCATGAACTCGGTGTTCTTACAAAAGAGAAATGCGATTTGATAGTGAAGGTTTGTGATGAAATAATGGATGGCAAACTTGATGATCAGTTTCCACTCGTTGTCTGGCAAACTGGTTCAGGGACACAAACCAACATGAACGTGAATGAAGTGATTGCTAACAGAGCCGAGGTACTGAGAGGCGGAGAGCTTGGTGGAGGAAAAACTTTCATTCATCCAAATGATGATGTGAACAAATCACAGTCATCTAATGATACATTCCCTACTGCCATGAGCATTGCAGCTTATAAAATGATTGCCGGTAATACTATTCTTGGAATTAAAGAACTTCGCGAAACCCTCGAAAATAAAGCAGAAGGATTTAAGGACATAGTTAAAATTGGTCGTACACATTTGATGGATGCCACCCCTTTAACATTAGGCCAGGAATTTTCAGGCTATGTGTCAATGCTTGATCATGGAATGAGAGCTATTCAAAATACTTTCGGTCACCTCTCTGAACTGGCATTGGGTGGAACTGCTGTGGGCACGGGAATCAATACACCAAAAGGATATTCCGAGTTAGTTGCAAAGAAAATTTCTGAGATCACCGGATATCCTTTTATGACTGCACCGAATAAATTTGAATCTCTTGCTGCCCATGATGCAATGGTTGAAACTTCAGGTGCGCTAAAGACTGTTGCTGTTAGTCTGATGAAAATTGCAAACGACATACGTTTGCTTGCTTCAGGGCCACGTTGTGGAATTGGCGAACTTTCCTTACCCGAAAATGAACCGGGTTCTTCTATCATGCCAGGTAAGGTAAATCCAACTCAATGTGAAGCTATGACCATGGTTTGCGCCCAGGTGATCGGCAACGATGCTGCAATAAACATTGGCGGAATGAATGGACATTTTGAGTTAAATGTTTTCAAACCTGTAATTATTTTCAATCTGCTAATGGCAGCAAAATTAATTGGTGATGCATGCAGATCGTTTAACGAAAATTGTGTGAAAGGTATCAATGCAAATACCACGGCAATTAAGAATAATCTTGAAAACTCCCTCATGCTGGTCACTGCTCTCAACACTTATATAGGTTACGAAAATGCAGCAAGGATAGCAAAGAAAGCACATAAGGAAAATCTTACTCTCCGACAGGCTGCAATTGAATTAAATCTTGTCACCGATGAGCAATTTACTTTATGGGTTGATCCAACCAAGATGATATGAAATGTGTTTATTTTTATTTGAAACCAGGAGGAACTTTAAAGTAAAAGTTACGTATAAATTTCCACCATTTAATAAAGGTGTATTGGAATATTCTTAATTTTGTATTTCGATTTTAATAATAACCTGAAAATTATGAAGAAATATTTACTGTTTCTGGTTTTAGTAATAACTATTGTTTCGGTTTCCAGTTGTTCAAAAGAAAAACTCGATTCCAATTATAATGCTAAAATCAGGGTTGACAGCATTAAACAGGATACGTTTGTTTTGGCAAATCAGTATGTAGTCTATAAGAAAGTAAAGGTATTTTATACTGTATTAAACAATGACAACGTAGTGCTGAATTGCTACAGATATACAATCAATGCTATGGATAGTGATTCGTTATTGTATCAGCTTGTGGAAAGTCATTATAATACAGTCAAACCAAATAGTGAAATTCACGATAGCACAAAAATTGGAATTGGCAATAATAAAATTGCCTGGACAAGTATAAATAACACTCTTTTTCAATAAAAATAATCTCCAATTATAGAAAGCTCCCTGAACCGGGGCTTTTTTGTTTTTAAAATGATCTGAAAAAGTAATTAAAGAATTCAATACTACAACGAGATTCTTGCTATATTTCCCTGTATTTTCAATGATTATGAGTATAATTATTACCACCAAAATCAATTGCTTAAAAAACAAGCGGAAACATTTTTCTATTACAAATGAATAACTTAATTTTGCAACCCCAAAAAAACGTCTGAAATTTTTCGTTTGATGCGATTTTTATTAATAATTAATTAGTACAACATGTGGACTTTGCTGGTAAGGCTTATACTTAGAAATAGATTAGGTATTATTATTGGCGTTACGATTCTTACGGGTTTTATGGCTTATGAGGCATTAACTGTGCAGTTGTCTTATGAACTGCCAAGAATGCTTTCTTCATCTGATTCAGCATTGATCAAATACGATATTTTTAAAAGCAGGTTTGGCGAAGACGGAAACGTGGTGGCCGTAGCTGTGAAGAATGATAAGATTTTTGAACTTTCACAGTTCAACGCACTTTATGATCTGTGTGAGAATATCAGGAAAAAAGACGGAATTGAAGAAGTCGTATCTATAACCAGGGCTGTAAATATTGTCAAAAATGACAGCCTGAAAAAATTTGCATTTAAAAAGTTAGTCCCTCACCGGCCTACTTCACAACAGGAAGTTGATAGCATTAAAGCGCATATTTTTTCTCTTCCTTTTTACCAGGGGTTGCTTTATAATAAGGCTGAAAGCACTTACCTGATCGCATTGACAGTTGATAAAAATAAGATCAACGACAAGAGCAGGGAAGGGCTTATCATGGACATCAAGTCAACAATTGATAAATATCATGAGAAAACCGGCACAGAAATTCATTATTCCGGTTTGCCATACATCCGCACACTGACAACAAAAAAGATAAAATCCGAACTTTTCCTTTTCATAATTTTATCCCTGATCATAGCAGCATTGATCATGGTGCTTTTCTTCAAGTCAACAAAAGTTGTGTTTTCTTCAATGATTTTGGTTGCAATAAGCATCATCTGGACACTTGGTACCATCTCTCTATTCGGATATAAGATCACTATTCTATCAGGTGTCATACCATCATTACTTGTCATCATTGCGATTGAGAATTGCATTTATCTTATTAATAAATATCATTGGGAATACAGATTACACGGCAATAAAATCAAGGCATTGTCCCGTGTTGTAAAAAGAATTGGGTTTGCAACATTGGTTACCAACCTCACAACAGCTACAGGTTTTGCAACATTTATTTTTACCTCCAATGCAATGCTCAAAGAATTCGGCATTGTTGCTTCCATCAATGTCATGGTGGAGTATATGATGTCAATAACGCTTATCCCTATTATTTTTAGTTTTTGGGCGCCACCAAAAACCAAGCATGTCCAGCATCTGGAAAATAAAAATGTGAATTATCTAATTGAAAAAGTCAAGACTTTGGTTTTTACAAAAAGGAAACTCATTTACATTATTACCGGAGTATTTGTTATAGGCTGCATTTATGGCATAAGCAGAATGAAGACATCCGGAAAAGTTGTGGATGATATTCGCACTTCTGATCCGATTTATAAAGACCTGAAATTTTTCGAAAAGAATTTTCATGGTGTGATGCCATTTGAGATTTCCATTGATACTAAAAAGAAGAATGGTGTGATGCGATTAAGCACGATCAATAAAATTGAAAAATTGCAGAAAGTGCTCGATAGTTTCCCTCAGTTTTCACGTCCGCTTTCTTTAGCTGAATTTGTGAAATTCGGTACTCAGGCTTTTTACAATGGTGACTCTTCATTTTATCATTTGCCTGATAATAATGAAAAGGATTTTGTGCTTTCGTATGTGCCTTCAAAAGTCAACGGGAAAAACAATCTCCTCCATTCTTTTGTTGACAGCACCAAGCGCTACACACGCATCAGTGTGCAAATGACAGATGTCGGAACAAAAGAAATGAACCAGATCGAGGCTAAATTGCAACCCAAAATTGATTCAATTTTTGACCCGAAAAAGTTCGATGTAACAGTTACAGGAAACAGCGTGGTTTATACAAAAGGAACCGACTTTTTGATCAACAACCTTTTGGAAAGCGTATTGTTTGGAATTTTACTGATCTCAATCATCGTTGCTGTTGTTTTTACTTCTTATCGTATGGTGATAATAGCGATGATCTGCAACCTTATTCCATTGATGATAACTGCTGCCATCATGGGCTACAGCGGCATTCCGGTAAAGCCTTCAACACTTATCGTATTCAGTGTTGCTCTTGGTATCTCAATTGATAATGCCATACTGTTCCTGTCCAAATACCGGCATGAGTTGAAAACTTCATCAGGCGATATTAAGCTATCGGTTACGAATGCTCTTAATGAAACAGGGATTAGTATGATCTATACATCTATCGTGCTGGTGCTCGGTTTCGGCATCTTTATAGTTTCAGGTTTTGGTGGTACACAGGCTTTGGGAATGCTTATTTCAGTCACTTTATTCCTTGCTTTGTTTTTCAACATTATTGTTCTTCCATCACTTGTTCTTACGCTTGATAAGATCATTACCACGCGTTCATTTAAAAAGCCGATAATAGAAATTTATGATGAAGAACCCGAAGATACAAGTGACGAAAGTGAGATTGAGTTATGATCATAACCCAATAATTTTAACCTGATAAATTTCGCTCCATTAACTTGGAATTTGGAATTTTGAACTTGAGTCTTGGAATTATTACAAAAGTTAAACTTAATTAAAATAAAATCATGAAAGGAATTATTCTGGCAGGCGGTTCAGGCACACGTTTGCATCCATTGACCATTGCAGTTAGCAAGCAATTGATGCCTATCTATGACAAGCCAATGATCTATTATCCTCTGTCAGTTTTGATGATGGCAGGGATCAATGAGATCCTGATAATCTCAACACCTCATGATCTCCCACACTTTGAAAAGCTTCTTGGCAGCGGCAAACAGTTTGGTTGCTCATTCAGCTATAAAGAACAAATTGTGCCTAATGGACTGGCACAGGCATTCGTGCTGGGAGAGGATTTTATCGGAAAAGAAAAAGCAGCATTGATACTCGGTGATAATATTTTTTACGGAAGCGGGTTGCAGGAGCTTGTTCGCGCCAACAACGATCCTGAAGGAGGAGTCGTTTTTGCTTACCATGTTTCCGATCCGCAGCGTTACGGTGTCGTTGAATTTGATGAAAATTGCAAAGCTATTTCCATTGAAGAAAAGCCTGTCAATCCAAAGTCTAATTTCGCGGTTCCCGGCTTATATTTTTATGATAATTCTGTTGTGGAAGTTGCCAAAAATATTAAGATGAGTGCTCGTGGTGAATATGAAATTACTGATGTAAACAGGTATTATCTTGAAAAAGGAAAGCTGAAAGTCGGTATCCTTAACCGCGGAACAGCATGGCTCGACACCGGTACTTTTAATTCGCTTTTGCAGGCCTCACAATTCGTCCAGGTTATTGAAGAACGTCAGGGACTCAAGATCGGTTGCATTGAAGAACTTGCTTATCGAAACGGATTCATTGACCGCGCCCAACTTGAGAAAATTGCTGCCCCATTGCTCAAAAGCGGTTATGGCTCCTACCTTATGAATTTGCCCGAATAGCTTTAATCCTGCAATGACTGCCATTGAAGAACTCCAGAATCGCATAGAAGAAGCGTTCAGTGGGCTTCGGTTCCCTTCCGAGCCCGCCGATCTTTACAATCCTATATCCTATACTCTTTCGCTTGGAGGCAAGCGCATGCGCCCTTGGCTCATGCTTGCTTCTTGCCAAATGTTTGGGGGTGAGATAACCGATGCCATTAATCCGGCAATAGGAATCGAGCTCTTCCACAACTTCACTCTGCTCCACGACGATATTATGGACGACGCTCCATTGCGCCGTGGCGAACCCACTGTGTACAAAAAGTGGAATGCCAATGTCGCCATCCTTGCAGGTGATACCATGTTTGCCCTTGCCAACAAATTCATGCTTCAGACAAGGCCCGAAGTTGTTCCTCAAATCTTGGAACTCTTCAATCAGACAGCTGTCGAAGTGTGCGAAGGCCAGCAGTTCGACATGGATTATGAACATCGCTCACAGGTTTCCATTGCAGACTATATGGAAATGATCAGGCTCAAAACGGCAGTTCTTTTAGCTGCTAGTCTTAAGATCGGGGCTATCATAGCCGAAGCTGAAATTCATGATTGCGAGTTTATTTACCAGTTTGGTATCCATATCGGACTTGCTTTCCAATTGAAGGATGACCTTTTGGATGTCTATGGACAACAGGAAAAGTTCGGGAAAGTGACGGGCGGCGACATTATCGCAGGAAAGAAAACTTACTTGTATCTGAAAGCCCTAGAATGTGCCCAAGACAAGGCCGAATACCTCCGTGAACTTTACTCTTCGCATCCAGATGACAGCAGTCATAAGGTAACAGAGGTGAAAAAAATATTTGACGAACTTCAGATAGAACGCCTTACCCGAAACGAAATCGAAATTTTTTACCAAAAGGCGTTGCACGACTTAATGAGCATCGGTCTCCCTTCTGAAGCGATGGAAACCCTTATCGAATATACAGATGCGTTGATGCAAAGGGAAAAATAGTTCCTCTAATCATTGCCATCAGTTCTTCTGCATGGCTTCAAGGTCCGAGTGGGCCGTCTCCCACTCTTCCATTTTCACTTCCAATTGTTTCTTCAAGTTCTGATACTCTTGGAACATGCGTGTGCTTTTGCTAGCATCCTTATGGTTTTCGGGATCGGCTAACAAAACATCGTAACGCGCTATTTCCGCTTCAAGTTCTTCGATTTCCTTTTCGACTTTCTCAACTTTCGAAGCTTGTTTCCTCACTTCTTTGTCTTGCAGCTTACGCTTTTCATAGTTCTGTTTGTTGTCCGAAGCATTCTCGCCCGCTTTTTGTTGTTCGGCGCGCTTGGCTTCCAACTGTGCTAGATTGGCCAGTTTTCTCGCTTTGAGGAACTCGTTGATATCGCACAACCAAGTCTTGATTTTCCGGTTGCGGAATTCAAAAATCTTGTCCGTCAGCCCC
>Ga0118677_10004131_pt1 | contig 26803 bp, 11 predicted proteins | sample AliMusrvi5mmetaG_FD_86154 | JGI IMG/M metagenome (GOLD analysis project Ga0118677, IMG submission 86154) | reverse complement strand
AATGTTTTTCCCAGGCCCAATCCGGGCTCCAGGATCAAAAAACCGGTGCCGAAACCCGAACTTTGGAGGAATTGAACTTGCTCACCTCTTCGGCAAAAACGAGGTCGTTAACTGAGGTCTGAAGTATTTCGCGGCGGTGTCGGCCTACGACGCCTGGGCCGCCACCTACGCCGGTGGGCAAGCCGCCAATCTGGATTACAACAACGATGGTGTTGCCAACGGCATTGCCTACTTCATGGGCGCCACCGGGCTGGTCACCAATCCGGCCCTTGTGGATGGCACGATCACCTGGCCCCACAGTGCCAGCGCCACCGACATCATTTACAAGGTGCTGACCTCGGCCAATCTGGCGGATTGGACCGATGTGACCGCCGATGCCACCGACGCCGGTGGTTTCCTGAGCTACACCCCGCCGCCGGGCCTGCCGACGCTGTTCGTCCGCCTGGAAGTGGTGGTCCCCTGAAATCACGGGTTCCACTTATCTTTTTCTCAGATCCGTTCGGCCGGCACCTGTGCCAAAGGCTGCCTTGACGAAGCTGCAAGCCTTGCGTGACAATGAAAAACGCCACAGTAGCACTCTCTCCCCGCCAACCCCGGCATTTTCTAGCGAAATCGCCGAAATATGAAATTGGTGCTCGCCCCCGCCCATCCGCAGTCTGTAGGTTTTTCATTATGGTATTGGAAAGCCAACTCGCTCCCGATGATTCTGCGGCGCTGGAACCGGCTCCGCGGGGTTGCGGGAGGGAACCTTGGCCGTACCCAAACCAGTAATCAGTAGTCAAACAACCATGAGCAACCCAACTTGCCCAAACACGCGAGAGTCCCAACATGACAATTCGGAACATCAAAACACCATGAAACTCCTGAATCGAACCGAAAATACAACAGACAATCTGAACCATCGCGGCCGAGCTTTGCCGCTGATGGCAGCCTCGGACATTCCCAACCTCATCACGCCGCGCAAGCCGCTTCGCCGCATGCTCGCCTCCGCGGCCCTCGTGCTGGCCGTTGTCGGCCTCATCCGGCCGGCTTTGGCAGACACCGATAACACCGGCTCAGGTGGAACCATAACCTATACGGATTCGAGTGGGTTTAATCCCCGTTCTTCTCCGCCCTATGCTCTCGGCTATGTCGTTCATGCATTTACCGCCACCGGCGCAGACACCTTGAATGTTCCCGTTGCGGTCACTGCCGATGTGCTGGCAGTGGGCGGCGGCGGCGGCGGCGGCGGCACGATTGCCGGTGGTGGGGGTGCCGGAGGTTTGATCTATACCAATTCACCGGTCTCAGCAGGTTCGACTGCGGTCGTCGTCGGAGCAGGAGGCGCGGGTAATCCGGCAAATGGCTGGATTCAAGGATCGAATGGCGCTAATTCGTCCTTCGGCGCAAGTTTGATTGCCAATGGCGGCGGTGGCGGTGGTGGATGGAATGCCACGGCTGCGCTTGCAGGTGGTTCGGGCGGTGGTGGTGTAAATGGTGCGGCGGGAGGATCGTTCATCAGTGGCCAAGGCCACGCCGGCGGCGGCAGTGGCAGTAACTCCGCAGGTGGCGGAGGCGGCGCCGGAGCGGTAGGGACAAGCGGGGTGGCTGGCACACAGTCGGGGAATGGCGGTGCTGGATTGGCCTATGCCATTTCGGGGATATCGACATGGTATGCGGGTGGTGGCGGTGGTGGCGGTGGAAATGGTTCCCTCGCCGGTGCCGGCGGGATTGGCGGCGGCGGAGCGGGTTCGCCCCCGAATTCGAACTTCGCGGCGACGAATGGCGTTGCCAATACCGGCGGTGGAGGCGGCGGTGGTAGCTATAACCCCACTCCCGCCGGTGGCAATGGCGGCTCCGGCATCGTCATTGTCAGGTATCCCTATACCTCATTGTCTCTGGCGGTCGCGGTGGCCAGCCCGTCGGCCAACCAGGTGTTCCCCAACGGCTCGCCGATTTCCGCCACGGCCGTAGCCCAGTCCGGCACGGGCCCCTATCATGTCAGCTTCTTCGCGGATACCGCCGGGGGCGGTTTGGTTCAAATCGGCGCCACTCAGAGCGGGTCGGGTCCGACCTTTACCCAGGCGCTCGGCAGCCCGTCCAACGGCACGTACCATGTTTACGCCACGGTCACCGACAGTGTGGCGGCGAATGCCACCTCAGCCACCACCACCTTCACGGTGGTAAATCCCGTCACCACCACAACCACGGTAGTTTCGTCCCTCAATCCCTCGACATACCCACAGGCGGTGACGTACACGGCCACGGTGTCGCCGACGCCCACAGGCGGCACAGTGCAGTTTTACGCCGGCGGCAATCCACTGGGCAGCCCGGTGGCGGTCAATACCGGCACCGGCACGGCGCAATACAACCCCGGCCTTCTAACAGCAACCACGTACTCCGTCACCGCACACTTCAGCGGCTACGCCCAGTATCTTGCAAGTGACGCCTCCTCCCTGTCGCAAACGGTAAACCAGGCTGTGCTGACGGTGACGGCGGACAACAAAGTCCGCGCTCCCGGGGCCGCCAACCCGACGTTCACCTACAAGATCACCGGCTACCAAAATGGTGAAAACGCCACCTCGGCGGGGATCACCGGGGTGCCGGTTTTGTCCTGTACCGCTGCTCCGGACACCAGCACCACAGCGGGAACCTTCCCGATCACCGGCACGGTGGGCAGCTTGTCCGCGGCCAACTACAGTTTCACCACGGCCGACGGAACCTTGACGGTGATGGCCGGGGCACCACCCGTCGCCAGCGGCATGAGCTGCTGGTATGATGCCGCCAACGGGGTCACCGCCAATGGAAGCAGTGTGGTCACCACTTGGAATGACCTTTCGGGCAATGCGCATCACGCCAGGCAGGCCAGCGGGTCTCCGACCCTGGCGACGAACCAAGTCAACGGGAAACCGGCGATTCAACTCAGGACCAGCCATTTCAACTGTGACGGATCGCTGTTCACCGCACAGCAATACCTGGTTATGATATCGCCGACCCTCACTTGGACTGGCAGTGGATGTTTCATGGGACCGGCTGGAGACGGTAGTTACCGGATCTATGATATGTTTAATGGCACATGGTCTGGCGCTCCGGGCTGTTATGCAGGGTTCTGGAGGGACCCGGACCCGTTTGCCGTTTCCAGGGATGGAAATGTGATCGCTCCGCAAACTGGCAACAATTTCATCTACCCCCTCCACCCGCCCGAAATCAACGCCCAATACTTTATCCTCAAGATCAACGTCAACACCACCGCAAAAGCCAATGCCGGGAAGCCGGGCACCTACCAGATCGGCAAGGCGGCGGATGTGGGGTATATCAATTTTGACGTGGCCGAGATCATCGGTTACGACACCATCTTGTCCTCCGCCGACGAGCAAAAGGTGGGCCGCTACCTTGCGGACAAGTATGCGATCACCGCAGCAAACTATCCGCTCGTTAGCCCACCGCCAGCGCCGACCCTGACGGCTACGTCATTGCCCCATTCCATCAAGTTGGATTGGACGGCAGCATACAGCGCCACAAGCTACAATGTGTACCGCGGGAGGGCCACCGGCGTTTATGACCCGACGCCGATCACAACCGTAACGGGAGGGGCGATCACCTACACGGATCCAACAGCCACCGATGGCACGCCACCTTATTACTATGTGGTGAAATCCGTGAACAGCATCGGCGAGGGAGCCGCCTCGAATCAGGCGAGCGGTGCGGCGACGTCGGGCTTGGCCACCCAGACCATCACCTTCGGACCCTTGGCCGCCAAGACGTATGGGAATGCGCCGTTTCAACTCAGCGCCACCGCCAGTCCGTCGGGCTTGCCGGTGAGTTTTGCCAGCTCGGATGAATCGGTGGCAAGCGTGTCGGGCACCACCGTGACGATCCTGACGGCGGGAAGCGTGACCATCACCGCCACTCAGGCGGGCGACGGAGATTTCTATCCGGCCACCCCCGTGGATCAGCCGCTGACGATCTCCATGGCCAGCCAGACCCTCACCCTCAACTTGGGCTCGAAGTTGGTGAGGGGATCTGACGCCGCCCCGTTTGCCGATCCGGCAACAACGACGAATCCATCCGGCAATCCGGTGACGTATTCCAGCACCGACGAAGGTGTGGCGACGGTGGATGCCAGCGGCACGGTCACCATCGTGGCGCTGGGCACGACCCAAATCCTGGCCGACCAAGCCGAACTTCCCGGGTACTATAGCGCTGCGCCACAGGTTTCGCAGACGCTCATCGTCATTCCCGCGGGACTGTTGCCCGTTACCAGCGGCTTGGCCTGCTGGTATGATGCGGGCCAAGGCGTCAGCCCGGATGGAAGTAGCTGGGCTGACAGTTCGACCTTAGGGCACACCGCCAGCCGTTCCGCCGGGACGGTGACGCTTGCCGCGAACGATGTGAATTCGCATCCGGCAGTGCACCTCAGAAGTGGCGCTTTCATGGACTGTGCCGGGGGTATGTTCACCAAAGAACAGTACCTCGTGGTGCGTTCGCCGCAGGACACCTGGAGCGGCAACGGCTCGTTTCTTGGTCGCAAGTCGAATGACTTCCTTACGGTGCGGGTGTCAAGCTACAATCTGCACAGCGGGACCGACGGCTTCTGGCAAGATGAATTCCCACAGGCTGTTTCCAAGAATGGAGTGGCGCTGCCACTGAATAACCAGAGTGGCATTGGCTACCATCTTGCGCCCATCACCGACTACATGGTGCTCAAGATTACCGTCACTAATAATGCGAGTGCGGCGAATCTGGCCCAGTATCCATACTACCAGATCGGGAAGAACGAAACCACAGGCACGATGGACTTCGACGTTGCCGAAATCATCGGTTACGATCATGCGCTATCAAGCGCGGAGGCGACCGCGATGACCACCTACCTGACCAACAAGTATTTGGCGGTGCCCTCCGGATACGCCGCCTGGGCCAGCCTCAATGGCATGAGCCCCAATCCGAACGAAGACACGAACCATGACGGGGTGCAAAACGGCATTGCCTACTTCATGAACGCCGTTGGCCTGGCCACCCTTCCGGGCCTGGACGCCAGCAACAGGGTGACATGGACCAATGGCGGCAACATCCCGAGTTCCGACTATGGCAGCCAGTTTGTCGTTCAAACCTCAACTGACCTCCAGGATTGGACGGATGTTGCCTCTGACGACGCGAATCTCAGCAACACCGCTGGCTCGCTTTCCTACACCCTGCTCCCCGGTCCGGACACGATGTTCTGCCGCCTGGTGGTCATGCCGAACTGATTCGATAGCATCCAGGAATACCCATTCCACCTCCCACGGGCGCCAATCCTGGTTCGATCAGGATTGGCGTTCGTCGTTAGCAATGGATCGAGCAACAAAATCACCGGCGGTGGCACCGCCACATTGAATGGCAGTTTCACCACCGGCACCTGCGATCAGACCAGCGGCGCACCGCCTTCACCGACCTTCGCTGATGCCAACCCGGTCACCTACACGGTCACCGATGGGGCCATCGTACAGCACTATGTCGTGACTGTCACCGTCTTGCCGGCCGGGCCCGGCGGCGTCAACGGCGCCGTGCTGTGGATGGACGCGTCGCAACTCAGCGGCCTGAGTGACGGCGATGCGGTGGACACATGGACGGACCTGTCTGGCAACGACCACACGGCGTCGCACTCAAGCGGTTCGATGACCTATGCCACCGGCCAGCTCAATTCCCTGCCGGCGGTCCAGTTCCGCGGCAACGGGCAGGCGACACTTCAGGAGGGCTGGGGTTCGCTCAATATGGACCTGGCCGAGATCGTCGCCTTCGACCATCCGCTGTCGAGCACGGATGAAAACTCGGTGGGCGCCTACCTGGCCAACAAGTATGGCATCGCCACGACCTACGTCAGCTCAGGCTACGGCACGTGGGCCGGCACTTGCGCCGGCGGGCAAGCCGCCGATCAGGATTACAACAACGACGGGGTGCCCAACGGCATCGCCTACTTCATGGGTGCCACCGGCGTCGTCACCAATCCGGGCGTCATGGGTGGCGCGGTCACCTGGCCCCACAGCGCCAGCGCCACAGGTGTCACCTACAAGGTGCTCACCTCGGCCAATCTCGCGGATTGGACGGATGTGACCGGTGCCGCCATCGACGCCGGCGGCTTCCTGATCTACACCCTGCCGACGGGCAGCCCGAAATTGTTTGTCCGCCTGGAAGTGCTGGTCCCCTGAAATCGCGGGTTCCACCACGCCTCATCTAACACCCACTCCGGGGCCGTCGCTTCACCAGCGGCGGCCCCGCTTGGTTGGATCCCACTGTGGCCGGCGACAGCCCGCTGGCGTGGGCCAACGCGGGAAGCATTCCGTTCGTTTGCCAGGCAAACGCCCATTCTGGAACTGCTTATCTTTTTCTCCTGATTGTTAGATCCCCCCTCCCTTGCCAAGGGGTGCCGTGCGCAAGCCTTGTGGGGCAAGGCAAAGCGCCCGCAGGCCGCTGGCCTCCAGCCCCGCAATCCCCCTCATTGCCGTCTCAGACATTTTCAGGCAAAATCGCCGAATTTTGAACTTTATGCTCGACGCGCCCCCAGCCCTACCCAGTAGGGTCATCACCGTAGTTTTGAGATGCCTCTTCCATCTCGGCGTTTCTGCGGTGCTGAAAGCGGCTCTGCGGGGTTTCGGGATGGGGTATTTATCGAGGTAGGACGCCCGGTTGTCCCGGGCGCCCCCTCACAGATCCCGGCGTGCGGTTTTCCCGCACCGGGCTCCTCAGGGATGCTCGCTTGGCACACGTGTTCAGTTGGAGAAGGCAAACCATAGCTGGATGTCGGGTTCTGGGCTGTATGGCGTCTCGGTTATCCTAGGACCAGGCACCGCAAAGTCAACCAAACACGCCGCCAGACCCTTCCAGGTGTAGCTGCGTCGGTGACTCCTGCGGTTCAGCCACTTGTATAACAGGCCCCGTACCGACCACCAGAACTTTCCGAGGCTCACGCTGTTGCCAGCCACCCCGTAGTAATTCCAATAGCCTGTGAGCTTGCTTTTCAGTTGGCGCATCACCCGGTGGGCGCGCTGATGGCGTTTGGATTGAATCCATTCGCCGAACGCAGCCACCGAGGCATGGAGCTTCCTCGGATCGGTCATCCGCTGCACTTTGGGTTTGCCATTGCGGCTGAGGGTCCAGTGGTAAAGAAACCCCAGGAAGCGGAAGGCCCCGTTTTCCTCCAGCCGAATCCGGCTGAAGCGGAGCAACCCGGTTTTTTCCCCGGCGAGTTCCAGTCCGAACTTGCCCAGCCTTGCGGCCAGCCACCCCATGAACGCCTCCGCCTCGCTGCGGCTTTCAAACGCACAGACGAAGTCGTCGGCAAATCTCATGAGCATGGCCTGCCCGCGGACTTGCGGGCGCACCTTTTTCTCGAACCAGAGGTCGAGCGCGTAATGCAGGTAGATGTTTGCGAGGATCGGCGAGATGATGCCCCCTTGCGGAGTCCCGGTGACCGGATGCACCACCTTTCCGTCCTCTTCCATAATACCGGCTTTCAACCACTTGACGATGAGCCCTAGCAGAGCCGCGTCATCGACGCGCTCCCCGAGCATTTTCACCATCCATTCATGGCTGATCCGGTCGAAAAATCCCCGGATGTCCGCCTCTACGATCCAGTGGTATCTCCCGGCGGCCAATTGGCCTGCAAGCTCACGGCTGGCTTGCCGTGGCCCGCGACCGGGGCGGTAGCCCCAGCTTGCGTCGAGAAAGTCCGTCTCATAGATGCTTCCGAGGATTCCAGCCACCGCGAGTTGCAGCAGTTTGTCTTCAAGCGCCGGTATTCCTAGCGGTCGGAGTTTGCCTCCCGTTTTCGGAATGTATTTCCGGCGCACAAGCTTGGCGTGATACCGCTTCCCTTTGAGCCGCCCGACGAGATCCCGCAGGTTGGATTCAAGGTCCTCTTCGTATTGATCGAAGGTGACCCCATCCACGCCCGGGGCGGCCCCACGCTTGAGCCGGTAAAAGCATTCGCGCAGGTTGTTCTCGTCCAGCAATCCATACAAGTTGCGGAACCGCGCCTTGCCATCCTTCTTTGCACGATTCGCTATTCCCCGCAGTGAGGTTTGCATGTTCTTACCAGTCATTCCTATCTGTATCATGTTTCCTTTGCGGACTTCGCATTCCTGCCACTCCCTTCCCCATGTGATCGGCTCGCCCGTCTCGGAGTACTATGAAGTGGTCTGACTCCCATGATCCCGTCGGTCGGCCTCCGTGCAGTTGGCTTTCCCTACCCGCGCCACAGTTCCTTGGCGGCGCGGGAGAACCATGGGTCTCCCAAGTTCCTGGTGTCTCTCTTCCCGCATGCCACGCGCTTAAGACCCCGCCGGAGTCACCGGGCACTCGCCATTGCGCACCCTTGTTGCTGGCTTCCATGTAGGGAAACATGTCGCCCTCCGGTCGTCGTTCTTACGAGGCTGATTCGCTTTGGGGAGGTGCCTCTCCCCTGCGGCCTGCGGGATTCCCTGTCTACGCTTCGCCTGTGTCGTTCAGTTGTTTACTCCTTTCCTTCACAGCCGCAAGACTCGGTAGGAATCGGGTGGCTAGCCCTTGCACCGTTAGGCTCCCGCCCTCCGGTGACTTTCCGCACGGACTTTCACCGTGCCAGAGACACCAAGCTTCGCTTGGCGCACGCCCCACGACACAAACAACCAGCCAGCGACAACCCAACCACCCAAGCGATCTAGCATGAATTATCGGAAAGTCAAAACACCATGAAAATGCTCAACCTCATCCAACATCCCCAAGTCAGTCTGAACCACCTCGCGCTCGCCTTGGCGGCGGGTGTGGCCGCGTTCTTCGCCGTAAGCCCGTCCGCAGTCGCGGCACCGGCCATCCCGACCCCGCCAGTAACCGATTATGCCCGCTGGTTCGACGCGTCAACCCTCGGCTTGGGTGACGGCGCCGGGGTCAGCACCTGGCCTGACGGCAGCGTCAATGCCGCCAACGCCACGGTGCCGGACGGCAATGCCACTCCGGCCTATGTGGCCAACGCGGGCACTGAAACCGGTCTCGGCGCGATCTACTTCGCCGGCAACGGCGGTGCCAGTGACAGCGCGGCCCTGGGCTTCTCTGAGGACAGCAGCATCCGCACGATTTTCTCCGTGTTCAAAGGCAACAGCTTCCTGTTGACCGATGCCGGCGGCTACGATTTCCACCGCCCGAGCGACGACGATCCCACCTCCCCTCTGTGGGCGCCGTATGCTAGCGGCAACGTCCTTGGCGGGTCCACCTATGTGAACGGCACGTTGGTGGACGGCACCACCTATAACATGCCCGCGGGCCACAACGGCTTCAATCTGGTGGAAGTCGTTACGACCGACAATGTGCGGGCCGACTCCTTCAACAAGGACCGCGTCTTTCATTCGGGCAACCAGTACCAGGCCGAGGTGATCATCTATGATCGCGCGCTGAGCGAAGACGAGCGAGTGGAGGTCGAGCATTACCTGATGACCAAGTGGTTTGCCGTCACCTACGCCCCGGAAGCCAAAATCACCGGGTTCGGTCCCGGTGCCACCGTTGGCCAGCCATCCGGCGGTACGGCCAGCATCGCCTGGACCGTCCCGTCCTCGATGACTGTCACGAGCCTCGCGCCGACCTTCACGCTGTCCAGCGGCGCCACGTGCAATCTGGCTTCCGGCTCAACCCATGACTTCTCCAGTCCGGTCCATTACATAGTCACCTCATCGGACAATCTGATCACCAACGACTACTCCGTGACGGTGACTGTTGCGGCATTGCCGGTGGTCACCAACTTGACCTGCTGGTTCGATGCCGCCCAAGGAACCACGACCGATGGCAGCGGCGTGGCGGTCTGGGCCGACCAGAGCGGCAATGGCCACACCGCGACGCGGATCAACGGCACCATGCAGGTTGCCGCCGGCGCGGTCAACGGTCTGCCAGCGGTCCAGTTCGACGGTAACGCGATTGCGAGCATGGACGGCAACCAGTATTCCAAGACGCAGTTCATCGTGACCAAAATGAACGGCGGCGACTGGGGCGCCTGGATGGGCAGCCAGTCGCGTGGCGGTTATTTGTACAACCCGAACGGCCAGTGCTGGGACGGCAACACCCCGGCGGCCGTCTCAGTCAATGGCAGTGCCTTGGCCGGTTACCCGTACTATCTGGGCGACAATCGCAATTCCCAGTACATGGTTCTGAAAATCGTCGGCAACGACAATGACACCAGTCAAAGGCCCTATGAACTGGGCCGCCAGGAAGGCTGGAACTCATTGAACAACTATATGGCCGAGATCATCTCCTACAGCGGCACGCTGTCAGAGGATGACGAGGACCGGGTGGGTGGCTACCTCGCGACCAAGTACGGCATCGCCACGGCCTACCCGCCGGCGACGCCCTCGGCGATCATGAAGCGATTCGGGCCGACGGAGAATCCGGGGGTCGTTGACCAGACGGCTCACACTGTGGACTGGTACGTGCCGTTCGGGACGGATGTCACGAGCCTTTCGCCCACCTACAAGCTCGTTTACGGTGCCACCTGCGACCTGGCATCCGGTTCCACCCAGGACTTCACCAGCCCGGTGGTGTACACGGTCACTTCCTCGGATGCGACCATCGTCCAGACCTACACCGTGACAGTCCACCCGTTGCCGAATTGGCCGACGCTCATCAATGTGAACTATTCCGGCGGTGCCAATGGCAACTTGAACGGCATCTTTTCGTTCGACTCCGTCGCCCGTGGCAACGCCGCCAGCGTGGCTCCGGTGAATTACGCCGGGAGCACCTGGACCGACGCTGTCGGCAATTCCCAAGCCAGCGGTAGCAACCTGCCCGACTCCCAGGGCAACTCCACCAGCGTGGGTTTCACCACCAACTGCAACAACGGCCCCTGGGGTGATTGGAGCGCTCTGGGCGGCGCCCGCATTTCGCATGCGGTGGTTGCCGACTACACAACGTACCAACCCGTGCTGACCGTCAATGGTCTGGACACCGGTCACCAGTACGACCTCTACATCGCCAGCACGCACAATGACCAGAACAAGCCGGCGGATTGGCAGGTTGGCGCGGCGGTCCAACATCTGGAAAACAACACGGGTGAATCCACCAATTGGGTTGAGGGGAAGAATTTCGTCCACTTCAGCAATCTGATCCCGCGCGCCGACGGTACCCTCGTGGTAAAGGCCAAGGGCGATGGCGAATACGATGGGATTGACTTGAACGCCTTCCAAGTTCAGGACATGGGCGTGCGGGGCATCAACCCGGAAGCACTGTTCTATGAATTCAGTTTTGGTAGCGGCGTCGGATCGAGCGCAACCACCCTCAGCGGAACCGACATTTCCGTGAACATGTACACCGGTACCGACGTGAGTGCCCTCATGCCCACCTTCGCCACCTCCGCCGGCGCGACTGTCACTGCGGCCGGCACTCCGGTGGTTTCCGGCGACGCGCGGAACTTCACCAGCCCGGTCCATTATCTCGTCACTTCGGAGGACACCCACACCACCCTGGACTATACCGTGACGGTCAATCTTGTCCCGCAGAGCGGACATATTCATCTGAATATCGATAATGCGGTCAGGACCGGGCTGTATGGCCCGGCCCCTTTCAGCGGCCTCGGCAAGACATGGAATCAAACACCAAACGCAAAATCGGGCAGCAATTTGCTGGATGAAGATGGCGTCGCGACGACCGTGGGTTTCAACTGTGATAGTGGTGACGGCCCGGGCGCGTGGGGCAGCCCTTCCCTCTCTTTGCTCGCGGGTGCGGTGTATGTGGGTGATGGAGGATCGCGAAACATGGTGATCAGCGGCCTCGTCGCCGGCAAGAAGTATAACCTCTACGTCCCCTGCTATTGGTGGGATGGCGGAAGCAAGGGCGCGTTTTCGACGACCAACACGACGACCACCGTGGGAACCCAGTATTGCGACAATGGCGGCGCAGTCGGCCAGAACACAAGCTGGGTTCAGGGAGTAAACTATGTGCTCTTCCAAAACGTGGAGCCCGACGGGAGTAACAACATCACCGTCACCTATACCGGCAACGGCAATTACGCAATGGTCAATGGCTTCCAGTTGCTAGACACCGGCATCAAGAGTCCCTATTGTGACATGCTGACCTTTGGCCCTGGTGCCACCATCACCGGAACCAACATCGCTTGGACCGTGCCCAATGGAACCTCGTTGGCGACCCTCGCGCCAACGTTCACGACCTCCGGCTTGGCCACATGCACCCAGCCCAACGGCGCCGCGCCCACTCCGAACTTCAGCAGCGGCCCGGTCCATTACGTCGTCACGGCCGATGACGGAATCCATTCCACCGATTATCTCGTGACGGTCACCGTGGCGGCATCGCCCCTTGCCTCCATGGCCTGCTGGTATGATGCGGGCGCCGGCATTACGCAGGATGGAAGCGGAGTGCTGACGTGGAGCGACCTGTCGGGCAACGGCCACAACGCCACCCGTGGCAATGGCACGGTGACCCTTGTCCCCAACGACGTGAATTCCCTTCCGGCAGTCCATCTCAGGGGTGGTAACACCTTTATGAACTGTGCCGGAGCCTTTTCGTCGCTTGTTAAGGAAGAATACCTCGTCGTGCGTTCGCCGAACGCCAACTGGAACGGCAGCGGTTCGTTCCTGGGCCGCGCATCCAATGATTTCCTGACCGTACGCGGATCGAGCTACAACATGGACAATGGCACCACCGGCTTCTGGCAGGACCACTTCCCGACGGCTGTTTCCAAGAATGGCACGCCGGTCCCCCTCGATGTGCCCTATGGCAATGGTCCTGGGTACCGGCTCTATACCATCACCGACTACATGATTCTCAAGATCACCGTCGATAACGATGGGGTGGCGAATTTTGCAAACTATCCCAACTACCAGATCGGGAAGAACGAAACCCTCGGCACGATGGACTTCGACGTTGCCGAAATCATCGGTTTCGACCATGCGCTGGTGACCGCGGATGAGAACACGGTGACCACTTACCTAACGAACAAGTATTTCAGCGCCGGCGGCTACGCCGGTTGGGCCGCCACCTATGCCGGTGGGCAAGCCGCCAACCTGGATTACAACAATGACGGCGTCGCCAACGGCATCGCCTACTTCATGGGCGCGACCGGCCGCGCCACCCTGCCGGGCGTCGTCAACGGCCACGTCGCCTGGCCGCATGATGCCAGCGCCACCGGCATCACTTACAAGGTGCTGACCTCCGCCAACCTTGCGGATTGGACCGATGTGACCGCCGACGCCGGCGGCTTCCTGACCTACACCCTGCCGACGGGCGATCCGACCCGCTTCGTCCGCCTCGAAGTGCTGGTTCCCTGAAATCATCGGTTCCATCCAGCCTGACCTAACACCCAACCCCGGGGCCGTCGCTTCACCAGCGGCGGCCCCGCTTCGTTTCATCGGAGCCATCATTCCGATGATTCAACCGCAAGGCCGGGTGCATGACCCCCGGCATTTTTGTTAGGTCGTGATTTCAGCTTGTTCCAGGCTCCAACTGCGCACCAATCCTCTTTATCGGGGCATAGATTGCGGAATCCGTCGTTATTCCTCGACACCGCCCCCTCGCGCCCTTTGGGTCCGTTCAAGAATTTGGACATGACAAATCCATCTCGGCGATTCCGCCGCCCTTCAACCGGCGCAGGATCGTCGGGATGGCGATGGCGGCCCCAATATCGGAACGCGAAGAAACGAAACCATCCCACCCAAACGAGCCAATGAATCCAAGCAATCGAATCACGTGCTGCCTCAGGCACACTGCCCTCGCAGGCGCCATCGCTGCGCTTCTCGCCATGCCGGCCTCCAGGGCCGACACCACCCTGCCCCCCAATCCTGCCACTGTAACCGATCCAGTGGCATACTTTGGCAGTGCGGGTGCCATCACATTTGAGGACGGTGCGACTCTGCAGGTCGTCAGCTCGGACACGAGCCCAATCGGCAACTCGCTCATCCTCGGGGGTGGCGGCGGCACGATAAATTTGCGATTCAACAACAATGAGGGCAATTTCCACTTCACCGGCCCAATCACATCCACCGCGAGCGGGGCACAAACCCTCGCCATAGTGACCGGTTGTCAAGGGAATGGTGACCGTGAAGAGGTCACATTCGACTCGGGAATCCCCGATGCCAGCGGCGGCACGAGTGTTCAGGTTACGTTTAACACCCAGTCGGATTCCTATAGCTTCGTGAACCTTAAGGGTGACAATACCTTCACCGGGCCAATCAACCTGGTGAAAGGCGACAACGTAAACTTCGCCTACTTGACGATTGGTGGCCGAGGCTATACCCCCGGTGGCAACCAGCATCAAGTCATTGCCGGATCGGGAACACTGGCCACCGATTACCCGGGCGCCATCTCCCTCGGCACCAACACCATCCTCAGCTACGCCAGTTCGGCGCCGCAGAACCTGGCGGGCGCAATTTCCGGCCCCGGCGCTCTGGAAGTGGACGCTAGCGGCACGCTGACGCTCTCCGGTGCGAACACCTACCACGGCAACACCACGGTCAACAGCGGCACGCTGGTCCTCGCGGACGGCGCCGGCCTGGGATTCGTCGTGAGCGATGGCTCTAGCAACAAACTCACGGGCGGGGGCACCGCCACCTTGAATGGCAGTTTCACCATCGACACCTCGGCGGTGACCACCCCGATCGCTTCCTGGACGCTGGTCGATGTTTCCAACAAGACCTACGGCCCGAACTTCAGCGTCACCGACTTCACCGGTCCCGGCCTCGATAACGTCTGGACGAAAGTCGATGGGGCCGCAACCTGGATCTTCGATGCATCAAGCGGCGTACTCAGCGTCAACACCGTGGCAACGATGACCGCCTTTGGCATTCCCGGCTATGTCGGCACCATTGACGGCGGCGCCATGACGGTTCACTTGTTCGTGCCCTATGGGACGGATTTGGCGACCCTCGCGCCGAACTTCACCATCACGACCGGCACCTGCGATCAGACTAGCGGCGCGCCGCCCTCGCCGACTTTCGCCGCAGCCAGCACGGTCACCTACACCGTCGTCGATGGGGCCGCCAGCCATGCTTATGTGGTGACCGTCACCCCCTTGCCGCCCGGTCCGGCCGGCGTGAATGGCCCGGTCCTGTGGCTGGATGCGTCGCAACTCACCGGCCTCGGCAACGGCGGTTCGGTGGACACCTGGACGGACCTGTCTGGCTATGACCATACGGCGGCGCGCTCGAACGGCTCCATGACCTATGTCACAGGCCAGCTCAATTCCCTGCCGGCAGTCCAGTTTCGCGGCAACGGCCAGGCGAATATCGCCGGCACGATGAATGCCCAGGAACAGTACATCGTCTTCAGACTCGAAGGTGGCGACTGGGGCTCGGTGTTGGGCAGCCAAACGCGCAGCGGGTACCTGATGAACCCCTCGGGCTACTTCTGGAACGGAAATTTCCCCTCGGCCGTGAAACAAAACGGCACCACCGTGTCGGCCCAGCCTTACCAATTGAGCAACATCGGCACCTTCATGGTCCTGAAAATCACCGGCAACAATGGCGACACAAGCGTGCGCTCGGGCTGGGCGCTAGGCCTTCAGGAAGGCTGGGGCTCGCTGAACATGGACGTGGCCGAAATCATCGCCTACGATCATCCGCTGTCCGGAGTTGAGGAAGACGCCGTCGGCGGCTATCTCACGGCCAAATACCTCGTGGACACCACCTATCCGGTCGGGCCGCAGAAAAACATCACCAGTTTCACCTTCCCCACTTTCGGTGACGCCACGATTGTCGGTACCAACATCGTCAAGTATGTACCCAACGGCACGCCACTGTCGGCGCTCACGACGCTGGCACCCACGTTCACCTTGTCCACCGATGCCACCTGCGATCCGGCCAGTGGTTCCACCCACGACTTCTCCTCTGGCGCGGTGCATTACCTCGTCACCGCCTCGGATGCAAGCACCAAGGAATATACCGCGACGGTCACCATCCTGCCGCCCGGTCCCCCGGTGGCAGGTTATGCACGCTGGTTCGATGCCTCGGCGCTCGGCCTGACTGACAATGCTCCTGTTACCCATTGGAACGACGGCAGTGGCAATGGAGCCAATGCCACGGTGCCCGGCGGCAATGCCACACCCACCTACGTGGCCGACGCGGGTACGGAAAGCGGGCTTGGTGCAATCCATTTCGTCAAGAATGATGGCGCTGGCGACAGCGCGGCCTTGGGCTTCTCCGAAGATGCCAACATTCGCACGGTCTTCTCGGTTTTCAAAGGCAGCAGCTTCCTACTGACCGATGCCAGCGCCTATGATTTCCACCGTCCGAGCGACGACAATCCGGGCGACCCGCTCTATGCGGGATATGCCAGTGGCAATGTCATCGGCGGGTCCACCTATGTGAACGGAACCTTGGTGGATGGCACCAGTTACGGCATGCCCACGGGCCTCCACAACGGATTCAACCTGGTGGAAGTTCTCACCACCGACAAGGTGCATGCCGATTCCTTCAACAAGGACCGCAGCTATCACGCGGGCAACCAGTACCAGGCTGAAGTGATCATCTATGACTTCGTGCTCAGCGATGGCGAGCGCCTGGCCGTCGAACAATACCTGATGAGCAAGTGGTTCGCTACCGCCCCCAGCGGCTACGGCTCCTGGGCCTCCGCCAACGTCGGTGGCCAGACGGCCGATCAGGATTACAACAACGATGGAGTGCCAAACGGCATCGCCTACTTCATGGGTGCGACCGGCATCGCCACCAATCCGGGCGTCGTCAACGGTGCGGTCGCCTGGCCCCACAGCGCCAGCGCCACCGGCATCACCTACAAGGTGCTCACCTCGGCCAACCTCGCGGATTGGACGGATGTGACCGGCGATGCCATCGACGCCGGTGGCTTCCTGACCTACACCCTGCCGACGGGCGATCCGACCTTGTTCGTCCGCCTCGAAGTGCTGGTCCCCTGATACCGCTGGTTGCGTCAAACCGGACCTAACAACCAACCCCTAACTCCGGGGCCGTCGCTTCACCAGCGGCGGCCCCGCTTGTTTGCGCCCGGATCGCGGCTTGAACGATTGAACTTTTCCGCTCCGCAGCGGTGGCGCTCGGAAGAACCACGAAGAAAATCTCCCCAGAGGGCGGATTTTTCGCTCGACACGCTCCTCCCATACCGCAGCATTTACCCAAACTGAGTTGGGAAGGCCGAACTCATCACGGCGATTCCGCAGTGCCAATTCCGGCTCCGCGGGACTCCGCGATGGGCATTGGCCGGCCCACAATCAGAAGCCAGAAGCCGATAGAACCGATAGAACCCAAAGAGCAACCCAACCAAACAAACCAGTGAACCCTAGCCAACGCATCCATAGTTTCCTCAGGCTCCCTGCCCTCGCAGGTGCCCTCGCCGCGCTTCTCGCCCTGCAATCCGCGAGCGCCGACACCACCATTGCCGCCAGCGGCACTTTCACCATCGATAACTCCAATACCACCACGGTCGGTTCCACGACGACTTGGAACGACACCGGAACGTTGACGATCAACAACGGCGGCACGCTGCAAACCTGGCCAAACCAGAATGGCATCGTCGCCAACAACGATGCCATCGTCCTCGCGGGCAGCGGCGGCACCTATACGCTGCGCTTCAACGACAACGACACGAAGTTCACGTTGAATAACCCGATCACCTCCACGGCCACCGGCGCGCAGACCCTCGCCATCACCCTTGGCAACAACGGCAATGGCGACCGTGAGTCGGTCGTCGTCATGTCGGGCATCCCCGATGTCGGCGACAGCAGCGCGATGTCGCTCACCGCACGTTTCTCGACTCAGACGGGTTCCCAGAGCTACCTGAGTCTTCCGGGTGACAATGCCTTCACCGGACCCATCACCCTGACGAAGGGCAACAACACCCAGAATGCCTATCTGACGATCGGCGGCGTGAAAACAAAGGACGGGAACACTCCCGGAACGGGGCGCTTGGGCAGCGGCAATTACCCGGGTGCCATCTCCCTCGACACCACGACGGCCCTCTACTACGACAGCTCGGCGGATCAAACCCTGGCGGGCGCGATTTCCGGTGCGGGTTCCCTGATCAAGGACGGCTCGGGCACCCTGACCCTCTCGGGTGCGAACACCTACCAAGGCAACACCACCATCAGCAACGGCACGCTGGTCCTCGGTCCCTCCGGCGGATTGACCTTCTACGTCACGGATTCCGCCACCAACAAAGTCACCGGCTCGGGAACCGCCACGCTGAATGGCACTTTCACCATCAACACCTCGGCGGTTACCGCTGCCACCGGTTCCTGGCCCCTGGTTGATACCACCACCAAATCATTCGGCGGTACCTTTGGCCTGACCGACGGCGTGACCGCATGGGGAACTCCCGTCGGCACCGTCTTCACGAAAGTGGATGGGCTCAGGACCTGGACCTTCGACACCTCAACCGGCGTGCTCAGCCTCACCACCGCGGCAGTGTTCACATCCTTCGCATATAATGGTCTTGCCGGCATCATCGACAACGTCGGATGGACCGTTACCCTGCCCGTGGCGTATGGGACGGATTTGGCGAGCGTCGCGCCGACCTACACGACGACCGGCGGGGCCGGGTGCAATCAGCCCAACGGCGGCGTCCCCACGCCGGCCTTCAGCGGCGATCCGGTGCATTACGTTGTCGGAGGCGTTCACGACTATCTCGTGACAGCCACTGTGCTCCCCGCTCCCCCGGGCGGCGTGAGTGGCGTTGCCGCGTGGTATGATGCGGCCAAAGGGATCATAACCGACGGCAGCGGTGTCAGCACCTGGCTCGACCAGTCCCCCAACGGGCATACGGCAACACGGACGAATGGCACGCTGACTCTGGCCACCAACCAGGTCAATGGCCTGCCGACGGTGCAGTTCCGCAATGCCGCGTATGCGAACATCTCCGGCACCCTGTTCGCCAAAGAACAGTACATGGTCTTCAAGAGTCCGAACGGCAACAGCTATAATGGCGACTGGGGTGCCGTGATGGGCGACGTCACCGATCAACATGGCTACATGATGGGCAACGGCACCAACTTCTGGGGTAGCAATTATCCTGAGGCCGTTTCGCAAAACGGCACGGTCTTGGCGAGCCCCTGGAACATCACCAACATGGGCACCTTCCTGATCCTGAAGATCGACGGCGCCTATCCGGACACGACTCCGAGGAGTTACAGTCTTGGCAACGTGTATGGCAACGGCTCGCCGCAGTATCACAATGTCAATCTGGACGTGGCCGAGGTCATCGCCTACGACCACGCGCTATCGGCGAATGACGAGGCTCAGGTCGGCCTTTACCTGTCGAACAAGTATGGGATGACCACTGCCTATTCGCCGGCGCGAATGCTGAGCTTCAGTGTCGCGGGCGGTTTCGGCACCATTGACCAAAACGCCTTGACCATCAACCTGTCCGTGCCGCAAGGGACGGACGTGACGGCGCTTGCGCCGACTTACACGGTTTCATCCGGAACCGGTTCGCCGGCTTCCGGCACCACCCGTGACTTCACCAGTGCGAAGACCTACACCGTCACTGACGGAGCCGCCAACACCACCTACACCGTCACCGTCAGCTTTTTCGCCGGACTGAACGAGAGCACATACCTCGGCCCCAATAGCCAGTCCTTGCTGGCTCCCATCTCCAATTTGATGGCGCTAACTCCGTCTGCGACAGGCGCTCAAGTTAACAACATTGACTACCACACCAGTGGCTTTGCAGCACTTCCGGGAAGCCCGGGTTCCAGTAACTTCTCGATTCTCTGGGAGGGCTGGTTCGATGTGCTGGCGGCCGGTGGACACGGCGACTATACGTTCGGAACCTCCAGCGATGACGGCAGCGTGATCTACATGGACTTGAATGGCAACGGCAGCTTCGCCGACGCCGGCGAATATATCGTCAACAACAACTATTACCAAGGAAACACAGTCCGGACGGGTACGGTGACGCTGAATATGGATTCGGTTCACCTGGTCATCGGCTATTATCAGGGTGGCGGCGGCTATGACATGACTGCCGGGTTCGCCAAGGGGACCGGGGTTGCTTGGAGTTCGCTCAACCCCATCAACGGTACCGCGGGCTACTTCTTCCCAACCGACCCCCATCCGCCGGTGACCGCCGGCTACGCCAGTTGGGCGACGCAGCACGCCGGCGGCCAGACGGCTGAGAAGGACTACAACAATGACGGAGTGCAGAACGGCATCGCCTATTTCATGGGCGCGACCGGTGTTGCCACCCTGCCGGGCATCGTGAACGGCCAGATCGCCTGGCCGCATGACGCCACCGCCACCGGCATCACCTGGAAGGTTCTGACCTCCCAAGACCTGCAGAGCTGGACCGACGTGACTGGCACCGCGGTTGACGCCGGCGGCTTTGTGACCTACACCCTGCCGAAGGCCACACCGAAACTGTTCGTGCGCCTGGAAGTGCTGGCACCATAACCACACCGCTTCCACCGGACGCACAGCCAACTCCCAACCCCGGGGCCGCCGCTTCACAACGGCGGCCCCGCTTTGTCGGAGCTATGTCGCAGTCCTCATTGCCGGTGGGCAAGCCGCCAACCTGGACTTCAACAACGACGGCGTTGCCAACGGTGTCGTAGCCCCCGGGGCCGCAGCTTGACCCGCAGCGGCCCCGCTTTGTCGCAGCGATCTCACCACCCGAAGCGCCGCGAGGAGGAATTCCCCGCCTTCGCTAGGCGAGTGGCACCCATTCCGGTCGTGACAGGGCAGTCACAAGGTCCACGAAAAAAATTGAAAAATTTCCTCGACACCCCCCTCACATAAACCGACATATCCCCTCATAGTTCGGGCACGACAAACCCATCACGGCAATCCCAACGAGCTTGAATCGGCGCTGCGGAGTCACTAAATGGGGGCACTGGCCGATCCTAATTCGAAAACAAAGCCAGCAACCAAACCACGCCAGCGGGGTTTCCACCGTGAAACGCCGGATAGCCAACATACCATGAAAATCCTGAATCCTATTGAAAATTCCAGAATCACTCTGAAGCACCTCGCGCTCGCCTTGGCAGCGGCAGCGGGGTTTCTGACAGCCAGTGCCCAGGCGGCAACCACCACCAGCATTCTCAATCTCGGAGCGCCAGGCGGCGGCACCGACATCGGAGGCGGCGCTGAAGTCGCTTGGATCGCCCCGGGCGACCTGCCCGCCGGGTCAATTCTGAGGAGCGTGTCCATCAACGTGGTCCTCGAAAACAACATCGACGGTGGTACCTGGGCATCCGACCTCAATGTCAAGATCGGCGACGCGTTGCTGATCGGCAGTGACGGCGGCAATCCCGACTGGTCCAACGGCCAAGACAGCAACAATGGCACCACCTGCATTGACACAAAAATCGCCCCCGATGATTTCCCGGCGACGATTGATCTGAACGCCACTGGCGCCTCTCTTCACAACAACTGGGGCGAAGCCGTGTGGTCGGGAACCGCCACCGTCGAGTATGACGTTCCGGAACTGGGAACCATCACGGCGTTCGGACCGGGGGCCACCATTGACCAGGAGGCAAAAACCATCGCGTGGATAGTGCCTTATGGAACTGACGTGACGACTCTCGCGCCGACCTACACGATCACCTCCGGAAGCTGTGATCCCGCCTCCGGTTCCACCCAAAACTTCACCACCCCGCAGACCTACACCGTCACCGACGGCGCCACCGTCAATGCCTACACGGTGACGGTTATCGTGGCCAACGGCTTGACCGTGAGCACCTACCTTGGCATCGGCTACAGTCCTGATGGTCCGCCATTGTTAGAGCCCATCTCCAACCTGATGGCGCGCACACCCACAGCGACTGGCTATCAATCGACGAACATTGACTATCACGGCGGCAGTTTCTCCTCCCTTCCGGGAAGTCCGGGTCCGGAAAACTTTTCAGTCCTCTGGGATGGCTGGTTCGACGTAACCAAAGACGGCTGGGGCGATTATACTTTCGGCACCTCCAGCGATGACGGCAGCGTGCTGCTTCTGGATTTGAATGGCGACGGCAATTTCACCTCGCCGGGCGAACGCATCGTCAACAACAACAACTATCAGGGCAACACCCAGGCCACCGGCACAGTGACTCTGAACATGGATTCGGTGCATATTGTCATCGGCTATTATCAGGGCACCGGCGGCTATGACATGACAGCCCGGTTCAAAAAGGGCACCGGAATCGGCTGGGATTCGCTCAACCCCATCAACGGCATCGATGGCTACTTCTTTGTGACCGACCCGCATCCTCCCGGCCCACAGTCTCGAATCGTGACCTTCACGTTCCCGACCTTCGGATCGGCTACCATTGACCAGAGTGCGAAGACCATCACCCTGCACGTGCCGGATGGCACGCCGGTGACATCGCTGTCACCCACTTTCACCATGTCCGACGGCGCGACCTGCGATCATGTTTCCGGCACCGCCTATGACTTCACCAGTCCGGTGGACTATGTGGTCACTGCTTCCGATAGCAGCAACAGCACCACCTACACCGTGTCGGTCCTCTTTATTCCCCTTGAAACCACCGTCATTTGGAACATCGGCAGCGGAACCTGGGACACCAGCACCAGCAACTGGCTCGGGCAAATATCCGGTTCGCCGACGGTCTTCACCCAAGGCAACAACGTGATTTTCAACAACTCGGCCGGCGGCACCGTCACTGTCACGCCGGATATGGCACCCGCTTCCACCACCGTCAGTGCCGCCTCCGGCACCTATACCCTCGGCAGCGGGGCGATTGCCGGTGCGGGTACGCTCACCAAGTCGGGTGGTGGCACGCTGATCCTCTCCGCGGCGAACAGTTTCACCGGCAAGACCAGCGTCCAAGCCGGCACCCTGCAGCTCGGCATCTATAGCAATACCGGCATCGGCCTAACCAACGCCGGCGTCGCGGGTCCGTTGGGTGCCCCGACTGGGGCCGACGCAACCATCGACCTATCCAACGGCGTCACCTTGCAGATGGGTAACACCAGCCCTCGGGTGAACCAAGCCACCGATCGGACGATCAATCTCGCGAGCAGCGGATCCGGCACGGTGACGATCCGGGCCAACGACAACGACACGAGCTTCACCTTTGGTTCAGTCACGGCAACCGGCACTGGCGCAAAGAACCTTGCCCTATTCACGGGCTACCAAGGCAATGGCGACCGCGAGTCGATGATTTTCAACGGATCCATCGCCGATTCCTCCGACAACAGTCCAACCTCGCTTCAAGTCACCTTCAGAACGCAGACAGGCTCGCAGAGTTACGTGAGTCTGAATGCGGGGGGCACCTTTACCGGCCCGATCACCTTGACCAAGGGCAACGCCGATCCGTGTAGCTACTATATGACCATCGGCGGCGTGCGCACCAAAGATGGCGGCACTCCCGGATCAGGTCAATTGGGCGGCGGTTCATACGCTGGGGCCATCTCCCTCGATACCGACACCATCCTCAACTATTATAGCTCCGCGGCGCAAACCTTGTCCGGAGTCATTTCCGGCGCGGGTTCCCTCGCCGTGTCCGCTGCCGGCAGCCTGACCCTCACGGGCCCGAACACCTATGGCGGCACGACGGCCGTCACCACCGGCAAATTGCTCGTCGATGGCACCAATTCCGGTGCTGGCGCAGCCAGCGTGTCCTCGGGAGCCACACTCGGCGGCATCGGCACCATCGGCGGCAACGTCACGTATTCGAGTGGGGCTCTCGCCCAATTCACGGAAGGCTCGCCACTGACCATCTCCGGTTCGCTGACCTTGAATGACAATGTCGTTCACCTCGTCCTGCCAAGCGATTTGGGAGCCGCAACCTACACCCTGGCCACCTACAATCCCATCGGCAGCAGCGGCTCATTCGCGGCCACTCCGGTCATTGACAGCGGTTCGCTCGCTGCGGGAGCTACCGCCACGGTGGACACCAGTGGTGGCATCGTCAGCTTGATCGTTGTTGGCACCGGCTCCGCCTATGACACCTGGGCCGCCTCCCATGCCGGTGGCCAAGCCGCCAACCTGGATTTCAACAACGACGGCGTTGCCAACGGCATCGCCTATTTCATGGGCGCCACCGGCCTCGCCACCAATCCGGGCGTCGTCGCCGGCCAGATCGCCTGGCCCCACAGCGCAGCCGCCACCGGCATCACCTACAAGGTCCTCACCTCGCAAAATCTTGCCGACTGGAGCGATGTGACCGCCGACGCCATCGACGCCGGCGGTTTCCTGACCTACACCCTGCCGACGGGCACCCCGCAATTGTTCGTCCGCCTCGAAGTGCTGGTCCCCTGAAATCACCGCTTCCAGCGCACCGCATCTAACCAATAGCTCGGGGGCCGCCGATTCACAACCGGCGGCCCCCGTTTGTGGAGCGCATGCATCGCCTGAATGCTTGGGGCGGACTGCCTTGACTTGCCCGCCGCGCTGTTCCAACAATACCGGCACAAGTGACCGCCATCCTTGGTGTATCCGCGTTTTATCATGACAGTGCCGCCGCCTTGGTGGTTGACGGCAGGATTGTCGCCGCCGCGCAAGAGGAACGTTTCACCCGCAGGAAACACGACGCGGACTTTCCAGCCCGCGCGGTGGCGTATTGTCTAACAGAAGGCGGGCTGCGGCCCGAGGACCTGGATTACATCGTCTTCTATGACAAGCCGTTCACCAAGTTCGATCGCTTGCTGGAAACCTATCTGGCGTATGCCCCGGCCGGGTTTCGCAGCTTCCGCCTGGCAATGCCACTGTGGCTCAAGGACAAGTTGCATCTGCGCCGCACGTTGCGGCGGCACCTGGCGGGCACCAGCCGCGCCCGCCTCGTTTTCACCGACCACCACGAAAGTCATGCCGCCAGCGCGTTCTTCCCCAGTCCCTTTGAGCGCGCGGCCTTCCTAACAATCGACGGGGTGGGCGAATGGAGCACCGCCACCTTCGGCACCGGCGAGGGCAGCCAACTGGCCTTCCTCCGGCAACTGCGTTTTCCGCACTCGCTGGGCCTTCTCTACTCGGCCTTCACTTACTACTGCGGGTTCAGGGTCAACAGCGGCGAGTACAAACTGATGGGCTTGGCGCCCTACGGCCAGCCGGTATTCCTGGAACGAATCCTGACCGATCTGTTGGATCTGCGGCCCGACGGCAGCTTCCGCATCCGCCTGGATTATTTCAACTATTGCCAGGGACTGACCATGACCAGCGAAAAGTTCCACCTCCTTTTCGGCGGACCGCCGCGGGCGCCGGATGCCAGGCTGGATCAACGCCACATGGATCTAGCCGCCAGCATCCAACAGGCCACCGAGGAAATCGTGTTGCGCATGGCCCGCGAAGTCCACCGCCAGACCGGGATGCGCAACCTCGTCATGGCCGGCGGCGTGGCACTCAACTGCGTCGCCAACGGCCGCCTGCTCCGCGAAGGACCCTTCGACAACCTTTGGATCCAACCGGCGGCCGGCGACGCCGGCGGTGCCCTCGGCGCGGCCCTGTTTGCCTGGCATCAACTGTTGGACAAGCCGCGCCAACCGGCAGGACGGGACAGCCAGCAAGGCAGCTTTCTCGGCCCTGGGTACGGCAATGCCGCAGTCGCCGCATTCCTGTCCGGCCTTGGCGCGCCGTACGAAATGTTAGAGAATGAGGCGGATCTGCTGTCGCGGGTGGCACGGCATCTCGCCGACGGACGGATCGTCGGTTGGTTTCACGGGCGCATGGAGTTCGGCCCGCGGGCGCTGGGCGCGCGCAGCATCCTGGGCGACGCACGCAATCCCAAGCTGCAAGCCACGATGAATCTCAAGATCAAATTCCGCGAGAGCTTCCGCCCGTTTGCCCCGTGCGTGATGCGGGAGCGGGCGAGCGAGTATTTCGGGCTGCGGCCCGGCCAGGAAAGCCCTTACATGTTAGATGTGGCTCCGGTGTTGGAGAGGCACCGGCTGGCCCTGGCACCGGACGCGCGCGAGCGGATGAGCGCCGCCGCCGACTTGCTCGAACGGGTCAACATCGTCCGCTCGACCTTGCCGGCCATCACCCACGTTGATTACAGCGCGCGGGTGCAGACGGTTGACGCGCAACGGCACGGGCGGTTTTACCGCTTGCTACAAGCCTTCGAGCGGTTGACCGGGTGCCCGGTGCTGGTCAACACCAGCTTCAACGTGCGCGGTGAGCCGATTGTCTGCACGCCGGAGGATGCCTGCCGGTGTTTTCTGGCAACCGACATGGACGTGCTGGTGCTGGAGGATTGCCTGCTGCTCAAACAAGATATCCCAAGCGCGCTCACCCACGCCGCGCGCCAGGCGCATTTGGCAAAATTCAAACCCGACTGATGGCCCCCATGACATGGTCCGACATTCCGTTCAACCCAAGCCGAGCCGTGCTGAGGCAGTTTGCCACGCTGTGGTTGGTGTGCTTTCTGGCCCTCGCCGCCCGCGAGTGGTTTGTTAGGGACCGTCCGCTGTTAGGACTGGCGCTGGCGGCCGTGGCGGTGCTGCTCGGCGTGCCGGGCCTGCTGCGGCCTGCGCTGTTGCGGTGGATTTTCGTGGCATGGATGGTGGTGGCCTTTCCCATTGGCTGGCTTGTCTCCTGGCTGCTGCTGGCGCTGCTGTATTTTCTGGTGTTCACCCCGCTGGCGCTGTGGTTCCGGTTTCGCGGCCGCGACCAACTCGGCCGCAAGCCCGCGCCGGACCATGCCAGTTTCTGGGAACCCAAGCACACCCCGCGGGATCCACGCAGCTACTTCCGGCAATACTGAGGGTAAGCAGAAGTCTGCGCCAAACCCGCAGCTTCCTCTGCGCTCGTTAGCTCAAATTCCTCGGTGGCGGGCACCCCCCTTGTACCGGGGCCACAGCCAGCGCCTATGCGCTGAATTATCCAAAACATTGGCGATGAACATTTTGAATCAAAACGCTGGACATTCCCCGTCGGATTTTTTCTGCTGGCCGGGTGAAGCACCCCCCAACCCCTC
>Ga0118677_10004130_pt1 | contig 26804 bp, 22 predicted proteins | sample AliMusrvi5mmetaG_FD_86154 | JGI IMG/M metagenome (GOLD analysis project Ga0118677, IMG submission 86154) | reverse complement strand
GTTCCTGCCCTCGCGCCTGGAAGAGGGCTACGGCTTGAGCCGCGACGGCGTGGCGCGTTGCGTGGAGGCGTTCTCGCCGCAGTTGCTCATCGCCGTGGACTGCGGCACGTCCTCCGCCGTGGAGATCGCCGGGCTGACGGGCGCGGGCATCGACGTGATCGTGATCGACCATCATGAATGCCCCGCCGAACTCCCTCGTTGCACGGCGTTGGTGAATCCCAAGCGCGTGGATGCGGAGGCCGATTTCCAATACCTGTGCAGTGCCGGGTTGATCTTCAAGTTCTGCCACGCGCTGCTCAAGACGCGGGCGTTGCCGGACTTCGACCTGCGCGAGTATCTCGACATTGTGGCGCTGGGGACCGTGGCGGACATCGTGCCGCTCGTGGGTGAAAACCGGATTCTGGTTTCCAAGGGGCTCGAAACAATGGCCTGCACGCGCTGGCCTGGCTTGCAGGCTTTGATGGAGGTGGCAGGGGTCGGCACCCCGCTCACGCCCGGCGATGTCGGGTTCAAGCTCGGGCCCCGACTCAACGCCTCGGGTCGGCTCGGCGCGGCGGAAGCTTCGCTGGAACTGCTTCTCACGGACGATCCGGGCCGGGCGCGCACCCTGGCGCAGGAACTCGACGCCCAGAACCGCGACCGCCAACGCGTAGAAAAAACGACCGTGACCGAGGCGGAGGTGCAGCTCAATGGCAATCCCGCAAACGAGGCGGCCATCGTCGTCGGCGCGTCCGGCTGGCATCCCGGCGTGCTTGGGATTGTCGCCTCGCGCATTTGCCGCAAGCTCCACCGGCCCGCGCTGGTGATCGGCTTCGACGAGAATGGCCTGGGCCGTGGCAGCGGGCGGAGCATCGCGGGGTTCTCGCTGGTGGAGGCGCTGGGAAAGTGCGGTCATTTGCTGGAGAAATTCGGCGGCCATGAGATGGCGGCAGGCTTGGAAATCCGGCAGGACCGCTTTGAGGCGTTCCTCGACGCCTTCCAGGCGTTCGCCCGCGCGACGCTTACCGAGGAGGACATCCTCCCGCGGGTGATCTTGGACGGCGAAGTCGCCCTGGGCGAGATCAGCCTCGATTTTCTGGCTGTTCACGAGCAGTTGCAACCGTTTGGGATGGGCAACGCGCAACCGTTATTCCTGGCGCGCGGTGTCCGGCCTTTGGCGGAGCCGGTGGTGATGAAGGAGAAGCATCTGCGTTTCACGCTCGGGCAGAATGGGACACGCCACGAGGCCGTTTTTTTCAACGGCGCGGCAGACCCCCTACCCCGTCCGCCATGGGACGTCGCCTTCCGCATCGAACGCAACGAGTGGCGGGGCCGCGTGAGCGTGCAAATCCAGATCCAGCGGCTCCGTTCAGCGGAGTGAACGCGTTACTCCTGTCTCAACGCCTTCACTGGGTCGAGCCGGGCGGCGAAGTAGGCCGGGATCAACGCGGCGAGCGAGCAGATAACAAAGGTGCTGATACAAATCACCGCGACATCGTGAGGCACCACTTGGGCGGGAATTTTGGAGAATTGATAAACGTCCGCAGGGAAGACCTGGACACCGAGTGTTTCAGCCAGCCAGTCTTTGAATTCATTGCGGTATCTGATGAGCGTCATCCCGAGAGCCAGTCCGGTTATATTTCCGAAAAATCCGACCACCATCCCCTGCGCGAGAAAAACCCAGACGATCTGTTCCGTCGTCGCCCCCAGGGCTTTCATGATGCCAATCTCCCGTGTCTTCTGCACCGTGACGGTGATGAGTGTGTTCATGATCCCGAACGCCGCCACGACGATGATGAACAGAAGCAAAAAGAACATCACGTTGCGCTCCATCGCCACGGCGTCGAAGAAAGTCTTATTTAAGTCCTCCCATGTCGCAGCCGTGACGCCGGAGGGAAGGATGGGAGCCAGCCCCCGTTTCACCTCCCCTGCGCGATTGGGGTCTGCTGTTTTCACGGAGATGCCGGTGATCGCATCGGTTTCGCTCATGCCATACAGATCCTGGCCGACGTAGAGGGGCACGAGCAGGAAGTTGGAGTCGTAGGTGTAGCGACCACTCCGGAAAATCCCGGTCACGGTCAAGTCTTTGGGTAGGACAAGTTCTTTGACGTGTTCGAGCGCCTTCGGGTCTTTCTCCGCTTTTTTGATGGCGTCGAGTACGGGCTTGAGGTTGCCGGGTGAATAGACCGTTAATTTATCGCCGATGTGGATACCAAGCGTCTCAGCCAGGTCCGCACCGATTACCGTGGTGTCGCCGGAAAGGTCGAGCTTGCCTCCCGGCAAGATAAACTTGGCGATGTCCGTTACTTTTTGCTCTTGAGCGACATCAATCCCGCGGATTACCGGCGTCATCCGTTGGTTGCCAAACTCGGCGATCACCGGCCCCTGCACGAATGGCGCGGCGGCAACGACGTTGGTGGCGGCGCGGATTTTCTTGAGCAGCGGTTGCCAGTCCTCCAGCGCGTCGTTGTTGTTCTGGACGAGGATATGCGGTTCGAATCCGAGCACCTTGTCGCGCAGTTCCCGGTCGAAGCCGGTCATCACCGAGATGACGAGGATCAGGACAGTAATCCCAAGCGTCACTCCGAGGATGGAAATGAGCGTGATGACGCTCACAAACGTGCGCTTGGGTTTAAGGTAGCGGAGGGCGAGAAACAGGCTGAACGGGGCTTTCACTGGAGACCATGGTTGCAGGTTTCGGCTCAAGGCGCAACCAGCCAGTCAGGATACCGTAAGGAGGGACACCCCCACAAAGAGCCTTCGCTTCCCGGTTTTCTTGACTTGCACCCAGCTTTCCTGTCGGTATCGTTGCAGGCCTTGGACCTGCGATCAGAGCGGGTTTCCAAGGGAATTCATACTTCCAAACAATCAGGGGGAAACAAAATCCATGCAGCCGTTATTTGCCTTCAACGTCATTCCAAAACTGCCCAGCACACTCGAACCACTCCGCGAGATGGTCTTCAATCTTTGGTGGACCTGGGAACCCGACGCCCGTAGCCTCTTCCGCCACCTCGATCCTGAGCTCTGGAACCGTACCAACCATAATCCGGTGCGGATGTTGCAGCTCTGTCGCCAGGGCCGATTGACGGAGCTTGCCGAAGACGATGATTTTCTCCGGGAAATGAACCGGGTTTATGGCCAGTTCAAGGCGTATATGGCCCGTAAGGATACCTATGGTGCCACGCGCAATAACAAGCTGGTCGCTTATTTCTCCGCCGAATTCGGGTTTCATGAGTCGATTCCGAACTACTCGGGCGGTCTTGGTATTCTTTCTGGCGACCATTGCAAGGCGGCCAGTGACTTGGGGATCAACTTTGTCGCCATGACGCTGCTTTACCGCCACGGCTATTTCAAGCAGCAGATCAACAAGGATGGTTGGCAGGAGAGCGTCAGCCTCAACCAGAACTTCCACCACCTGCCGATGAAGGAGGTTCGCGTCGCCGACAAGCCGCTCGTTATCTCCGTGCGCATTCTCGACCGCGATGTGCATGCCAAGGTGTGGCAGATGATAATCGGGCGTATCTCGCTATTCCTTCTAGATACCGACATCACGGAGAATCGGCCAGAGGACCGGATTATCACCGCGCAGCTCTACGGCGGCGATCTTGAAATGCGCATCAGGCAGGAGATCGTGCTCGGTATCGGTGGCGTCCATGCGCTCAACGCGATGGGGCTCAAGCCGTCAGTCTACCACATGAACGAAGGGCATTCGGCTTTCCTTTCGCTGGAACTGATGCGGCGCGGCGTTCAAGACAATGGCCTCGATTTCAAGAGCGCCCTCCAACTTGTCGCAGCAGCGAATGTTTTCACCACCCACACCCCGGTCCCGGCAGGTAATGATGCTTTCCCGCGCGATCTGATGCAGAAGTATTTCAGTGATTACCCGGCCAAGGTGGGTATCTCCTTTGACGACTTCTTCTCCTATGGGCAGACGACAGTCAACAAGGTGGACGCCTTTTCGATGACCATTCTGGCCCTGCGCACCAGCCGCCACGCCAACGGCGTGAGCAAACTCCACGGCGAAGTCAGTCAAGGGCTCTGGCAGGATGTCTGGGCGGGCGTACCCAAGGACGAGGTGCCTATCGGTTCCATCACCAACGGCATCCACACCAAGACGTGGCTCGCTCCGGAATTCGCGGCGCTTTACAATAAATATCTCCCGGATTGGCCCGAGCACCTCACGGAGCCGGACTTCTGGCGCGGCGTGATCGATATCCCCGATGAAGAAATCTGGGTCACCCATCAAGCGCTCAAGCTCCGTCTCGTCGAGTTCGTTCGCAAACGCGTCCGCATCCAGCGCGAGCGCATTGGCGAATCTCCCGAACGCATCCGCAGCGTCAATCGGTTGCTCGATCCCGAGATTCTCACCATCGGGTTCGCTCGTCGGTTTGCTACTTACAAGCGCGGCACGTTGCTGTTCTCGGATATGGACCGCCTCAAGCGTATCCTGACCAATCCCGAGCGGCCTGTGCAATTCGTCTTCGCCGGAAAGGCCCATCCAAAAGACGAGGGCGGCAAGCGTCTCATTCAGGAGGTTTACCGCTGGTCGCGCGACGAGGGACTGGAAGGTCGCCTCGTGTTTGTGGAAGACTACGACACCTATATCGGACGCCGCCTGACCCAGGGTGTCGATCTCTGGCTTAACAATCCGCTGCGCCCGCTGGAAGCCTCCGGCACCAGCGGCATGAAGCTCCCGCCCAACGGTGGCCTTAACTTGAGCGTTTTGGACGGTTGGTGGTGCGAGAGCTACAACGGCAAGAACGGTTGGGCCATCGGCGCGGAAATCACCGACGGCAGCGTCGAGTTCCAGAACGAAGTCGATACCGCGAGCCTCTTCCACATTCTCGAAACACAGGTCGTCCCGCTCTACTACGCCAAGCCCGACGGGCGACTGCCCATCGCGTGGCTGCAACTCATGCGCGAGTCCATTCGCAGCGTCACGCCTATCTTCAACACCCAGCGCATGGTGCAGGAATACAGTGAGCTGATGTATGAGCCCGCTGCCGCTGCTGCCGCCCGCTTGGGAGTCAACGGCGCCGCCAAAGCCCGCGAAGTCTCCGCGTGGAAAAAGCAGATTCGCCAGCTCTGGGGACAGGTAAAAGTCAACAGCGTCAACATCGTTAACCCGGATCAGGTCAACGTACTCGTTGGGGACTCACTCACCGTCGAGGCCCGCGTGCATCTGGGTGAACTCAGTCCCGAGTTTGTCCGCGTGCAGGTCTATGTTGGCGAAACCGTCGACAACCAGATCGAGCGACCGCTGGCTGTCGATCTCACAGAGTCCAAGAAAGACGCCAATGGCAACCATCTCTACCGGGGCACCATCCAGGCTCCGGAGAGTGGCGCGTACGGCTTCAACGTCCGCGTGATTCCGACGCATCCAAGCCTTACCCAGGCTCATGAGTTGCGGCTTATCACCTGGGCGTCCTAGTTATGGATTGGGTAACCATCGGCATTTGGGGCGATAGCATCGTCCACGGCGGCTGCGATTTAGAGCTGGGAGGCTGGGTTAACCGGCTCCGGCTCTACTTTGCCCAGCGCGAGTTGGGAGACCACATCTTCAACCTTGGCTTGGGCGGGCAGACGAGCGGCCAGGTGCTTGCGCGGCTCGATTCGGAAATAGCGGCTCGCGCCGGTCACATTGATTATGTGATGGTCGGCGTGGGGACGAACGATTTGATGTATGAACTCCGAGGGGAGAAAACCTCGGAGGAGTTTCGGGTGAATCTGGAGCAGATATGCGAGTGTATACGCGCCCGGAATAAAAAAGGCATCCTACTTTCCATGCCGCCCCGCCAGATCGAGGATCGCGGCATCGGCGAGAAACTCGACACCATCATTCGTGAAACGGCCGCCGCAAATCAGATGGGGTGGATCGACCTGCGGACGGCTCTCTCCGCCGAACATCTTTTGCCCGACGGAGTGCATCCTAACGCCGTCGGGCACGAGCGCCTCTTCCAGAAGGTGAAAGACTACCTGCTGGAAGAAAAAATAGTGCCTGCCGAATCGTAATCCCGCTTCCATGCTCTCCATCTCCACCTGCTGGAATTCCTCCCGTCATACCGACGGAGCTGCCATGCTGGAGGAGTTGCTGGAGTTTGGGTTTGACCGGATCGAACTCGGCCACGGCATCCGGCTTTCGCTCATGCAGGGCATCCAGGCGATGAGGGAGAAGGGGCGGGTGGAGTTCTCCAGCCTGCACAACTTTTGCCCGCTGCCTGTGGAAATCCTGACGCCCTCGCCCGATTGCTTGCAATTTACCTCCCACCGGGAGGCGGAACGGGATCGAGCCGTGCGACAAACGCTCCAGACGATTAATTTCGCAGAGCGGCTTGGTGCGCCCAATGTCATTCTGCATTGCGGGCGCGTGGTGATGCCGCCCGTGACCGCGCAGCTCATCGAAATGGCTTCTTCGGGTCATCATCTCTCGCCTGAATACGCCCGACTCAAGACGCGCGCAGTACAGCGCCGCGAGCAGATCGCGCCGAAATACATCGCTCGGCTTAAGGATTGTCTGGCGCGGATCGTCGATCACGCCGCAGCCAAGGGCATCCGGCTCGGATTGGAAAGTCGGCAGGCCTACGAAGAAATCCCGAGCGAACGCGAATTCGACGATCTTCTGGCGACCTATCCCGCACCGACTGTCGGCTACTGGCATGACATCGGGCATGTGCAAATCCGGCACAATCTTGGGTTTGTTGATCACGCTGAGTGGCTTTCCAAGGTTGGACCGAGGCTCATCGGTTGCCATCTGCACGACGTCGCCTGGCCGGGCCGCGATCACCAAGCACCGTTTACGGGTGGCTCGGTCGATTATCAAAAATTGATTCCGCTGCTGCCGAAGGGAACACTTTTCGTCTGGGAAATGAGTCCTCGTCGAAGCCATGAGGAGATCGCCGATTCTTTCCAGCGCTGGAAAGAAACGTTCGGAACATGAATAAAAAGACCTTCTTAACGCTCCTTCAGGTCGTCATTACGGCGGGCATCCTTGCGTTCCTCTTCCGCGATGCGGAGAAGAACCGGCAAATGCTGACGGCGCTTTCGCAGGCGAAGCTTTGGTGGATCGCCGCCGCGTTCGGTGTGTTCGGCATCGTGGAAGTGGCGGCCATCACCCGCTGGCAGATATTGCTGCGTGTGCAGGGCATTGCCATCGGCTGGTGGCGGCTCGCCTCGCTTTTCATGATCGGCATTCTTTTCAACCCGTTTATGCCCGGCGGCACAGGGGGCGATGTGGCGAAGATTTTCTATCTGCTCAAGGAAACTCCCGGCAAGAAACCGGCCGCGTTACTGGCGGTGTTGATGGACCGCCTGATGGGGCTCTTCGGGCTGATCCTCATTGCGGGGACGGTCATTGCGTTCCGCTACCAATGGCTCACGCAGACGCCGACTTCCTCCACCCTGCTCTACACCTTACTGGTCATCTTCGGCGGCAGCATCGGCTTCATTGCGCTCTCCTTCGCCATTACGGGCTTGGGGTTGGTGCACAAACTGCCTGCGCGGATGCCGATGCGGGACAAGCTCGTCGATCTTTCGGTGGCCTACAATCAATATGGGCGCGCGTGGGGGTCGTCGCTGCTGGCGCTCCTGCTTTGTGTGCCGGTGCATCTCGGCTCCTTCACGCTTTTTTACTGCGTGGGCAGGGCGTTCACCGACCGCGGTTCGCTGCTCGATTTCTGGGGCGTCATGCCGATCGTCAACACGATCATTTCGATCCCGATCAGCATCGGCGGCACGGGCTTGCGCGAAGGGCTTTTCATCAAGCTCTTGGGCGGGCTGTGCCAGATCCCCGAAGCGACGGCGATCACGATCTCGCTCACCGGCTACTTCGTGCTGATCCTCTGGAGCCTCGTTGGTTGTGCCGTCTATCTCGGCTACCGCCCCACCGAGCATGCCGCGCTGGGCGAGATGGGCCGTGAGGTGGGTCAACTCGAACACGAAATCGCGGTGGCTGAAGAATCTACCGAAAAATAATCGCGCAAAGGCCGCAAAGAGCGCAAAGTGGAAACTTCCTTTTCCTTGGCGAACTTTGCGGCCTTTGCGCGAACCCCTCTTTCTTTTTTCACCATGAAACCGGCTTCCGCATCCTCTCCCCTCCCCGAAGTGGCGGTGAACTTCGCCCTCACTTGGGATGCCCGCGTGACGACGCGCAACCGGACGCGAGCGGATTTCTCCTCTCCGCGCGACAAACGTCGGTTGCTGGAAATCCGCGCGAGCGGCGACGCCGTGCTGGCGGGGCGCGGCACGCTCGAAACCGAACGGATGCGGATGGGGCTGCCTGATGAAGCGCTTCGTGCCGCAAGAGTTGCGCGAGGCGTGTCCCCGGAACCCTTGCGCGTGGTGGTGAGTGCCTCGGGGGCGTTCGATTCCGAAGTGCCGATTTTTCAAACCGCGCCGCTGCCTCTTGTCTTTTCCACGCAGCGGATGCCGGAGTCGGTGCGCGCCGCGTTGGAGGGCAAGGCCGTGTTGTATTTGGAGGAAGGAGCGGAAGTCGATTTGCGGGGGATGCTGCAAACGCTGCAAAGCCGCCACGGTGTGCGGCGGCTGGTTTGCGAAGGCGGGCCGACGTTGCTGCGCTCGCTACTGGAGGCAGGTCTCGTGAATGAGATTAACCTGACGTTTTGCCCGCGCCTTTTCGGTGGCGAGGCCGCCCCGACGCTCACCGGCGGCCCCGGCGAGTTTCTTCCCGCCGCGACGGAGTGCCGCCTGGAAGCGATGGAAACCGTGGAAGGCGAATGCTTCGTGCGCTACCGGGTGGTGAAGGAGTCTGCGATGCGGTCGGCCTAAAAATAATAGTCGAAATCCTGTTCGCAGCTCATCCAGCGGCGCACGCGGAAGACGTGGACCGGCTTGTGGTGCGGATCGAGCGCGACGAAGTTCCGGGTGCCGTGCCAGAGGTAGCGTTCGTCGCTCAGGAGGTCGTGCACTTGATAGGTGTCGTTCTCCATCCAGCCGAACTCCTCGATGGGGACGTGGATGAAGGAGTCCTGCTGGTTCCACGGGTCGAGGTTGACGACGACCAGAATGATATTGTCGCGTGATTCCGTCATCTTCCCGTAGAAGAGGACGTTTTCGTTTTCCGCCCGGTAGAAACGGAGGTTGGTATATTCGTGCAACGCCCGGTTCTCATGCCGGATGCGGTTGAGACGCGTGATGAAATCCTTGATATTACCCGGTGCGTTCCAGTCGCGGCCTTTGAACTGGTATTTCTCGCTGTCGATGTATTCCTCCTTGCCGGGGACTGCTGCGTTTTCGCAAAGCTCGAAGCCGCTGTAGATGCCGTAAGCGGTGGAGAGCGTGGCGGCGAGCGCGGCGCGGATCATGAACGCGGGCCGCCCGCCCTGCTGGAGGAAGTAAGGCAGAATATCCGGCGTGTTGGTGAAGAGGTTGCCCCGGAAATACTCGGCCATGCTTGTCTGGGTGAGTTCGGTGAAATACTCGGTCAGCTCGTGCTTGTTGTTGCGCCAGGTGAAGTAGGTGTAGCTTTGCTGGAAGCCGACTTTACCCAGCACTTTCATCATCTTGGGCCGGGTGAACGCTTCGGAAAGGAAGATGGCGTCGGGATATTGGGCGCTGACTTTGGCGATCAAATATTCCCAGAAGGCGACCGGTTTGGTGTGGGGATTGTCCACCCGGAAGATTTTCACGCCATGGCCGCACCAGAAGAGGACCACCTGGGTGAGTTCCTCCCAAAGCTCGCGCCAGTTTTCGTTCTGGTAGTTGAGCGGATAGACGTCCTCGTATTTCTTGGGCGGATTTTCCGCGTATTTGACCGTGCCGTCGGGCCGCTTGAAGAACCACTCGGGATGCTCGGCGACGTAGGGGTGATCGGGTGAACAGTTGAGCGCGAAGTCTAGGGCGACCTCCATCCCGCGCTTGTGGATCTGTGCCACGAGCCAGTCGAAATCCTTGAGGGTGCCGAGTTCCGGCGCGACGTCTTTGTGCCCGCCGCCGTTGGGACATTTTTGGTGGCGGTTGCCGATGGCATAAGGCACGCCGGGTTCGTCCGGTTCGCACACCACGGCATTGTTTTTGCCCTTGCGGTTGGTCACGCCGATGGGGTGGATGGGCGGGAAATAGATCACATCGAAGCCCATTGCCTTGGCATCGTCCACGCGCTTCAAGCAGTCGCGGAAGGTGGAGCCTTTGTCGGGGTGGCCTTCGGCGGAGCGCGGGAAGAATTCGTACCAGGCGCTGAATTGCGCCTGTTCGCGGTCCACCGAGACAATGGGATAGGGAAGGAATTCCGTGGAGAGCGCCCGGTCGGCCCAGGCAATCATGAGAGCTTCCAGCTCGCTCCAATGGGCGATGGCGTCCACCTGCGCGGGTTCGGAGGTTTGGATCAGCGTGGCGATTTCTTCAAGGCGCTTCTTATCCGCCGGAAACAACGCCCGGCATGCCGCGCCGCGCACGATGGCCGCGCCTTCGAGCTTCTCGCTTTCCAGCGGAGTGACGCCGCCTTCGAATTTTTTGTGGAACTCGTGCTGCCAGGAGCGGAACGGATCGCCCCACGCCTCGATGGTGTATTCGTGGACGGCGTTTTCAAAGAGGGAGCAAGTGGCGCTCCAGCGGTCGTTGATGAGGGCCAGCATTGGCGTCTCGTTCCACGCGATGTCTCCCTGTTTGCGCCACTTGAGCAGGGCGCTGATTTGGTCGTGACCGTCTTTGAAAATATCGGCTTCGACCACCAAGTCATCCCCGACAATCCGCTTGATGGGGTGGCGTCCGCCGTCGACCAGCGGTTCAAGGTTTTCGATAACGACGGTGGGTTGTTTCGAGATCATAGAAGCAATTCCTCGCCGGGAGGGTTCTGCCATCACATCCGGCAAGCCTGAGTTTCACGCAGCCCGCACGGTGAATGCAATCCAAAAGCAGTTCAGGAAGCTCTGAAATCAGGATTCACCACAGAGAACACAAAGAGCACGAAGGGAAAGAATAACCTCTTGGGTCATTCTCTGTGTCCTACGTGCTCTTCGTGGTGAGAGATTTTAGTTTTACCCGATCACGCCTGTTTCCAGCCCCGGAGAGAGGGGCGTGGGGCGCTCGCAGGTGGTGGTGAGCTTGATATGACGTCCGGCGCGCGAGGATTCCTCAAAGGCCTGCATGGCGTCCACAACATGGTGCGCCATCGCGCCGTTGGCCCGATGTGCGCGTTTTTCGATGATGGCGTAGGCCATGTCGGCAACGGCTGCACCGCGGTGAGGTATTGTGGTGTGGGTGATCGGCATGTTACGCCATTCCCGGTGCTCGCTGCGACGCACCAAGACGTCGCCGCCGGTGCCGTTGGGATCGGGCACGGCGAGCGTTCCCTCGGTTCCGTAAATCTCGATGCAAGGGAGATGATGGCTGATCACGTCGAAGCTCATCATCACGGTGGCAATCGCGCCGTTTTGGAAGTCGATCGTCCCGGCAAGATGCGTCGGCGTTTTCACCTCGATTTTCGTGCCGTTGAGCGGTTTGCTTGTGATCAAGCGTTCCGAACGGGTGATCTTCGTCGAACCGCTGACGCGCTGCATCGGCCCCAGTAAATTGACCAATGCGGTGAGATAATACGGGCCCATGTCAAACATCGGACCACCGCCGATGTCGTAGTAGAAAGCGGGGCTGGGGTGCCAGGATTCATGCCCAGGGCAGGCCATGAATGCCACGGCGGCGACCGGCTTGCCGATCACGCCGTCGTCGATGAGTTTGCGGCAGGTCTGATGGGAGGGGCCGAAGAATGTGTCCGGCGCGCTGCCGACGATAAGCCCTTTGGCTTTGGCGGCTTCCAGTACAGGGAGCCCTTCCTCGCGGCTGATGGCATACGGTTTTTCGCAATAGACATGCTTACCCGCCGCGATGGTAGCCAGGTTCACGCTGGAGTGCGCCCGGGGGATGGTGAGGTTGATGACGAGATCGACTTCCGGATCCGCGAGGAGCTGCTCGACGGAGCCGTGGCGCGGAATGCCGTATTCCTTGGCCTTGGCCTCGGCGCGGGAGAGGTCGAGATCGGCGCAGTGAACGATTTCCAGGATGGGGAAGGTCTTGCAGCCGGGGAAATATGCCTTACTGATGTCACCGCAACCGATGACGCCAACTTTGATGGTGGGGAGTTTGCTCATGGAATGGAGGAATGTTTGGGTTGAGGATTAAAGTTTTCCAGCCGCCCAGAGCAGGCCACGCACGGTGAGGGTGAGGGCTTCGGGGAACTCGGTGAACTCCTTCGGGTCGTGGCCCAACGCGGAGTAGAAGACGCGGCCTTTACCCCACGTCTTGACCCACGCCACGGGCATCGTGCAGGCGCGGCCTTCGTAGAGGTATTCCGTTTCCGCAAGGACGTGGATGGCCGGATCGATCATCACGTAATATTGTTCTGAGCGGTAGGCGAACGTGCCGGGGAGACCCTGCGTGATCGGGCTCGCAAAATCCTTGATGCGCACCGTGTAGTCGCCCACATGCGGGTGGCCCACGAAATGGCCCCCCGTCATCCATTCGTAGTCAAGGTTGCCGCGAAACGCATCGCCCATGCCGCCGTGGACGCCGCCCAGCGCGACGCCGGATTTCACGGCCTCCTGGAGCGCCTTGCTTTGCGCTTCGCTGATCTGGCCCATCGTCCAGCACGGGAAAATGAGTGTGTATTTTTTTAACGCTTCTGCGTCATTGAGACAGTCCAGAGACGATTCCACCTGCACTTCGAAGCCATGCTGGGTGAGTTCATTTGCGAAAATTTGCGCGATTTTTTCAGGCTGATGCCCGTCCCAACCGCCCCAAAAGAGGAGAACACGAGGTTTCATACAAGGGCGAAAATAAGGGATTCCCCTCGGCGTTGGAATGGATACTCTTTTCAAAAACATGGATATTTTAGTCAAGCACTGGGCTCCATTCCCCCGCCGGTTTCCCTCGGCGTTTCCGCTGATTAACGCCGATTTCGCCCAGAAGGACCATTGGATCAGGACTGCCTTCGAGACCTGCAATTTCTCGCTGATTCTGCGGGGACGCGGGGAGTTCCGGCGCGCGGGGCAGATATGGACAATTCAAGCCCCATGTGTCTTGACGCAATGGCCGGGTGAATACGTCGAATACGGCCCGCCCGTGCCGGAGGAAACCTGGGATGAGCTTTACTTCATCTACGACGCCCGGCTGATGTCCAAGTTCAAGCAGAGCCGCCTCATCGACCCGCAACGTCCCGTATGGCCCATCGGCGATCTGGCGGCGGTCAACGCGCAGATCGCGGAATTTGCGGAACTCGCCAGCGCATCCGATCCGGCGTCAGTCGTGGACCGCGTGGACCGGGTTTGCGAGCGGATTCTGCTGGAAACGCACCTTGCCTCGCCCACTCAGGTGCTGGGCGACCAGGCGATCCATCGGCTGATCGCGGAAGTGCAGCGCTATCCGGGCAAGGCGGTCGATTTCGAGGAATTGGCGCACCGGTATGGGATGTCCGTTTCCACCTTCCGCCGACGCTGGGCGGAGGCTGTCAAACTGCCGCCTGCGCGTCTGCTCCAGCAATTCCGCTTGCGCGAGGCATGCCGCCTTTTGGTGGAAACGACGCAGCCGATCAACGCCATCGCCCACACGGTGGGGTTCGAGGACGAGTTGTATTTCTCGCGCCGCTTCCGCAAGGAAATGCGCCTTTCCCCGCGCGACTACCGGAATGCTTATCGGCTCCGGCAGGGAGGAAGCTAGAGCAGCGCGGAATATTGGAGTGAAAACGGTGCGTTACGCTCGCACTGCCCAACGCAGCTTGGCTGGGGTGGAGCGCAGGTTGCTGCGGCACTCCTCGGGGCTGGGGCGGATGACTTCGCGGGCGATCTCCACGTAAACGCCCTCGCGCCATCCGGCTTCCAGCGCTTTTTTGACACGCCGGTCCTCGCCGGAATGGAACGTGAGCAGCGCGACACGCCCGCCCGGACGCAGGCACGCGGGCAGGGTGCGCAGGAAGGTTTCCAGCGCGGTAAATTCCTCGTTCACGGCGATGCGCAATGCCTGGAAAACGCGCCGGATGCTCAAGGCGACCTCCGCTTCGGGCCGGTGGGCGAGCGTCTTGCGGAGGGCCGCGCCGAGCGCCAACGTTGTGGCGAACATGCCTCCCGCCAGGGCGTGAGCCAGCACTTCGGCGTGTGGCTCGTCGGCGTTCTCCGTGAACAATGCCGCCAAGGCTTCCGCGCCGATCTTCTCCAGTAATACCGAAGCTGGCTGGCCACGCCGGGGATTCATCCGCATGTCGAGCGGCCCCTCGGCCTTTACAGAAAATCCGCGCTCGGGATCGTCGAGCTGCATGGAGGAGACGCCCAGGTCCGCGAGGATCATGTCCACCCCTTCCACCAGCCCTTCGGCAGCGAGCACTTTCGGGAGCCCGGCGAAATTGCTCCGGTGCGCGGTGAATGTCTCCGGCCCAAACCCAAGCTCCCGCAACCGGGCTTCCGTGCGGGGGAGTTCCAGCGGATCGGCATCCAACCCGATCAAGCGCCCGCCCGGTTGGATGCGGGCGAGGAGCTCACGGGCATGCCCGCCAAACCCGAGCGTGCAATCTGCGGCCGTCCCGCCCGGTTGGGGGCGCAGCGTCTTCAGAATTTCCTCAACCATGATGGGTCGGTGCGTCCCTGCGGGCGTCTTGCCGGAAGCGATGACCTTGGCGATGGTCTCCGGGTATTTCTCCGGGGCGCTCTCCTTGTATTTTTGGTCGAATCGGCGCGGATTTTTGCCGGAATAGCGGGGCCGCCGTTTGTGAACCGGCGGCGTGGGCGTCAAATCCGCCTTGTGTGGCGCAGGTGTTTCGGAATCCATGAGAGGAAGAACTCTTTTTCTAAAATTAGAAATCACAATAAAAGAGTGATTATTTGGAAAAATAGCTGTGATTTCGCTGAAAAAGAGGATAATTGGGTTATGAACGATTACTTACTCGATCCCTTGGCGGGATGTCGAGCTTACCTCGAAGCCCACAGCCATAAAGCTGGACACAAAGACAAATCCGCGCTGCCCATCATCACGCTTTCGCGGGAAGCCGGAGCCGGAGCCGTCACCATAGGGGCACTCGTGGCGGAGCTTTTGAATCAGGACAACCCCGAATGGAGCGGTCCGCCCTGGACTGTCTTTGACAAGAACCTAGTCCAGAAAGTGATTGAAGATCATAAGCTCCCGGAAACCCTCAAGCGATTTCTGCCCGAAGACGTTCTGCCAGGTCTTGTCAGCGCCGTGGAAGAAACGCTCGGCCTCCATCCCTCGGGGTGGCAACTAGCTGAACAAACCTCGGAAACACTCTTCCGGCTGGCGCGGCTGGGCAACGTCATTCTAGTGGGGCGCGGCTCCAACCTGATTACCGCGAAGCTCAAACCGGCGCTACACATCCGGCTGGTGGCCCCGATGGAACAGCGGGTGGCGCATACTGCCGAATTTCACGGGCTGACCCTCAACGAGGCAACAGCCTACGTCAAGAAAGCTGACCAAGGCCGTCGCCGTTACGTCAAACGCTATTTCAACGCTGAGATAGGCGATCCATTAAACTACACGCTGACGATCAACACGGGTCGGATGGATTGCCAGGCATCGGCGCACCTCATTGCAGGGACCGTTCGAAAAATGGTTGTCCGTTACCCTGAGACCAGCCTTCGGTAGAGGGTTTCGGCGAAGAGAAGGCCGCGCGGAACGCCCCCCTCCATTACGAGCGCCGCTTGGGTTCGGGAAGTCCGCATTCTGCGTAACACTCGGAAGGCTGACTCCGATCCCCGTACGGAAACAATCCGGCGGATGTGCGAGCTGATTTTTGCGCGTGGCCCGCGGGCCAGCACGGCTTCAAAAAGTGAAACCAGCCCGAGGATTTCGCCCGACTCCGAGAGGGCGAGAAATCGCTCCACTTTGCCGTTGCAGCTTGCGGCAATGAGTTCCTCGATTTCGGCGCTGTGAGGGATCGTGACGAAATCCGCAAGCGGCTTCATTAAGTCCTGTGCTTTGACAGAGCGGAAATCGACAACTCCGTGAATCAACTGCCGTTCAGCGGGCGAGATTGCCCCGCTACGTTCGGTTTCCAACGTCAGGTATTTGAAATCCTCGCGTGCGGCAAAAAGTTTACGGGCTTCCAGTGGCGGCAGCAGCCGCCGGGAAAGATGGGTGCTCCCGCGAAGCACCGGCCCCAGGGCGAGGAAAGCGAGGCGCAGCGGGGCGGAGAGGTAGGCCAGAGCAGGCGTGGGGAAGCGTCGGAAGAGAGCCTTGGGGAAGAGTTCCAAGCCGAAGAGATACAGCGGCAGGAAGATCAGCAGCGCCACGCCGTAGCCCCAATGCCCCCAGTGCCGCACAAAGACCGAGGTGGCAAGCGTGATGGCGAAGATGTTGGCCAGATTGGTTACGATAACTACCGTCAGCAGCAGGCGCTCCGGCTCCTTGATGAGCTTCTGGAGGCGCAACGCGGCGGGGTCGCGGTGTTTCGCCCGGTTGCGGAGTTGGACGCGGTTGATACTCAGGAACCCTGCTTCGATCCCCGAAAAAACGAAGGAAACGAGCAACACCACTACGATGGCAAGCCAGAGCATCATGCGCCTTCCTCCTCTCCGGCAGCTTCCGCGATGGACGGGATTTCCACCAGCATCTCGTGAATCCGTTTGCGGCTTACGCGCCGAATGGTGATGCGCAATCCTTTAAGCTCGGTGACATCGCCAGGGCGTGGCAGAGAGCCAAGTTGGTTGAAGACGAGACCACCGATGGTATCGATCCCCTCGGTTTCCAGATCGACGCCGACGCGTTCGCCCAAATCGTCCAGCCGGACATTGCCCGCGACCATCAGCATGCCCTCGCCCGCATTCTCAATGTAGAGGTCATCGTCGGCGGAGGGGATTGCGTCGGAGATGATCTGCTCCACCACGTCGGGCAGGGCGACCACTCCTTCCGTCCCGCCGAACTCATCCACCACGATAGCTAGTCGCTGGGGGTGAGTGAGGAAGCTGCGTAGCAGATCGAGTGCTTTCATCGTTTCCGCGACATAGCTGGGAGGCGTGAGTTGTTCCGTGTAGTGCAGATCAGGCGTAAGCAGGAAGCGTTTCACGTCCAGCAGGCCCAAGATATTGTCCGGTGTATCTGCGAAGACAGGTACGCGCCGGAACCGTTTAAGGCGAAGCTGCTCGAACGCCTGTTCATTGGTGAGGTCGTCGGGAATGGCGAACATGTCGAGCCGCGGCGTCATGCAGTCGCGTGCGGTCTTGTTGCCGAGTTTCAGGATTTCCTGGATGATCTCGCTCTCGGTCAAATGGAGAGATCCTTCTTCTGCGCTCAGTTCGATGAGTGTCTCCAGTTCGCCCTCGTCCAGTGGTGTGCGTGCGGTGAAGGATTTTGGGGTGAGTGCATCGGCAACGCGTTCGCTGGCCCATTGCAGTTTCTGGCAGACTGGATCGAGTATGGGGAGCAGCAGGTCGAGCGTGTGGGCTCCGAACGTCGCTACTCGTAACGGTGTGCGCAGGGCAACCATTTTGGGAATCAAGTCACAGAGCAGCACGACAACGGCGAAGATGACCAGCGCACAGGTCCAGTAGGGCACCCCGTAACGGGGGGAGTCCCGCAGCAAAAGCAGGCAGAGGAGGATCAGGGGGAGATTGACGCAGGCGTCCCCCAGCAATAGTGCGCTCAAGAGTCGCCGGGGATTGGCTAGCAGGCGCGCCAAGGTTTCGGCCAGGGCTTTGTTCTGGATATGGCGGAGTTGGCTTGGCTGTAACGAGAAGAACGCCGTCTCCATCGCGGAGAAAAAAGCGGAGAGGAAAATAAGCGCGACGATCAGCGTCGCTGAAATTGAAAACTCCATGTGCCGGGGTGAGGGAAGGATAGCGGAGTTTTTCCTGGCGATGCTACGAAAAAACGCTGTCGTTTCTCAGATGAGCCAGGCATTGGTTGCGCTAACCGGCCATGTCGGGCGGGAGTTCGACAATCTCGAACCAGTATTTTTCCAAGGTCTGGAGAATATCCACCAACGCCTCGAAGGTGACGGGTTTGACGATGTAGGAATTAACGCCCAGATCATAGGATTTGAAGATGTCCTCGTCAGCCTGTGAGGTTGTCAGCACCACCACGGGAATTTGGCGCAACTCTGGGTCGCTCTTGATTTCCTTGAGCACCGTACGGCCGTCTTTGCGCGGCATGTTGAGGTCCAGCAGAATCAGGCCGGGACGGGGTGTTTCCACGCCGCTGTATTTGCCCTGGCGGCGCAGATAATCCATGAGGTCCTCGCCGTTTTCGACAAACCTCAAGTCGTTGGCGAGCCGCCCATCCAAAAGCGCCTCCCGCGTTAGACGACGATCATCATCATCATCGTCAGCCATCAGAATGGTGATCGGTTTACCGTATTTGCTCATGATTTTGTGATTTGTTTAACGGGAAGCTTGACGATAAACGTGGCCCCCTGCCCCTTCTCACTCTTCGCTACAATACTCCCACCGTGGCGATGTGCAATCTTTCGACACACGGCCAACCCGATTCCCGTCCCTTCGTATTCCTGGCGACTATGAAGCCGCTGGAATAGGGTGAAAACCTGCTCGACGAATTGTTCCTCGAAACCGATGCCGTTGTCGGTTACCACAATCTGGCAAATTTCCGCTCCCGGAGCAGATCCAGCGATCTGCTGTTCTTGGGCGGGGAGCAGTTGGGCGAAGATGGTCACCTCAGGCGGCTGGCCCGGTTTGTGGAATTTAAGCGCGTTGCTCAGGAGGTTCTGGAACAACTGGCGCATCTGCACCGGGTCGGCATCAATTTTTGGCAGTGCCTCAACCTCGATTTTCGCCTGGGTCTGCTCGATCCCCAGTTCGAGATCAGAGAGAACGTCTTGGACGACTCGTCCTAAATCTGTCTCCTCAAACGGCTGCGCCCGGCTGCTGACGTGGGAAAGCGTGAGCAAATCCTGAATGAGCGTCTGCATCCGCCCGGCTGCGTTTTGCATCCGGTCGAGATAATCCAACCCCTGTGCATCCAGAGCACTGGAACATTTGAGCCGGAGACGGTCGGCAAAAGCCCGGATTTTGCGCAGCGGTTCCTGCAGATCGTGGGAGGCGACTCCGGCGAAATCGCGAAGCTCGGCATTGCTCTGCTCAAGCTGGGCGGCAAAGATGCGCAGCTTTTCCTCGTCCACTTTCCGTGCGCTGATGTCGGAGCTCACGCATACCAGGCCGATCAAATCCCCTTCAACACTGTAAAAAGGGACTTTGGTAGTGCAAAGCCAGATCATCTCGCCATCGGTGGTAAGGCCGGATTCCTCACGGTTTAGGATCGGAGTTCCAGACTGGATGACGCTCTGATCATCGTTGTGATAGATCGCCGCGAGTGCTTTTGGAAAAAAGTCGAACACGCTGCGCCCTGCGAGCCCGGCCAGATCGGCAATATTGAGGAACTGGCGGTGGGCCGCGTTATCGAGCACGTAATTTCCTTTAAGGTCTTTGACGTAAATGTGTTCCGGGATGGCGTCGATGAGGTTCCGTAAAAGGTTGCGCTCTTGGGCGAGCAGCATCTCGGCGCGACGGCGGGCAGTGATGTCGCGCAAGATCAAAGTCACGGCCACGATCAGCAGCGCGGCGGTCATGCCCGAGCCGAGCAAAACGGTGGCCATCGTTTCCCGGCCGATCCGATTCGTCAGTCCAGAACGCTCGTCGAGGATTTGCTCCTGCTTGAGTTCAAACTCAGCCATGAGGGAGCGGAGTTCAAATATCGAGCCTTCTTGACCGACGGTGGAAAACCGCTTCAATGCCGCATCCGCTCCTTCGCTCTGGCGTAAAGCAATCAACTCGTTCAGCTTCTGGAGCTTGTGCTTCATTCGCTTTTGGATCGTTTGGATCCGGGCCTGCTGATCCGGGTCGCCCGCCAGCATCTCGTGCAAATCCTCGGCATTCTTGGTGCCCTCCGACGAAGCTTGCCGGAACAAGTCGAGCATCAACTCATCCCCCGTGATGAGGTAACCTCGGGCAGCGCTCTCCGCCTCCATCAAATGGCGCAGCATGGATTCGTGGATTTCAAGTACGCGGTGGGTGTGCGAGACCCACTCTGCAGTGCGGAGGAAAGCGCGGGTGCTGCGGATGGAGAGGGTAGCGATGATGACGACTGCCAGGATGGCGAGCCCGAAGCCGAGCAAAACCTTGGACCGGATGGAGGAAGGGGGGGGATTTCCGGAGGTGTTCACAGGCGCGAAAGGAGAGGAGGGCTCACAAAATCACGAAGGGTATGGCGGAGGGGGTGGGATTCGAACCCACGATGCCTTGCGGCATGCCGGTTTTCAAGACCGGTGCAATAGACCACTCTACCACCCCTCCTCTGTTTTTTCACAAGACCCTACTAAGTCCTGCAATTGCGGGTTTTGGCAAGTTCGGAGTATGGGAAAAATACGGACGTTAATAAACGTAGATTCCCGCAAATAGCGCAAAATCAGGCTTTTCAATGCCTAAATGATATGACACTTTGCTTTTTCATTCAGCTTTGCCTGATTGCGTTGAAAAGATGAAGCGTTCCCCTGAAGCGAAATCCAAACCCCGGCCCGAAACCGGTGGCTCTTCGCCGCATCATACCCAGAAAATGCAGGTATTCAGCGAGTTGGCAGGGGGTGTGGCGCATGACTTCAACAACCTGCTCACCATTTTCCAAGGCTACACTGAGCTGCTGCAAATGGAGATGGATCCCAACGATGCCAGGCAGGGGTATCTCAAGGAAATGGCCGAGGCCGTCGAACGCGCTCGCACGCTCACCACGCAACTCCTGAATATCAGTCGCAAAAAACGGAGCGAACCCGAGATAATCCGGATGGGTGCCGTGCTGCTGGATTATCAAAAAATGCTGCGGCGGGTGATTCCGGAAAACATTGAGGTGGTCCTCGGCGTGGAGGAAAATACCGGGTGGGTCATGGCGGATCCGCGTGAAATCGAGACCTTGCTCATCAACCTTGCCGTCAACGCCTGCGAGGCGATGCCCAAAGGGGGGCGGCTCGCCATTGAGCTTACCGAAACGGCCAAGCAGGTCCAGATGACCATTACTGATTCCGGCATCGGTATGGAAAACACGCTATTAAGCCGGATTTTCGAGCCTGGGTTCACCACCAAAACCACAGGGAACGCCGCCGGGCATGGGCTGGCTGTCTGCTCCGAGATTGTAGAGCAAAGCGGCGGACAAATCACTGTTCAGAGCGCTCCGGGCAAGGGGAGTTCGTTCAAGGTCTCTCTTCCCCGGATTGAGCCGCCCGCGCTGGATGAAGCGGCCTTGGGGGTATCCACACTTCACGGAGTTCCCTCTGGAAAAGGGAAAAAAGTCCTGATTGTCGAGGACGATACCCCGGTCCAAAAAGCTCTCGCTTCGATGCTTCGCGGATTGGGCTACCAAGCCCTTTTCGCCGCCAACGGCGATGAAGCACTGAGAATTCTTAAAAAAGAAAGTGAAATTCGTCTCGTCATCACCGATCTCGTTATGCCATTAATGGGGGGTATTGAACTTGCCGAAGCCATTCGACAACGATGGCCTGGGATCCAGATGATTTTGACCTCAGGCTACACGTTCGAATCGCCAGCCAATTCCGCTGAAACCCAGCAGCCCATCATTTTCTTGCCGAAGCCAATTCCCTATTCCATTCTGGCCAAAACCCTTTGCGAACTCCTCAATGCCTGAGCTCTCCATATTACTCACTGAAGACGACCCCGATGTCGCTCGCTATCTTACGACTGTACTGAAGTCTCTTGGACACAAGGTGGTGGCTGTTGCTTCCGACGGTTTGCAGGCGGTAAAGCTTGCCGAGCAACTGACTCCGGACCTGATTATCATGGATATTGATCTTCCAGGCATCAATGGGGCCGTGGCTGCTCACCAGATACTGGAAAAACGGAGCGTGCCGATCATCATCAGCACAGGCAGGACGGATTCTGAAGCTTTGGAAAGCACACGGGAACTTAACATCCAGGCGTTCCTTATCAAGCCCTTCAGCGCGGTGCAGCTAAAATCTGCCATTGCTGTGGCATTAAGCCAGCACCAGATGCAGAGCAAGGCGCGCCAGAAAATCACTGAATTGAGCGGTGCGCTGGAAGCCGCGCATGACCAGGTGGATGTGGGAGCCTTGACGCAGGAGCGTCTCCAAACCATTGGTTTGACCAAACGGGAAGCGGAAGTGATGGCGTGGGTTGCCCAGGGGAAATCCAATAGCGACATTGCTACCATTTTGGAGAGTTCTCCACGCACCGTGGCCAAGCACATCGAGCATATCTTCGGTAAGCTCAACGTCGAAAGCCGTACCGCTGCCGTTGCAGAAGCCCGCCGCCTCTTGCAGGAAAGCACGGAAGCGGCAAGCTAGGCAGGTAAGGGGCGACTGGTGGATCGTGGCCTCTTGGAGGCGATAGACTGCGCTCTGTTTTCCAGAGCGCAAAAATCGAACGTTCCGCCGGTTGAGATGTCAGAGAGCTAGTGAAAATCTCCGCACTTCCTGCGGTAGGCAAATTATCCAAACCCTCATGACGAAAACGACAGAAGAAATCACGGCGGAAGTCCGGCACGCGGGCCGGTGGATCGCTCCCTTACAAGCCGAAGTCTCCCGCGTGGTCGTAGGCCAGAAATATCTGGTGGACGGCCTCCTCACCGGCCTTCTCACCAACGGCCATGTCCTGCTGGAAGGCGTTCCCGGCCTCGCCAAGACGCTCACGGTCAAGACCCTTGCCACCAGCATCCGGACGGGTTTCCAGCGCATTCAATTCACGCCCGACCTGCTTCCCGCTGACTTGATTGGCACGCTCATTTACAACCCACGCTCCGGCGAATTCACCGTGAAGCACGGGCCGCTCTTCTCGAACCTGATCCTCGCGGATGAGATCAACCGCGCTCCGGCCAAGGTCCAGAGCGCGCTGCTCGAAGCGATGCAGGAGCGGCAGGTCACCATCGGCGAGACGACGCACAAGCTAGCCGATCCGTTCCTGGTCCTTGCCACGCAAAACCCGCTGGAGCAGGAGGGGACGTATCAGCTTCCCGAAGCCCAGCTCGACCGCTTCATGCTCAAACTGCGCGTCGGCTATCCCACCAAAGCCGAGGAGCGCCAGATTCTCGACCTGATGGCCACCTCCGCGCCGAAGCTGGAAGTGACGCCCGTGGTCGAGCCTGCCGACATCATTCATGCCCGCGGCATCGTCAACGAGATTTACGTGGACGACCGGGTGAAGGATTACATCGTCGATGTCGTCTGGGCCACGCGCGAACCGGCCCAATACAAGCTGCCGCTGGAGGGGATGATCCGCTACGGAGCCTCGCCCCGCGCCACCATCGCCCTCACGCTCGCCGCCCGCGCCCGCGCTTTCCTGCAAGGCCGGGGCTATGTGACGCCCCAGGACGTCAAGAGCATCGGACTCGACGTGCTGCGCCACCGCATCATCGTCAGCTACGAGGCCGAAGCCGAGGAAGTCACCAGCGAGAAAATCATCGAACGCATCTTCGCCGGGCTGCCCGTGCCGTAGAGGAAAGCACACGGGGCTTAGGGGACAAATAGGTCCTATAAGTCCCATGAGACTTATCTGTCCAATCATTCCCAATGCAGGACGCAAAACGCATTCTATCTAAAATCCGGCGGCTGGAGTTGAAGACTTGGGCGTTGGTGGAAACCGCCTTCGCGGGCCAATACCGTAGCGTGTTCAAAGGCCGGGGCATGAACTTCGAGGAGGTCCGCGAATACCAGCCCGGCGACGAAGTGCGCACCATCGACTGGAACGTCACCGCGCGGCTCGGCCACCCGTATGTGAAAAAATTTACCGAGGAGCGCGAACTGACGGTGATGCTTGCCGTGGATGTGAGCGCCTCGGGCGCGTTCGGCAGCGTGAATCTCTCCAAGCGCGAACTGGCGGCGGAAGTCGCCTGCGTCATTGCCTTCAGCGCCATCCGCAACAACGACAAAGTGGGGCTGCTGCTTTTTTCCGATCACGTCGAACTCTACATCCCGCCCAAAAAAGGACGCCTCCACACGCTGCGGCTCATCCGCGAAATCCTCTACTTCGAGCCGCGCGGACGCGGCACGGCGCCCGGCCAGGCGCTCCACTACTTGAACCGCGTGCATCCGCGCAAGGCGGCGGTTTTCCTGCTTTCCGATTTCCAAACGCCTCTCTTCGAGCGCGAACTCGGCGTCACGGCGCGACGGCACGACCTCATTGCAATGCCCGTGAGCGATCCGCGCGAGACCGTGCTGCCGGATGTCGGGATCGTGGTGTTCGAGGACGCCGAGACGGGCGAGCAAATCGAAGTCAACACCTCGGATGCCTCTGTGCGCGCCGCCTACGGCCACTTAGTGGCGCGGCGACGCGAGGAATGGGAGCGGACCTTCCGTCGCAAGCGGATCGACGCGATCACCCTGAATACCAACGAAGATTACCTGCCCGCGCTGCGGGAATTCTTCCGCGTCCGTGAAAGGAGGCGGCGGTGAAAGGCTTTGAATTAGGAAGCCAGGAGGCCAGGAAACAGAAAGAGCGTCTCACGATTCCCCCTCGTTCCCAATCTCCTGATTGGGAACGCACTTGTCCGCGAAACTCCGTTTCGATAAGCCTTGCCATCCTTCTGGCTTCCGTCCTATCCGCCCACGCCCAGCTTGCGATGCCCTCCGGCCCTGCGTCTCCGCAGCCTGCCGCTTCGCCCGCGCCAGAACTCGCTCCCATCGCGCCGCCGGTATATGTCTTCCCCTATCCGCCTTGGATGGTTGCCACCGTGGCCGTCGTTGCGCTGCTGATCGTGGCCGCCATCGTTTGGGCGGTGGTGCGGCATATCAAGAACCGTCCCCAACCGCCGCCTCCTACTCCGCGTGAGCTGGCGCTCGCGGCGCTGGAAGGCCTGCGCAACCGGATCGAGCACACCGAATCTTATCCGTTCAGCATCGATGTTTCCGACGTCCTGCGCGGCTATGTCGAAGGCGAGTTCCGCGTGCGAGCCACGCAGCAGACTTCGCCCGAGTTTCTCGCGGCGGCATCGGCGAGCCCGCGCTTCTCCGAGGCTGACAAAGCACTCCTCGCCGCATTTTTGGAAAAGGCGGACCTGATCAAATTCGCGCGGCTCGCGGCAGGCACGGCGGACAGCGAGCAACTGCTCGAAGAGGCGTGCCGCTTTGTGGAAGGAGGCGCGGCATGAACCCGTTCGATGGTTTCGGCATCGCCTTTGCCAACCCGTGGCTGCTTCTGCTTCTGCTCTTGATTCCTGTGCTGGCCTATTTGCGCGGGCAACGGGGGGGCGCACCCACGGTCGTTTTCTCCAGCACGGAATCGCTCCGAACGCTGGGCCGCCGCGTGCAAAGCCGCGCGGGCAATTTTCTCACCGGTCTGCTCTTCCTGGCGCTGGCGCTGCTCATCGTTGCGATGGCCCGTCCGCAGAAAGGAAAGACGCTGAGCCAGGTCAACGCCAGCGGCATCGACATCCTGCTCGTGCTCGACGTTTCCGGCTCGATGCTCTCCGAGGATTTCAACATCGGCAACCAGCGGACCAATCGCGTGAGCGTGGTCAAAAAAGTGACGGAGGAGTTCATCGACAAGCGGCCCAACGACCGCATCGGCCTCATCGCCTTTGCCGGGCGGCCCTACCTGGTAAGCCCGCTCACGCTGGATCACGGCTGGCTCCAGCAAAACATGGACCGCGTGCAAGTCGGGCTCGTGGAGGACGGCACGGCCATCGGCAGCGCCCTTGCTTCCGCCGCCAATCGGCTCCGTGGGGATAAAAACGCCAAGAGCCGCGTCATCATCCTGCTCACCGACGGCGACAACAACGCTGGGAAAATCTCGCCCGCCACGGCTGCGGAAGCCGCGCGGTCTGTCGGCGCGAAAATTTACACCATCGGCGCGGGAACCGAAGGCGTCGTGCCGTTCCCCGTGATGGACCGCTCGGGACGCATCCTTGGCTATGAGCAGCGGCAATTCCCCATCGACGTGCCTTCGCTTCAGCAGATCGCCAAGATCGGCAATGGACAGTTCTTCCGCGCCACGGACACCCGCTCGCTGGAAGAGATTTACAAGCAGATCGACCAGCTTGAAAAGGCGACCTTCGAGATGAAGCAATACCGCCAATACCGCGACCTGTTCCCGTGGTTCCTGGCGGCGGGCGCGGGACTGCTTCTCTTGCAAACCGTGCTCGCGCAAACCGTCTGGAGGAGACTGCCGTGAGCGACGATCTTTTCCACTCGCTGAGTTTTGGCGCGCCGGGCTGGCTCTGGGCGCTGGCAGTGCTGCCGTTGGTCATTGCGCTGTTTGCATGGAGTGAACGTCGCCGTCTGCAACTGCTGCAACGGCTGGTGGCCGCCCGCCTGCAACCGGCGCTCGCGGGCAGCGTGAGCCTCGCCAGGCGTCGCTTTCATGGCGCGCTGATCCTGGGGGCGCTCGCTTGCTTCGCCGTGGCAATGGCCCAGCCGCGCTACGGCTATACCGTCGAAGAAGCCAAGCGCAAGGGGCGCGATGTGCTCGTTGCCGTGGACACCTCCCGCTCCATGCTCGCCAACGACGTGCAGCCCAACCGGTTGGCGCGCGCGAAACTCGCGGCGCAGGATTTTATCGACGCGTTGGGCGGCGACCGCCTGGGGCTGATTGCCTTTGCCGGGTCCGCATTCCTGCAAGCGCCGCTCACGGTCGATTACACGGCGGTCTTCTCCTCGCTCAACGAACTCGACACAAACGTCATTCCGCTCGGCGGCACGAACCTCGCCGAAGCAATCCGAACCGCAGCAGAGGCCTTCGGCAAAGGCGAGAGCGAAAGCCGAGCCCTAGTGATCTTCACTGATGGCGAAGATCTCGGGAGCGACGCGCTGGAAGCCGCCCGGAAGGTCGCGGGAACCATGCGCATTTTCACCGTCGGCATCGGCTCGGGCGACGGCTCGCTCATCCCTGTTACCAACGAGGACGGCGGCACGC
>Ga0118677_10004127_pt1 | contig 26807 bp, 20 predicted proteins | sample AliMusrvi5mmetaG_FD_86154 | JGI IMG/M metagenome (GOLD analysis project Ga0118677, IMG submission 86154) | reverse complement strand
CCCAGCAACCGCCCAAGTCATCGGAGCCGGATGACGACATCCCGTTTTAGCCCGTCAGCCGGCATTCTAGCATGAGCCGGCCCGACCCGAAATCTCCCGAGCAGGAACCCGCCGACGCCTCCTTCGAGGTCTCGTTGAGGCCTCCGCTTTTCGAGGAGTTCTCCGGGCAGGAGAAGACCGTGGCGCGCCTGCGCCTCATGGTCGAGGCGGCGCTCCAGCGCGGCGACACGCTCCAGCACATCCTTCTCAGCGGCCCGCCCGGCCTCGGGAAAACCACCCTCGCCTACATCATCGGCAACGCCATGGGCGCGGAGGTCCGCACGACGAGCGGTCCGATGATCGAAAAAGCCGGCGACCTCGCCGGGCTCCTCACGAACATGAACAGGGGCGGGATTCTTTTCATCGACGAAATCCACCGCCTCCAGCCCGCGATCGAGGAATACCTGTATCCCGCGATGGAGGATTTTAAACTCGACATCGTGATCGACCAGGGGCCGAGCGCGCGAAGCATGCGCCTGAACCTCGCGCCGTTTACTCTGATCGGCGCGACGACAAGGGCCGGGATGATCAGCGAGCCGCTGCGCTCGCGCTTCGGCATGAATTGCCGGCTCGATTATTATCCGCCCGAGCAACTGGCGGTGATCATCTCGAGAAGCGCCGGCCTGATCGGAAGCGAGATCCGCGAGGGGGCGGCCCCGGAGATCGCCCGCCGGTCCCGCGGAACTCCCCGGATCGCCAACAACCTCCTGCGCTGGGTCCGGGATTTCGCCCAGGTCCGGGCCAACGGAAAGATCGATGCCGCCGTCGCCGCGCAGGCGCTCACCATGCTGGAGATTGACGAGGAGGGTTTCGACGAGATGGACAAGCGGATTCTCGAGGCGCTCATCGGGCTCTTCGACGGCGGCCCGGTCGGCGTCAACAGCCTGGCCGTCGCGCTCGGCGAGGAGGCGGGCACCATCGAGGAAGTCCACGAGCCCTACCTCATCATGCAGGGGTTCCTCAAGCGCACCCCTCAAGGCCGCGTCGCCATGCCCAAAGCCTACCGTAAACTCGGCTTGGACGCCCCGCGAAACCCCGCACAGCAGGACCTCCTCTGAGGCCACCATTTTCACCATGACGGCACCACTGACCGGCAGAGAGCGCGTCAACCGCGCGATGGAACACCGCGACCAGGATCGCGTTCCGAGACATGAGTCGTTTTATCGTCCGTTCGTATCGGGCCGGCCGCAAGAAAGGCCGGTGGTGCCATCTCACCTCGGTCGAACCTTTCGAAGAAACCCGGAGCGTTCTGGGCGACGAGATCGCCCTGATCGCGATGGCGGAGGATCCCGAATGGATCCAGGATGTTTCGGGCACGTTCACCGACCAGGTGATCCGCAACCTGGATGCGGTCATGGCGACGGGCATCCAGCCCGATGGCCTGTGGATCTACGGGGACATGGCGTTCAACCATGCCACGATGTGCTCGCCCGCGATGTATCGGGAACTCATCTGGCCGGATCACAAGCGGCTCGCCGAGTGGGCGCACGCGCACCGGATGAAATTCATTTACCACACGGACGGCGATGTGAACGGCGTGCTCGACCTCTACGCGAAGGCCGGGTTCGACTGCCTCCAGCCGCTCGAATCAAAGGCCAACATGGACATCCGCAAGCTGGCGCCGGTTTACGGTGATCGCTTCACGTTCTTCGGCAACATCGACGTGATGAAGATGATCACCAACGATCTCGGCTTGATCGAGGAGGAGATCGCCACAAAGTTTCCGGCCGGCATGGAGCACCGCGGGTATATCTACCATTCCGACCACTCGGTCCCGCCCCAGGTCTCGTGGGAAACCTACAAGGCCATCATCAAAATGGTGGAGAAACACGGGCGATACTGACCTGTTCTTCCCGGTTGCCCGGGAGAAATCCCCGGGTCAATGGATTTCGGGTTTTCCCTTTGACCCGATCCAATCGGGTTTCGCGATTCCCGTCCGGAATGCCTCGAGGACCGGAGGGGAGGAATTGATGCGGAGGTTGCTGTAAGTTCCGTCATCGTTCTGCCAGCGTTCGTGCCAGTAGATCGCGGCCTTGATCCGGGGATATTGGGGGATCATGGTGAGGGCGTCGTTGATCCACTGGGCCTTGTTTCCGGTCTTGGGGAAATCCCCGACACCGAATTCGGCGAGCATCACGGGTTTGTCGGGATCGAGGGCGGTGATTTCCTCGTAAGGCCACCTGATCAGGTCGCGGAAATGCGCCCAGTTCCCCTCGTTGCGGAACTGCTTCCCGTAAATGCTCAGCCCCAGCCAGTCCACGTAGTCGGAGCCGGGGTAATACGACGCCATCATGTTCCAAACATCGTTGGTGGCGGGAAACGAATTGGCGTGAAAAACCCACAGGATGTTATTTGCGCCGCGTGCCCGCACGCGATCGACGACATGCCTCCATGCTTTCTTGAACACCTCGTTGCCTCCTTTCTGCGCACCGTAATACTCGCCCGACCAGGGAAACCAGTCGCCGTTCATCTCGTTGCAAAATGAGACAAAAAACGGTTTCCCGAACGCCTTCGCGCCGTCTGCCCACTCGTCGATATACGAGTCCCATTTTCCGGCGATGATCTCCGTGAGGGAAAACCGGTCCGGGCCTTTTTCCTCCTCGTAGGGCTTGTCCCATGGAGACCAGAAGACCATGGGGATCGCGCCGTGGCGGGCGACCAAAGCGAGATTTTTTGCGGGAAAACTCTGCTCTCCCCAATAGCTGGACGAGGCGATGATCGAGGGAGGCTTGCCCGCGAGTTTTTCAAAATCCTCGATGCCCTCGAGCGTGACGCGGTCTTCCGTGTCGCCAAAGTCGGCGTAAGCACCGAACAAAACCCCCGATGCGGGCGGTTCAACAGCCGGACTTCCAGACGGCGTAACGGCAATCAGGCGGGAGAGGCAGAAGGCCAGGCAGAGGGGGAACAGGAATTGTTTCATGGCATGGAGACGGATGCGGTTCGCTGCAATTTCCCCCAGCCGACCCATGCGCCGCGGAGCGCGTGCAGGATCGATTTCCAGATCACGTAACTGAGGAGCGGCCGGTAAACGAACCGCTGGGGGATGATGCGGAGTGCGGTGCGGAGCGGCAGCCCCTCCATGGCGACCGCCGCCACGGCCAGCAGGAGGTCGCACAATATGAAGGCCAGGAAGTAGGGGAGAATATCCCACATGTTGCCGAACAGGAGCGACTGGAGAAAGAGGAGGTCGATGAACGGCGAGAACGCCACGAGGATCACCTGAAAAAACCAGATGCCCGGAAGGCTGAACCAGCCGAGGGCTTTGTAGCGCGGGTTGAAGATGATATCCCGGTGCTTGCACGCGCACTGCAGCGTGCCGTAGGCCCAGCGGAACCTCTGGCGCGCGAGCGCGGAAAATGTCTCGGGGGCCTCGGTGTGCGCAACCGCATCCGGCTGGTATTCGATCCGGTAACCGGCTTTGTGGATGGAAAGCGTCAGGTCCGTATCTTCCGCGAGCGTCTCGAACGAAAACCCTCCCGCGGCGAGAATCGCCGATTTCCGTATGACGCTGATCGCGCCCGGCGCGACGGTGATGCAGTTCCACGCCGCGTAGGCCCGCCGGTCCAGATTGAACCCGCAGACGTATTCCAAGTCCTGGCATCTCGCCAGAAATTTCCTGAGATTTCCCACTCTCGCATGGCCGGACACGGCCCCGACTTTCGGATCCTGGCAGGCGGAAATCAGGTGCCACAGCGCATCGCTTTCGAATTGCGTGTCGGCATCGACGAACACGAGGAATTCGCTGGTGGATTCTTCGACCCCCTTCTGGAGCGCGTGGGCCTTGCCGGAGTTATTCTGGCTGATCAGGCGGACACGGGGATCCCTGATGGCGAGCACTGCGTCGGCGGTGGCGTCCGTAGAGCCGTCATCGATCACCAGGATTTCCATCTTTCCGCGATACTCCGAGGCGAGCAGGGATTGGATGGTTTTTGAAATCACTTTTTCCTCGTTGTAGGCGGGCACGAGGACGGTCACCGGGGGAGGCGCGAAGTCTTCCCGCGCGGAGGGGCTTTTGTGGGTGCGCGCCAGGATGAGGACCAGCACGGTGCGGATGAGGACAAGGATCGTCGCCACTTCGAGGAACGCATGAAGCAGATCCTGCGAGTGGTGGAGGATCTGGAATCCGAGGCCGCTGGCCAGGTTGTGGATCGAGAGTTTCTCCGCAGTCACCGCAGGCATGACTTTTTCCTCGTCTAGACCGATCAGGTCGCTGATCAGGACGACCCGGTTTCCCCGTTCTTTCAGGTAGTCGAGGATCGCGGGCAGCGCGGCCACTGTCGCGCTCCGGTCCCCTCCGCCGTCGTGGAGCAAGATGATGTTGCCGCGGGGAAGTTCGGCTTTCACGCGTTCGACGAGCTGGTCTTTTTTCGGTTTCTGCCAGTCTCGGGGATCGACATTTTCCAAGACCGTCATGTAGCCGAGCGACTGGGCGATTTCAATGGGCAGCAGTTCCCGGAGGCTCGTGGGACGGGAGTCGGCATTGTAGGGTGGCCGGAAGAGGGTCGTGGAACGTCCGGTCAGGGACTCGATCAATCTTTCCGTGGCATTGAGCTCGAGCTTGATGAGTGCCGCCGGAGCTTCGGCGAGGTTGGGGTGCGTGAACGTGTGGTTGCCGATCTCGTGGCCTTCCGCAACGATCCGCCGAACGAGCTCCGGGTGACGCTCGGCTTCGCTTCCGACCACAAAAAACGTGGCCTTGACTCCCCTGGCCTTGAGGATGTCAAGAATGGCGGGGGTCCACTCTGGATCCGGCCCGTCGTCAAATGTCAGGGCGACCGCGTCCTGTTGGCTGGCGCCGATCCGGAAAAGCGTCGGATACGAGGGAAGAACCTCATACTGGCACGAGATCTCGCCGTGGGGCCCGGTGGAAAATATTCGCTGGCCGTTTGCTGTGGTGGGATCAAGGCTGACGATTTCTCCGGTCCCGATCGAGGTGATCGCATTCCCGCCCGGGATCGATCGGTCGAGCTTGAACGGCTTTCCCTCCGTATCTGCCCCGATGATGCTCCACACGCCGGGATCCTCCATGCCCAGCCGATTTATAGCCACGCCGCCGAACCCGTAATCCCTGACGGCGTTCAGTTGGTTGGCAAACGATGCGGCGTCGAGAAACCAAACATCATGGCCTTTTCCTTCGTAATAATAGGAAAAGCTTCCATTGAATGTCGGCTCCGTTGTCTTTAACCCCGATAAACCGGAATTCCCCGCCCGGCTCATGACGTCCGCAAACGAAATCTGCTCGCCCGTGGATGAGCCTTCCTCCCAGTCGCAGCCGTAGCTGCCAAGGGAGGCGATCCATTTTTCCGGAGAGCCGCAGTGGCTGATGACCTTCATCCACCCGTCGAACCAATCCTGCGAGGCGATCGGCCCGGCTGGGTCGTCCTCCCCGTTCTCGTCATGAAGAAGGGCGACAAACCTGTCCACGTGCGGGGTCAACCGTTCAAAATCGTAGGCGGCGTATCCCGAGTCCGCCGTCACGCAGACCCATGTCTCGAATCCCCGCGACCTCAGGCCATCGGCAACGAAGATCATGAAATCGGTGATTTCATCGGAAAGCCCCGGGTCGATTTCCTCCCAGTCCATCGCGACGCCCGCCGCCTTGACCTTGCGGAGATGGGCCGCCAGCTGCTCGACAAAAGCTTCTTTCTCCGGTCCGACAGATTGAGCGAGGAACTCGACCCCCTCGGGGATCCGTTTGCTGTCGGCGAGATTTGACAGCACCGGTATGAGCTTCAAGGACTTTGACGCGGGGATCCTCTCGATCCCCGCATCCTCATCCTCTTTGATGCCTTCCGTGGGGTTCGTGAACGAAAGCCAATCCGGGCAGATGTGCGTGAGAAGCGCCTGGTTCAATGCCAGCGAACGGAACGCCGCCTCGTCGCCACCGGAAAAAAATGCCGCTCGGATGCCCGACTTGGGCGCGGAGGAGGCAGGCCCCCGGCTTGCCGTGGCAGGTGTCTTGCGGGCCAGTTGTCTGGTGAGCGCCTTGTCGCTCTCGCTTTTTTCGGTCTGCCGGTGCGGCTTTTCGTAGGTCTTGATCTGCTTCTTCAGGTTCTGGAGCGAATTCGGCTGGTCGAATTTCGGGGAAACCAGCATCGCGTGGATGAACAGGACCAGCGCCGTGATACCGATAAACGCCCCCAGCCCGGCAAGAAACTTGAATCGCCGCCAGCGGGAACCCCGCACATCGTGGAAAATAAAGCTGTTCTTTGGCATTGCCAGCAAGCCGGAAAGGAGGGCGGGTGACGGGACTCAAGCTCGCGGCATCAACCCTGGCAAGGTTGCGCGCTGCTATCGTAAAACCTGATCTGCTGCCAAAATGCCGCCAACTTTTTGGCCGATGAATAGAAAAGCATGGTCCAAGGATAGCCCGGACCGAAAATCAAGGCAAGGGCGTCTTTGTCGTGGATGCGCGCATCGCTGCGCTACGGGCTCTCGTGCTTTTGAGCCAGCTTATCGAGGAACGCTCCCCGCGGGTCGAGCGGGTCCTTGTCGCGCAACAAGACGGCGAGTTTTTGCAGCGCCTGCGGATTGCACGGTGAGAGCAGCAATGCATTCAGGAGGTTCTGCCGCGTGCCGGAATCGATGAATTTTTCGGCAAGCGACTGGTAGGTGAGAGGAGAGGTGGGACTTGCCGGGCGGTCCTTGTCACCGATCCGGGCCAACCATCGGGCCCACGGTTGCCTCGCGGCTGTGCGATCGCGCAAAACTGCCGCGCTTGCTTCGTCGAGCTGCTTTTTGGAATCGGACAACGAAACCCTCACGCGGTTTCCGCTGAACTCGGTTCCGGAGATGGCGAATCCGAGCGCGGGGAGGTCTTTGGGGACCGCCGTCACGTTTCCGGGAAAATCCCATGCGAGGGCGCAGTCATGGAACACCGTGAAGAACGCGGAGGCATTGGCGTTGAAACTCACGGCCGGCGATCCCATGCCGGGAAAGCTGCGCTCGAAAATGAGCAGGCCGGAATCCAGCTCCCAGATGCGCACGGTATCGTCGTCGCATCCGGTGATCAGAAAGTCGCCGTCCGGGCTGGTGGCCGCAGTGGAAATGTTGGCCGAGTGGGCGAGAGCTTCGCCGAGCGGAATCCCCCCGCGCCACTGCCAGACTTCTCTTCCCGAGCATGTCACGAGCGTGCCATCGGGCAGGAAGCGCATCCAGCCGACATCCTCCGCATGGGACAGCGATGCGGAGGGGCGCGTGGAACCGGGAGTGAAAAGCAGGACCAGCCGGCCGGCCGCGACGCCGAGCGTGTTGCCGCCCGGCATGAAGCTCAACAGCGCAGGGGGCGCCTTCAGCTCGATGAGGAGAGGCGCGGCTTCGGGCGTTCGCAGATCCCAGACAAAAACCTGTTTCCCGGCGGAAGCAGCCAGCAACGTGCCATCGTCGCTGAGATCCACGGCCCTGACGCACTCGGCGGCATCTGGCAGGGAAAACTCGCGGGGCGCGGCTTTCGGGCCGCCGGATTGGGCGAGCAACCGGATTTTACGCTCGCTGGCGGTGAGGAGAAAATCCCCCTGCGCGGTATGCTGTGTGGCGCTGGATGCGACAGGAGGAGGGGAGGGAAGCAAGGTCGGCTGCATTTGGTTCGGGAGGATTTTCCAGATGCGGACGGCGTTGTTTTTGCTGGCGACGAGCACGCGGCGTCCGTCGGGGCTGAATTTCGCGGTGACGATTTCCCCGCTTTGGCGGATCGGCTGAGATTTGATCCAGCCGCCGTTCCTTCCTATCCTTGCGCCGAAAGAGGTTCCCAGGTTTTTGTCCGACGGGTGGATCTCCGCGACATCGAGCAGCCAAACGGTGCCGTCGGCGATGGCGATGAGGGCGCGCATCGCGTCCGGGCTGAATTCGATGGAAACGACCGGGCCGCCCCATGTGGCTCGCACGATCTCTTGCATCAGCGGGCTGTCGCCCCCGGCAACGGCCCCGGGGTCGAATTCGGGATTGCGGGCGATGACAGCCTCTCCGTTGCGGGATCCGGCGGCGAGATAGTATCCATCGGGGCTGAATTTCACGCAGGTGACCTCCGAGGAGAGGTTGAGCGTCGCGTGGCTTGCGCTTTTATCCTGGCGGACGAGAACGGATTCCTTGCCGGATACCGCAATCGAGGATCCATCGGGGCTGAACGCCAGAATTCGCGGTTCGGAGTCCCAGCGGGTGGAGAGTGCGGGGATCTCCACGCCATCCGCCGTTTTCCACCCCCGGGTCATTCCGCCCAGGCCCGGAATTTGGATGCTGGCTGCGAGCCGGGTGCCGTCGGGACTGAACCGCATGGCCAGAGGTTCACCGTCCGCCTTGATGTCGGTGATATGACCGGCGGCGATTTCCAGAAGATGGATGTCATGGCCTGCCGCCGCCGCGAGGAAACGCTTGTCATCGCTGAATTTCACCAAGGTGATCCCCTCGCCGAGTTTCACGTCCCGCGGGGAGATTTCCGGGGCACCGGGCGTTCTGCGGATAGCGGCCGTGCCATCCTGCAACACCGTGACAAACGAACTGCTATCCGGGCCGAATTCCGCGCAGAGCACTTTGGATGGAAAGTTGATCGGAGAGCCCTCCGCCTCGACGCCGGTGGCCGCGTCCCACACGCCGACCGTGTTTCCATAAAAGACGATGAACCGGCGGCCATCGGGACTGAAGGAAGCTCCGGAAGGGGAGTTCGGCAGGTTGATGGCAGGAAGGTCCTGGAGCGGCCAGTTCGAGCCGGCGAGCAGGGAAAGCAGGGAGACAAAAGCGGTGCGGTTCGAGGGGTCGCGTTCGACGGCGCGGCAAAGCAAAGCGACGATGTTTCCCGCGCGGGCAAGGCTTCCGCGAGTGATGGTCGAGGCGGTGATCATGTCCGAGAAGGAAGCGTCCCGTCGGGCGGCGGTCGCGAGTTGGGTCTCGCGCTGTTTTTGGCGTTCGAGTTCGTTGCCCTGGCGCACTGCCTCCCGGTAGGAAAACACGGCGACCGTGAGCGCGGCGATGGAGAAAAAGGCCAGAAGGGCGAAGAACGCGCTGCGGCGGCGGGTGTTGCGCAGCTGGCGCAGCGCTGCCTGCTCGCTTTCCTTTGCCTGCGCGACGGCTGCTTCCCGCGCCGCTTCCCTGCGGCGCTCCTCGATCTCCTCCTCCCGCTTGCGCCTGTCCATGCGGCTTTTCATCACGACGTCCGTGAGCACGTCGTGGGTGAGTTCGATGCGCTGGAGGTCCTGGCGTTCCTCGATGTGCAGCAGCCGCCGCATCACGAGTGTTTCGATCACGGCGTCCGGCTCGTCGATGCCGCGCGCCTTCAGGCGCTTTCGCGCGGAGGACATGGCCATGTTTTCGCGGAAGCCCGCATCGGTCAGCAGTTCCTCCTCGATGAACTCCCTAGCGGGGGCCGGCTGCCCGTCGAAGCATTGTTCGTAGAAATCCTGCAGGATTCGGCCGCTGCTGCTTTCGAGAAGCTCCGGCGTGATTTCAGTCAGGTTCTGGGCCGTGCGCCGCGTGTTCAACTCGCGGCAGAAAAGGCTCAGCAACGACGGTTCGACCCTGAGATTCTCCAGCGGACCGCGGACGGCATCCGGGTTTTCCTGCCCGGTGTCATCCTGCCTGCTGTGGCTGACAAAGCGGACAATGCGCTCCGCGACCTTCTCGCAAACAAGCTTTCCACCCGGCCCCAGCACGGCTTGCATCGCCTGCCTGCCGTCCATCGGTTTGAGGCGCATGCGGTTTTGAAGGATCAACGGGATCTTGGCTCTCAGGCTTTCGAGTTCCGCGAGATAATCTTCACGCAGGGAAACAAGCACGCGACAATCGCAGCGGTCAAAGTCGAGGTTCTCGATGAGCGTCGCATCCTGTTCGAGCCGCCCCCTCAACGATTCGGGAACACGGTTTTCCACAAGGTCGGCCAGTTCGGCCAGCAGGGCGGCACGGCGGGTGCCGGTGGCGTCGGAGCTTTTCCCGAGGGTGAAGATTTCCTCGAACTGGTCGAATGCCAGCAGGAGCGTCACCCGGACACCCTGCGCGTCGAAGACGCCGGAGTCCCGGCTGTGGAAGAACTCCCAGAGCGATTCTCCGGGGCTTGGCTGCCTGCTGAAGGACAGCCCGGCGGATTGGACCGCTCGCGACATGGCCTCTTTGATCTGCTCGATGGCAGGGGCGGCGGCAACGGAGTGGGAAAGGCGGATCGATACGGGAAGCCAGCCATCGGAACGCAGCGCCGGAAACACCCCGGCCTGCAGCAGCGAGCTTTTTCCGAGGCCGGAGAGACCGAAAAGAACGGTGAGCGGTTCGCGGCGCACCAGGCGCAGCAGTTCCTCGCTCTCTGTCTTGCGCCCGAAAAAGTAGGGCCGTTGATCCTCGGTGAACGTGCTCAGGCCGACCCAGGGGTTCGTGGCATCGACCACCGGGGTCTCGGCCGGGACGTATGCTGGCGGTTCTTCTTTCATGGCGCGAGGGCAATCATGCCGGTTTTCTTGCCGCAGAAAGGTTGCTGGCGAACTCGGGGGACACATTGCCGCCCGGCAGCCAGGTGAAGTTGAAGTCTTGGAACCGGTGAGGGACAGCATGCGGGTCGCGCGTGGCATCCACGATCACGGGAATAATAAACGGGACTCCCGCAAAAATGCCCTTTTCGCGATCCAGCGCATACGTCCACTCCCGGCGGAAATACCCCTCGGGTCGCGCCTCGGTATTCGCCGAAATCACGGGGACGAAAAGCGAGCAGTTACGGATATTGGTGCGGATCATCAGGTCGTAATCATCGCCCGCACCGAGCCGCTCGAAGTCGAACCATACGGTCAGCCCGGCGGCCTCGAGCCCCGCCTTCAACGCCCGCACGGCCTCCAAGTCCTCGCGGGCGTAGCTGATGAACACCGCGTCCTTGGGCATCGCGCTGGAGGCCGGGGTGCCGGTGGCGAGCCCGGATGCCGCCTGCGCCGGTTGCTGTGGCTGGGCGGGGGATTCCGGATGCCTCTCCTTCCACAGCGTCCAGAGCTTGTCCACAAATTCGACCGCCCCGCCCAGCTGGAAAATTTCGGTGCTGCTGCTGTAGCGGCGCAGGAATGTCACCGAGTCGGAATCCATGTTGCCATTGGTGGAGGCGAAGATTTCGAAATCGTCGCGGGGGTTCGAGAGCCGCCGTCTCCGGGCGGTGCGCAGGAACAGGACGGGCCAGCCCGGCAGCGAAATTTTCCCGAGCAGCAGCAGCGAATGCCGTTCGAGCTCGTCGAAGAGCAGCTTCGGCTGGGTTTCCTTCGACTGGAACGAGCAGACAAACTCGAGCATATCCTCCTCGGAGATCACGTAGGTGGGCAGCGGGGAGACTTTTCCGAGAAGGTGATAAACGAGCGGCCTCTCGAGGCGGGCGAGAGGGCAGGGGATGTCCTTGATATCGTTCGGCGCGTAGGCGATCGAATCTGCGACCGCGCGCCCGCCGAAGCGCACGGTGTTGAGAGCATCCTCGAGGAATGTGTCGAACGTGGTCGTGAGAAAAAATGAGAAGCCGCACACGTCGGGCCCGCAGCCGGCGATCTCGGCGAGCTGCACCAGCGGCCGGGGAGGAGCAAACGCCGCCGCAGTCAGGATCTCGCGCACCCGGACGTAGAGCATTTCGCGCCGCCCCCCGCGCTTCAAATACTCGCACACCACGTCCGAGAGCACCGGATCTGGCGGAAGCTCGGCGGCGGGGACATTGACCCGACCGGCGAGCTCCCCGGCAAGAAATTTGTCGAGGAGGACGGGCGATCCGTCGCGCTCGACGGTCAGCAGATCCGGCCCGATGACAGGAATGACCTTCCCGGCTTCGATGTAAGCCAACAAGGCATCCCAAATACCGGGATGCTCAAACCCGTCACCACCAGATGAGTCCGCGGCAGTTGGCATTGGCTGATGATCTTGGCGGTCGTGCGCGGCACCTGTCAACCCCGCACTCGCGAATCCAAATCCGAGCGTTAGCGCCGTGGTTTGTCGCCGCCGGCGCTCCCGGGTTCCGGCGTTTTCTTTTTGATCAACAGGCGGCCGAAGCCGGTATCGCCGACTCTGGGGATCAGATCCTTGAACGAGCCGGACGCTTCGCGGAAGCTGTGGAGGGTTTCGAGCATTTCGGCCCGCATCGCCCGGCGCTCGGCAGGAGTTTCGCCCAGCACGTCAAGGGAGTTGCGCTCGAGCCTGGTGATCGTCGCGTCGAGCCTCGTGATCGCTTCCTGCGATTGGCGGACCGTCCGCGTCGATTCCTTGGTGAGATCTTCAACCTGGCCGCCCAGCTCATCGACGAGGGCCGAGAGTTTGTCCGCGCTGTCCACCAGGCGCTTGAGCGGGCTCGGCCGGTCTGCTCCGTCCACGGTCAGGGTGGTGGCCGCCGCATCGAGTTTTTCGGTGAACCGGTCGATGTTCCAGAGCGTGCGCTCGACGGATGTGGCCTGCCCCGACATGACGCGTTCGCCGAGGAGGTCCGAGCGGCGGACGATGGACTCCAGAAGCAGGGCGGCGTCGTCCTTCATTCCACCCATCCGCCCCTCGTCAAACTTGAGCGAGAGTGTCTGCGGCGGAAATTTTTTTCCGGGGGGGCGAATCTCCGCCACTTCCAACTCGATCGAGGCGAGCCCGAGAACGGAGGGCCCCAGACCGGCGCGGACCACGGGATGGTCCCGGAAAACCCAGTTGGAGTAAGGCTTGTCGAGCGCCGCCTCGATCCGGAACCGGATGCGCGAATTGCTCCCGGATGCCTGCGGCTCGTGCTCGACAAGAACGGCACCGTCTTTTTCGGTGACCCTCACGGCGCGCACTCTTCCCACCGAGAGCCCCTGGCACCGGAGCTCGCTTCCAAACCCGAGTCCCTCAGCCGACGCGGACTCAAATGCGATCGGCTGTCCACCCTGGACGATGCGAAGCCGGTCGGCGGAAATTTCACGGAAAAGAAAAATAGCGGCGACCACGACGAATGCCACAAACACAAGGAGGACGGGCATTTGGACGTCGAAACGCGAGGCGACGAGAGAGGAGAGCCTTCGTCCTGGCGGGGCTGGTTCTGGCGTGCTGTGGGTAGGGTTCACGGGACGTTTAATTCTGCCACTCTTTTCGCCGGGAGAGGAAGGCGGATATTTCGGGGGGCTGCGGGTGGTCGAAAAGTGTCGCCGATGTGCGCTCTTCACGCACCCCGCCGATCGCTCCGGTGAGCGGATCCGGGTCCTTGAGAAAAAGGAAGCGGCTTCCGACCCGCAGGGCGAACTCGATATCCTGAGTGCAGAGGATCGCCCCGTCGAGCGCGCCACGCCCGACCAGCACCACAAGGAGATCCTCGACGCGGGCGCGTGTTTCGGGGGACAGCGCGGCGACAGGCTCGTCGGCGATCAGGAAGCGGGTTGTGCCCGAAAGCGCCCGCGCCAGCGCGACGCAGCGCTTGTCGCCTTCGCCCAGCGATTCCGTTCCCATGCCGGCAAGGTGCGTGCACCCGAGCAGGTCAAGCCGCAAACCCACCAGCCCGGCGAGCTGGCCGCTCAAACCCAGGGAATTTTGCAGAAACGGAAGCGCGACGTTGTCGAAGACGGACAGCGTCCGCAGCAGCCCCGGATGCTGGAACACCACCCCGAGCCGCGCCAGCGCGGAGGGCCGTGACCGGGAATGGAACACCTCGTGCCCGCACACTGCGACGGACGCGCCGCGCGACACGCGCTGGCCCGCGAGGCAGGACGCCAGAAGGCTTTTTCCGCTGCCGTTGCGCCCGAGAACCACGACGATTTCCCCGGGGCTCACCTCGAAATCGAAGCGCCGGTCGTCCGGGGCGTCCCGGACAAGGGCGAGGTTGCTGACGGTCAGAGGCTTCATCTAATCTAGAAAAAGTCCCACGAGGATGTTGATCGTGGTGATGGCGAGGGTGGCGGTCACGACCGCATCCGTGGTCGTTTTTCCGACCGTGTCCGCCCGCAGGATCGAGCCCTCGAACCCGAAGTAGCCGGCGATGAACGCCGTGATCACCGCGGTGAGGCCCACTTTGAAGAGCGCCATCGAGGCCTTCCAGGAAGTGATGCTGAAAAGGAACTGCTCCCAGAAAGCGCCCATCGGCGGGCGGAACGTAAACTGGCAGGCGCACCACGCCCCGAAGAAAGCCGCGAACACCCCGAGCACGAAAAGCGCCGGCGCCCCGATCATCAGCGCCAGTGCCCGAGGCATGAAAACGAAATGCGCAGGGTGGAATCGCGCGACCTCGAGCGCATCGAGTTCCTGCGAGGAGCGCATCGACGCGATGTCCGAGGTGAGCGTCACGACTCCCCGGATCACGACCAGGTTCGCGATCGCGGCCGGAATCACATAGAGAAAAAAGACCCCCCCCATGTGCGGCACCGCAAACTGGCGGAAGACCTGCACGGAGGGAAGCCGCGTCATGACAAAATACGCGAATCCGAAGCCGTAGAGAAACGTCATCAGCAGGGAGGAAGGCAGCGTGCCGCGCGCAAAAGAAAGAACCCGGCCCACGCATTCGCTCTCGATGATCGTGGGTTTGCGCCGCAGGATGTTCCCCGTGATCATCATCAGGCCCACACCAAACTGCCAGATCAACGAGGTCACGGAATACCGGTTGTAGCGTTCGCAGAGCATGACTTCGCGCGAAGTTCCTCCTTCCGCCTCCCCTTGACAAGCGCGAACGCAGGATGACGCGCGCAAAGAAAAATCGGGTTCGACGCCGGAGCCGGAAACGGGCAAAGTGCTTCCCTTGGAACCGCAAGTCACCATCGAGTCGCTTCACCGGGATCTGCTCGCGCTCAAGGCCGCCATTGAGGGTGGAGAAAACCTCCGCCCGCCCGCCCTGCGCGAGATCTGGCGAGAGAGGCTCCGCCCGTTCTGGCGCCTTCATCCCGGGCTCTACGAGGGTCTCGCGAAGCGCTTCGCGGCCCAGGGCGAAAACTTTCTCGTGATCGAGGTCGCCGGGGAGAGCCGGAGATTTTTTGGAGAGCGGGCCGGAATGCTCTTCCTGGAGGCTCTGGCGGCGGCGCGGTCGGGTTCCTCCGCGCGCTGCCGCGAGATCCTTTTGAGCCGCCCAGAAATTCTGGCCCAAGAAGCGGATGCGCCGGCCCTTCTTGCCCGCACGTTCAAGGACGCATGGAAGGCAACGGGAGATCCGCAATTTCTCGAACGCAGCTTCGAGTATTATCAGCAGGCCTACCGGAACGCTCCCGCCAACGCGTTTCCCGGCGTCAATGCGGCCGCGATGGCTCTGCTGATGGGGAAAACAGAAACGGCCCGGGCTCTCGCGGCGGAGGTCAGCAGGAGCCTCGACGGCGCGGCGGGGCCGGGAGATTACTGGAGGACGGTGACGCGGGCGGAATGCTCGCTCATCCTCGGCGACGTCGATCAGGCACGGGAGGAATACCGCGCGGCCTGCGTGGGGGGAGATATCCCGTTGGCAAACCGGGTGACCTCGCGGGCGCAGGCACGCCTTCTCCTGGCCAAACTCTGCTGTTCCAGAACCGACTTCGATGCGGTGTTCGCCCTGCCGGCAGTCGCGTTTTTTACCGGGCACCGGATCGACGAACCCGGGCGGGCAACCCCGCGCTTTCCGGCCGCTGCCGAACCCGATGTCCGCAACCGGCTCAAGGCCATCGTCACTGCCGTGCGGATCGAGATCGGGTATTCTTCGGCAGCCAAGGGCGGGGACATCTTGTTTGCAGAATCCCTGCAGGAGGATCCGGCATCGGAGAGCCATCTTTTTCTGTCGGCCGATCGGGAAAGTTTCGGGCGGGAGAGCGTGACCGTGCCGGGCGATCCCTCTTGGGACGCCCGCTTCGATGCCGTCCTCGCGGCCGCGGACGACTTGGTCGTGCTTGATCCCGCGCGGCCGGGGGCGCTCGATGACGGGTTCTTCGATTACATCAACCGCACGGGCCTCGGGTCGGCGATCCGCCGGGCGAGCGAACTCGATTGCGAAATACGCGTGATCGCCCTGTGGGACGGATGTTCCGGACCGAGGGGTGGCACGTCCGATGTCGTGGGCTTGGCCCGTGCCGCGAGGATTCCTGTCGAGATCTTGCCTCCGATCCTGCCGGGACGGACGCCGGAAATTTCGGCCGGTCTGCCAAACCCTCCAGACGGACTTTTCGCCATCGTCTCCGGCCTGCTCGGTTCCGGGGAGATCCCGCCGTCGCTTTTCAAAGGAAACCCCGCAAGCGATTTCACGATCGGGGAGGCTCATTTTGTGGCCTATTTCGGAGAGGCGAAAGCCGCGCTCGCCTTCGCCCGCGCGTTCCGATCTTCGGCGGAAGCCGTTCTCGCGCTCCACTACGGGCCGGTGACCCGGACCCTCAACCCGGTCACCGGGAAAAGCGCGCCGGGCGGGCCCCATGCGTTCCGCGTGCGCGAGATGCTCGATCGGTGTCCCGCCGAAAGAATCTGCGCATCGGCCGAGTTCGCCGCGCAGGCTGCTGTCGAGGGGGATAAAACCGCCTTCGAATACCTTGGACGCGTGGCGGCAGCCCCAGGAAAACCCGAGCGCCAGCTCTTTCGGCTTGCCGACTCTTGACCGCCGCATTTCAAGCCTTGCGGCCTGTCGCAACAGAAATGAAGGCTTGTCTATTTCAGCCGCATGTGGTTTTCGCTTTGGGTCGCGCCTGTTCGCCATGCGCATAAAAACCCCATGGTTAAATCCGTTTCCCTATCTGTCGCGATTGGCTGCGCTCTACGCGGGTTGGGGCTGCTGGCGGTCGTATCTTTAACGGCCCTGGGACTCGCTCCGAAAGCATTTGGCGCCGGACAGCAGGGGATGACCGACGCCCGGATCGCGGTGATTAACGACGGGCCGGACGCATTTGCGGTGAGGCAGGTGCTCGCGCACGACGCAAAGCGCACGCTGGATCTGCAATATTACATCTGGGAGGGAGACCTGACGGGATCGACCCTGCTGGGCGAGGTGATCGCCGCGGCGGATCGCGGGGTGAAAGTGAGGATGCTGCTTGATGACGCGCCGAGCTCCGGGGTTGTGGCAGGGCTCACCACGCTGCTCATGCGGCACGTGCGCGCGGCGGGAGAAAAAATCGAGGAAGGCACCGGTGCCGTGGGCTTGCGGTCCGGCTCCGGCGAGCAGAATGGCAAGCTGCGCCAGCTCCTCAAAGATATCCGGTCGGGGGGCCGTGACACGGTGGCTGCCGCTCTCTCCGCTCACCCTAACATCAAGGTCCGATACTTCAACCCGTTCCACTCGCGCAAGATCGGAAAAAAGCTCAGGGCATTCGAGTTCCTCGGCGACTTCTGGCGGCTGAACCGCCGGATGCACAACAAGGCGTTTATCGCGGATAACCGGGTGGCAGTCATGGGGGGACGCAATGTGAGCGACATGTATTTCGGCTACGGGGAGCGCTATAACTTCCGCGACCTTGACCTGCTCGTCGAAGGGCCCGCGGTGGGCGAGATCAAGAAGGACTTCGACGCCTACTGGAACAGCGCGCAAGCGGTGCCTGTCCGCGAGTTCTGGCTCGACCGTCCGGCAGGAAATAACCTCGGCGACCTGCGCGTGGAACTCGCCCGGTTTCTCGAGTCGTGCAGCGACCGTCCCTCCCTCGCGGATTCCCGGCAGCGCACGGCCCGCATCCGGCGCGGGTTTCTCCCCGCAAGGGCGGCGGTGGTGTCGGACAGCCCCCTCAAGGCGGAGCGCGCATCGCGCGAAGTCGCCGATACATTGGGAAAAGTCTTTGACGAATCGAAGAAGGAAACGCTCATCGAAAATGCCTACTTCATTCCGACGCCCCGGGAGTTTCCCGCATTCGGCAATGCCCTGAAGCGAGGGGTTCAGATCCGCGTGCTGACCAACTCGGCCTCCTCAAACAACAACCTACCTGCCGTCGTGGGTTACAAGCGGCACCGCGCCTGGGTGGTTCGCCATGGTGCCGAATTGTATGAGCTCCGCCCCGACAACACCCTGATTCAAAGGGCCGGCCGCGGAGGAGGCATCTCGGGGATGCACACCAAGGCCGCGGTCTTCGACAGGCGGCGCGTCTTCATCGGGTCTTTCAACCTCGATCCCCGCTCCGCATCGTTGAACACCGAAATCGGCCTCCTGATCGAGAGCCCGGTGCTCGCAGACAAGGTTTCTCGACGCATCCGGGAAGGCATGTCGGAAGGCGAAAGCTGGCGCGTTGTCATCGACAAGAAAACGTTTCCCGAAGCAGTCGTTGCCCCCGGAGGCCGTCTCGCCTGGATCGAGAGCCGCGGCACGAAAAAACATTTCAACGAGCCGAAGACTGGCCTGTTTCAACGCCTCAAGCTCACGGTTCTGTCCTGGCTGCCCCTGGATCCGTTGCTCTGAATGTTTGACGCATCTGAAGGAGAACGACAAAAAAGCGGCGGATGTTTTGAGGGAGCCATTCCGCTCGAGATTTTGAACGCAAGGCGGGTCTGAAGCCATTGCCGGACTCGGGCCATCGCTTCTCGGCTAGGTGGAGAGATGTTGTCCGAGGTTGCGCACCGCGATGCGGTCGTAGTCTTTGGTGGGCTCGTCGAGTTCGTCGTAGGCGACGAGGTTGGGATGCCGTTTTCTCTCGTCATCGCGCATCGGATCGAACGTCCAGCCGGTCATCCAGTAATAAGCGGCCCAGCGCGCATGCTCCATGCGGGCGAGGGGTTCGATTTGCGATGGGGAAAGCAATCGCCACTCGCGCGGTGTGACGGTCTTGGGGTCGAGGCCGGCCGCGCGGATCTTGAAGGGAATATGGTCGGCCTGCGAACGGTTGGCGCACTTCTGCTCTTCGTTCAGATCGTCCCATGGGATGAACGTTGCTTTGGCCTCGTGCCGGCGTGCGAGAGCCTCGTTGCCCGAGGCGCGGGCGTTGTCGATCTGAAGCCGGGTTTCCGCGAGCCAGTTTTCATGGATCTTTCGGGCGGCACGGTCGAGCGATTCTCCGATAATGGCCTCGTAGCCGCATGTGGCTTGCATGGGTGGGAGGAATCCGATGCGCCCGTTAAGAGCGGGGTTGGCTTCAATCATCCCCCGGATCGATGGGCTGGTGGAATCTGGAAGGAGGACACGTAGGTCCGGGTGGGCGTGCGTCTTCTCAACGAGATCGAGCGCGCAGGTAAAGGCTTCATGGTTTTCGGCAAAGCCGGGAAAGACGGTGAAGCGCGACTTCGTGGGGAGTTGGTTTGCCAGCGCGGCGACAAGGGAGGCAAACCGCTCCGTTGGCTGAACGTCAATAGCGACGATCTCCGCGCACCTGTCGATTGACGGATAGTTTGACCGGAGGGCGGCCAGGGCCTGTCCGGCCATCGGACCCACGATGTACAAGTGGATGCGCCGCCCGCCGGTGAAGTGGCCGATCAGCGCGTATTCCACAGCAAATGCGATCGCTTGATGCGAGAGCCCGGGCAGAACGATGTGCGCTTCCGCATCAGCAGACTCGGGGGGGAAGTTCAGGATTGTCAGCCGCGCCACGTTGCGGAAATGATTGAAAAATCGGATCGCCGGATTGCCCGCAAGCGGGGCGGCCATCGCATGGTTGCGGTGGTAGAGATCGCAGATCGAGGCGCAGCTGCTGTGCGCGTGGACCGAAATGGGGCCGTTCCCGAGGTGGGCCGCTGTCATGGCGATGGCAAGGTTGTCGTGATCGTTTCCCGTAACGACGACGACTTTGTCGGCGTTCGGGGCCCCGGCCTGCCGGAGGCTCTCGGCCTTGGTGGCATCACCGTGGATAACGAGAAATCCCTCTGCCGCGATTTCCTCTGCCCGTTTCTCGTCCTGTTCGATGAGGACGACTGCATGAGAACCAGATTTCCGCAGTTCCCTGGCCAGCGTCGCTCCTTTATTGCCAGCCCCGCTGATCACAAAATGCCCGCGAGTATGCCGGGCCCGGAATGCATCCCACCGCCGGTGGAACAACGCCACCGCGACGCGCGAGAGGGCCCCCAGCGTGGTGAGCGGAGCCAGCCAGCGCGCCAGTTCGAGAGTCCATGGGATTTCCGCCTCCAGCGCCGCGTTCCAAGGAAAGTAATTCCAGTAGAAAAGCTGGACCGACCGGTAGAGGGCGGTGGCAAACCCATTCGCCGCATGGCAGGCAAGGAATCCCGCCGTGCCCAGCGCCAGCGACATCAGAGCGCTCACGACGAGGATAGCCACAAAGTGCCGGCGGATCGCTCGCACGATTTATCCCGCCCCGGTGTCCATGGGAACCGGTTTGGCGGCCTCGATGAATTGTGAGCCAATCCATGTGAGGACAAACAACTCAAGGCAGCAGGCTCTGCCGGAATTGGGTTTTGACTGGATCATGGGCTTGGAGCTATTTCGCAAGTCAGAACCGAAGCAAGCAAGGGAATTCAGCGGCGGCAATGCAGTATTTTATTCTGGCAGGAGTCACCGCCATTTTTTTGGGCTTCATTTCGCCGTGTCGGGGACAGCACGTGTGACCGCCTGGCGAAAGAAACTCGAAGCCAGTGACTCAGCTGTCCGATAAGCCCCAAAATATTTCCTAGCTCGCTCCAGTGCCTGATGACGACGGCTGCCTTGTTCTCCCTCCCTATCCTTCATGCCCGAGTGGTTGATCTGGAGTATTTTTGCGAACATGCCAAAATTATCTCATGGGTAAGTTGATTCTGCCTCTATTCCTTGCGCTGGGCTTTTTTATCCCCCTCGCCAGTGCTGCACCTCACACGCCGAAACCGGGCAGCCCGGAAAGAAAGGCGATTTGCGACGCCATGCGTGCCTATGTCGTCAAGGATCAGTCTCGGCCGCTTCCCAAGGCTATCTTGTTCAAGATCGAGTTTCTGTGCGTTGAGGGGGATTACGCCGGGTTTGAGGGGTTTCCGGTCTTCGAGGACGGATCGGATGCTATCCCGAACTACCTGCCCGATATCGTTTCCACCACGATTCTCCGGCGTAAGGGCAGTGGTTGGAAGATTATTGCCGATCTGAGCCGCACCGATGTTCCGTCTGAAAAGGAGTTGACGACGATCCGGAAATCGATCCCTGCAGACGTGCCCCGCGACGTGTTGCCCGAATTCTGGCGCGAGAAGTTGCGCCGCTGACGGCATCGAAAATCCGAGAACTCTGCCGAGAGGGGACCGAATCGCTGGAGAAGCCACCAGATCAATATTCACTTTGCGATTGCGCGAATCGCGGGCGGCAGTAAACTGCGGGCTGTGATAGTTTGTGCTAGAGATTCTTTTCGCGGCGTCCGCTTTGCTGGGCGATTCCGTGCGTTGCATGGTGTCTTTCTAGCACAACCACAATAGGTTTCTGATAATCAAAACAATTTTTCTTTGAATTACCCTTAAGCCGGCGTGGCGGAATTGGCAGACGCGCACGACTCAAAATCGTGTTCCTTCGGGAGTGTGGGTTCGAGACCCTCCGCCGGTAAAATTTCAGGCAGCCTCGGGGGGATTTCCCGAGGTGTGCCGCAGTCCTCAGACAGAGCAGCTTCCCAACTGACATCCAATGCCCACAGGTTCTTCTCCGTATATTCTGGCCGGTGACATCGGTGGCACGAAGGCGAATATCGCGACGTTTCGTGTTGTGGGGCGCGAGCTTGTTCTCGTGCGCAACCAGCGCCTGAACAGCTCTTCGTATGCCGGGCTGAACGCGATGCTCCGCGAGTATCTGGCCGAGGACGAGCGGCCGATCCTGGCGGCCTGCTTCGGCATCCCCGGCCCGGTCCACAACGGGCGCGCCAAGCCGACGAACCTGACCTGGGGGGTGGATGCCGCCGAGATTTCCGAGGAGTTCGAAATCCCGCACGTCTCGGTGTTGAACGATCTCGAAGCCAACGCCTACGGGACCCAGCACCTCAAGCCATCGGATTTCGCCGTGGTGCAAAAAGGGGCACCTGACGCGTCGGGAAACCGCTGCGTGGTCTCGCCCGGCACCGGTCTCGGCGAGGCGGGGATGTATTGGGACGGCAAGCGCTACCACGTCTGGGCGTGCGAGGGCGGTCATGCCGACTTCGGCCCGCGCAGCCCGCAGGAGATCGCGCTGCTGGAATATCTCATGAAACAGTTCGGCCACGTGAGCACCGAGCGCGTGGTCTCGGGGATGGGCATCGAGAACATCTACAAATTCCTCCGCGAAACCGGGCGCGGCAAAGAACTTCCCGCCGTCGCCGCCGAGATGAAGGTCAACGACCCGAACCGCGTCATCTCGAGGTTCGCGGATTCAGGCGATTGCCCGATGTGCGTGCAGACGCTGGAAATTTTTGTCGGCTGCCTCGGGGCGGAAGCGAGCAACATGGCGCTCAAGACGATGGCCTCCGGCGGCGTTTACCTCGGCGGCGGAATCCCCGCGAAAATCCTGCAGCGCATCCAGTCGGTCGGGTTCCTCCATGCCTTCAACGACAAAGGCCGCCTTTCCTCCATCATGGAAAACACGCCGGTGCTGGTGATTCTCAACGACCAGGCGGCGCTTATCGGTGCCGGGTATTATGCCCTCGAAGGCTCCGCAGCTTCGTGAGCATTCCCGCTTGTAGCGGCGGCCACAGCAGGCTGTCGGACTTTGAATTTTGAAACCGGAGGAGCAAGCCAAAGGCTTGCTCCTCGAGATTGGTTCTTTCTAGTCTCCTGTCAGACTATCGATTTACAGAAGTTTGCGGTCTTTTCGAAAATTCTGTCAGCGCTTGCTGACCAGACAAAGGGCTTTGGTTCGAGGTTGTGAGCGTCGAGGTAATCTCGGATCGCCGCAACCACTCCCCTGACACTCATGTAATGCATTGGTAAAACAGGTTGGGATCGTTCCAGGGCTTGAATCGGGCTCTTTTCGTCCACGCTAAGCACCAGCGCGTTTTCGGGAGGACTCCTGTAAAGGCCAGCCACATCCCGAACCTTGTCGACGTATTGGGGATCGGTAGAAATTTGAAAAGAGTCAGCCCGGTGAGGCTTGAGTCCAAAGGCGCGCCAGATGCGTGAGACACTGTCATGGGAGATGCCCATCGTCTTTGCCATCTTGCGGGTGCTCCAGCGAGTAGCCCCTTTAGGTTTGGAATGGAGGGTTTTTTCAATCAAAGCTTCAATCCGATCATCACCGGCCGAGAGAGCCTGCTCCTGCCAGAGGTGGAGAGGCCTGCTGCCGGTGGAGCGGTTTACGGTGCGGTTCTGGCGGGCGATCTCCATTTGGAGGATGACATCGGCCTGCTTCCAGGTGGTGGCGCGGGCGCGGGAGAGAAGGGTGACAAGCCGGCGTTGGAAGGTTCCGAAGCGGCGCTCGATCTTGCCCTTGGCCTGGGGTGAGGGAGCGACACGGTGGGCGACGCCGAGGCCCCGGAAGGCGCGCTGGAACTCGCTGAGCGGATCGCTGTGGTCGTTGCTGGAGCTTGGCCCAAAGAGGCTCAGGCCGTCGGTATAAACGATTTCGGGAAGGCCCCATTTTCCGAAGGCTTCCCGGAAGTGCTCGAAATGGTTCTAGGTCGTATCGGAAGTCACGAAGCGGCCCGCGAGGTGATCGAGTTCGTCGGCGACGAGTTGGTAGTTGGGCGGGTTTTGCAGCGGCAGAAAATTCTCCAGAAACGATTTGGCTTTTGGTGGCCATTCTCCGCGTCGATCCCCGCCACTGGCGGCAGGCTCGAAGCCCTCGCGCCCCTGCAGGAAGTCGGCTCGAAGCTGGTAGAGCCAGGAACGGCTCACCCCGAGATGAGAGGCTGGAGTGGCAGGGTCAAGCGCACCTGCGTTGAAGTCGTGGAGGACGCGCCGGACGAATCCGAGGGGTTGGCGGTGAACTAACTGTTTTTTTCACAGTGGGCACCATGTCCCTGCGAGCAACACGGGGCAACCCCGCCCGGGATCTTTTTCGGCGAAGCGTTTTTCCGCCGCCTCTCCGTCGGCCTCCGCTCCGCTCCGGCCTCCTCCGAGGCAGCGGAAAACGCCATCAAACCCCTCGGAGTCCAACTTTGTTCCGGCCCCGACATAACTTGTCTGACGGGAGACTAAGGCGGCCCGAGGGAACCTCGCCCGGTTTTCTAAATCATACGCGGCCGGGTGCCCCGCTACTTGGCGGCCCCGAGCCGAGACGACTGGGCGGCGGCCATGCGGGCGATCGTGGAATCCGGAAACTGGGAGACCAGCGAGTCGAGCACGACCTTCGCCTCGTCGCGCCGGAAGTCCCGCAGCAGGATCTCCGCCTGGGCATAGCCGGCAAACGGGGCCGCGTAGCTCTTGGGATATTTTTCGACCACCTGCTGGTAGGTGGCCATCGCGTCCTTGGAATTTCCCGCCGCGTCCTGGTTCTGTCCGATGCCGAGCAGGGCTCCGCCGGCGAGCGGGTGGGCGGGGAAGGATTTCAGGAAATTCTGAAACGCGGCGGTCGATTCGTCGAGTTTCCCCGCTTTTTGGTTCGAGGACGCGACGAGCAGGATCGCATCCGACGCGGGCACCGTGCCGCCGTAATTTTTGATGACGGCTTCGAGCTGGGGAATATCGTTGGCCGCAGCCAGTGCCGCGACGGAGTTTTTGGCCGTTATGGTGGAATTCACATACCAGGCCAAGCTCCCACCCCCGATCGCCAGAACGGCAAGGATGCCGAGCAGGATGTTGGTTTTATGGGTGTGCCAGAAGAGCGCGGCGTCAATCTCGTCGTGCTCGAGAACTGCATCGTCGTTGGGGATGGGAGCGCTCATTACCCTCCGACCTCCGCGCGGGCCTGATCCGCAAGAGCCGTGCTCAAATACCGCTCGCCGGTCGAACAGGCCACGGTCACGATGAGCTTGCCGGCATTCTCCGGGCGTTTGGCGACTTCGATGGCGGCATGGACATTTGCCCCGGAGCTGATCCCGGCAAGTATCCCCTCCTCCTTCGCCAGCCGGCGGGCCATGGCGAAAGCGTCGTCGTTGCTGACCCGGATGCACTCGGTGATCTGCTCAGCGCCGTCCGCGGATTTCAAATGAAGGTTTCCGGGAATGAATCCGGCGCCGGTCCCCTGGATCTTGTGCGGTCCCGGCTTGATCGGCTCTCCGGCCAGCGCCTGGGTGATCACCGGCGAGTCGGTTGGTTCGACCGCGATGGCTTGGAAAGATGGCTTGCGGGCTTTGAGAGCTTCGACCGTGCCGGTGATCGTTCCGCCGGTGCCGACCGCCGCGACAAAAATATCGACCGCGCCGCCGGTGTCGTCCCAGATTTCCTCGGCGGTGGTTTTGGCGTGGATCGCCGGGTTCGCGGGGTTGTTAAACTGCTGGGGCATCCAGGCTCCGGGAGTTTCTTTGACGATGGCCTCGGCGCGCGAAATGGCACCCTTCATGCCCTCGGAGCCGGGAGTCAGAACCAGCTTGGCCCCGAGCAATGCGAGCAGGGTGCGGCGCTCGACGCTCATGGTCTCGGGCATCGTGAGGATGAGTTTGTATCCTTTGGCGGCGGCGACGAACGCGAGGGCGATGCCGGTGTTGCCGCTGGTCGGTTCGACGATCGTCGTGTCCGGCTTGAGAAGGCCTTTCCGCTCGGCGTCCTCGATCATCGCCATGCCGATGCGGTCTTTGACGCTGCCGAGCGGATTAAAAAACTCGCATTTGATGGCGATCGTGGCCGGGAGTCCGGCGGTGATGCGGTTCAGCCTGACCAGCGGGGTGCGGCCGACGGTTTCAACGATGTTGTTGTAGATTTTGCCCATGGGTTGATCCGGAGAGTTGCAGACGCTACACAGTGCCGGGAACCGCCGCAACAGCGAAAATGCTCGCGCCGTTGCCCGGATTTCCGGCTCTTGTATCGCGAAGGCAGACCGGCTCAGGGCTTCCCGCCGAAGCTCGCGAAGTCGTCCACGTCCAGGAGATCGAACCAGCCTTTGATGTCTTCGCGATACGCCGCCTTGGCTCCGGCGACCAAGCCGCTGAAAAACTCGCGGGTCCCGTTGTCCGCCGGAACGGCTTGTTCCGCCAGGGCGCTCCACTGGGCGATTTCCCATTCTTCCCGCTTGCGCGGAGCATTGGCTTGGATCCATGTCAGGATCTCAAAATCCCCCAGTCCGGCGGCCACCTCGGCCTTGAGGGCTTCGGGGTCGATGCCGGTGAATTGAAGGAACCGCTGGTCGAGCGGGCAGGCGTAGTGGTAATCGCCGTTTTTTCCGGTGAGCGTCGCGCGGCATTTGTCGAGGCAGCGCGGCAGGATGACATACCCGCCGAGACGTGCGCGTGCGCTGCGTGGCGGGTGTTGGGTGAGGTCGGGTGTGGCGTAGTTCATAAGAAGTTGTTGTTCCGGCGCTCTGATCCATGCGGAGTGCCATCAATCAACAATACAGGCTCCAACAAGTTTATCCAGCCCATCCTGTCCCAGAGAAAACGCACCAAAAGGATGCATCGAATCGCGTCCTTCCGGGGAGCACACGCGACCCGCGTGTCGTGAATGGCGACCCGCCATTCACTCGTTCTGTGGTCTATCCGGTCGGCGGGTCGCCGACCTTCACACGCGGGTCGCGTGTGCTCCCCAGCAAATGAGCCTCGTCTAATGCCCGCCGCTCGCGGATGGCCAAGAGAATATCCGCAATGGCCTCCGCCTTCGGCTTGGATCCGAGGTTGCCTTTCCCGTGGACACGGATGCTCACGGCCCCGGCCTCGAGGTCGCGGTTGCCGATGACGAGCATCGTGTGGACCTTCATTTGCTCGGCGTCGGCGATCTTCGCTTTGACCGGATCGTTCGAGAGGTCGAGCTCGGCGCGGACTTCGTTCAAGCGCAATTCGCGGTGGATTTCTTTCGCGTAGTCCACGAGCGCTTCGTCCTCGCCGATGGTGATCACGCGGACCTGGTCCGGGGCCAGCCAGAGGGGGAAATTGCCCGCGTAGTGCTCGATGAGGAACCCGATGAACCGCTCGTGCGTGCCGAGCGGCGCGCGGTGGATGCAGAGCGGGGTCTTTTCGGTATTGTCGCGGTCG
>Ga0118677_10002584_pt1 | contig 26814 bp, 23 predicted proteins | sample AliMusrvi5mmetaG_FD_86154 | JGI IMG/M metagenome (GOLD analysis project Ga0118677, IMG submission 86154) | reverse complement strand
GATCTGGCCGGTGTCCCGGCTCAAGCCGCTGGCGGTTATGGTCAGCGCGTCGTCGTTTGATCCCGCTTCCACGCTGATTCCGAGAAAGTCTGTTTTTTTTGCAAACTCGCTGGCGGTCAGTTCTTCCGTGCCTTTGTTGAGCAGCGACGCAGTCAACGCGGCAAGCCCCGGCTTGGTTCCGTCGAAAATATCTCCCGATTTAATGAGCAACCGGAATGTTACCATCGGTTGCTTTTTGGTCGGTAGGATGAAGACGCGCAGGCCGTTGGGAAGCGTCTCGCTTACGGCGTCCGGAAAGGTTACGGCAGGCAGCGGTCCAGCAGCGGGTTGGTGGGTGCGGTCGATTTCGGCACGGGCGAACGGCGCGGCGGCGATCCCCAAGGCGAGAAGAATGGAAAGCGTTTTCATGGTTACTTGGAAGCGTTCGGTTTCACGACGGGGTAATGGAGGACGTTGGTTCCGTTCGGATTAAGGTATTTGAGGGCGGCGTCCTGGATCGCCTTGGGGGTTACGGCATCGTAACGCTCCCACTGGTGGTTGATCTGGTCCGTGCCGCCGAACATCACATGGTAATGGGCCAGATTGCGCGCGCGGTTTTGCATGGTGGCGTAGGAGGAGGCGAGTTCGCGCAGTTTCAAGTTCTTGACCTTTTGGAGCTCTTCTTCCGTCACCCCTTTCTCCCGAATTTTGGCGATCTCCTCGTCGATAAGTTGATCGAGTTTTTTCAGCGGCGTATCGGCGTTGCCGATGGCAGAGACGCCGAGCACTCCCCCATTTTCCAGCAGGTAGGGGAAGACCTCAATCTCTGAGGCGGCCTGTTCATTGCGCACCAGCCGCTCGTAGAGGCGCGAACTGCGGCCCGTGCCGAGGATATCTGCGAGCAGTTCCACCGCCGGTGCATCCGCCGCAGCTTCTGCTGGAGCCCGCCAAGCGTGAACGGAGGACGGGAGCGGGGTGGTCGGCGACTCGACCATCTGCTCCGATGGTTTCGTCTGCGGCTTGAGTTCAAACTGGGGGCGCTCGATGTCCTTGCCGCGTGGGATCGGCCCGAAGTAATCGGCAATCTGCTTTTTCGTCGCGTCGAGGTCGAAGTCGCCCGCCACCACCAGCGTCGCGTTGTTGGGGACGTAGTAGTGGTGATAGAATGCGCGGAACTCGTCGAGCGTTGCCTGGTCAATGTATTGCACGGAGCCGATGGGGGTCCAGGCGTAGGGTGTTCCTTGGAAGACCAGCGCGGCGAGGTTCTCGAAGAGCGTGCCGTAAGGGGCGTTGTCGGTGCCGAGGCGGCGCTCCTCTTTGACGACTTGACGCTGCGTTTCCACGCCGATTTTCTCCACCTTGCCGTGCAGCATCCTCTCGCTTTCGATCCAGAGCGCCAGCCCGAGTTGATTGGAGGGGAGGTTGAAATGGTAATCGGTCCGGTCGAACGAAGTGGAGGCGTTCAAGTTTCCCCCAGCGGCGGAGACCAGTTTATCAATTTGCCCGCGCTGGATGTTTTCCGTGCCCTCAAACATGAGGTGCTCGAAGAAATGGGCGAACCCGGTGCGGTCGGCTCGCTCGTTTTTGCTCCCAACGTGGTAGAGCAGATAAGTCCCCACCACCGGCGCGGTCTTGTTCTGATGCAAAATGACGTGGAGGCCGTTGGGGAGATCGTATTCCACGAAATCAATCACCGGCATTTTGACCGTGGGCATCGTGACGGCATCGGGCTTTGCGGCAGGCGCAGACTCCGCAAAGGCAACGGATGTGCCTCCCAAACCCCAGCCAACGACCGTCGCCAAAATCCCTGCGAGAAGACAATGTTTCATAAAGGTAGAAATAAGACTCTAAAACAGAACCGGCGTTCAATCCATCTCTTGTGGAGAGCCAATCACTCCCCGATTTCGGGCACCGTGGTCAAAACGATTTTTGCAGCGTCGGCATCCTCATCGGCAACAACCACCTCCACTCCACCGAGCACGTTGGTAAGCCCCCAATCCACTTGAATCGTGTTTTCATTCGGCAAATACGCTGGAATGCCAGCGTCTTCCAAGCGCATCCGCAGCAAATGGGCCTCCTCCACTTTTGAAAACGTCGCGATAGTAATCATGGCTGTTTGGTAACATCGCCCTCCGCCTCGCGCGAGTAAAGCGAATCTCTGCTTTGCGGATTGGCGTCTTTGCGTGAGACTATTCCCCCGGCCCCGCGCCGGGTTTTCCATGACGCCGATCCGCCATCTTTACGTTCACATCCCGTTCTGCCTGAAAATCTGTCCCTACTGCTCTTTTTTCAAGGAGCGGCTGGACCGGAACAAGACGCAGCGGTTTCTGGACGCCCTGCTCGCGGAACTGGATCAGGAGTCGGCGCGCCACCTTTTACAACCGCAGACGATCTTTTTCGGTGGCGGCACGCCAAGCGCCCTTACCACGTCGCAGTTGGAATATCTGCTCTCCGGGATGCGTGAACGGCTTGACCTGAGCGCTCTTTCGGAGTGGACGATGGAAATGAACCCGGCCACGGTGTCGCTGGAAAAAGCGCAGATGCTCCGCTCCCTGGGCGTCAACCGCATCAGCATGGGCGTGCAATCGTGGGACCCTGCCATTCTTTCCATCCTGGGGCGCGTCCACACGGCGGCGCAGGCGGAGCGGTCCTACGGGATTCTGCGCGAAGCGGGGTTCGACAATGTGAATTTGGACCTGATGTTCGCCATCCCGACGCAGACGCGCGCGCAATGGGAAGCGACGCTGGAAAAAACCATCGCGCTCGCACCGGAGCACATCTCCGCCTATTGCCTGACCTATGAGGAAGACACGGATTTCTTCCTGCGTTTCCAGGCGGGCGAGTATGTGCAGGACGCGGCTTGGGATGCCGATCTCTTCGAGATGACGCTCGACCGGCTCGAAGCCGCCGGTTACGAGCCTTATGAAATTTCCAACCATGCCCGACCTGGGCGCGAGTGCCTCCACAACCTCGCCTATTGGGAGGGGGCGGATTATTTGGGGCTCGGCCCCAGCGCCTTCTCCACTTGTGGAACGAACCGCTGGCAAAATATCAGCGATGTCCAGGAATACTCGGCGCGGATTCTCGATGGGAAATCAGCGGCAGGATTCCGCGAGGAAGTGACGCCCGCCATCCGCCGTGCCGAAACCATCGCCTTCGGGCTGCGAACCAATCGGGGCGTTTCGGCAACCTTACTCGAACCGTGGCAAGCCGTCGTGGACGAATATTTAAGCGAAGGCTTCTTCGCGCTTGAGCAGGGGCGCATCCGGCTCACCCGGAAAGGAAAGCTCGTCGCCGACGCCCTTGCAGAGGCGTTTGTGGGATAAATCAAATACATATCACCACAAAGAACACAGAGGTCACAGAGGAAGACACAAGTGTTTTACCTCCCCTTCTTCTTCCTTCGTGCGCTTCGTGTCCTCTGTGGTTAATCCTATTTTTTAGATGCGTGAGCCCTGTTCCCTCCTCTGCATAGAATCGCTCCGTGAAACGATTGTGCCAAGAAACGACGCCGAGCTGTGGACCGCCGAGCGTCTCAAAATAGGCATATGGACCGATCTAAGCCTTCTTCTCCACAAATTCCCACCAAAGTGAATGAAACTGTAAATATAAAGGACGAACCCCTTTCACGACTGTTTTTTCGAGTCAGTTTTTGAAGTTATAAGTCGCTTTCGTAAGCCTACACTCTGGACATGGCTACCAACCCAATCCAAAGACCTTCAAAAAGTCGGCGAATGCCTCTTGCACCTGCGCATCCGGCAGATAACGCCCATAGCTCCAAAACCGCCCCCAAGAAGAACCCAAGAGGAAGGCTCGGGGACGGATTCTGCGGTGGCGATTTTCCAATCCGTGCCTGCTGAATATCCACTAGGAGGGGGGTTAAACGCCCACCAATACGTCGTATCCATATTCCCATCCGTCGCTTCCCCGTATAGCCCCCCTGGACCCACTGGTGGTTCCCATGTAATATAATGGTATGTGCTTGGCCAATTGAGTGCCAACCATTCATACGATCCGGCTTGCACGTAGATCCCGTCTGCGGTAATCAAGAGAGGATTGTCGAAGTGCGCGTTTGCCGACGTGTATTCTATCATGGTTGCCGATCCGTATTTAATGGAAATATCAAAATTTGTGGGTGTGTAAGTTCCGATTGACCCGTCAGTGGTTATGGTCCCGATGAGATCGTATCCGTTCTGATCGATCTTATCGTTGTAGATATTATATACGGTCTGCGCCGATACGAAATTGGTCGTGGCGGCAAGCAATGTGAGGAATGTAAAACTCAGGATGCGGGCGGAGCGTTTGATCATGGTGGGAGTTCCTTTCAAAAAGGGGTTTGCGGAGAAAAAGGAAATTTTCGTAGTTTGAGGCTAAATTGAATAATGGGGTGTTTATATGTGTCAATAATATTTTCGTGTGATTTTTAATCTCTTAAATAAAGGAAAATAAAGGGGGCAGTCCTTGATATTGACAGTCAAGGAAAGGGGTGGCTTACGCTTTTTACGGCTGTTTCTTTTGCCTTTTTAGCGTAGATTCCCCTCATGGACTCGTCGCTTCTTCGTTGCCATGATTACGACTTCCTCGTCCAGCGCTGGCGTAAAATCGCGCGCGCCAGCGGGCTGAATATGATCGCGTTCGCCGAGGCGGGCGGGTTCCCTGTCTGGATGCTGACCTCCCGGTGTTCGCCCGAAGGTGGCGTGTATCTTTCCGCCGGGATCCATGGCGATGAACCGGCGGGCACGGAAGCGCTGGTGCGCTGGGCCGAAGGCAACGTCTCTCTCCTGCGCAACCTGCCCTGCCTTATCTTCCCATGCTTGAATCCGTGGGGACTTGAGAACAACTCCCGAGCGGATGAAGAGAGGCGCGACTTGAACCGGACATTCCAACACAACGACGTTCCGCATATCCAGGCGTTGAAGGCTTTCATCAAGTCCCGCCGCTTTGCCCTCGCTCTGCATCTGCATGAAGACTACGACGCCCATGGATTTTACCTCTACGAATTGGAACGGGAGGAACCGTTCTGGGGCGAGGATTTGGTCAAAATCGCCCGCAAGCTGATCCCGATTGAAAGCCGCGCAACGATTGATGGTCGCAAGGTCTCCAAAGCCGGGCTGTTGCGCCGAAAAATTGATGTCAAAAAATTCACGGCGATCCCGGAGGCCGTCTATCTCCACCTCCACCATACCGAACGGACGTTCACCTTCGAGACGCCCAGCGAATTTGCGCTCGACCAGCGGGTGGCGGTTCAGATGGCGCTCATTGACGCGTGCATTCGGCGGGTATAATGGAGCCGCCGTATCCACGCTCGACATTTTACCTAAATGGCCCGAGCGTAATCTGATGCGATTGAACCGTTTTTTAGCTTCTGCGGGACTGGGCTCCCGCCGGAGTTGTGAGGAATTGATCCGCACCGGGCAGGTGACGATCAATGGGGTGTTGTGTGAAAATTTGGCGACCAGCGTGGAGCCCACCGACGTGGTGAAGGTGGGCCAGCGGGTGTTGCACAGTGCTGCGACTGTCACCCTGTTGCTCCATAAGCCGCCGGGGTTTATCTGCACGGCCTCAGACACACATGACCGCCAGACGGTTTTCGATCTGCTCCCGCCCAATTTTCCGCGCCTCTTTCATGTAGGGCGCTTGGACATGGAAAGCGAGGGGCTTCTCCTCCTGACCAACGACGGGGAACTTGCCCTCAAACTTACGCACCCCCGATACAAGGTGGAGAAGGAATACGAGGTCGTTCTCAACCGGGCGTTTGACTTCGAACTGACCCCCAAGCTCCTTCACGGCATCAGCCTGGAAGAAGGCTGGGCCAAGGCGGAGTCTGTCTTCAAGCTCGCGGCCAATAAAGTGAAAGTTGTTCTGCGCCAAGGGATGAAACGGCAAATCCGCCTCATGTTTTACGCTCTCGGCTATGAGGTGAAAAAACTCACGCGGGTGCGGATCGGCCCGATCCATATCCAATCCATGCCGCCCGCTTCCTGGCGAGTGCTTCCGCAAAAAGAAATCGAGGCGCTACTGGCCGCTGGCGTCCAGGCCGATACCGGAGAACCGGCTCCCCGACGCGGACGGCCCAAGACCCGGCCCGCCTATCGCCCGGCGTTTTTGCAGGAAAAATCTCTTCGTCCTAAAAGCCCGGAAGAAATTCCCTTCGTGCCGCGGGCGCGCCGCGAACCCAGCGAACCTTCCGAGCGCCGCCCCGCTGCCACGCGCCCGGCGAGTCGCAAGCTTGCATCCAAAACTAGCGGAAAACCGTTTAAATCCTTCGCCTCAAAATCGGGTAAGCCTGCGCACAAACCTGCTGCGAAGTCTGGTCCAAGCCCGTTTGCCAAATTTGAACGGCGGCGGCGTTCGGATGCTTAACTACCGCTGCGGCACGAACGGCAGGTCCACTCTCAGGTCGCTGCGGTTTGGGAAAAATGCCGTGACGGTGTAGGATTTTCCGGGCTGCAAGTCGCGCGTGGAAAAGACAGCGCGGTAATCGAGATGTTCACCGGGATTGATGCCGACGCTTCCGGGGACGGATTCAAATGGCTGATCCTCACTCCATTGGACCACGGTTGCGCCGATAGTGTCCTTCACGAGTAGTTCAAAACGCTGGCTAGTGGGGAACTCCAGTTGGACAAAGCGCGAGGATTTGTTTTCGAGCCGAATAATGGCCTCCACGCGACGCGCCTCGGAGAGTTTCACGGGGAACGGATCGAGCCGCAAGGTCAGCCGCAGATGGCCACGCGCGCACACTGTTTTTTCCGCCGTCTCGCCCGCGGCGGTTGTCGGGTGCGAACGGACTCCTGGAATCCAACCAACGGCACGGTCCGTCCATCCACGCGAGGAACCGCACCCGCCCACCATCAAAAACAAGGCGCAGGCAATGATCGCCGGAAACAGGGAAAGACAACGCATAGGTGTTTTATTAAACGGCTTAACCCAAGGTTGCAAATCGCATTTATACGGGGCATGGTTGCAGGCATGCGATTTCTCCGTTTTCTCCTCCCAGTGGTCGCCCTGAGTTTGATCGCTGCCGCCAGCAAGCCGAAACAGACCATCCGCTTCCATACCGAAGCCAATGCCAATGGGAGCCCATCGTTCACCCTATCGGCCAAATTGCCGGATTCCTCGCAGAACATTTCCATCTCAAAGGCGGCTGAGATTTCGGAAGGTGACGTGGTGGCGATCTACCCCTTCCCTGCGGCCAATGGGACCATGGGCTGCGCGCTCAAGCTTGACGAACATGGGCTCATCGCCTTGGACACCCTCTCCCAGGAATACCGCGGCGGGCTGCTGATCGGCTTTTACAATGGGCGGCCCGTAACGGCGATGCAGATTGACCGCAGGATCACCGACGGGATCATTTACATTCGCCAAGGAATCCTGCCGCAGGAAATCGAACTGCTAAAGAAGAGTTTCCCCGTTATTGGAGAAAAGAAGCAGAAGAAATCGGCTTCCAAGGCTGGCCAAACACCTGTTCCCATTTCTGCCGCATCTGTCCAGCCACCGGCAGCAACAAATACCTCACTGCCGAGAGGAGATTAGAGTCCGTTGCGTTTCAGCACGGGGGTCATTTTGGCCACTTTCTGCCGCATGACTTTGCCAAGCTTGAACTTCACCGTGGCCCGCTCGGGAATGTCGTAGCGGCTGCCGGGCTCATTGGGGTTGCGTCCCACGCGCGGCTTGGTAAGGCGAATTTCGAACACGCCGAAGTTGCGCAACTCCACGTCGTTGCCTTCTGCAAGAGATTCCGTGATGTAGTCGAGGGTTTTCTGGATGACATCGAAGACTTGTGTTTGCACAATCCCCGTCTCGTTGCTGATCCGGACCACTAAATCCCGTTTCGTCAAGTTCGCCATAGCACCTTGAAAAATACCTCTCCCTTCCATCTTCCGGCAAGCGGATAATTTACGAAAATGCCTATAACCCCGTTATTTATGGCTTTTGCACCCTGGCGGCGATGGATCGTAACGCGCAATTTCCCATCGCCCCCAGTAATCCCCAAGCCAACAGGCGCCGAACTGTTTTTCGGGAGACCTTGATCCTTTCTGGCGTCTCCAGCGGGCGGGAAAGCTCCATCAGATGGAGCGTCCTGACTCCCAGCGCCCACGGTAGAAAACAGGCCAGTCGCAACCGCCAGGGGCGCACAGCCTCCACGTAGCGGAGTCCGTCATCGAGCCTTTCACGGGCTTTCGCCATCCAGTGGTCATAGATCGGGCGCGCCAGCGAGGGGGACTTTTCAAGCGCCTCAAAAGTGATCCCTTCCCATTCTTCCGCCGGGAGATAGCAGCGCCCGTTGGCCCAATCCACTGGGGCATCCCGCAAGATGTTCACCAGTTGAAGCCCCTTGCCAAAAGACTCACCCAGTTGCAAGAGCGTCTCAGGGTCGGTCTCTGGCGCATATCGGCGCAAATGGCGGATGCAAATGCGCGTCCAAAAAACTCCCACACACCCGGCCACGCTGTAAGTGTAATCCTCCAATTCCACCGCCGTCGCCAGGAAGCGCACCCGATTAAGTTGCTGCCCCTGCCCAGCGCGCCCGGAGGTCACGCTCCACCCTTCTTCCCCTCCAAAGCGCTGAACGTCGAGTTGCTGCCCCAGGAGTATCTCACGGATCACCCATACGATTTCCTTCCGGTCCCCAGGTTCCGTGGCGTTCAAGAGTTCCAGCAATTCTTCGGCATGGCTTAAGAGCGTCCGCTCCGCAGGATCTGGCACGCCGGACGCAAAGTGGGTCAAATCCGGCATGGACGCATGACCGCTAACCGCTTCACTCATTTGTTGCAGAGCAACCAAGCGCTCAGCAGGCGGGGCGCTTGCGCTGTCAGCGATGGTATCGCTCAATCGCGCCAAGAGATACGCCAACCCCACGGGGTCGCGTAATGCGGACGGCAGGATGCGGATCGTCAGGTAAAACGACCGCGAAACTGCCGCCAAAACCGTGTTCAATCCTGCGCGCATCCCGCGTTCATAACGCGAGAAGCTACAGCAAAGCAAGCGAACGGAGTGTCCGGGCGTCGAGTTGGCCTGTCACGGGCAACCCACAATCGGCCTGCCACTCGCGGATTGCCGCGCGGGAACGGGGGCCAAGATCGCCATCAATCGCCCCACGATAATATCCACGGCGAGCCAAGGCGCGTTGGACATCCACCACCACATCGCCTCCTACTTCACGGCCTACCACCACGGAACGTGGAGCCGGTTCGTAATAATAGGGAGCGGGCGCATAGTAGTAGGGATAAGGCGCGGGAGCCACCAGCGGGAACCCTATCCCAACGCTCACGCGCGGGCCACCCCAATATCCTCCGCCGTAACCACGACCATGCCAGTCAGCAGAAGCAGGAAGAGCCAGCAGTCCCATTGCTACAAGGGTCAAAGAAACAGACTTTAAGGGAGTCATAAAATATATCCAGAGATGAGACACAAGAGAACGTCGAGTTGTTCAAAATCATCGTTCCGTGTATCTAGTTAAATCACTGTTGCACATCTCTGCGCAAGCACAACTCTACTTCTCCATTCCGCTTTCCAACGGAATACAAACTGTCTAACGTGGGTCTTTGGCTTTCTGAAAAAACATGAGCACCAAACTTCAATGGGGAGTGATCGGCACCGGCAACATCGCACGCGCCTTTGCGCGGGGTTTGGCGGAATCCCAAACTGGCGAACTGGTCGCCGTTGGCAGCCGTTCCAATGCCTCCGCCCTCGCTTTCGTCGAGGACTTCCCTGCTGCCTGCCACGGCAGCTATGAAGCCCTGCTGGCCGATCCCCGCGTCCAGATTGTCTATATCTCCACCCCCCACCCTGCGCATGTGCAATGGGCCATCCGGGCCGCCGAAGCAGGCAAGCACATCCTCTGCGAAAAACCGCTCGCCATGAACCTCGCGGAAGCGCGCTCCATCGTCGATGCCGCCCGGCGTCACGGGGTCTTCTTGATGGAGGCGTTTATGTATCGCTGCCACCCGCAGATCGCGCGGCTGGTGGAGTTGATCCGCAACCGGGCCATCGGCGACGTCCGGCTCATCCGAGCCACGTTCAGTTTTGCGTGCCCGTTCGATCCCAAAAGCCGCCTTCTCAATGCCGCATTGGGTGGCGGCGGCATTCTGGATGTCGGGTGCTATTGCGCTTCCATGGCGCGACTGGTCGCGGGAGCCGCCTGTGGCAAGCCGTTTGAAAATCCTATCGCAGTCAAAGGTGTGGGGCACATTGGCACGACCGGCGTGGACGAATACGCCGTCGCCTCCCTACAGTTTCCCAATGACGTGCTCGCTCAAATCGCCTCGGGGGTTCAATTGAATCTCGACAACAACGTCCACATCATGGGTACCGAAGGGAGCATTCTGCTGCCCAGTCCGTGGGTGACGAATAACGCCCGGGCAGGATTCTCTAAAATCCTTGTTTTCAAGAACCACATTCCCGAGGAAATCGTGATCGAAACTGACCGTGGCATCTACGCGCTGGAAGCGGACCACATTGCTGAACAAATCGCGCAAGGACGCACGCAGTCCTCGCTCGTTTCCTGGGATGACACTTTGGGTAACATGCAAGTTCTAGACCATTGGCGGATGGAAATCGACGGCTCGCCGTATTAGCTAAACGAGACTGCATGACCCTTTTAATACCGTCGGCAACAAGACGCGCCATGGGGTGGTTCCTGGCGATTGCCATCGCACTCCTCATCGCGGCAAGAATCTATTGCGCCACGGTTTACCGGGTGGATTCGGACGAGCCGCAGCATCTTCACATCGTGTGGGCGGTGTCGAACGGGCTCGTGCAATACCGGGATATTTTCGACAATCACAGCCCGCTCTTCCAACTGCTTTGCGCACCGCTGTTCCGTGCGCTGGGCGAACATGCGGATATCCTTGTGGCGATGCGCATGGCCATGATCCCGCTGTTTCTGGGGTGCCTGGGGTGCATTTACCTCATCAGCTCTTCTCTCTTCTCCCGGCGGTGCGCCGTTCTGACGGTGCTATTGACGGCGTTTTACTGGCGATTTTTCTGCACCAGCATCGAGTTTCGGCCCGATAATTTGTGGGCGCTCAACTGGCTCTTGTTGCTTGCCGTGTTGGTGTGTGTCCGACGTCCCGTGGTACGCTGGCTGCTTGCCGGATTTCTGGCAGGCATCGGGTTTTGCATTTCGATGAAGACCACCGTGATGATGCTGGACCTCGCTGGAGCCGGGGCACTTGCCTGGCTGATTTGCAGGAATGCAGCGTCAAACGTAACCCGCACGCAACTCGCCCAAAGCGCGGGGCTGTTCGTTGCAGGTCTATCATTGGCACCGGGCATTCTACTGGCTCGCTTTGCAGCCAAGGGAGCGCTCACGGGAGAAGGCACGAACAATCTGCTTTACTGCATGATCCGGCACAATCTCATTGCCACAACGGAGCGGGCGAACTTCCTCTCCTCGCGGGAAATCGCGGCGCTTGGCGCACTGGCTGTGGTGCTTTGGTGGAGCATGCGGGTTTATCGTGCGACGGCAGACCGGCAGCTAGCTGTGCGCCGCGTGTTCCTCTTGATCGCGGGCGGGCTATACCCCGTGGTTCTGTTTGTCGTCTGGCCACTGGTCACGCGAGAGGATTTCCTGGCTTTCATGCCGATGGTGGGGCTGACCGTGACTCCCGCATTCCTGGAAGTACTCGATAAACTTCGGCATTCCGCACCCCGACTTGCGTGGATCGCCGCAGCGCTCCCTGTACTCCTTGTCGCGGAGGAAATCGGCATGACGGTGCACATCATCGAGCCGTGGCATAACCGAACAAAGCTCCAAGAACAATTCATTGCCAACACGCTCAAGCTGACGAGTCCGGAGGATTATGTCATGGACTCCAAGGGCGAGATGATTTACCGCAACCGCCCGTATTTCTACGTGCTGGAAGAAATGACTCGATGGATGTTCAAGCAGCAAAAACTCCGGGATGATATTCCCGAAGCAATGATTGCGCATTCGGTTTGTATTGCCGCGAAAAGCAGGGAGCGCTATCCGCCGCACACCACTGTTTTTTTGAAGGAGAACTATGTGCCCATCGCATTCCGATTGCTGGTCACGGGGAAGATTTTGACGCCATATCCGGCAGACAAGGCCATCGCGTTTAACCTCGCCATCCCTGCGGAATACGCATTGGTCTGGCAATCTGCTAATGGAACAGCGTTGCTTGATGGGCTGCCGTATACTGCCCCACGGCGGCTGAATGCGGGCACTCACACCCTTCAAGTCACCCAAGGTGACGGCGAAATAGCGATCATTTGGGCAAAAGCCGTTCAATGCGGCTTCTCTCCTTTTTACAAGCCATCCAAAGAGGAAAATTGGGAGACCCACCAAGCAGTCCAAGACAATATTTTTTGAAAGCAACTGGACAAAATTTGCATTCCCGTTCCCGCGGCCTTAATAAGTAATTTTTAAACCATGCGAGTTTCTTCCACTCTCAAGATCGCCATTCGAGCGCTGCGCCGTAATAAAATGCGCTCCATGTTAACAGCGCTGGGTATCATCATCGGCGTCGGAGCGGTCATCGCCATGACCGGGATCGGCAACGGCGCAAAAATCCAAGTGGAAGCCCAAATCGCCAGTTTGGGCCAAAACGTCATCCTTGTCTTCGCAGGCGGCACGAGCCCCAATGGATTGCGTACCGGCTGGGGCGGCTCAGGGGGGCTGAAAGTCGCGGACGTTACTGCAATCCAACGTGAAATCCCCGCCGTCACCATCGCCAGCCCGGAAATTCGTACCCAAACGCAGGTCGTTGCAGGCAGCCAGAACTGGTTGACCACCATTCTGGGCGAAAGCGCCGATTACTTCGATCTCCGCCAGTGGCCGTTTGAAGAGGGATCCTCTTTTACCGAACAAGACGTGCGTGCGACTAAAAAAGTGGCTGTTATAGGCAAGACGGTAGCCAAATATCTTTACGGCGACGACTCGCCGATCGGGCAGATCATCCGCATCAAGAACGTCCCGTTCATCATCCTCGGAGTTCTCGCTCCCAAGGGGCTCTCCGTCATAGGCACGGATCAGGATGACGTGGTTATCCTTCCCTACACAAGCGCCATGAAACGGGTCGCTGGTGTTACCTTCCTACGCGGTATCAACATCCAGGTGGATAAAGCTGCGAATATGGCCCCCGCCCAACAACAAATCATCACTCTCTTGCGCCAGCAACACGGCATTCGGCCAGGCAAGGATGACGATTTTACCGTGCGCAGCCAGGAGGAGATCGCCGCCATGGCCACGGCTACCGCAAAAATTATGTCACTCCTGTTAGGAGCCATTGCCAGCGTTTCACTGGTTGTTGGGGGCATCGGCATCATGAATATCATGCTGGTAAGCGTCACGGAGCGAACCCGCGAAATCGGCATCCGCATGGCGGTTGGCGCACATGGGCGGGATATTCTCCTGCAATTCCTGATTGAAGCCGTGACGCTCAGTTCGTTGGGCGGCATCGTTGGCATCCTTTTGGGACTCGGCGCTTCGTGGCTTATCTCCACGCTAGCCGGATGGCCCACCTCCACTTCCGGTAGTTCCATCGCTATCGCTTTCCTCTTCAGCGCCGCGGTCGGCATCTTCTTTGGGTTCTACCCGGCGCGGAAGGCCTCGCATCTCGACCCCATCGAGGCTTTGCGCTACGAGTAAAGGTTCAATCCTCTTTCCAGAGCAGGATTTGCCCAGTCGCTTCCTGCGTTTTTCGCACCACAGCGTCCACCTGTCGCTTGGCCTTTCCCGATTCCCCCTCGCTGTGGATGTGGAGCACGTTATCGCGGAAGCTTAGGAACCCAGAAAGCTCGGAGAACTGCTGCGGGGAAAGCCCCAGATAACTCAAGGCTTCGGCGAGGTTCTTGAATGGATAACCGTCTTTGTTTGCCTCTTGGAATTTGCGTTCCTCACGGATTTTGACGAAGCGCTGCGCGCGCTGCGCGCCGATGCCGGGAACCAAAGCCATCAACTCGGCGGGCGCACTCTCTATGTCCAGCGGCCCTGAGCTATAGAGCGTCAGATCGTCCATCCAATGCGCTTGGGAAACCAGCGGCCCGCTTCCCTTGATAAGCGCAATCTCGTCCAAACTCTGCAACGGACGGTGAGGCGGTTGGTAGTCCGGGCCTTCCGTCACGCCGTTAAGTCGGTGGACCTTACCCGTCGGGCTTACCCAATCCAGCAAGCAATCCATGAATACTTCGCGCTCTTTAAATTCCAATCCACGCAACGCCAGGTATTGTTTGAGAAAGAGAATCTTGGCTGGGTCTCCCCCCGCCAGGAAGTAATTCAAATTCAGCCGCGCTCCTTCGCTTTCGATGGTCACGCGATAGGAGTGTTGCCCATCGAAACTAGACCTCAAATGAGGACTGTTGATTGTTACGCCCGAGTGGAGCGCCACGGCTAACCCCGAATGAGCCAGCGCACGCGCCTCCATGCCGCGATTGGCCGCGTTCACGACGTCGATCCCTCCATCAATCACCCGCACCCAGGCGAAAATTACCGCCGAAAGGAGGATCAATGCCCACAGCACGAGCATCAGCGTGGATCCGCAAGCATGGGAACTACAGCGTTTCATGCGGGACCTCCTGCTGGTTGCGCTTTGACCGGGATTGGCAGGACGACTTCGTAAGCCTCCGGAGAGGGATCCCGCCAGAGCTTTACCCGGATCAACGTTGGGCGCGATCCCGCATCCGCCCATTTCTCCATCCACTCCTTGCGTTCTGCATCGAAATAGCGAACCTCAAATCCGCGCACGCCCCGCATTAACGGCAACCAATCCACATCCCGCTTTCTCTCCACGTCCTGACGGCGGAACCCGAGTTCACACTCCCCGTGGTCGAGTTCCTTGGTCGTGAGCGTTACCGTCCATTCCCCCGTGGCATGTCGCGTCAAGAGCCCACTGCCAGGCCGGGCGACCCAGGTCAATTCGTCGCTGGAAATGCGGTTAAAGCGATGCGGTTCGCCCATGATCGCCCCAGGGCGCGCGCTCGGCAACGCCAGCATCCGGCCGCGCAAATACCCGGCAAACGCCGTCATCAAGTCTCGCTCCTGCTCACTTGCTTTGGAAACCCGTACCGCCGTTAGCGTCGTTGCCACAAAGCGGTACACGCTCACCCCCACCAGCGCGAGCACGCAGACGGCGAGCATCACTTCCAGCAATGTAAATCCCTGCGCTTTAGTGTGGCGTTTGAAGCACATAAAATGTCAGCACTTTGGATTGCTTATCCGCCGCTTCGTTCCATGCCGCTTCTAATTGGATCTGGAATAACCCCTCCAGTTCCTTCTTGTTCTCATCCTTCAACCGCAACGGCGTTCGCGTCTGATAGAGCGTGATTCCCTTAAACATCCCTTCAAGCTTTTCTTCCTTGCCGGTTTCAAAAAATACCGCCCCTGCCTCGATCTCGGCCATGCGGTTCTCCAGGGCTACCCGCGCCCGCTCGTCCCAGACCTTGGCGTTTTCCACATCCAAACACCGCTCCACACATCGCGCCAACGCCAGCACACCCAAGGCGAACACGGCCACTCCGATCATTGTTTCGAGTAACAAAAACCCGGCAATGCACTGTCTGCAAAGGCGTCCCTTGAAAAAGGCGTTATTCATAGCTCACCTCTGCTTGGACCGTAAACGGATCGTAGGTTGCCGACCATTTCCCGGCGGCTCCCGTGTATCGGACTTCCGCCGGTTCGCATACTCCGTTGGGCCAGAAGGTCCAAATTGCTTCAGGGGTGCTCCCCTTCGCCATCAGCGCCGCAGGAAGATGCAACTCCAGCTTTTCCTCCTTATCTATCTTCCAGCGCTTGATCCCCTTCGCCTCGGCCAGGTTGGCTGGAGACTCCGGACGTATTAAAACTTCCCTCTCTCGCCCCCATACAATCACATAATTGCGCTGTTCCTCCACGCTGCGGGAGCGCGCCTCCTGTGCCATTGCATCAAAATTATCAAACACCTTTTGTGCCTTCGATCCCTCTAAAGCCGCCGTTAAACTCGGGATCGCCATTGCCATAATCACCACCGCGATCAAAATCGCCAAACTGATCTCCAGCAGGGTGAACCCGGCTTTGGGATGGGAAGCGTTGCGCAGCATAAAACCTGGCCAAATTAGCACAAAGCGGCGTCCCGCAAACAGGCAATTGGGATTTTCTCACGTCCAGAAAGGTAAAGATTTTCGCAACGCCCCCTTTACAGATGGCTGGAGCGCTTCTAAATAGGCTCGTGCATCCGCTCATTTGTTCCGCTTTTCTGGCCGCAACGATGGCTTTCTCCTGCGTTCTCAGCGCTCAGGAACCCGCCGCCACTGTCGGTTCACCTTCGCTTCCCTCCCGGCCTGTGCGTGCGATCGACCCCAATACTTCGGTGGCTCCCGCCATTGCAGTTTCCCAGCCTGTCATCGCGCCCGTTCGCTCTCTGCCTGCCGCTGCGGATAATGAGATCATTCCGATGATCGATTTTCCCAATACAGACATCCGCCAAGTGCTCGAGTTTTACGAAACGCTCACGGGCAAGAAAGCGCTTTATGACAATACGGTTCAGGGCAATATCCATGTCCGCGTGACCAAACCCGTGGCGCGCATTGAGGCAGTACGGATCCTGGAAACCGTGTTTGCTCTCAATAATTTCACGTTGATCCCCGGCACAGGCAACATCGTGAAGGTGATCAACACGAGTAAAAATGTCCGCCAATTCAACATTCCGATCTTCTCTGAGATCAACCAGATCCCTGAAGGCAACCAAGTAATCACGTTCCTCTTCAAACTCGAATACGCCGATCCGCAGGAGGTCAAGGCGGCCCTCGATCAGGTGATCGCAGCCACACCTTCGGTCACGAATATTGTACCTCTACCAAAATCCCAGGCCGTGCTGGTAACGGAGAATTCGGACATGATTCGCAATATTGCACCAGTCGTCGCACGGCTCGACAGCAAGCCCGCCGATGTGGTCAGCGAGTTCTTTCCTCTTGAGCGCGCTGATGCCAAGGAGGTTGTGGAAAAGTTGACCAAGATGTTTGAGAAGACTCCGAATTCGAGCGGGTCCAATCCCGGCGGCGGAACTCCCAATCCAAACAATGGTGCGCCCGCCGCGACAGGGATGGTCACGCTCTCCGAGGACGCCCTTATCGTCGGCAAGATCAAGATCGAGGCAGATCTGCGCACTAATCGCGTCCACGTGGTAACGCGGCCCGTCAATCTTCCCTTTCTGCGCACGCTGATTGGCGAACTCGATTCCGGGCTCCCCTTGGGTGATCCCTCCACGCGTCCGCTGCGTTTTGTACTGGCTGGAGATGTGCTCGATGTGGTGGCGGGAGCCGTTGCCGAGCCGGGAGTAAAAGTCGAAAAACTGGAAAGCAGTAGCACCAGTCATTCCGGCGCAGCCAATCCTGTTTCCAACAGCTCCCAAAACCTCGGCAGCAGTTCCGGCAACACGCGCGGCTCCAGCAGCACACGCGGCGGCTCCAGCGGAAGCACAAGCAGTTCGTTCAACGCCAATCGCGCTACCGCCGCCCAGACGGACACCGCCCCCGAAGGACGCATCATCCGCAATACCAAGATCATCGCCGACAATCGTATCAATGCCATTATTGTCGTTGGCAACGCGGAGATGAAAAACAAAGTCTTCAAGCTCCTTGATCAGATCGACGTGCGCTCCCCGCAAGTCATGCTCACCGCAGTCATCGGCGAACTCACACTGGATGCCGACGAAGAATTCGGCATCGACTACCTCCTGCACAAAGGCAACCTTAGCAATATCACCAACACCACAGGCACCAGCCTTTCCACCGCCCTTGGGTTGCCAACAACGGTTGCCGGTATTGATCGCCTCAGCGGCGCAAGCCTTAAAAATATCGCGAGCGTCTCCAGCCTTTCCAGCGGTGTCAGCGGGATTGTCGGTGTTTCCAACTCGCTCGACGTCATCGTCAACGCCCTCGAATCCACCGGACGCTACCGCGTCACCTCGCGTCCGATGATCTTTACCAGCAATAATCGGGCGGCTGTCATCAGTTCCGGCGAATCCGTCCCTGTGCCCAGCAATATCAATAGCAGCTACACCACCAGCAACACCCTGGTAAGCACCACCAATGTGGACTATATTGACGTCGCCTTGAAGCTCTCCGTGCTGCCGCTCATCAACTCCGAGGGAGAGGTCACGCTGCAAATCTCGCAGGAGGCGAATGACATTGGATCCTACACTACCATCGGAGGCAACTCCGTTCCATCCATCACCACGCGCTCCATCGACACCACCGTCTCCGTCGCCAACGAAGCGACCATCGTTCTAGGCGGGCTGGTGAGCGAGAATAAGCAACTCAACGAAAGTGGAATTCCCATCCTGCGCCGGTTGCCGCTGGTGGGGCCGCTCTTTGGCAACAAGAAGAAAACCACCAAACGCACGGAGCTGATCGTGATCATCAAACCCACGGTCACCTGCGGACCGGTGTCTGCCGTCAAAGCGGGCGAAAAAGCCATGGAAAAAACCAATTTCCCGCATGATCTCGACGCTTCGCTCGACCCCCCTGCTCCCCATGTACAGCAGGACACCACCAAGTCCTTTGCCACCCCAAAACCGTTTCTACGGCCTGAAAACTCGCCGCAGGAATAGCTCGCATGATGCAACGCAAGTCCCTCTTTGATGTGCTGCTTCAAAGCGGCGTGGAGGATCCGGAAACTGCTCGGAGCCTTGCGGCTTTGCGCACACCGGGTGTGTCTTGGACGCATGAAGTCCTTAACTCTGGAAAGGTGGATGAAATCCGGTTTACCGAACAACTCGGACTGCTGTTCGACACGCCGGTGGAAACAATCAACGCCTCGCGGTTTGATCGCGCTGCGCTTTCTGCGTTGCCCAGCCGGTTTGTTTTTAAACACCACATTCTCCCCCTTGCCGTAAACGAGGAGAGCCTGAAGCTCGCCACCTGCGACACCTTTAACACCCTTGCCCGGCAACTCGCCGCTCAGCTCGCCAACGGTAAAAAAATCGAATGGGTGCTGGTGCCCCGTTCCCAACTTTTGCGGGCAATCAAGACCGTTTATGGCGTCGGAGCAGAGACCTTTGAGGAGTTGCTCCAAAACACGCGGACATTGGACGCAGGCGAGCAGGAAGGAGCGGCCACTGACCTCAATGCCGACGATCCAGAAGCCTCCGTCGTCAAATTCGTCAATCAGATCATCCGCGAAGCCCTCTTCGAGCGCGCCACAGACATCCACGTCGAGCCGCTTGAAAACGACCTGCGCATCCGCTACCGCATTGACGGCATGCTACACGAAGTCGCCGTGCCGCCGCAGTTGCGCGTTCTGCAAAACGCCATCATTTCGCGGCTCAAGGTGATGGCCCGCATGGACATCGCTGAAAAACGACTTCCGCAGGATGGGCGCATCAATCTGCAGCAGGCAGGAGCTGTCATTGACGTGCGCGTCTCCACCATACCCACCGTCACCGGCGAAAGCATCTCCTTGCGTTTGCTCAATCGCGACGACACCCGCAAAATCGGCTTCGAGCGGCTTGACCTGAGCGAGGAACAGACATCCCTTGTCCAACACCTCTTGCGCGAGCCCAACGGCATCATCCTCGTCACCGGCCCCACCGGTTCAGGCAAATCGACTTCGCTTTACTCGTTCCTCTCTTCCATCAACTCCGTCGAGCGGCGCATCATCACTATTGAGGAGCCGGTGGAATACCGCCTGCCAGGTGTCTCGCAGATCGACGTGAAACCGGAAATCGGCCTCACCTTCGCCAGCGGTCTGCGCGCTATTTTGAGGCAGGATCCCAACGTTGTCATGGTGGGTGAAATTCGCGATGTGGAAACCGCTGAGATCGCCATCCGCGCCGCCATGACAGGCCATCTGGTATTCTCCACGCTCCACACCAACGACGCCGTAGGCGGCATCACGCGCCTCCTGGACATGGAGATCGAACCGTTCCTGATCGCCTCCGTCGTCCGCGCCTTCGTGGCACAGCGCCTGGTGCGTACCGTCTGTCCGGACTGTGCGGAATGGGTCGATTACCCGGCAGATTACCTCAAGGAAATTGGATGTCCCACTCCCTCTCCCGACCAGAAATTCCGGCGCGGCAAGGGGTGTGAAAGCTGCCGACAGACCGGCTATCGGGGACGCGCAGCCATCTTTGAATTTTGCGCCATCAACCAAGGCTTGCGCAACCTGATCGTCCAAAAAGCCACCGGCGCACAACTCAAAGCCCGCGCCACGCAGGACGGCATGAAGACCTTGCGCCATGACGGTTGGCGGCGCGTTCTGCGCGGCCAGACCACCGTAGAGGAAGTCGTTCGCGTAACCCAGACTGACGAACTCCTCGCTGAAACCGACTAACGCCCCATCGCCTCAGTGATGCCTTGGCGGAGCGTTTCAAAGGTGAAGGGCTTGGAGATGATGGCATCCACTTCCAGCCGCAACGGCGCACCTTGAGGTAATTGCGAACCGAACCCAGTGAGCAATGCGATGCGGATGTCCGGATCTGCAGCCCGAACCGCCGCAGCCAAATGGTCGCCGTTCATGTTGGGCATGGAATAATCCGTCAGCAAAAGATCAAAGCGGCCTTTTGCAAACTTTTGGAGCGCCTCGGCGCCTTCCGCCGCCAATTCCACCTGGTGTCCGTCTTCGGCAAGATAGATGCCCAGGATTTCGCGAATGTTGGGTTCGTCCTCGACCGCCAGAATGCGAAGCCCGCTCAAAAGCTTTAGGTGATCGTTCGTCGGCTGCGCCTGGGTTAACGATGCCGCCGGTTGTTGACAGACGGGGAAACTCACCGTCACTTCAGTTCCCTTCCCCGCCGCGCTCTCAATGTGGATCTCTCCGCGATGGCGTTGCGAAATCCCATAGACGACGCCCAGACCGAGACCGGCCCCTTTGTCACTTTTTGTCGTGAAAAACGGCTCCATGCATCGGGCTTCCACTTCCTCGCTCATCCCCACGCCGTTATCCGCAACGCTCGCCACCACCCGGTCTTTCTTCTGGAAGATGCGGAGGGTGATCACACCATTCTTGGGTATGGCATCCACTGAATTGATAATCAGGTTAACAAACAATTCCACGAGTTCTTCCTTGGTTCCGTGGATTTTAGGGACGCTGGCAAAATGCGTCTCGATCCTGATATTGGAACCTCGCATTTGCGCCTGATCCTTCCACGAAGGCTGGGTCAGACGGATGGCTTCTTGAACCGCATCGGTCAAATCCAGCGTTTCAAACACCCCAAATTCATCGCGTTCGCGGCAAAATTCACGCAGACGTACAATCACCTCGGCGCAATGTTTCGCCGATTCATGAATGCTCAATAATGCCTTCTTGACGCTTGCTTCATCAGCCAGCGCAGCCGGTTTCCTCAAAAGCCACTCGCTGTGAGCCAGAACGGGGGAAAGTGCATTGTTAAAATCGTGCGCAACTCCCTCCGCCATGCGCTCCATTGCATGCAGGCGCTCTTGCTGGATGACGATATCCTGTGTCGTCTTCAATTGATCCAACGCAGAAGAAAGATGTTTATTGACCTCAGTCAGTGCATGGGTGCGTTCTGCCACTCGTTTTTCCAAATCCTCCCGAGTCGCCTTTAAGGCCAACTCCACGCGTTTGCGCTCAATGGCGTAATGGATGCTGTGGATGAGCAATTTCCACGTCAGTTCGTATTTGACCAAATAATCCTGGGCGCCCTGACGGACGGTCTCCATGGCAAGATCCTCATCGTCATACCCGCTCAACACCACCACCGTCTGATCTGGCGCGGCTTGGGACAGGCGAAGGAACGTGTCGATTCCCCGCGAATCCGGCAGGGAGAGATCCAGTAATACAATATCCACGCTGCCGACAGCTTCAAGCCCCCGGATTGCCTCCTCCAACCGCCGGAAGACGCCGCATATAATAAATTGTCCCCCTCCATGCTCCTTTAGCATTTCTGTCACAAGACGTTCATCCGGGGGACTGTCTTCCACCAAAAAAACACGAATAAATTTAGGAGGAGGGTTCACAATATGATGTCAATAAGAACTATCCGTTTTTAACATTTGTCCGCTCAATTTCTACTCCAATCAGACAAACATCGTCTGTAAAGGTGCGCCCCAAGGCGAATTCACGGATTTCGCTCACGGTTTCATCAATAAGTTTTTCCGCAGGCTGGTTAATTCCTTTGCGCAGAATATCCAGGAGCATCTCTTGGTTGAAATAGTCGTCGTGCTCCCCTTCTACTTCGCAAAGACCGTCTGTGAAAAGCAGTAGTAAGTCGCCCGGAGCGATGGGGCACGTGCGCATCTCGTAAACCGCATCCTTAAACACGCCCAGCGCCGGGCCAGGCCGCTCGGAAGGAGAGCAAAGCGCATTGACCTCCCCGGTCTTGCGGCTCAAATGGATCGGACTCGGATGGCCTGCATTGGCGAAACGCACACATCCTCGGCCGATATCGATAACCAGAGAAAATGCGCTGGCAAACATCGGTGTCCGCGCACGGCGAAGAATAGAGAGCAACGCGCGGTTTATCTCTGTGAGAAACTGGCCGGGATCACTGGCTACGGGCAGCATCTCTTCTACCAAGGCCCTTTGGATGGCCGTCACCAGCGCTGCCCTGACGCCGTGTCCCATCACATCGCAAATGAAGACCCCTGCCTCGGTATCGGAAATAGGCAGAATGTGGAAAAAATCACCCCCCACCGCAGTTGTAGGAATGTAACGGCTACAAAACCGAATGGCGCTTTCTGAAGGCGAAGCCCCCCGCGGAAATGTCGGATATTGCTGGGGAAGAAAGGCTTGCTGAATTTCGCGCGCCATGTGGAGATCATCCTCCAATTCCGCATTTCTCTGGCGGATTTCCGCGTTGTAACGGAAAATCTGCTCCTCGGCTGCCTTGCGTTCGGTAATGTCACGTCCTATCCCGATGACTCCTATGGCCTCGCCTCTCCGATTGCGCAATGGGACTTTGGTGGTGGACATCCAGCGTACAGAATCGGTATCCGACATCACTACCTCTTCCCTGTTCACAATCGGTTTGCCGGTGTGAAGCACCTTTTCGTCGTCTTCCTGAAACTTGTTTGCCACTGGCGGCGGAAAGAAATCAAACACCGTTTTGCCTACCACTTTCTCCGGGGAATCAATGCCGATTGAGCGCATGTGAGCCAAATTGTCGAATAGGTAACGTCCCTCGGCGTCTTTGACATAAATGGAATCCAGAAGGTTATCTATGACATTGCGCAGCAGGTTGCGTTCTTCAGCCAAGGCGCGTTCAGCTTCCATACGCTTCATGGCATAGCGGATGGCGCGAGCCAAAGTCCGAGGCTCCACCCGGCCTTTGACCAAGTAATCCTGTGCCCCTTCCTCCACGGTATGCAGTGCCAGCGCCTCGTCGTCGAGTCCGCTCAGGACGATCAGGGGAATCCGGGAGGCATGGGGTGCCATGGCATGAAAGGTATCAATGCCCCGGCTATCGGGAAGCGAAAGATCCAGCAGGATCAGTTGAAAATTATCAGCCTGCCCGAGTTTCTCGATCGCTTCGGCAAGCCGGACTGCCACCGTCACTTCAAAACGCCCTTCCCTCGCCTCCATCAGCAACTCTTGGATTAACCGCGCGTCCCCGGGATTGTCTTCCACAAGCAATACCCGGATGGGTGGCTGCGCCGTGATGTTATGGCTCCTTGGCATAACTCTAATCTCCCCTTAACCGGCTTTGGATGCAATGACGGAATGCAGTTTGAAAATACCGTTTCATGAAGAAATTTCCTCGTGATGTTCGGGGATCGTGAAGTAAAAGGTTGCCCCCTTTCCGGGTTCGGACTCCACCCAGATGTGGCCCCGATGGCGCTCGACGATGCGCTTGCAAATGGCCAGCCCAATCCCACTCCCCTCGAATTCCTGCCGGGTGTGCAACCGCTGGAAAATGACGAAAATGCGCTCTGCTTCCTTCGATTCAAAGCCGATCCCGTTATCCCGAACGCTGAACTCCCAATCCCGGTCCCGGCGCACTGCGGCGATCTCGACCCGCAGCGGTTCAGCCCCGCTGAACTTGAGCGCATTGCCAACCAGGTTCTGGAAAAGTTGGCCGAGTTGAACCGGGTCAGCGTCCAATTCGGGCATCTCACCGAAGACCACCTCGGCATGTTTTTCTTCGATGGCGAACCGGAGGTTTTCCAAGACGCGTTGGAGCACTTCTCTTGTCTGGAGGCGTTCAAAAGGTCGTCCGTGTGTTCCCACCCGGGAATATTGGAGGAGATCCTGGATGAATCCCTGCATCCGCTGCGCCCCATCCACGGCATAACCAATAAACTCTTGGGCACTGGTATCGAGTTGATCCTTGTAACGGCGGGAAAGAAGCTGGGTATAGCTGGCCACCATGCGCAACGGCTCCTGGAGATCGTGGGAGACCATGTAGGCAAATTGTTCGAGTTCCTGGTTGGAGCGATGCAATTCTTCGAGCGCCCGTTCCAGCGCTTTTTGGGATTCCACCCGCTCGGTAACATCCGTCAAAACACCCACGAAGTGGATCAGCTTGCCGGTGGTATCGCGTACGGGCGTGATGATAACCTCGTTCCAAAACGGAGTGCCATCCTTGCGGTAATTCCTAATGACCACATGGCATTCCCGCCTAGCGCAGATTTCCTCTCGCAACCGAGTGATTGTGGCAGGATCACTCTCCGGCCCCTGCAAAAATCGGCAGTTCCGGCCCAACACCTCTTCCTTGGAATAGCCCGTTATCCGCTCGAAGGCGGGATTTGCGTCTATGACCGGATTATCAGGTTGGGTGGGATCTGTCACCAGCACTCCACTGACGACCGCTGCAATGGCGCGGTCGCGCAGGATAAGGGTTTCCTGAATTTCTTTGATGTTGGTGATATCCGTGCGGAGCGAGACCACACCGCCGTCGCGCGTCCGGTGATTGGTCACGCGAACCCAACGATTGCCAATCTTCTGGTCCGACGGAGTGCCGTCCGCCTTGCGGATGGCAGCGAGACGTTCCTTCAACCAAAGCTCCATATTTTCCACGCCCTCCACCTGTCCTCCCCTGTGGACAAACTCTATCAAAATTTCGTCGACTGGAACACCTACCTGAATCACATCGGAACAAATGCCGAACATGGAGCGAAACGTCTGATTGCAAATTACGAGCCGCTCATCCGGGCCGAACATGACAAACCCGGCGTTAAGGTTTTCGATGGCATCCACCAACCGCTCCTGCGTTAGGCGCAGCTCCTCTGTCCGCTTTTCCACCCGGATTTCCAGTTCGTCATGAGCGCGCCGGAGACCGTTCTGGGCTTCATTCAGTTCCGCAATTCGTCGCGAAAGCGTTTCCGCCATCTGGTTGAATGCCGTCCCTATTTCCCCAAACTCGCCACCCTGCAACTTGCTGCGGACATCCAGCCGCCCCGCGCTCAATGCCCTGGCCACGCCCGCGAGATGCCGCGCCGGATACACAATCGCCCCGCTGCCCAAAACCCACGCCGCAGCCATTGCCAGCGAGGCGATGGCGCCCATCATAAGGAATTGCTGACGCATCTGCCTGCGAAATGGCGCATAGGCCTCCTTTTTAGATATCCCCACCGTAACGAACAAAGGGCCCGCTCCGGGAGCATCGAGCCGATGGATCGCGTAAATACGCTCCACCTTATCGGCTCCGGCGAATTCCGAGGTTCCCTGGGTCATCTCCGGCGGCAACTGCCCTTCCACAAATCCCATTTTCGCCCGTCTGCCAATCCAGCGATCCGGGTCTGGATAACGAACCAGAAAAACATTGTCGCTGCTGATCATGGCGATGGAAGCGCCCGTCGGCATCGGCGCGAGCGCCGCAAACTTGCTCATCTTCTGCAAATCAATCCCCACATAGACAACCGCTGTCACCTCCCCCGCGTCGCTCAGCACCGGAAGCGCCAAGTGGAGGGTCGGCTTACCACTAATCCTCCCCACGGTAAAATCGCCGACGGCAAAGGCTCTCGATGTTACTGCCCGTTGAAAGAAAGCACGATCCGAAAGATTGGTCGGCTCCGTCATCGCCGGGGCACTGCAGAACACATTTCCATGAGCATCCAGCGCCGCCACGATTGAAAATAGCGGGTTTTCTTTTAGCAGTTTGTCGAAAAGCACCTGGCACTCGCCATTATATTGCTTCTGAACCCCTTCAAACCGGGTCATCACGGTCAAAAGTTGACGCACCGAGTCAATCAACGCCTGCTGATTGTCGGCAAAAAGCCGGGAAAGGCGGAGCGCTTCCTCTTTGGCATTTTGGGCCGCGCGCCGTTCCTGTTCGGCCGCTGTATTCACCTCCAAGACCACCAGCGGCAGAAACGCCAGCATCATCAATCCCATCAATTTGATGCGAAGGCTAAATGACCTCACGCATGAAAATTACCATGTTCCCGGCCGGATGCACGTTCATTCGCATGGCGAAACTATTCCGCGTCTGACTTGCCGCAAGGCCCGGACGGGGTTATTTGTTTCGCCATGTCCCCAAAATCGCCATCGCCTCGACTGAACCGGTTGAGCGCACGGGAACAAGCCGGAAGCTGCACAATGACCAAGTCCCTTTGGATGACCGCCATCGTGCTTGGGATGTTCTTTTTCGGGATTGCCTGCGATGCACAGGAGTCAACGGCACCGGGGCAACCGTCGGAGGAAATAGATCAATCCGCCTTGGCAAAGATCGCTGTGGAGTCCCCGGATGGGAATGCCCGCCGCACTGCCGTGGGGAAGCTTACCGACCAAACCTTGCTCGCGAAGATCGCCATGGAGGACAAAGAGTGGTTTGTCCGCGAAGCCGCCGTGGGAAAGCTCACGGATCAGGCCTTGTTGGCGAAGATCGCTGCGGAAGCCAAGGATGGGGATGTTCGTAAAGCCGCTGCCACGAAACACCTCGATCAGTCTTTGACCGCAGAAGCCCACGCCACGCCTCAAGCCACACCCCAAGCCACACC
>Ga0118677_10004122_pt1 | contig 26823 bp, 31 predicted proteins | sample AliMusrvi5mmetaG_FD_86154 | JGI IMG/M metagenome (GOLD analysis project Ga0118677, IMG submission 86154) | reverse complement strand
TTCTTCAACTGTCAGAACCACTTTGTACCTTCGCATAGTCCACCTCCTAATTAAATGATACTATGCTAATGATACATGATTTAAGTAAAACCATCAAACAAAAGTTGTTAAGGTACTAGTGCCAAATGAAATGTCAAAATTAAAATTATGCAATCAATATCTCCTCCCCTAATTTAGGGGAGGCTAGGTGGGGTATATTTCTCCCCCGTTTTAAGGGGGAGCTAGAGGGGGTTTATGCAAGAATCAAAGAAGATTTTTAATCAGAACCAACTAAAATCAACGAGGCAATCTCTCAGAAATAATATGCCTGTGCCTGAAGTTCTGATTTGGCAAAAGTTGAGAGACAGACAAATCAATGGATTAAAATTCAGACGTCAATATAGTGTTGGCAACTTTATTCTTGATTTCTATTGTCCCGAGCTAAGGTTAGCGGTTGAAATTGATGGAGAATCACATTATTTGGCCGGCTCTCGTTCTGCGGATAGGAGCAGAGACAATTTCATTAAATCCAATAACATCGAGATTTTGAGATTTACCAACAAAGAGATTACTGATAATCTTAATGGTGTATTGGAGATTATTATGAGACATATTAGCAACCATACCGCCCCTAACCCCGCCTAACTTAGGCGGGGAACTAGCCGGCATTTAGAATTCTGATTTCGAAATTATGAAGAATGACTTTATTTACAACGAATATGAGATAATCCACAAGAAGGCGCTGGCGCCCGATACTTTTCTGTTCCGTTTCCGCGGTCATCTGATTTTTCAGCCCGGCCAATTCGTCCAAGCTTCGCTCGATCATTTTGGCCAGGCAACTTTTGCCCCCTGCTCTGACCCTCATATTAAATCGTATTTTGAACTTTGCATCCGTTCGGTTGGAAATTTATCGGCCCAAATCGTCAAACTTTTACCGGGCGATAAATTGAAAATCCGCGGCCCTTACGGCAACGGCTGGCCGGTCGAAGAAATGCTTTGGAACGACATCGTCTTGATCGGTGGCGGTATGGGCATCGTCCCGCTTCGCCCCCTTATCTATCAACTCCTGCACGACCGCATAAATTTTAGCCGCATTCATCTTTACGCCGGCTTCAAAACACCGCAAGATGTCATTTTTTCATACGAATTGCGAGAATGGCGACGTAAATTAAATACTTCGGCGGTAACAGTCGAACACACTGATACAAAATTTTGGGGTCGAGCCGGGCTGATCACCGAGCCACTGGCCGAGGCCATTATCAATCCCAAAAAAACCGTTGTCCTGATCTGCGGACCAGAGCCGATGTACAAGTTTGTCAACGAAATTTTAAAGAAAAAGGGGTTGAAAGACGACCAGATATTTTTATCATTTGAGCGACGGATGGAGTGTGGCATCGGCATCTGCCAGCATTGCAATATCGGCAAATACACCGTCTGCCAAGATGGACCGGTCTTTCGACTCGATGAAATTCAGGGCGAAATCGGAAAATAGGATTTGATTTGGGAATTCTTAATTCTTAATTTAGACATTTATGAAAAAGTCACTAGCAATTTTTTCACTGACCAGCTGCGAGGGTTGTCAGCTTGAAATGTTGAATCACTACGAAGAATTTAATAAATTACTTCAATTTTTTACGATTGAAAATTTCCGTCTCGGGCAGGAGATAAATAACGACGGACCGTATGATGTCGTCATACTCGAAGGCAACCCGGAGGGCGAAAAGCAGGAAAGAATCTTGAAAGATCTCCGCAAAAATACCGGCATTTTGATCGCGCTTGGGGCCTGCGCCCACCTCGGCGGCATTCAATCCGAGCGGAATTATTTACCAAAAAAATTAATCAATAAAGCACCGGTTAAATCGGTCCTCGATGTAGTCAAAATTGATTATGTCATCCCCGGTTGTCCGATAAGAGCAAAAGAATTATACCGAGTTCTTATGGATATCTATTGGGGTAAAATATTTCATCTGCCCGATCTGGCCGTTTGTTTTGAGTGCCGGCAACAGGGAAATGAGTGTCTGCTAAAAAATGATAAGATCTGTCTCGGCCCAATCACCCGCAAAGGTTGCGACGCAGTTTGCGTCAACTCCGGCCAGGCCTGTCTCGGTTGCCGTGGCACGATCCCCCAAGCCAATATCGAAAAACTCAAAATTGAGCTAAACAAAATTGTGAGCGAAAAAGAGGTCAATAATTTGCTGACCATCTATGGCGATTTAGGCAGTAATATTAGATAATGGAGTTATATGAATGTTGCAGAAGAATTAAAAAAGGCGCGGGCGGGTGGCTATGCGGTTGGGGCATTTAACACCGCCAATCTTGAAGTAACCAAGGCAATCTGTGCCGCCACCGCCAAATTTAATGGTGCTCCGATTTTGATTCAGACCACGCCGAGTGCGATTGAATACGCCGGTTTGAAAACTCTATACGATATTGTCACAAATGAAATTCAGTCCAGTGGGATCAACGCCGCCATTCATCTCGATCATGCTAAGGAATTTAATATTATCAAAGACGCAATTGAAATCGGCTACAAATCGGTTATGTTTGACGGCTCGGCTTTACCTTTTGAAGAGAATATTTTGTGGACCGGCCGCGTCGTCGAGCTGGCCAGGAAGAATGATGTCGCCGTCGAAGCCGAGGTTGGTTTCATCGGCCACGAAGAGGGTGGGCGAGTTTCCGGCTCTAGCAAATTGAGCGAGCCGTCGCAGATCAAGAGATTTATCGATGAAACCGGTATCGATTCTGTTGCTGTCTCCGTCGGCAACGAACACGGTGCACCCGAGGGCGAAAAGGTCAATTTTGAAGTTTTGAAACATATCGCCGACGTTATTTCCATTCCTCTCGTCATGCACGGTTCCTCCGGCTTGTCCGACGGTGACATTCGCGAAGCGATGGCACTGGGTGTGGCCAAGTTTAATATCGACACCAATATCCGCCGCGCCTTTTCCAGCTCGATTGAACATTCAAATGAAGATGACTACCGCAAAGCGCTGGAAGAAGGCATCGTTGAGGTTGAGAAAGTAGTGGAGAGATACATCAAGCTGTTTACGGATGGCATATTTGTTAAATAAAATGAACGACGAACATCAAGGAATTTAATTCTAAAATCAGAATGCTAAATATCGAATGAAATAATAAAATCAGAATGATATAATCAATGTTTCCTCCCCTGATTTAGGGGAGGTCGGGTGGGGTATATTTCCTCCCCCGTCTCAAGGGGGAGCTAGAGGGGGTTTATTATGAGACATACTAGCAACCATACCGCCCCTAACCCCGCAAGCCTAGGCGGGGAGCTAGCTGTCATTTAGAATTCTGATTTCAAAATTTTTAAGAAAGTTGGTTGTCCATTTATGAATACAGTTTCTAAAATTAGTGGCAAATCCTCGTTCTACCTGCATCTGAAAAACGGGGCTGTCGATAAAGCTCGGATGATCGGTCTGGAAAACGACCGTTTTGTCGAAAAGATTTTATTTGGACGCAGTTACTGGCAAGCGCCGATTATCAGCTCACGCATCTCTGGGCTTGAGTCGGTCGTTCACAATATTACTTCGGCCAAAGCGATTGAGGCGGCTTGTGGCATTACGCCCTCAGCCCAAACCAAGGAATTGCGCAAATTGATGCTGGTTGGCCAGATGATTCAGAGTCATTCGCTTCACCTATATCTGCAAGTACTGCCTGATTATGTTAGCGTCAGCTCTTTCTTTGAACTGCAAAAATCTCACCTCGAGCTTTTTCAAAACGCGATCGAATTAAAAAAATACGCTGACAAAATTATTGAGGTTATCGGCGGACGTGCCATTCACCCGATCGCCAACGTGGCCGGCGGTTTTAAATCATTCCCCAAAAAATCAGAATTGGAAAATTTATTGGAGCTGTCCAAGCCAATTACCGAGATTGCCGAAAAAACCTTGCGCCTTTTTGCCGCTCTCCACTTTCCTGAAATTGGACAAGATTTGATCTATTCCGCTCTGCATCATGATAAAGAATATGCTTTTTATGACGGCGATGTCTGGACTTCAAGCGGCCAGGTCTTTGAGCCGGAAAATTATACAAAATTTATTTACGAAGAGTTAAAGCCGTATACTCGTGCCAAATTTGGCACTCTCCGCGGTCGCGAGATGATGGTCGGTGCCATGGCTCGGCTCAACAATAATAAATTTGCGACCGAAAAAGTTACTGAATTAGCCAAAGAATTGGAAATAGATTTGCCGTTCAAAAATCCCTTTCAAAATATCTTGGCTCAGGCAATCGAAAATTATGAATTTGTCATACTTTCTGTCGGATTGATCACTAAATTTTTGAAAAACGGAGCGAAAGAGGAGCATGTCAGACCGCCCAAAAAATTTGGCATTGGAACCGCCGCTTGTGAAGCCCCAGGTGGCACTCTTTTCCACCATTATGAGCTGGACAAAGACGGCTTCATCACCAAATGCGACATCATTACCCCGACAAGTCAGAATTTAGCGGCGCTCGAGTCTGATTTCAAAAAACTCGGACCGCCAATGAATGAGCTGAAAAAAGATGAGGCCAATAAACTGATTGAAACCCTCATCCGCGCCTACGACCCCTGCTTTACCTCTGCGACCCATTAATGATAAAACTGATTTTAATAAAAAAAATATCCGTCTAGCATGGGGGAGCTAGACGGATCGGCTATATACACTCGGTCTCAATGCGTTCCTTCATCATACGGAAAACCCGCTGATAAATTCGGAGCTCTTTTTCCAGTAATAGAACTTTTGAATCTGCAGGCATTTCCGCTGGAATAATAGTCGTGTCTGATTCAACGCTAACATTTGCACCACTGCCACCCAGCATCGCCGGTTGGCTCATAATAAACGGCTCAACAAGCGCAACTGTTTCCGCTGGCATAGTAAGCTGAGCGATCGCCAGCCGCTGTCGCAAGTCAAATCCGAGCGCGGTGTGCCGACGATTTAAAAATTTGAGCGTGGCAATGCTGACATCGGCATGCAACTTGCACTCAACATGGCGCAGGTACTCCTCTCTCTCCGCATCACCCCTTAATCCGAAATCGTGATCTTCGAGCCTAATCATGCCGATATAGAGTGGAAGCGATCCCAGTTTGTCCTCGCGCATCGCTTCAAAAGCGTAAAAACTACGGCTGAACCGACGCCAGAGCTGAATCGCTGTCACAAATCCCTGATCGCCGGCCGACTTGACATTGTATTTCACTGCCAGCCATAGCATTTCGCGAATTTCAGCTTCAGTCGCTTTGTAGCTACTCATGGCGTTGTAGACCTCATAAGTCCAAGAGTGGTCGCTAACATAATCTGTCCCTTCGAGCAATCGAATTGTCGCTCTAATCCATCTGAGAATGGCATCTGGCTCTTCGCCACATCCGAAGACCCACGGTGCCAGCTCATTGACAAAATAAACAATTGACCGCTCCGAAAACTTCGCTACCTCCAAATCGTCTATCAAATTGCGAAGGTTGGAGAGCCCTATCCTTGCCGTGGCGATAGTATAGGCACGTTTTTTCTGCGACCAGCCAACGGCATTAATCACTTCCGCCGAGTAATACTCATCTGCCGGCTCATGTGGCTCCGGCGCCAAGGCCATTCCGGCCAGTAAAGTTACCTTGCCCTCCCTCCGAATGCCGTCAGAGATAAAGCCGATATCGTCAAACTCCAAAATTGGAGATTCGCGATAAATAGCGACCACTTCGCCGATTGAGCCGGTGTCACCTTCCGCTAGCATTTCCGCCAGCGTAAGATAAGGGTAATAGGTGTATGTCCACCAGCCCATTTCAATCGATAACTTGACTACCCTGAGGCAAATCTCGTTGCCAAATTTTTTATTTACCGCCATCAAAGCCCTGCAGACATCTCTGATGCCAGAACTCATCGGTGTAGAATGAATAGTCGATATGAGGTCATGGAACAATTTCACATGGCCATCACGATTTGAGATAACGGTAATCAAGCGGAAAAGCCGCTTGCTACTGTAAAAATTGCGCTTCTTCAACTTGCTCACTTCCTTTCACAAAAGTTCCAGTGCATATTATTTCTAACTGAATCGACTTTGAAAGTCAAACTGCGCCGGCTCTTTACGACGACTTGAGATTGCAATACAATAGAGATATGAATATAATCGAAACGAAAAAATTGACCAAATATTATCTCGGACGCAAGATTTTGGCGATAAAAGATCTTGATCTCGAGGTCAAAAAAGGTGAAATTTTCGGTTTCCTGGGTCCAAACGGCGCCGGCAAGACGACCACCATCCGCTGTATAATGGATTTTGTCCGTCCGACCTTTGGTAAAGTCGAAATCTTGGGACTAGATGCTCAAAAAGATAGCGTCGCTCTCAAATCAAAGATTGGCTATCTCTCCGATACCGCTAATTTTTACGGCCACTGGAGCGCCGAAAACCATATTGACTTTCAACAATCGCTGCGCGGCAGATCGCCAAATTTAAACGAATTAGTTGAAAAGTTTGGTTTAAATACCAAATTGCGTTTCGCCAGTTTGTCCTCAGGCAACAGACGGAAACTGGGCGTTATTTTGGCACTGATGAACGAACCGGAAATTTTAATTCTTGACGAGCCGACCAGCGCCCTGGATCCACTCTTGCAAAATGCCCTGCTCAATTATTTGAGAGATTTCGCCGATAACGGAGGCACGGTCTTTATTTCCTCTCACAACTTAGCCGAGGTCGAAAAAATCTGTGATCGTGTTGCTATCATCAAAGAGGGCAAATTGGTGGCGACCGAAACTATTTCCGAGCTAAGGCGTATGAAAATGTATGATGTTTCTTTCCGCGCCGAGAAGTTTGACCCGAAAAATTTTGATGATAAAAATATTGAAATAATCAGCCAAATTGACGGATTGATCAAACTGAAAATCAAAGGCGACATCAACCCGACTATTGTAAAGCTGGCCAAAATTGAAGTTAATGATCTGGAAATTACTCACGTCAGTTTGGAGGATATTTTTATGGAGTTTTACAAAAAATGATTAGCATCATCTGGACAAATATCAAAGAGAGAAAATGGAGCGTCATCATTTACAGCGTGATGTCTGCCCTGTTTTTGTGGCTCTATGTTGCGCTTTTCCCCAGCTTGCAAGCTCAGACACAAGCCCTGATTGCAGTCTTTAAATCGATGCCGGCCGGATTGCTCAAAGCGCTTGGCTCCTCGCCTGACCAAATCTCAAATTTCACTCTTGAAGCGTTGCTTGGCAGCAAACAATTTAGCATGGTTTTCCAAATCTTCGCCGCTATTTTGGCGTTCGGCATGGCGGCCAGCGACCTGTCTGGCGAAGTGGAAAACGGCACTATCGAATATTTACTTTCTCAGCCGATTTCACGGCTAAAGTTTTACTTTTCTCGTTATATTTCCGGATTTATTTTAATCACCCTTTTTGTGGCTGCCTCAACACTTTCGGTTATGCCGATGGCAGCGGCCTATCATGTCGCCTATATCCCCCATATTTATTGTCAACTCTTTGCCGACGGCTTACTTTTCTCGATCTCGCTCTACTCTTTCGCCTTTTTTCTTTCAGCAATGTTTTCCGGTAAAAGCAAAGTTATCGGTCTCTCCTCCGGTATTTTATTGATTATGTATGTCGCCTTTCTCGTTTCAGCCCTAAAGGACAATCTGGATAAAATCAAGTATATTTCCTTTTTTCACTACTTTCCGGGTGAAATATTAAATAACGGAGGGATAGACAAAATCGGTCTCTGGGTTTTTGCCGTAAGCATTGTTGTTTTTACCACGCTCGGTGCTCTCATTTTCAAAAACCGCGACATCGCAATTTCCTGATTCCTATTGACTTTTCTTAAATAAAATGATTTAATATTTAAAATCCGCATTATGGTTCATCGCTACAATTTCGATATATTGTATATTACAGCTGAGTATCTCTCTTGCAACTATGGATAACAAAAACAAAATATTAATTTCGATCGTGATTCCGGCCTATAATGAAGAAAAATTTCTGCCGGCTTGTTTGCTGTCTCTTTTAAAACAGGATTTCGCCGGCAATTTCGAAATTATTGTTGTGGATAACAACAGCACGGATAAAACCAGTGACGTTGCCAAAAATCTCGGCGTACTCGTCGTCAAAGAAAAACGGGCCGGAGTATGTTTTGCCAGACAATGTGGCACCGAAGCCGCACATGGCAAAATTGTCGTTTCGACCGACGCCGACTGTACCTTTCCTGCAAATTGGCTCAAAAAAATCTATCAATCGTTTGAAAACGATCCTAAGCTGGCGGTGGCAATAGGCCCATTTCAATTTACGCCCAAACCGAGATGGGGCAAGATTTATAGTTCGCTCCTTTTCAAAGCAGTCCGTCAGATTTATCGGAGAACCGGCAAGATAATATACACGCCAGCTTCCAACTTTGCCTTTAGAAAAACCGCTTGGCAAGAAATCGACGGCTACAATACCGCCCTGGCACAGGGCGGAGATGAAAACGATTTATTCAAACGAATCAGCAAGACAGGAGGGTCGACTTATCTTGATGATAATTTTGTCTTGACCTCCAGCCGCCGTCTCGGCAACGGTATCGTCTATAGTTTTTTTATCACCCTGATCGGTTACTACATCGTCGATTATTATGTCGCCGCCCGCGTCACCGGCAAATCGGTTTTTGGCACTTATCCGGCCTGCCGAGAGCATTACGAATCCCGCAAAAAAAATTGGGCGATTGCCCTCTCCAGTTTTGTTATTACTGTTCTATTTTGCCTTTGGGCCGGTAATATTATGTTGAACGCAATGCCGGCCAAAGCCGAGAGTTCGATCAGGTCTCACAGCGGTCGGGCCTATTCTGTTGTAAAAAATAGTACCGCCAAACATCTGAATCCCCACAAATTGCTCAAAAATAAACATCTTCACAAGCTAAAACCGCGAAGCGCGAATGTTTAACATTTTAATCGTTGTTTTAGTATTGATAATAATCGTCTGGCTCGGCTATTATCTTTTATTCTCCTCTACCTCTCAGCTTTTGGGGCCGGTTTTTTATCGAACCAAAGAAACCGAAGATAAAATCATTGCCCTCACTTTTGACGATGGTCCAAATGAGCCATACACTTCTCAAATATTAGAGGTGCTAAAAAAATACAATGTCAAAGCGACTTTTTTTCCGGTCGGGCAAAATATTATTCGAAATAAAGCGACCTTGAAAAAAACTTTTGAGGCCGGCCACATTATTGGTTGTCACTCCTTTAGCCATGCCCTTTTTAATCCGTTTTTGAGGCCAAATTTCAAAAGCGAGATTGATAAATCTCAAAAAATAATTGAAAATATTATCGGCAAAAAACCGGCTCTTTTCCGCCCGCCCTGGTTTTTCCGCCAAAGTTTTATGTTGAATACGGCAAAAAAGGCCGGCCTCGTCACAATCACCGGCATTTTTGGCAGCCGCGGCGAAGTATTTCAGAAAGATGCTGAAAAGATTGCAGCCGATGCGCTATCGGCCGTTAAACCCGGCCTGATTTTAGTCTTCCACGACGGTTACAACAACAAAACGGCCGGCCGTGATAAGACCGTTTCCGCACTCGAGATTTTCATTCCGAAATTAATCAAAGACGGCTATAAATTTGCGACCGTTCCCGAGCTCTTGAATATCAGGGCCTATCAGGACTAAGGATTAAATTGGAAATTGATAATTGAAAATTATCGTTTAGTGGTAATTAGCTGTGCTAATTCGACTAAACGATTTGAGTATCCCCACTCGTTGTCATACCAGGCGATTACTTTGACCAGATCGCCCTCGATGACTTGCGTCAGCGACAAATCAACGATTGCTGAGGCCGGATTGCCAATCATATCAGAGGAAACAACCTGCTCGCTCGTCGTAACTAAATACTTTTTCATCACGCCCTCCGAAGCCGTCTTCATCGCCTTATTGATGTCCTCAACCGTTGTTTTCTTTTTCAAAACGGCTACGATGTCGGAGAGCGAAACGACCGGAGTCGGCACCCGCAGAGCCAAACCGTCAAATTTACCTTTGAGCGTTGGGATAGTTTTGTAAGCTGCCTTAGCCGCTCCGGTCGAGGTCGGTACAATGTTAATTGCCGCCGCCCGCGCTCGTCGCAAATCCTTGTGCGGGCCATCAACCAGATTTTGATCAGCAGTGTAGGAGTGAACGGTTGACATCAGCGATTTCTCAATCCCAAACTCATCCTCCAAGACCTTCATTACCGGCGTGATGCAATTTGTAGTGCAGGATGCGTTAGAAACAATCGCTTCTCCCTTATATTTATCGGCGTTAACCCCCAAAACATAAATTGGCGTGTCATCTTTCGGTGGCGCCGACAGTACCACCTTTTTGGCGCCGGCCTTGATATGGCTCGAGGCAGAATCCTCGGTCAAAAAATGGCCTGTTGATTCAATCACTACGTCGATGCCGAGCTCCCGCCACGGCAAATCGCGTGGATCTTTTTCGGCGTAAGAATTAATTCTTTTTTTGTCGATCAACAAATCTTTTTCATCAAAGCCAACTTCATGCGGCCAGATGCCATAACAACTATCATATTTGAGAAGATGAGCCAGTGTTTCGACATCGGTCAGATCGTTAATCGCCACCAGCTCCATCACCGGATTTTCAGTAATAATTTTGGCCGCCGCCCGCCCAATCCGGCCGAAACCATTGATTGCAACTTTAATCATAATCCTCCGAAAAAAAATATTATTTAATTAAACCTTTTGCTTCACTCCAAATTTTGCAAATTTTGACAAATTCAGCGGCACGGATTGAGGCCCCACCGACCAAAACTCCATCCAGCTCCGGCCGTTCGGCATAGTCGGAAATGTTGGCCGATTTGACACTCCCGCCGTACAAAATCGGGGTGTCGATTGTGACCAACTCACGCAAAACCGTCGCCACTTTGGCGACATATTCGGCGTCAGCATTTTGCCCCGTTCCGATCGCCCAAATCGGTTCATACGCGATGACAATATTTTTGAAATATTTTTTCGGAACATGGTCGAGCGCTTCTTTAAGCTCTCTGGCCGGCTCAGTGGCAGAAAGGCCTTTTTTCCGTTCACCAACACAAATTATCGGTATTAATCCGGCTTTCAAAGCCGCGATTACTTTTTCATTTACTTCCAAATCGGATTCGCCAAAATATTCGCGCCGTTCAGAGTGACCGACGATAACATAATCCGCCATCTCCTTAATCATCAGCGGTGAGATCTCGCCGGTGTAAGCGCCGTCCGGCTCAAAGTACATATTTTGCGCTCCCAGTTTGATTTTAGGATTTTTTTTGATAATAGCGGCGACCTCCGACAGCCAAATATCCGGCGGGCAGAGAACAACCTCAATATCTTTGATATCGGCCACATTGTTGCGCACCGCCGTGGCGATTACATAAGCATCCGCCACATTTGTGGCATACATTTTCCAATTTCCGACGATAATTGATCTCTTCATCTTCCTCCTTTTTTCGTTGTAAGTAGTAAGTTGTAAGAAATAAGCTGATGCAAATATGGTGCCAAGCTTACAACTTGATTCTTACAACTTACTACTATTATATATCTCTATGACCGCTTTGGCTAGTTTATCCGGATCGTGATAAAGCGGATCTTTGGCCGAAACAACATTGTGACGGCTGATTTTTACCCCTGCAATCTTTTTTTCTGAAGTCGTGATATTATTGACCTCGCCTAATTTTGAGTCATTGGCAGAGCATTGCATCACACGACTGTTGACCAAACAATGCTTCACGATTCTTTTTGACGAATATTTCTGAAGAGTTTCGATATGCTCAGAGACTCCATAATGCTCCGTTTCGCCCCGCTCAGTCGAGCAATTTGCGATATAGATTTTGACCGCTTTTTTGTTGGCCAGGACGGCCTTGGTAATGCCGGAAATCAGTAAATTGGGGATAACGCTGGTGTACAAACTGCCCGGTCCTATCAGAATCAGATCGGCCTGGTCAATTGCTAAAACAGCATTCTTATTCGCCCGGACATTTTTTTTATCAAGCCAAATCCGCTCAATCGTCTTCCCCGCTCTAGAGATTTTTGATTCTCCCGCCCCCATTGTCCCATCGCTAAATTTCGCCCTGAGCCTGATCTTTCTTGGCGTCGCCGACAGTACCTGCCCGGCCAATTTGAAAATGCCACTCGTCGCTTCAATCGCCCTGTCTAATGAGCCGAGCTGATTTGCCAAGGCAGTCAGCCAAATATTGCCAAGTGAGTGGCCACCGAATATTTTCTTGTCACTCGAAAAACGGTATTCGAATATTTTGGTCAATAAAACTTCGTCAACGGCCAGGGCTGAAATACATTTTCGCAGATCGCCCGGGGGCAAAATATCATATTCCTTGCGGATTTTTCCGGACGACGCACCATCATCAGTCACCGCCACGATAGCAGAAATATTGTTGGAATATTTCTTCAGCCCGCGAATCAGAGTCGACAATCCGGTCCCGCCTCCGATAGCGGCGATTTTGATCATACCACCGGCTCTGAGACGCGGATCATTTGGCTCCCAGCGCAACCAATTCCACCAGCTTTTTATTAATTTATTGACCATATTATTGGCTACTTAATCATCTCTTTGCGATGAAGTTTCCGATAATATTCAATAGCAAAACGGTGAGCCTCATCACGGGCGGCAATGCAAATATTTTGAAGCGGGATATTACCCTGAAAGTATTTTGCAACATCGGAATCGCCAAAATGAAAATCATTTTTGAGCCGTTCCGGTCCTTTGGAAATTGAGATGGTGGGAATATTAAGCTTCATACTTCGTAATACTTCTCTGGCAATTTTCAATTGTAGCTCTCCGCCGTCAACCACGATCAAATCAGGCAATGGCCAGTCATTTTGGAATCTCCGTTCCAATACCTCTTTGAGCCGCGACAAGTCGCTTGGGGCTTCCTTAATTCTTAATTCTTTATTCTTAATTCTAAAATGTCTGTATTCATCTTTATCCGTTTTCCCGTCCGTAAATACTACCATAGACCCAACAACAAATTGATCACCGATGTTAGCGACATCATAACATTCGATCCGTTTGAACAATATCTTTTCACTCAAGAAGACATCGTCACGCAAACCGACCGCCACCTCTTTGATATGATCGAGCGCGCCCAACCGGTTTCGAATCAGGGCCGCCTCTTCGTACTTTTTTGCAGAGGACAATTTTTTCATTTCTTTTTGCAAATTAAGAATTACTTCCTTTTTCCTCCCCCGCAAAAAATTCTTTAGATATTTAATATTTTTTGAATATTGAGCCTCATTTAACCATCCGGCGCAGGGAGCGGAACAAACACGAATGTCACCAAAAATGCAGGCCCGTTTTTTGCGCTGATACATCTTGAATTTTGTTGGCGAACAATCGCGGTATGGAAATATTTTGCGCAAATAACGCAGTGAATTTTTCAGCATTTCGCCCGCCGGATACGGCCCAAAATAGTCGGCCGACTTATCGTCTATATCAGCATTTTTAAATCGAACAAGTCCGACTGGGGGGAAATTATTATATTGCTGTACTGTTTTATTGTTGATTTGGGATTTGGGATTTGGGATTTGATTAGAAATTAGAAATTTGGAATTAGAAATTTTCTTGGTTATCTTGATAACCAAGAATGATTTATCATCTTTTTGCCGAATATTATATTTCGGTTTCAGCTTGTTAATTAGCTCGGCTTCGAGGAGAACCGCTTCGATCTCTGATTCGGTTTCGATAAAGTTGAGGTCGGCCGCCATCACTACCATTTGAGTAATAGCCGGCCCGCGACCAAGCTCTTTTAGAAAATACTGCCGCAAACGATTTCGTAAATTTTTGGCTTTGCCGATATAAAGTATCTGTCCTTTTGTGTCGAGGAACTGATAAACTCCGGCTGATTTCGGTAAATTTTTGATCTTGTCATTTAACTGCATGCATTATTAATACCATAAAATAGGTACTTTAAACAACAAAAGATTCAGCAACCACTCACTCAGCTCCTGTGTCATCTCGAGCGACCAACGGGAGTCGAGAGATCTTATATGTGAATTTATCCGATAAATGTCACAAAAGATTTCTCCGCCCCCGACTAAAGCGTCGGGGAGTCGAAATGACAACATGCGAGTGAGCAATTACAAGATTCACACCCTGGTATCACAAACTAGTTTGTGATACCAGGGTAGACAATCAATTTATGAGAGCAATATTTACGATAGATTAGTGGATGATGTAGTGAATTACGTCGCGATAAGTGATGAGTATGACCAAAAGCATCAGCACAATAAAACCGGCGAAGTGAATAATATTTTCAATTTCCTCTTTGACAACACGGCGACGGAAGATTGATTCCAGGATGATAAATAAGGCGCGACCACCGTCAAGTGCGGGGAAAGGCAAAATATTGATAAAAGCCAGATTGATCGAAAGCAGAGCGACATATTGGATAAAGATCATCCAGCCGGCTTTAACCGCCATACCGGTATAGACATAGATCGCCACCGGTCCGCCCACGTTTTGGCTGACTTTGCCGGTTTTGAATATTGTATGGACAAAATCTTGGAAAAACTGAGCCGTCACCTTGAGAATAGAATAGGTTTCGCGCAAGGCTACGATTGGAGCTCTGTACCAGACCACTCGTATCACTGTGTTGTCAGCGATCGCCACCCCAAGCGCTTCGTCTTTTTGCCCGGAGAATGTTATTGTTTTGGTCAATTCGTTGTTGTCCCGCTTGACCACCAGCCCGACCGTTTTACCGACATTTTGTGAGCTATAAGCATCAAACTGGGCTGAAGTCAAAAATTTTGTAACTGCGCCGTTGATAGAGCCGGACTCCAATATATCGCCTGCTTTCAAATCGGCTTTTTCGGCAGCCGAATCTTTCTCAATACCGGCCAGCACAACCTCGCTTTTCAAAACTTTGCCGGGGATGGAGGCCGGATCAGTGGCGATTGAGGACATCCCGACCGCAAAGCCGATCGTCAAAATAATCCAAGCCAAAACAACATTCATGATGACACCGGCAATTGAAACCATAAGCCGTTTCCACGGCTTAGCCCGACCAAAAGAGCGCGGATCCTGCGACACGTCCTCTTCGCCCAACATTTTGACATAACCGCCCAGAGGCAGAGCCCCGATTGTATATTTGGTTTCTTTTTTTCTAAATGACAGGAGCCGTGGCGGAAAACCGACCGCAAATTCGAGCACTTTTATTTTTGACAATTTGGCCGCCACAAAATGGCCCGACTCATGGGCAATAATCAGAATTCCAAGGACTAAAATGAAAGCAATTATAGTCAGTATCACAATTCACCAATGGATAGCTAATTGTTCTAATGGCAAATGGCTAATAACGAATATTCGATATTCTCTATTAGGACATTCGACATCCGTTGTTGAAACTAGATTTTCATTACTTCCGTTTCTTTTTCGACCACCAATTTATCAACTTCCTTGTTCATCTCGTCGACTAGTTTGTTCAGCTCCTCTTCGGCAGAATAGCGGTCGTCCTCGGTCACCGTATTATTTTTCATGCCGTTTTGGACTTTTTCCCAAGCTTCGCGACGAATATTGCGCAGAGCGACTTTGGCCTCTTCACCATATTTTTTGAGCAATCCGGCAATTTCGCGACGTCGCTCCTCCGTCATCGGCGGCAAAACCAGACGAACCGCTTGGCCGTCATTTATCGGCGCCAAGCCGACATCGGAGTTGCGAATTGCCGTCTCAATCGGCCCCAAAGCATTGCGGTCCCACGGCTTAATTACGATTTGATTCGCTTCCGGTGTCGAAATCGAGGCCATTTCACGCAAGGCCGTGTTGGCACCGTAGTATGAAGCATAAACACCGTCCAAGATGCTGGGATTTGCCCGGCCGGTCCGAACCTTAGTCAAATCACCCATCAGCGATTCAACCGCTTTTTCCATTTTTGGTTTCGTCTCTTTCAAAATTTGATCAATCATTGAGCCTCCAAACAATTTCTAATTGTTCTAATTGACCTAATTAATCTAAACATTTGAAAATTTGGATTTAGGATTTGTTTAGAAATTAGGAATTAGAAATTAGGTTAATTAATAATAGTACCTATCTTCTCTCCCATCGCCGCTTTTTTTATATTATCGCCTTTTGAGAGTTCAAAAACAATGATCGGGACTTTATTATCCATGCACAAGGTTATAGCTGTATTGTCCATCACTTCGCACTCGTCGTTATTCAGGGCGTCCAAATAAGACAGCGACTCGATTTTCTTCGCTTCCGGATATTTGAACGGATCTTTATCATAAACACCGTCAACTTTGGTCGCTTTGAAGATAATATCACAATTCAGCTCGCAGGCACGGATGGCGGCCGCCGTATCAGTCGAAAAATATGGATTGCCACTACCGGCTCCGGCGATCACAACGCGACCCTTCTCGAGATGACGCATCGCCCGATTGCGGATATAGGGCTCACAAACTTTCGGCATATCGAGAGCCGATTGAACGCGGTTTTCGACGCCAATTTTGGTCAAAGCACTGCCGAGTGCCAATGAATTCATTACCGTTGCCAGCATGCCGATATAGTCGCCGGTTGTCCGCTCCATGCCATGATGCTCGGCCGCCAGGCCTCGAAAAATATTGCCACCGCCAAAAACTACCACTACCTCGATACCGGCTTCTGTGACTTTTTTAATCTCACTTGCGATAAATAAAGCAGTTTCCGGGTCGATGCCATGTTCGCGCTTCCCCATCATCGCCTCACCCGAAAGTTTCAACAAAATTCTTTTGTATTTTTTGTTTTCCATGAGAATAGCATAGCAGATTCCTATAGATTTCGGCAAATCTTTAAAAATAGCTCGATCCACATGGCAGGGTGCGCCCGCAGATCGAGCTCGGTTATCTCGTTTAGCTGGGTCGGCCGCTGTTCCGTTTCACCGGTGCGTGCCACAAAGCATATTTCCCAACTAAGTATCGGGTTTATGCCTCTAGCTAGCGCCAGAGACAAGGCCCTGAGCCCCTCCGGCCGAGGGATGCCGTGCTTTGCCTTCGTTAAGGGCAGTTGTCTGGCGACAACTTTTGTTTGAACATGCATTCAGGACGAGATTAGGAGCGCATTAGCGCATACATAAGCGTCACCTCCTATCAATAATATATGCCAATTTTCAGATTTTACAATAATTGCGAGACAAGAAAGCTACCATCTTTTGAACGATCGTTTAAAAGATGGTAGCAAATAGACCAAGTCATCTTGCGCAAATATTAAAATAAAGATTGTCTAACCAAAATTACATCCATTTTTAGCACGGCCGTTTCAAAGATGGATGTAACTCCGCTATGATTCGCCCTTCCACTCTCGGAAAAATTCTTCTAGATAGTTAACCATGACATCATGTCTTTTTTGAGCCATCTCTTTACCGGTTTTGGTATTCATGTTGTCTTTTAGCTTGAGTAATTTACTGTAGAAATGGTGAATTTCCGAGGGATCGAGCTTTGACTCGTCGTAATGTTCTTTTTCTAAAGGAATGTCCGGAGTCCAGATTGGAACATTTTTAGCGCCTCCAAACATAAACGCTCTGGCGATACCGATTGCGCCCATCGCGTCCAAATTATCTGCATCCTGCAAAATCAGAGTTTCCAGATCTTCGGTGATTTTTCCTCTTTCTGAAAAATCATATTCTTCATGATGAACAATGCAGCGATGAATTTTATCCAAAGTGTCTGGATCTAAATTGTGTTGAGATAAAATCTCATCGACTTGCGATATGGACTCGGCTGGAGGACAAAATTTACCGCTCTGGGATTGGATCAACCTATGCATATCATGAAGAAGGGAGGCCAAAATAATAACTCGCCTGTCTCCGCCCTCTTTGGCCGAAATATGCTCGGCTAAATTTCTAACTCGGATCAGATGTGTTATATCATGCCCGCTTGATTCTGACCCGAATAAACTTTCAAGTTGCCCGACTATCCCTGCCTCAATTCTGGTTAACTCCTGATCTTCGATAACTTCCGATCCGGTTTCTTCGATTTGTGTCGATTGATCTTGTTCATCCATCTTAAACCTTACAAAAGATTAATGTTGATAAAATAATTCTATCACAAGGCCGTATTTAAACAATAATCGCCCCATGTATATGGAGCGATTATTATATTCGCCATTCGCTATTAGTTCAATCCGCTACCTGCCTGCCAGCAGGCAGGTTGGTATGCAGTATTTATTCGCCGATTTCGAAACGAGAAAATCTGGCAACGACGATTTTTTCGCCGATTTTGGCAACAAGATCGGTCAGGAGATCTCCGATTGTTTTCGAATCGTCTTTGACGAAGGGCTGATTGAGCAAGCAAACTTCGGAGTAATATTTGCCAAGCTTGCCTTCGACGATTTTATAAACAATGTCGGCCGGCTTGCCCGAGATTGCCATCTCCGATTTGTAATCCTCTTTGATTTTGGCCAATTCATCGGCCGGAATTTCGGACGGCTCAATAAATTTTGGCTTCATGGCCGCAATTTGGAGAGCGACATCATGAGCGAAGGCTTTGAATTCATCATTTTTGGCCACAAAATCTGTCTCGGCCAAAACTTCGACCATGACACCGACTTTGCCGTTGGCGTGGATGTAAGATTCAATAACACCGGCGGTGGTTTCGCGGTCAGCCCGCTTTGCCACTTTGGCCAAACCTTTTTTCTTCAAAATTTCGATTGCTTTTGTCTCGTCACCATCGGCTTCGACCAGCGCATTTTTGCACTCCATCATACCCAAGCCGGTTTTTTCGCGAAGCTCGGCGACCTGTGCTGCTGTAATCATATGACTCCTTTATTATTGGAATTATGAATTAGGGGATAGGAATTAGGGGTTGATTTGCAATTATTAAAAATTCCTCATTACCCTTATTCCTTATTCGTAATTCCTAATTCGATTTGGCTTCTTCTTTTTTGACTTTGTTCTCGTTGATCGCTTTTGCAAATAGTTCGGCAAAAAGCTTGACCGACTTGGTCGCGTCATCGTTGGCAGGAATCGGGAAATCAATAATCGAGGGATCGGCGTTTGTATCGCAAAGCGCCACGATCTTGGCACCGACTACCTTGGCCTCTTTGACCGCATTTTTCTCATCATGCGAACCAAAAAGAATCAAAATGTCCGGTTTTTTGACCAGGGGAATCAGCCCTTCCAAAAATTTCTCACCGCGGGCGACATCCTTGCGGATTTTTGAGAGCTCACTCTTGTTTAATGTTGTATTTGGATTTTCGAGCTCGGCTTTGTCTTTTTCAAATTTGCGAACAGCTTGGCGAATTTCATCAAAATTGGTGAGGCAACCGCCGAGCCAACGGACATTGACATAGGGCGAACCGCAAGAGATAGCGGCCGCTTTGACGATCTCACATGACTGTTTTTTTGTCCCAATAAACATCGAGAGGGCGCCCTTAGCCGTCTCAGCGGCCACAAAATCAACCGCTTTTTTCATTTCTTCGGCCGTTTGTTCCAGATTGATAACATGCACGCCGGCTTTTGAGGTGAAAATGTAGCCGGACATTTTCGGGTGTCGTCTTGACGTTTTGTGACCAAAGTGAACACCGGCATCTAGCAATTCGCGCAATGTTGGTAACTGTGTCATAACAAATACTCCTATTAATTTTAGTCATACTAAATACAGATCGCACAGATTACAGATACTGGTACAGATCTGTAAAATATCTGTTTATCTGTAAAATCTGTTGTCTGTATGATTTGGTAACTTGGTCTTTTTACATCCGCCCAACATCCCCGCCGTAGCGGAGAGACCATTGAGATGAGCGTGTCGACTTTCTTGCCCCGTGGCGTAAGCTTTACGGGGTTTTGAACCGAAATATTACTCTCTGACTCTAGCAGATTCGTAATATTTTTTCAATGGTCTAGAGTTGCATAATCGTGTCGCTCATGTTAATTTGATAGCAAGAGAGGGAGTGTTATGATTTGTGATATGTCTCATGTCTATGATTTTGATGACTGCGTTTACTGTAAGTATCGCTACTGGGAAAAGGATGATTGCCCCCACGCCCTCCCAGACAACGAAGGTGTAATTTCCGGAAACTCCTTGCATTGCTTGGAATTTTGCGAAACTGATCACGGATTGCCCAACACAACTGGGGCGCCCTATCACGAGCCAGGAGGATGATTCCATCTTGGCTTTTTTAATTGACTTGAGCGTTGGTCTGTGCTAATATCTAGATTAGAAAATTAATTTTGTCAAGAAATTTATGAAAAGCGATATTCACCCAACTTACAACTACAATGTTACCGTCACCTGTGCTTGCGGCAACTCTTTTGTCGTAGGTAGCACTCAGGACGAGATCAGAGTGGAAATCTGTTCCGCTTGCCACCCTTTCTTTACCGGTGTCCAAAAATTGGTTGATACCGCCGGTCGCGTTGACAAATTTAAAGCCCGCGTCGAGACCGCCAAGAAATTGAAAGCGGAAACAAAGAAAAAAGCAGCAGGAAAGCAGAGTAGCGGGGAAGCAGAGGAATCCGAACAAAGTTCCGAATCAATCAAAATCGAAGACCTAAAAAAGCAAAATCCATCCCCCTCCGCTCCCACCTACGCTAAAGCTACGGCGGGCAAGCAAACTACGGGGGACGCTGGCGCGAAATAACTGACCTAGTATATTAAAATCGGCTCATTTTCGGTATAATCCGAGTAGAGCCGTTTTTTGATAAAAAAACAATTTTTAATTATTAATTCTTAATTTTTATTCAATTTTTAATGATTAATGTTTAGAAATTAGGATTTGATTAGAAATTAGAAATTAAGAATTAGGAATTATTAGGAATCATTATGAACCTCGAAAAGCTACAAAATATACTAGAGCGTTTCAACGAACTAAACGGCAAACTGCAAGATCCGGCTATTTTGGCGAATCAAGTTGAAACAAAGAAAATTGCGGCCGAGAAAAATGAAATCGAAGAATTGGCCGGATTGATCAAACAATATTTTGATATTCTGGAAAACATCAAAGAAAATGAAGCAGTTTTGGACAGCGACGACGAGGAGCTAAAAGAATTGGCCGATGAAGAAACGGTAAATTTGAAAAATGAACAAGAAAAAATCGAGGCCGAGCTCAAGGTCGCTCTTTTGCCCCAAGACCCAAATGATGAGAAAAATGTAATTATTGAGATCAGACCGGCTGCCGGCGGTGATGAATCGGAAATTTTTGCGATGGAACTATTCAAAATGTATACGCAATATGCCGTGACACAAAACTGGAAAGTCAGCTTACTCGAATCGCAAACCTCGGGCATCGGCGGGGCCAAATATATTGTTTTCGAAATTTCCGGCCAGAAAGTTTACTCCAAAATGAAATACGAATCGGGCGTTCATCGCGTCCAACGGGTTCCCGAAACAGAAAAACAGGGGAGAGTTCACACCTCAACTGTGACGGTGGCCGTTTTGCCCGAAGCGGAGGAGTCCGACCTCGAAATAAAAACGGAGGATTTGCGCATCGACACTTTCTGTTCCGGTGGAGCCGGCGGCCAATCGGTCAATACAACCTATTCCGCCGTCCGCATCACTCACCTGCCGACCAATACCGTTGTTCAGTGTCAGGACGAAAGAAGCCAGCTCAAAAATAAAGACAAAGCTATGAGCATCTTGCGTTCGCGTATTTTGGCTAATCTGGAAGAAAAAAAGCATCAAGAGCGTACCGACATGCGTGCCTCGCAGATTGGGACAGGGGACCGCTCTGAAAAAATCCGAACTTACAATTTCCCGCAAGACCGCATTACGGATCATCGTATCAATCAGTCATGGCATTCGATCGAAAATATCATGGCCGGCAATGTTGAGCCGATTATTTCCGCCCTTATTACCGAAGACCAGACCAGAAAAATCGCGGCTGTAAATGAGTGAATTAAGAATTATGAATAAGGAATTAGGGATAGTGCGACAAGAAGCAATTGTTGAACTCAAAAAGACCGGCATCGATTCGGCAGAATTGGACGCGACTATTTTATTGTGCGAAGTTCTTAAAAAAGACAAGATTTTCCTGCTCACCCATCCAGAACTTAAATTAACGAGAGCACAATTATTCAATTTTAAAAAAAAGATAAATAGGCGAATGAATAACGAGCCGATCGCCTATATCACCGGACATAAAGAATTTTATAAGTATGATTTTGTCATAACTCCTGACGTCCTCATCCCCCGCCCTGAGAGCGAAGAACTCGTTTCCCTCGCTCTTGGAAGAATCTTGAAGCTAGAATCTAGAATTAAGAATAATCCCAAGCTTTCAGCTTCTAGATTCCAGATTCTAGACCTTGGTACCGGCTCCGGTTGCCTCGCCATTTCAATCGCAAAAGCGATTGAGGAATTAGGAATAAAGAATAAGAAATTAGGTATGTTCGCATCCGATATTTCGAAACAAGCTCTCTCCATCGCTAAAAAAAATGCCGGTCGCTTGCTCGGCAACAATGGAACAATAGAACAATATAACAATTTGCATTTTTTCCATTCTGACCTATTTTCCAACCGAAAACTTCACAAAATGTTTGATTTGATTATCGCCAACCTACCCTATGTCCCAAAACAAGAATTAAGAATAAAGGATGAAGAATTAAGGAATTGTCATTTCGACTCCCCGACCCTCCGGTCGGGGGCGGAGAAATCTTTTTGTAATTGTAAGATCTCTCGACTCTCTTCGATCGCTCGAGATGACAAATTAAATAGTGTTTCCTTTGAGCCTGCCACCGCAATATTCGCAGAAGAAAACGGCACCGCCATCATTAAACGTTTTCTAGACGAGGTTTCTCCCTTCCTACAACAAACTAGTTTGTTATTACTGGAGGTTGATCCGAGAAACGCCAAGGAGTTATTGAGTTATTCGAAAAAAATATTTCAAAGCGGGGAAATAGAATTAAAAAAAGACCTGGCCGGTCTTGACCGATATCTGATAATTCAAAAGTAAAAAAATCCCCTGTCGTTTAACAGGGGATTTTTTACCGTTCTATTTGTAAATCTGTAAATTCGGATGATTTGTAATCCGTATCATTTACTGGCTTCCAGCGTCAGTTTGACATCTTTTTCTTTGCCCTTGGAAAGAACATGCAGGGTAATGACGTCGCCAACCTGATGTGTCTGGACCAAACTCAGCAAGGTATGATTTTGGTCAATATTTGTGCCGTCGATTGAGAGAATAATATCGTTCTCGACTACTCCGGCTTTGTCGGCCGGAGAGCCTGGCACAACAGCGAAATCAGTCAAATTGGTCCCGCGCTGAACGAGGGCGCCATGATCAACCGATAAACTATTTTGTTGAGCTATCGTCGGCGTGATCTCAAGATAACGGACTCCAATATACGGGCGAATAATTTTACCGGTCTTTTTGATTGAGTCAATCGCCGATTTGGCCGCATTTATCGGGATAGCAAAACCGATTCCCTGCGCACCCGATGCTACCGCCGTATTTATACCGACAACCTGCCCGGCCAAGTTAACAAGTGGCCCTCCCGAATTGCCGGAATTGATAGCCGCGTCGGTCTGAAGCAGACCACTCAAAGTCTCAGAGCTTGCGCCCGATGAATCAGAGGCATCGATTTTTCGGTCTTTGGCCGAAATAATACCCGAGGTAACCGTATTTTGAAATTGACCGAGCGCATTACCGACTGCCACCACCCATTGACCAACCTGCAATTGATCAGAATCGCCCAGCTCGACCACCGGCAGATTACGCGCATCGATTTTGACTACCGCCAAATCATTGACCGGATCTAGCGATTGGACAGTCGCATCGTAAGTTTTCCCGTCCAACGTCACTACAGTGTATTTCGCGGTCGTATCCGAGACTACATGCTTGTTAGTAAGTATCAGCCCGTCAGAAGTAATGATAAATCCGGTCCCTGCGCCCGAGGTCTGGTAAACCTGCCCAAACATATCAGTTTGAGTTCCTTTTAACGTAATTGAGACAACGGAATCGGAAACTTTTTTGGTTGTGTCAATAATGGCGTTTGACTCCTCAACCACAATTTTTTGAGTTGTAGTGGTCGGAATTGATAAATTTTTCCAGTGAATACCGAGCTTTTCGGCCAATGCGCCGTTATGAGCTGAGAACAAAAGAACTCCGCCCACGCCACCTATTCCTCCGGCGATAAAAATCAACAAAACAGCCAGAATCACAAAAACAAGTTGCGCCCCTTTGCGACCTCTATTTGACCGATATTTATCGGAATCGCCTTGATCCAAATAATCAATTTTCGTCATAAAAGATAGCTCCTTTTATTTTCATAACGGATTACAAATGATCCTAATTACAAATGTACAAATATTTGTAATCGGTAATTTGGAAAATCCGTAATCCATTACTTTTATTTTTCGCTCATTTTATCAGAAACAGTTTTTGCCACTTCTTTGATTTTGCCTTTGGCCATTTCCTCGCCTTTTTGAGCCAGTTCTTGGCCATTTTTCAAAATCTCTTTGCCTTTTGTTTCGCCCTTTTCCAAGATCTCTTTGCCTTTGTTCACAATTTCCTTGCGTGTTTCCTCACCACTTTGTGGCGCCAATAAAACACCGGCCGCCACTCCGACTGCCGCTCCAGCTATCGCAGCACCCACAACAAATGGAACCGCACTACCGCTCTTCTTTTTCTCATTCGCCATTTTACTCCTTTTCTTTACTATTAAATTTTTCTCTGATTGCTTTGACAATATCCATCGAATATAAAATTCCCTTCATCGTATCAGCGATATGCTTGACGCCATTTTCGGTTTTGTCGATCAACTCATCGGCCTGTTCTACTCGTCTGGCCGCAATCGCTGAAACTTTTTTGGCATCCGCCAGAACTCCGAGCAAACGCCAAAATACCGCAATCAGAAAACCAACCGCTACGATTGAAACGGCCAGCAAGACCTGAATCCATATTTCTCTGTCCATATACCTCCAGATTTAATGACTCTCTTATTATAGACCGAAAACAAAAACTTTTCTACTGCTCCTTTTCTTTGTCGAGTTTACCCAGCAATTTGCCAAGATAATAAGTGATAAGAACAGCTATCAATGTCACAATGGCGGCATAGATAAACTTGGACAAGAGCCCCGAGCTGTCGACCGGCACAATCTCTTTAATCAAACTTTGAATCGTTTCGTTCCAAGCCAAAGCCGCCACCAAGCCGAAGCCGGCGGTCGAGAGCGACAGCATTGATTTCAAAAGTTCCCTCTTGATGTTTTCTTTATCCTCTTTCATACATTCCTTTTTTTGTAATTTTTGTATATGATTTGCAGTTTTGTAATCATTAGGGTTTACACGCTTGGTGTCATTCCAGCGAAGGCTGGAATCCAGTCAAATAATATCTGGATCCCAAATCAAGTTTGGGATGACACAATGATATTAAAACGCATAAGTCTTAATCATCTAGTTTTCCAATTTTTCTTTTAACAATCTGGTTAATATCTTTGGATCGGCTCTGCCCTTAGTCTCACGCATTGCCAGCCCCATAAAGAAGCCGAATAACTGCACCTTGCCGAGGCGATAATGCTCGGCCTCCGCCTGATTTTTATCGATTATTTTGGCAATAATTTCAAAAACATCTTCTTCTGAAAGCCCCTCGGCCAAGACTTCAGAGATAATCTTATCGTAAGTATTTCCGCTGTGAATTTGCTGAGAAACTTGCGAGAAGGTATTTTTGGTCAGCTCATTCTTGGCTAACCCGACGACCGCTTTGCCGTACTCTTGCGCGAAATTCAAGTCCGAAACCTCGATATCAAAAGGGAAATATTTGTGAACAATCACTTTGGCAATTTCAGAATAATTATTTTTGAGTGACGAAGCGATTTTCTGATAAAATTCGAACCTCAGATTATCGGCCACAAGGACTTTTGCGTCAGATTCTGCCACGCCGTCGAAAACTAATCCGGCGATAATTTCTTGTTCCGAATGATTAATTTCACTTCGTAATGATTCTATGTCAAATCGGGTTGTATCAATCGGGGGTAAATCCGGCTCGGGAAAATAGCGATAGTCCGAGGCCTCCTCTTTCACCCGCTGCTCGTAAGTTGTATTTTTTTCCGAATCATAACCACGTGTCACTTTTTTGCGCTTTTCCGGCCAATTTGGATATTCTTTTTTTAATCTTGCTTCTTCTATTGTGAGCGCTTTCTCGACAAATTTAAATGAATTTAAATTTTTCAATTCGACAATTTCGGACATGGCTGGTTCCTCGTTCCTTGTTCCTTGTTCCTCCCGAATTGAAATATTCGCGTCACAACGCAGGTGTCCTTTTTCCATATCCGCTTCAGACACCTGGACCTGATCGCGCACAATCTTTTGCAATTTTCGCAAAAAGTCACCAGCCATCTGGGGCGAAGTAATATCCGGCTCGGTCACAATTTCCATCAAAGGCGTTCCAGCACGATTCAGATCAACTAAACTTTTGTTGCCGGAATGAATTAATTTTCCGGCATCCTCCTCGAGATGGATACGGTTTAATCGAATTGTGTTGCTCAATCCACTCGTCCCTCGTTCCTCGTTACTCGTTACCTCGACCTGCCCCCCAACACAAAATGGTTCATCATACTGCGAGATCTGATAACCTTTTGGTAAATCAGGGTAAAAGTAATGTTTGCGGTCAAACTTGGCAATACGCCCAATATTCGAGCCGAGCGCCAGTCCGGTTTTTATTGTGAATAAGATCGCCTGCTCATTTGCCACCGGCAAAGCACCGGGAAGGCCCAGACAGACCGGACAAACGACAGAGTTTGGTTTGATTGGGCGTTGCATGCCATCCGTAGCCTCGGCAAAAGCCGCCCTTGATATAACCGGCATAAACAAAAACGCTGTTACCGGCAGTTTTACCCTTCCGGCAACAGGCGCCAACGGTTCGGTAATATCGTGGATATCGGACAATAGCGGAACTATAGCCGTTTCAGGGACAAATGCCACCGTCATCCGTCAGATTCTCGACACCATAGTTAATCTGACGGCGATAAT
>Ga0118677_10004120_pt1 | contig 26827 bp, 25 predicted proteins | sample AliMusrvi5mmetaG_FD_86154 | JGI IMG/M metagenome (GOLD analysis project Ga0118677, IMG submission 86154) | reverse complement strand
GCACGATATTTTCGGCCTGCTATTTCTACACGTATGCTCTCAGCTTCAAGGATATTCCGCCGCCGAACTTATCCGAGAGCTATTCATTCAACAAAAAAATGGAATTTTTACGCGGGCAGAAAAAGGAAGCGCGGATACTGGCAAACGGATCTTCCATGACCTTAAACAATATATGTTCCCAAACCGTAACAGAAGAACTGCAGAGCGATTCTTTTTTAAACACCTCGTCATGGGGCATTTCGGTGGAGGATAATTTTAATTTATTAAAAATTTTTTCGGAAATTTACCGGCCTGCCATTGTAATAATAGTCAGCAATATTGGAGATTTTCAGAAATTAAACAAACTGCAGAAAACCATTCAATATCCGCTCATACAAGGCTATATCTACTCCAGTGATATATCCGTGATTTACTACTATTTGAAAAATTTTAATCTGTCATACTACCTGAAAAATTTGTTATACGGAAAAAAAGTTGCAGCCTGCTCTAATGATTATGATTGTTTGGGCTTTGACAAGTATGGCACGGTAAACTATGTTGATTCCGATTTTAATATAAGTAAAGAAAGGTGGAACAGGGATACTATAGATGTTGAAATCCCCGCATCGGAATATTTTTATCTGGCCCAAATTTCTTCTTTTTGCAGAAGCAATCATATACAACTGCTTTTCTTTCAATCTCCTTACAGATCAGGCCTATATTCTGCTTTTAAGCAGGGCAAAATCAATCGATTACAAGCCCATATTCATACTGTTGAAAATATCCTGAAAAAGGACGGCCATGTTTTTGTCGATACAACCGATGACCAGTGGGACGACCGTTTTTTTACTGATGGCACTCATTTCAATAAACTCGGGGCCGCATATTTTACTAAATACTGTTTTGCTAAAATGAAAGCCGGCGTCTATCCTGACGCCTTAACGAAAGCGCCTCAAGGGACCGACTAGGGGATAATCATATTTGGGAAGGAACGAATTATCGGTTCTGGTTTCTGAATTATCCTTCACCGGATCATTGAGAAAGAACGGCTGCAGATGCGTTAAAGGCAGGCAAAAGCGTCGTTTCTTCCCGGTCTTCTGTTCCCTGATTTCAATTGCATCCATCCGGAACAATTCGGGTCCCCTGCGGCGCCGGCTCCGCTCACAACGGGGCCGGGATCCGTTCGAAGCGGGATGGACGAGGCCAGCACCGGGCCATGACCTCTTTCCAGTGGAGAAGAGCCGGCGGATTGGAGTCCTCCGACAACACGTCGTCGTTAGCGCAAAGGAACCTGGGCGGCGGGTATTGCTCCAGGGGTGCCAGGACCTTGCGGGTCCGCTCCTGGTCATCCACCAGCCGGACGAAAAGGTAGTCCGATGAACACCATTCCAGGCCCACCGCCTGCAACTGGCCGCGCGCCAATCCCGTGCAGGAATACAGGATGCGCAGGGCAAGGTCGTCCGGTGCACGGAAGCGGTGGCTGCGGGTGGCTCTGAATTCCGAAGGGAAGCGGATTTCCAGATCGCGGATCGTCTCCTGGTCGTAGAGTTGTGGAACGTGGGCCGGCATGTTGAGTGGGGGGGGCAGGCCCAGCAGGCTGCGCCAGCCGGTGCGGGAGGTGGCCAGGGCCGGGCTGTGGCGCGGACCCTTCCAGGGCTGGCGCCGGAGGGTGTAGGCGCAGGCCCGGTCGTGCACGGTCCGTGAGGCCCCGCGCAGGGGAATGGGATTGGGCTCGAAGAAGAAGCGGGGTGGGCCATCTGCGGGCAGGAACCATCCCGGGGGCGTGTCCTGGACCAGGAAGAAGTCGTCGTTCAGGTACAGGAAACGTCGTGAGAGGCCGGGGATGCGGTGCAGGTTCAGCTCGATGGCGCAGGAATTGAAAGTGGGCAGCACGGTGGGATCAGGGAAAATCTCGTCGTGGCGCACAGTGCGAAGGCCCGGCTGGGTCGTGTCCAGCCAGGCCGGGGGAACTCCGGCGCAGACGATGAAGACATTACGGATCCAGGGTGCGTGCCGTTCCAGGGAGCGCAGGGAATGCTTGAGTTCCCCGTTGTCCCGGAAGCGCCGGCCGCCTGAGCTGTTCCCGTCGGCGAGACCGTGCCGCCAGCGTTCCAGGGCTGACCGCAGTCCGGGATCCTCCCCGTCCACCCACAGGTATACGGCGTCGATCGGTTCCTGCCCCGGGCCCGCATCCACTGCTTTCATGATGGCTCCTCTTCATTGCCTAAATTCCCTTTTTTTGGACTGCCGCGTTCGCCAGATGGGCCGCGCGCATAAGCGAATTGCAGGGGCGTCTTTTTAATAGGGACTCGCTTTGGGATGGGCCGACTATAAATTGAGGGCGATTGTGTGTCAATATAAAATCCGCAGCAAGATGCGGGATAGGGAGGTGCGGCTGAGCATTTAATTTTATTCTATAGCCGTTTGCATCGAGGAGTTTTTGGTTCATTCGCCCGTGCTATATTCTCGCAAGACACGCCGCCAAGGAAAATACGCCCGTGGCTCGAACCGCACGGGCTGCTTCACCAAAAACTCCTCGATGCCTATGTGGCTACAGGATTTTGTGAAATGCGGCTAAAATCGACGGGGCGTGCGGAATATGATTTTGGTTAACGCAATGACACGGGTACAGTATATCATATTTGGTAGTGCGGTTAATCGATCTAAAATAGCACATTCATTTCAACGTCTTAACGACAATACTGCACTCGACTTTTTTGCATATTGAGTTTTGTGATCTGTGCTTTTCATGGTTTTAATTTATCCAATTAGAGAGCCGTAATGTGGAATTTGGGGCGGACATTGAACGGTACAAGATATTGTGACATTGCCCTGCACTTCGGACAACTGAAATATATTTTAATATGTCGTCCCGCAATGTTCAACAAAGAATCGGAAGCACGTGCTCCGGCTGCCCGGCAGTATTGAGCCGGTTGTACCCTTGTTGGATTCTGGCGCAAACCGTGCGGCACATAGTGTGCCACGGCACAACAATACACTTGCTCGATCAAGGCCCTGCTCATGAAACTCCTGTTTTTTTAAGGGCTTTTCCGCCATGCCCGCCTGTATGCGATTTGGTTCATTTCTTGCAGTTTTTTTATTCGACAGCTTTTATGATGCTTCAAGACTCGGCTGTTTTCACCAAAAAGCATTCCGAACAGCGAGCGTTTCAATAAAGCACAACCTTCTTAATATTCGGATAAGCGCTTATTTGAAACAAGGGGACGGAATATGAAAAAGCCCGCAGGCATACAATTTCTCGTGTTGCTGAGTGCGGCAGTGTTCTGTGTGTCACTGAACCCCGCGCAGGCGCACTGGAGCGCCATGACAAACAGCTCTGCCGATTCTCTTTGGGGCGTCTGGGGCAGTTCGGCGAGCAATGTGTATGCCGTGGGTGGGGAGGGGAATGCCATCATTCTTAAGTATGACGGTGCGAACTGGAATCCCGACAGCACCTACTGGAACTCCTGGTATGTCTGCTATGGAGGAACCTTCCGTGGCGTCTGGGGCACTTCGGCGAACAATATTTATGTGGTGGGGATAAACGCGCCCATTCTTCAGTATGACGGTTCCAACTGGAATGCCTACTATAACATCGATTACAACGCATTTTTTCTTACCGGCATCTGGGGCAATTCCTCCAACGATATCTTTGCCGTTGGCTCCACTAATTTCTCACCCTTTGACACTACAGACACCGTCCTGCAGTACGACGGCAGCACCTGGAACAGCATGCTCACTGAAGGCCCCTTTACGGGTGTCTGGGGCACTTCGGAGAGCAATGTGTATGCCGTGGGTGGGTGGGCGAATGCCACCATCATTAAGTATGACGGCGCGAACTGGAATCCCGACTATTCCGACACAGACACCATTAATGCCATCTGGGGCAGTTCGAGTACCGATATTTTTACCGTCAGCGCAATGGGCACCATTCTGCATTTTGATGGCGCCAGCTGGAGCAGCGTGTACAGCGGTGGCAGCGGCCTTAACGGTGTCTGGGGAAGTTCGGCCACCGATGTCTTTGCCGTGGGGGGCAACGGCTCCATCCTGCATTACGACGGCAGCACCTGGAGCAGCATGCCCGGAAGCACAACGGACCTCTACAGCGTATGGGGAAGTTCGTGCACCGATGTTTTTGCCGTGGGTTACGGGGGCGCAATCCTTCATTATGACGGCGAGGGCCTCACCGTCGCCAAACCCGGCACGGGCAGCGGTACGGTGAAAAGCGATATAACCGGTATCGATTGCGGCAGCGTCTGCGCGTATCAGTACTGCTATGGCGCTTCGGTGACATTGACCGCTACTGCCGATAACGGCTCCGCATTTACCGGCTGGAACGGCGACGGGTGTGCGGGCACGGACAATTGCAGCGTGACCATGGACGAGCCAAAATCCATAACAGCGCAGTTTGATATACTGCCGACAACCTCGACTATTGAAACCACATCAAGCACGACAACGGCGGCATCAACAACGACAACTCAGGCGACAACGACAACGGAACCAATCACTACAACCGTTGAATCATCAACAACGACGACTCAACCCGTGACGACAACCTCGACTATTGCAGCCACATCAAGTACGACATCGATTGCAACCACAACTACAACTCAGCCGACAACGACAACGGAACCAATCACTACAACCGCTGAATCATCAACAACGACGACTCAGCCGTCAACTACGTCATCGGTCATTTCTTCAACCACCACGACGACCGCAAGCACGAGTTCATCGATCACAACTACGCTTCCATCGACAAGCTCAATAAACACATCGTCAATTAACACTACTTCAACAAGCATCCCTGATTCGACAACATCGACGAGCATAGCATCATCAACTTCCACCATGCCCTTGACTACAACTTCAACACAGTCAACATCGACAACTACAACAACACAGCCGACAACTACGTCGACACAGCCCCCGGCCAGCACAACCACAACCATGCCGTGCACCGTAAGGATTTTTCCGGGCAGAATAGGAAAGCTGGAAAGTCTTATAAAGCCGGTCAGGTTGCTTCTTATACGTGGAGCCAGTGATATGGAGTTCAGCAACAGCACTGAAATAGTCTGGGAAAATGACGCACTAGTGACACTGAACAAATCTATCTTAGGCAGACATAAACGATTTATGCTTGTACAAGTGCTGATAAAGTCGCAAATCCTGGAAGCAGACCTGCCGTACACCGTGCAGGTTGGTGGTTGCAGCGGTGCGTTTATGATTAGATCTTTTTGATAATTTTTTGTGGCCGCTAATTTGTACGAAACTATTAAAAACTGCTGGAGGGCCTGACTACTGTATATAGTGGTTTGGTCCCTTTCACCGTCCCTGCAATGCTTTTTCCAGACTGTCGAACACCCGCTGCCAGGTATAGCGCCGGGCAGCCAGATGCCGCGAATTGTTCCGAAGCCGCTCCCCGGCGCTATTAAATAATCTTGCGGCGTGGCGGGCGCCTCTGATATGTGGTGTCATGTCAACCGGTGAGCCTGTTTTTGTGCGCACCCCGCACGATCTTGCCTTGATTTCATGAATCACATATAGGCGTCAAAGGGGTGATCGGGATCAGCATAGTTGTTCGTGGATCGTTGTTCATTGATTGTCACTGGCAGGGGCATGACATCCGCCTCCGTAAGTGGCGGCAAATTTTAGAACGCCTGTCAGCCCGACTCCGGATTTCTACATCCAAATACCGACATTGCCTGTTTTTGAAGGCCACCCGGTCGGAATACTACGGCACGGGTGCATGCTGCTGCCGGCGATACTGCCGCGGCAGGGCATTTGCCTGTTGCGAATTTCTGAAAATATGCTAACTTTTCTGCCTGTCGCTAAACCCGAACAACAGACGGAAAGGAACCAGCCATGACCTATGACGTAGCCGTGATCGGCGCGGGGCCCGCAGGCCTCATGGCGGCGCTGGGCGCGGCCCAGCAGGGGCTCACCGTGCTGCTGCTTGAAAAATTTGATGATGTTTCCCGCATACGGCGCGCCTGCTGCCAGCAGTTTGTGATGGATGAAAATTATGAAAGCGAAAACATCCGGGTTGAGGAGAGCCGCATTGTTTTTTCCGCCAATGGCTTTGAGGTGGCCTATAGCGGGCCCCGGCATAACATTACCGATACCTATTTTATTTCGCCTTCAGGACATGCCGTGCACTTTTCCTATCCCGACCATCGCCCGATAGCCATCAAATTCGACAAAGGGCTGCTGCTGCAGGGGCTGCTTGAAAAATGCATGCAGGCCGGAGTCGAGTACCGGCCGGGAACGCTCGTCACCAATGCCCTCGATACCGGCACGCAGATTGAGCTGCGGCTTGCATGCGGCGGAAATAAAGAAACCGCTGTTGCCAGAAAAGCGCTCGCCGCCGACGGCGTCAACTCCCGCACGGTACAGAGCCTCGGCATGAACGAGGGCAGGCCCTGCTTTGCAACTGCGCTGTGCATCATATATTCTCTTGAAGGCGTGCGCGAGTTTGAGCCTGCGGCCATGAAATGGCATATGGGCCGCGCCTTCCACTCCTTCGGCCCCGTTATTCTTGACCCCTCGCTGCGGGGGGCGGATACTGCAGATCTTGTCGTCATGGGTGCGAGCCAGCAGCGGCCCGAACAGATATTTAAGGATTTCACTCAGCGCGGCCCCCTTGCCCGGATGTACGCTCAGGCACGTGTCGTCGGCATGACGGGTTGTACGGTCAGGGCCTATCCCTCACTCATGCCCCCGCACAAAGGCAACTGCCTTGCCATCGGTGATGCCGCTGCCTATGTTGAGGTTGAAGTGCAGGGCGGTCTGATGTGCGGCTGGCATGCAGCGCGTGCTGTTGCCGATGAGCTTGGCGGCAAGGGCGGTTTTGCCGCCTATACGCAGTGGTGGCAGCGCTCCTTTGAGTTCAACAGCGGGCAGGCATTGCAGGTGGCCCAGGGCTATGCCCTGGTGCCGACCTATGAGGATGATGAAATAGATTATCTGTTCAGCCTTGTTGAGGGTCGGGTGCTTGACGGCGCCTATGGCCAATACAAGGCCCCCCGGCTTATGTGGGGAGCCATTTTTGAGCATCGCGAGCGTATTGCCCGCGAGCGGCCCGCACTTGATGCAAAGCTTAATAATCTGGCGAAGCTGACCCTTGCCGATGCGTTTAAAGGGTAGGTCCGGGGTTAGAGGTCGGAGGTCAGGGGTTAGGGGTATGGTTAAAAAACGTGACCTGTTACTCGTCACCCGTTACCCTATTGAAGTTAATTACAAGAAAGGAAAACTCTCAATGAAACTTGATGTATATGCTTTCGGCAGCGCGCTGGTTGATGTGCAGCTGTCTGTTGCAGACAGCGTGCTTGAAAAAATTGGCGCTGTTAAGGGGAATATGGCGCTCACGGAACGCTCGCGCCAGGAGGAAGTGCTCGGGCTTTTAATGGGCGAGAACCTTTCCTGCCTTGATAGACTGGCTGCCAAGGCCAATATGGCTGCCGGCGGCAGTGCGGCAAATACCGTCTACGGCATAGCCCAGCTTGGCGGCACGGCGGCCCTCTGCGGCAAGGTGGCCCGTGACGCCTTCGGTGATTTTTATATTAATAACATGCGGCAAAGCGGCGTTGTGTTCAACGGCCGGATGGTCGCGGGCATGACCGGCACCTGCATCATTTTGATCTCCGATGACGCCCAGCGCACCATGCTCACCTGCCTTGGCGTCTCAAGCGAAATTGATTCCGCAGACATAGACCAGGAGCAGCTCACGAGCAGCCGTTATCTTTATCTTGAAGGCTACCTGTTCGACAGCCGGGTCGCCACCGAAACCATGCTCGAGGCCATGCATCTGGCGAAAAGAAACGGCGTGCAGATCGCCTTCACGGCATCGGATGCTTTCTGCATCAGCCGCCACAAGGATTTGTTTGTGCAGCTGCTCGGCCAGGTTGACCTGTTGTTCTGCAATGCCCAGGAAGCGCAGGCTTTAAGCGGTACCGGCTCCAATGACGAGGCGATTAAAGTGCTTTCAGAAAAATGTCCGGGAATCGCCCTGACCGACGGCGCCAGCGGATCGCTTTTGCATTTTGGCGGAACGACCTTTCCCGTAAAACCGCATGCGGTCACCCCTGTCGACACGACCGGCGCGGGTGATTCCTATGCCGCGGGCCTGCTCTATGGCCTGACCAGCGGTTGCCCGCTTGAAAAAAGCGGCGAGATCGCCAGCCTGTTTTCCTCAAGGGTTGTGGCTCAGCTCGGCCCCCGCCTTGCCGGAGATATCAAGGGCGCTATTGCGGCACTAGCAAAAGGGTAGCGTATTCAACAAAATTCTATAGCCATGGGGCCGTCGGAGAATTTTTTGTGAGGGTGGCCCGTGCGGTTCGGGCAATTGGCGTATTCCCAGAGACGTGCGTATCTTGCGAGAATATAGCACGGGCCAACGATCCAACCCCCCCCGGCGCAAACGGTTATAGAAAAAAGATACATGTTCTAGCCTGTTCAGCAGGGATTTTTTTAAGATCAGACAAGGGTGGGTGCCAAACCGCCGTATCAATGTGACGTTTTGTTTTTATCGATCTCTTTTCATTCGCCGGGCAAACGATGTTTCTACAGCCGGAGCACCCGTGGGCGTCCACTGCTGATCGGCTTTTGGGTCCGCATGCCCCTGCACAACAGTGCTCGCTTGCCATTTCTCTAATTCGCTGAGCCGCAGGTTCTCAGCCAGGTCACTGGAGGACATATCCCGTAAAACCGGCTCCCATATCGATACGGCTATGCCCGCCCGGCGGGTTATTTGCCGTAGCTCCATCCAGTCGTTCCCGGACATCTCTTCGGTAACCACGACCATCCGGGCCGAGGTTTTTTTTATTGCCTCCTCAAGCTGTTCCAGTCCGCCAAAAACCCTTATCCCGTGAATCAGACGGCCATGCAGGTTGGTGTCCTGATCAAAAAAACCCTTAACAAGCAAATGCGCGCCGCTTCTCAGGCAATGGGCTTTCTGGTCGCGCAGAAACAGTTTGCCGTGATGCGTTGCCCCGAAAACAAGCACGCTGGTCCGGGCGTCCGCGTTTTTCCCCGGCAGCCGCACCGTTCCCAGCCAGTCAACAACGAGCCGCATAAAAGAATGCAGGCCCAATAGCGGCACCAGCGCCAGCCCGATATACAAAACTGTTGCGTACAGCGTCTCGGCAGGATGGGGATCAATGCCCAGTGCCAACGTCACCCCCGAGCTCAGCAGTATGCCGATTACCGCCCATACCACCAGGGCCGTATAATCTATGGTGGTTGCCATATGCCAGACCCGCTGGTACACGCGGCCCCCCAGTGCCATGCACAGAAACGGTATGCCCACCTGCAGCAGGGTCTTCTCGATCAGAACCGTTCGCAGCGCATCCCGGGTGACGGGAACATGGTCCAGCAGCAGCTGGACTGCCAGGTTTGCCGCCGCCAGCACCAGCACATCGCAGACGATATACAGCGGCACACACAGGTGCTTGAACCGCGGCCGCTTGATCCCCTGCATGAGCGCCATGCCGGTAGTCCACATCTCGATCTTGGCGAGATGCCTGATGATGATATACACCCCCGACACAAACGCTATCATGTAAATGCCCCGCGCCCGGGACTCAAACAGCAGCGACAGAAGCGCCACCCCCACCATCACAAGGCTGACGCAGTACAGCAGCGCTGCCGCGCGGCGCTGGGAAAAACCGGTTTTGAGCAGGCGGTGGTGCAAATGGTCTATGTCGGCCCCGAACACATCCCCATCCCTGCTGTCCTTTTTGAGAAACTTGCGGGCCAGCCGCCGCCAGACCGCAAGAAACGTATCAAACATCGGAATCCCCACCGACAGCAGCGGCACAGCCAGGGCTGTGAATGTTGTGGTTTTGGAGCCCGTATTGAGCGCCAGCGCCGCAAGCGTACAGCCCAGGAACATGCTGCCCGTATCGCCCAGAAAAACTTGCGCGGGATTGAAATTGTATCGCAGAAACCCGAGGCAGGCGCCCAGAAGCGCCAGCATAACCAGGCAGTCGCCCGGCTGGCCCCCGATCAGAAATACGCCCGCAAGGCCCAGGGCGGCAATAGCGGCCAGCCCCGTGGCCAGCCCGTCCATGCCGTCGATGAGGTTGAAGGCGTTGATAAAGGCGGCAAACCAGAACACCGTACCCGGCAGGTCAATCCACAGGGGCAGGCCAAAACCAAAAAATGCTCCCAGGTGAAAGCCAAGCACGTAGGACAGCGAGCCAACCATCGCCTGCCCGGCAAGTTTGACCGCGGCAGGCATGCCGAACCGGTCGTCCCACAGGCCGATCACGAGCAGTATGCTGGTGATGAGCAGGATTTTGAGCCAGCTGGCCTGTGTGATGAGGCCGCCGAAGGGATTCCCGGGCAGCAGAAAAATCGCGGCGCAGCCGATATGAAAGCTCGCAAAAACAGCCAAACCGCCGGCCCGCGGCACGGGCCGCGTGTGGATGCGCCTCACGTCGGGCGTATCCATCATCCCGAGCTTTACCGCACAGCGCATGACCATCGGTGTCAGCCCCAGGGTCATGATAAAAGTAAGGACGGGAATTATCAGATACTTCAGCAAATCTTCAATGGGCATAACCTTTCCCCGCCAGTTAGCTGTCACGCGCAGCATGCATGCTGCGCGTGCCGAAAGTAAAAAGCAAGATGTTTTTATAGCAAAAAGAATGTACCTTGATTATATGTCTGTTATTGTCGGTAATCTATAATAAACTTAGAATGCGCGGGGAATTTATATTCATGCAACACCGGCGTGAATTATGTAATTGCCCTGCCCACGGATTTGTACTTGCTGCGAAAATTTTTTTCTGGTTATCCACAATGCTGAACCAACATTGGTTTCTGGATCCCCGCTTTCGGGATGACGCGCGCAAAATACGAATCTAAAAAATCTTGTCATTCCCGCGCAGGCGGGAATCCAGTTGGTTTTTACATTCGGTTCCTGTCGACAGTTTCAGCTTTGGAGATAACCAGAAATTTTTTTTATCGATGCAGGAATTACGCGTAGACATCTTGTACAACAGTTTTACTATGGGGTTTGTTTCACATTAAGAGCAATTGTTTTTTTACTATCTATAATTTACCCGCTGATATGGGGGGCAGGGCATGCGGAGAAAAACAGAAATTTCAATGACCTGTGCCGCTTGAAGGGTGCTCGATTGCGCACCAAAAAACTTACTTTTCCCGCCAGTTTTTAATCAGGGAAATGATATTTGACGAGGCGTGGTCTTTGGGGTCGCCTACGATGGCGATCTCTCCGCCGTAGGAAAGAACGGTAGCGCGCTCCGGCACGGTTTCTTTGGTGTAGTCCGTGCCTTTGGCATGCACGTGAGGCTTGAGTGTGAGCAGGAGGCTGTCAACGGTTGGTTCCGAGAATACGGTCAGGAGATCGACGCAAACAAGCGCGGCCATGAGCTCCAGCCGTTCGTCTTCCGGAATAAGCGGATACTCAGAGCCTTTGTTTTTTCTGACCGAGCTGTCGCTGTTGAGGGCCACCACCAGCACGTCGCCCCGGCTGCGGGCATCAATGAGGCTGCGCACATGCCCTACATGCAGCAGGTTGAACCCGCCATTGGTGAAAACAATCCGCTTGCCTTCCTGTTTCAGAACATCAATTTTTCGGGCAAGTTCGCCGTGGTCTTTGATGATTTTGTGATCCATGGATTTCCTGTGGCGTAAAAATATTTTGGGCGTATGGCCATGCGCCCCTACGGCTTTTTTCCGTTGGCGGCAATAGCGGCTTTGAGTTCAACAACCGTGAGCGTTGCCGTGCCCGGTTTCATGACGACCACCGAGGCGGCGTAATTTGCAAGGCGCGCGGCATCGGGGAATTTTGCCCCGGCAACCAGCGCCAGCGTTACCAGCGACACCACGGTATCGCCTGCGCCGGTCACATCTGATATTTTATCGCTGCCGACTACCGGTATATGCAGCGGTGGTGTATCCCGCTCAAAGAGCGTCATGCCTTTGTTGCCCTGGGTAATGAGCGCGGCGCGGCATTTGATCAACTGCAGGAGTTTGCGCCCGGCCAGGTGCAATCCGGCCTCATCCTGAATCGACATGCCGGTTATTTGTTCGGCTTCGGACTGGTTGGGCGTGATGATCGTGGCGCCTTTGAAATACGGCATGTGATAGCGCGAGTCGACCACCACGATTTTGTCGCGGGCGAATTGCTTGATACAGGCGAGCACTTTATTTGTAAAGATGCCGTAGCCATAGTCCGACACGACCACGGCATCAATTTCGGGCAGAATGCGTTTGAGATAGGCTAAAAGTTGCTGCTCGTTTTTACCGGTGAGGGGCGTTTCAAAATCCCGGTCAATGCGGATTACCTGCTGCTTGGTCGTATTATCGTCGCCCGCGAGAATCCGTGTTTTCATAATTGTGTGATAGCCGGGCTCCATCAGCATGCCGTCCATGTTCGGGCATTTGACGGCTATGTGAGAAAAAAGTTTCTCTCCGAAATAATCCCGGCCGAGGAGTCCTACCGGATAGACTCGCGCTCCGAGATCAAGCAGATTATTGACCGTATTTGCCGCTCCTCCGGGCACCAGCTCCTCTGAGTCATAGCGCACCACGATGACCGGCGCTTCGCGCGACAGGCGGTAGGGCTTGCCGTAGATGAACACATCGGCTGTCATATCGCCGATAACGCAGATACGGGCTTTTGAAAACTCTTTGATAATACTTGCATATTTACTCATGATTGCCTTCTTTGGGGTAATAGTATTAAGCTAAGGACTAAAACATCTTCCTGAATTTAACAAGCAAAAAATAGCCTTTCGCCGCCATGCCGGCCCAGGAGCCGCGGCGCGAGCAACCTGTAATTGACAAAGCGATACGCCTGTGATAGCTCTACTCGGGCATCAGTTCGGGGGAATTCATGGAATCCATTCGAACCTTTATAGCGCTTGAACTGCCTGAAGAGCTGAAAAAAAGTCTTGGCCGCCTGCAGTCAAAATTCATGGAGCGAGCCTCGGCAGTGAAATGGGTCCGGCCAGAGAGCATTCACCTGACGCTGAAATTTTTAGGTGATATTAACGCGGACAGGGTTGTGCCGGTCGAAAGGGCGCTTGAAAAGCTTGCCGCGGGCATTGAGCCCTTCTTTTTTGATGTGGCCGGCATCGGCGCCTTTCCCAATTGCCGCAACCCCAAGGTTATTTGGGCGGGCATGCAGGCTGACGACCGTTTGAACATGTTTCTTGAAGAACTTGAAACGGCCCTTGCCGATATGGGATTTGTCCGGGAGGCCCGGCCGTTTGCTCCGCACCTGACCCTGGGGCGGCTCAGAGACGGCCGTGCGCGCAAGGATGTCGCGGGGCTTATCGAGCAGTATGGCGCAGAGCGGTTTGGGCGGTTTAGCGCAGACCATATTATTTTTTTTAAAAGCGAGTTGAAGCCCTCGGGGCCGGTCTATAGGGAAATAAAAAATTTTACGCTAATGAAAAACGCCTAACAGCGGAGGACACAGATGGCTAAAGAACCAGCACGGGACAAAGAAATAGCACGGGATAAGGAAACCAATAAGGAAAAGGCCATAGAAATGGCCGTGAGCCAGATCGAAAAACAGTTCGGCAAGGGGGCCATCATGCGCCTGGGCGTGGAAGGGGCGCTGGTGCATGACATCGCGGTCATCCCGACCGGCTCGCTCAGCCTTGACATAGCGCTCGGCCTCGGGGGCGTTCCGCGGGGCAGGGTAATTGAGATATTCGGCCCTGAATCATCGGGCAAAACCACGCTGTCCCTGCAAATTATAGCCGAGGCCCAAAAAACCGGCGGCTCCGCGGGGTTTATTGATGCCGAGCATGCCCTTGATGTAACCTATGCCCGGAAGCTCGGCGTTAAGACCGATGAGCTGCTTATTTCCCAGCCCGACAGCGGCGAGCAGGCCCTGGAAATCTGCGAAGTGCTGGTGCGAAGCGGCGCGCTTGACGTGCTGGTTATCGACTCGGTGGCAGCTCTCGTGCCCAAGGCGGAGATCGAAGGCGATATGGGCGACTCGCATATGGGACTGCAGGCCCGGCTCATGTCGCAAGCCCTCCGGAAGCTCACGGCCGCCATCAGCCGCTCAAAAACCTCCGTCATTTTTATTAATCAGATCCGCATGAAGCTCGGGGTCATGTTCGGCAATCCCGAAACCACCACGGGCGGCAATGCGCTGAAGTTTTATGCAACCGTGCGCATGGATATCCGTAAGATCGGCATGATCAAGGATGGCGATAACGTGGTCGGCAATCGCACCAGGGTCAAGATTGTGAAGAACAAAATCGCCCCGCCGTTCCGTGAGGTGGAATTCGACCTGATGTTCGGCGAAGGCATTTCCCGTGAGGGCGACATCATGGATCTGGCGGTTGCGGATAATATTATCGACAAGAGCGGGGCGTGGTTTTCCTATAAGAGCGACCGCCTTGGACAGGGCCGCGAGAACGTGAAGAATTATTTGAAAGAGCACCCTGAAGTCGTTGCCGAGATCGAGCAGATCATTCTTGAAAAGGCGGGCATAACACGACCTGTCACCGAGATGACAAACTGATTTTCCTCATGAAGCTATTTTGAATAGGGGAGGGGTACCTCCTCCCCATTCAAATGCAAGCCGGTAATGGAGAATATACAAACCTACCCCAAAGCTCTCGACACCGCCTACCGGCTGCTGGCTGCCCGGCCCCATACCAAAGCCGAGATCAGGCGAAAGCTTTCCCGCAAGGGCCATGACAGTGAAACAATTACCGCCATTGTATCCGAACTCCAGGAAAAAGGTTATTTGAATGAGGATGACATGGCGCAGCGGTGGGCACAGGCTTTAGTGCGCGAAAAATTATGGGGACCCCTGAAAATTTCCGCCTATCTCATGCAGAAGGGCATCAGCCGGAAAATAATCGATCAGGTGCAGCGGCAGCTCTGGCAGGAAATCGATGAGCCCGATATCGCCGCGCAGGCTCTGCGCAAGCGTTTTAGCGGTGGGGAGGATGAGTCATTGCGCGCAAAAAAAGCCGCGTTTTTGCGCTCCCGCGGGTTTTCAGCCGACGTGATATACAAAATTTCAAAAGAGCCCTGCGAAGACCAGTGGTGATCTGCTGCATGGTTTTCCGTGGCTCAGTAGCCCTAGAGCATTTTTCTTTTTTTCGTAGCCGTTTGCACAGGCAAGCTTTTGCTTCGTTGGCCCGTGCTATGATTTTCGCAAAAGAAGCCGGCGATGGTGGAATACCAATGGCTCGAACCGCACGGGCTGCCTTCACCAAAAGCTCACCTGTGCCTGTATGGCTACAGTATTTTGAAAAATGCCCTAAAAGTCTTTTTGCCCTGCCAAAAAAACTGCTGTCCTGACCGCAATAATCAAATTGACAATTATAGAATAATAAAATATGCTATTAAATTGTGGGACGAGTACTATTCGGGTACGTAACGTCGATTTCAGTATTTTGAGCCTTTTCTGGACACGAAATCAGCCCTGTGTTTTGCTTAAACGCGGGGTCTGGTGTATACTGAATGTGATGAATGATCTTGTCTGCATCGTGCGTTGCCTTGGCCTGCGGACTCCAGTCAAAGTATTTTTGTAATAAACGTCCCACAGGGGAAATTTTCTTGAAAGTCGATCGCAGGCTGGTGCTTCCTGCCGTGAGCTTCTGTCTCCAAGATTTCCCAAACAACCAATATACTTTATTAAAGGAGAGTAGACCGTGGAGAAGAAACTTTACGCAGGCAATCTTTCGTACAGCACAACAGAGGATGATCTCAGGAAACTGTTTTCACAGTACGGAGATGTTGAATCTGTTAAACTGATAACAGACCGGGAGACGGGACGTCCGAAAGGTTTCGGCTTTGTTGCCATGAGCAATGAAGAAGCCGCTCAGAAGGCAGTGGCCGAACTCAATGGCTCGTCATTTATGGAAAGAACGATAACCGTCGCAGAAGCTCAGCCTGAAAAGCCCCGGGAAAGCCGCGGGTTTGGTGGTAACAGGGGCGGCTTTGGTGGAGACCGGAGCGGTTCCGGCCGGCCGGGCGGCGGTTTTGACAGAGGCGGCCGTGGCGGACGTGGCCCTTCAGGGAGAGGGGGGAGATAACGGTTGAAAGTAGAAGTCATCGGGAATGATGTTGAAAAAGCCCTGAAAATCCTGAAGCGAAATCTTAGCAGAGACGGCCTTTTTAGAGAAATGCGCAACAGAAAGTACTATGAAAAACCGTCTGTAAAAAAGAAACGAAAACAGGCTGCTGCGCGCAAGAACAGAAGAAAAATGGGATTCTAACTCTTCTGCAACCGGCGATGAGCAGAAATCAATTGTTCAGTTTTTTTTGGCAATGAAAACAAAAGCGGCTAAAGTATAACTCTTTAGCCGCTTTTGCATTTAGAGCATGTATCTTGTTTCTATAGCCGTTTGCGCCGGTGAGCTTTTGGTTTGTTAGCCCGTGCTATATTCTCCTAAGGAACTTCTTAGCGGTACTTTGTAGGGCGGGTGCCAACCCGCCAAGCATGCCGTTGTGTATCGCTTCAGTGCGGCGGGTTGGCACCCGCCCTACGAAATCTTGCTGACTTTGATTGTATCTCATGAATAATCCGGGCTAGAAAGGCGAGCCTGCTGCAGTGAAAACAATTCTTGTCATCTATCATTCGCAGACCGGCGCCACTGAAAAGATGGCGCAGGCCGTGGCAGGTGGCGTGGCCGCAATGGACGGCGCTCAAGCAGTAGTGAAGCGGGCCGCAGAGGCGGGGCTGGATGATATGCTGAGCTGCGACGGCCTGGTGATCGGCTCGCCTGAATACTTCGGCTATATGGCGGGTGCGGTAAAGGATTTCTTTGACCGGACCTATGAAGCGGGGCATGCCGACAGCCGCGTATTTCGCAAGCCCTGCGCTGTTTTCGTGCATGCCGGCACTGACGGCAGCGGCGCCCTTGCCAGTATTGAGCGCATCTGCCGGGGGTATAAATTCAAGAAAGTTCTTGAGCCGATTGTGGTCTGCGGCGAGGTGACCCCTGAGGTTATTGCCCGCTGCGCTGAGCTCGGGCAGACCATTGCCGCAGGCTGCGTGGCGGAGATTTATTGAAAATTTTAAGCTTTTGCAGGAGCAACCTCAAAGGCCGCAAGGATCAGCTCCGGAACAGGCGAATGACGAAATGCCGTTCGTCCGGCATTCAGTTGACAAAGATAGTGTTATAGTCTATTTCGATAGAAGAATTTAAATTGTGTAGAGCCCGTTTGCGCGCTGCAACTGAAAGGATAAACATGCCTCCAAAAGCAAAAGATAAAACCCATTATGTCATCACCTACCGCGACCCCAAAGACAATAAAATCGTCAGCATCAAAGCCGGCAGGGTGACTGATTCGAGCCTGGGCCTCAGCTTTATCGCCATAGGGGATTTCATCTTTTCCTCGAGCATGCTTGTCGTGAACCCTGAGGAAGAGGACCTGAAGCGACGCCTGACGGATGTCAAAACGCTGCATATTTCAATTTACACCATCATGTCCATCGAGGAAGTCGGCCCGGCGCACAAGGGCCTCCACTTTAAGAAAGACAAGTCCAATCTGCTCGTGCTCCCGGGCACGGTGCAGACCCCTAAAAACCCCTGATAGTTACATCTTAAAATGACTAACGCACATCTCCCCCAAACACTTGGCGATCTTAAACGCTCCGGTTGGCAGAGCCGCGGCATCAAGGCCGAGCTGCAGCGCAATCTTATCGCAAAAATCCGCTCCGGAGAAAATTTGTTTCCCCGTATCATCGGCTATGAGGATACGGTCATGCCGGAGCTTGAAAACGCCCTCTTGGCGGGCCATGATATCATATTTCTCGGCGAGCGCGGCCAGGGTAAGACCCGCATCATGCGCAGCCTCGTTACCCTGCTCGATGAATGGCTGCCCATTGTTGCGGGTTGCGAAATCAATGATGATCCGCTCGCACCCATTTGCAGCCACTGCAAACAGCAGGTCGCAGATCTTGGCGACAGGGCGCCGGTGGCGTGGCTGCACCGAAGCAGCCGCTACGGCGAAAAGCTTGCCACCCCCGATGTGACTATCGCCGACCTCATCGGCGATATCGATCCCATAAAGGTCGCCGAGGGCCGCCATCTCTCCGATGAGGGCGTCATTCACTATGGCCTTATTCCCCGCACCAACCGGGGCATCTTCTCGGTCAATGAGCTGCCGGACCTGCATGAAAAAATCCAGGTCGGGCTGTTTAATCTGCTGGAGGAGCGCGACGTTCAGATCAGGGGCTATAAGTTCAGCCTGCCACTGGATATCTTTATCATCGCAACCGCAAACCCGGAGGACTACACGAGCCGCGGCCGGATCATTACGCCCCTGAAAGACAGGTTCGGCGCGCAGGTGCGCACGCATTATCCGCGCACGCTTGCGCAGGAAGTCGTCATCATGCGCCAGGAAATGGCGCCATTTATCCATGAAGGCCTGCGCCTTCAAATTCCAGAGTTTATGGAGCAGATAGTGGCTGAAATTTCCCAGGCCGCCCGCCGCCGTCAGGATATCAATCATTTCTCGGGCGTGAGCGTCCGCATGACCATACACAATATCGAGACGCTCGTGAGCAATGCCCTGCGCCGTGCCGTTCGGCTGAAGGAGACCGGGGTCGTGCCGCGCATAACCGATCTGCCGCACCTCACGTCGACCATGAAAGGCAAGTTGGAGTGGAATTTTGCCGAGGCAGCGGAAGAGGATGAAAAGCTCGGGGCCCTGGTGCGCGAGGCGGTACACACTGTTTTCAAATACAGCTTTCAGTCCGGCGCTTTTAATGAGTTCCTGCGCGAGTTTGCCGCGCCAGCCGAAATAGTGGTGTCGGAACTGACGCCCGCCAGCGAGTATGCTGAAATTGTATCACGCTATCCCGAGCTCAGGCAGGAAGCCGGGCGGCTGGTGTCCGGGGCGACACCCGGCATGCTGGCAGCTGCCTGCGAGTTCATGCTCGAAGGGCTTGCGGTCTCGGGCCGCATCGTGCGCACAACCAGTAAGGGGCATGCCCGCTACACACAGCAATGAAGCTTTACACCTACCATCCCGGATCAGGCCCCATCGCTGAGAGCGACTTCGACGATAGTGATCCCATGGCCGCCCTCGCCAAAATTATCTACCGCCATGAAGGACTCGAGATGGCGATAAAGGAGCTGCAGCGCCGGGGCGTGAAGGACGACTCGGGCAAAAGCCTGTTTGTGGGCCTGCGGGACCTTCTGGAAGAGCTGCAGAAAAAAAAGAAAGACGCCCTGCACGACCTGGGCCTTGAGGCCATGGACCAGAGCGTGCTTGAAAAAATATCGGAATTTGCCGAGGCCCTGCCCTATGGCGATGAGGCGCGGGGCACCTTCACCAGCGCGGCTCAGCACCTGCCCGAAACCATGATCCCCCTTGCCCAGTACCTTGACGACCGCCTGAACCGCGACGGGCAGAAGCTCTCGGTCCGGGAGGCGCAGCTTCTGGCAGGCCGTATCAAGGACATGGACCGGCTTGAAAAAACACTTGCCAGCGTGCGCTGGGGCAATGCCTTTGAGAATATCGACGATCGGCTGCTTGAGTCTGTCATGGGCTCCGATGCGCTTTTAAAATGGCAGGCCATACAAAACCTGCCCCAGACGCTTCTTGAGCGGGGCCTTATTTCAAAGAGCCGCAACCAGGTCAGCTTCACGCCCGCGGGCCTTCAGAAAACCGCCTGGAACATGCTTAAGGAAACAGTGAAGCCGGCGCGCAACGAAAAGCTTCTGCGCAGGCTTTCGGCAGGCCTCAATACCGAGCCCTACCTGATCGCGGGCACGCGGCCCTACCAGTTCGGGGACCAGCTCCAGATCGACACCAGCACCTCGCTCATGAACACGCTCAAGCGTACGGGCGGCCGGTCGCCGCTGCGCATGACGGAGGAGGACCTCGAGGTGTATGAGAAGGAGCCCATTCTGCGCACTGCCACGGCGATCCTCATCGACTTCAGCAAGTCAATGAAATATCAGGACCGCTACCGGGCGGCAAAAAAGGTGGCCATGGCCCTCATCGGCCTTATCCGGACCCGCTACGTGCAGGACCGCATTATCGTCGTCGGTTTTTCCACCTCGGCGCGGCTCATCCCGGAGCATGAAATCCCGTTTCTGCCTTTTGATAACATGAACCCGGCCACCAATTTCGAAGAGGCCTTCGCCATCGGCCAGCATGCGCTCTCGCGCATGAAGGGCTATCGCCGCCAGATGTTTCTCATAACCGACGGCGAGCCCACGGCGCACCGCGAAGGCGGGCAGCTGTTTATTCAGTATCCGCCAGCTCCGGAAACCCTGCGCCGTACCATGGCTGCCCTTGACGCGCTCACGCGCCAGAAAATATCACTCTCCATTTTTCTGCTCTCGCAGGTGGATGAGGAGGAGCGCGTCGGCTTCATGCATGAAATGGCCCGCCGCTGCTCGGGCCGTATTTTCCACCTCCACCCGGCCGATCTCGGCAGCTGCATGCTCATGGATTATCTGGATAAGAAGCAGCGGTGGTATTAGGTTTCACCACCCGCTGCGCTAGAGGCACAGAGAGCACAGAGTTTGTAGCAGAGCAGGCATTTATTTTTCGCCAGCTCTTTTGTACCAAATGCGCCATGGTGAACATTGAAAATCTCTACCCCTTCTTTGCTCGTCCAAAGAAGGGGTAGCCCCAAGAAAGGACGCCCGTGCAATCCAGATGGGCAAGCGGGTTCAGCCGGAAGGTTCAGCAAACTCGCCCTGCGGGCTCAAACATACTGAACCTTATTCCCGTCTGAGCCCGCGTGCAGCTGCTGGATTGCAATGGGGTGTAAAAAACCGAAACCATCACGTCACTGCAGAAACTTTTTGTGAGTCCGTAGGGTGGGCTGCGTCCACCATTTTAATCGGTGGGCACAGCCCACCATGCAAACTTCTCTTGACACCTCCCGGCGACGCTGCTATTTTTTGTATTACCGGGTAATACCATAAGGAGGAATTCTATGAGCACACGACAAAGGGCTGTTATCAGTTTGTCCGTTCCGCCCGAAACCGCCGCTGAATACAGGAAAATAGCGAAATCGCAGGGGGAAACAATCAGCCAGTTTTTCAGGGAAATGTTTGAGTTTTACAAGTGCGAAAAACTAAAAAAAGAGCTTAACAGGTTGCAGGATTACGGCGCGGCAAAAGCAAAGGCGCTAAAAATTACCGAGCGGGAGATTGAAAAGCTTATTTTTGAAGGCCGGTGATGCTCAAAGCAGTGTTTGACACCAATGTGTACATTTCCGCTCTCATCACCAGAGGCGGCCGGGCGGACCAGGCTTTTATGCGCGCAGTTGAAGGACATGCCGCCTGCTATACCTCCATTGCAATACTCACTGAAACCGGAAAAAAGCTCAGGGAAAAATTTCTCTGGGAAGACGATAAAATAATAGCCGCCCTAAAACTCATCAGCACTGTAGCCTCTGTAGTAAAACCTGAATCGAAGCTTGCCATCCTCAAGGACGATCCCGACAACAGAATTCTTGAATGCGCGCAAAAGGCCGCGGCAGACGTTATTGTTACCGGCGACCACCATCTCCTTCAGCTGAAAAACTTTGAGGGAATTCAGATCATCACCATAGCCGAGTTTTTAAGCTGAGAGTTTGTAGTTTGTAGGGTGCGCACTGCGCACCGTAAACTATTAAAAGGAACTTATTGTTGTTATAACGTTTTAATGCTATATATACATAACAACATAACAACAAAAGAGGTGATACCATGGGAACAACAGCAGCAACGCGCGCCACTGTTTATTTGGACCCGGAACTGCACAAAGCGCTTCGACTAAAGGCGGTTGAAACCTCGCAGTCCTTTTCAAAGCTTGTAAACGATGCCATCAAGGAATCCCTGGCGGAGGACGTTGAAGATATCGCAGCCTTTGAAGAAAGAGCCAAAGAGCCGTTAATCAGCTATGAATCGATGATAAAGAGGCTGAAAAAAAATGGCCGAATATAGAATCTATTTTAAAGAATCTGTTGAAAAAGACTTCCGCACAATACCCAAAAAAGATCTTCAAAAAATCCTCACTCGCATTGAGGCGCTTGCAAAAGACCCGAGGCCCTTGGGCCACGAAAAACTTACCGGGCAGGAGAGATATCGCATCCGCCAGGGACACTACAGGATCATCTATTCCGTCCATGATAAAGAACTTACCGTTTGGGTGGTAAAGGTAGGGCATCGAAAAGATGTTTACCGCTGAAGCGGACCATATAATGCTTATCTATGAAATAAAGCACCGACAGGAGGCATATCATGATTAAAACGCAAATTGTAAAGGAAGGCAATAAACCGATTGCTGTACTTCTTGATTACCGGGAATATAAACGGCTAAAGGAAATCGAAGAAGACAAAGCGGATTATGCAAGCGCCCTTGCAGTAAAAGCAAAAAACAAAAAATGGAAGCCTCACGCTGACGTAAAAAAAGAACTCGGCCTCTAACGCACTTTCCGAAAAAAATTTGCGAATCTATTGGTAATGGAATATGGCTTTTCATTGGCTGAAACAGCACGCCAGTTTGGCGTATCAACATCAGGCGTTGCACGCATTCTGGAACGGGAATGAATAAGAAAGTACAATTTGTCAACAACGTTACCCCTTCCTAATCGTTTGGCACAGCCCACCCTGCTCTATACTCCCGGACTATAATCACGCTTGACGTTATGCACGCCATGCGTTATGATTTTATCAAGATGATCAGATCGTTTAAATGCAAAGATGCTGAAGCGCTTTCAAAAGGCCTGCGAGTAGGGCGGTTTGCCAATATCGCCAGTGTTGCGCGGCGTAAGCTTCGACAACTCGAGATCGCCGGCAGACTTGATGACCTTCGGGTGCCGCCCGGCAATCGCCTTGAGGCGCTTACGGGACGTCGTGCAGGCCAATACAGCATTCGCATTAACGATCAGTGGCGTGTCTGCTTTCGCTGGACTGATGCCGGCGCAGAAAATGTTGAAATCGTTGACTACCACTGAGGAGAGTTTATAATGAGCAAGCTCGATCCTGTTACTCCCGGAGAGATCCTTCTGGAGGAGTTTTTGAAACCAATGGAGCTCAGCCAGTATCGCCTGGCCAAGGAAATCGGCGTTCCCGCCCAGCGTATCAGTGCAATTATTGCAGGCAAGCGATCTATTACGGCTGATACCGATTTGCGGCTGTGCCGTTTCTTTGGTCTCACCAACGGCTATTGGCTGCGCGCACAAGCTGCCTATGATACGGAGGTTTCTGAACGCACTCTCGGCCCATCGCTCAAAAAGATCAAGCCCTGGGCTGGATATGCAGCCGGTAGTGCGCGCACTGCGCACCGATTTTAAGCCTCACAGAACGGTTTGAGGCACGAAACCCGACACGTTTATCAGAATGTTGTTGGGTTTCACTTCGCTTCATCCAACACATACAGCTTTGATTTCTTCCTCGTCCCGCAGTGCGGGACTCATCGTAATGACCACACCATTGCCCATCGCGAGCGTAGCGTGGCGATCTCAGTCGGTGCGTACTGCGCACCGTCTTACTGAATTCAGAGTCCTTATTTTTTTCACTGTCATTCTCCCGTTCTGCCAAAAATCCGCTGTTATACGACCTTCGTATCTCATTGTAATAAGGAACTTTTACGACCACGGCAACATAAGTTCATTGACAATAATATGAAATTCTTATACTCGAACCATAAAGAGCCGCTTAACTTTCCAAAATTACGACCGTCGTATATTAATTAGTTAGGTATCAATGAAGTACATACTTGATACAAATATTTTTAACCGGATCCAAGATGGTCGTTTTGAATTGTCTTCGTTGCCGAATGCGACAGGATTCGTTGCTACTTTAGTGCAAGTACGAGAACTTGAAGCAACCCGAGATGAAAAACGACGAGCATCTTTACTTGCTACGTTTCGAGAAATAGCCCCAGAACTTAAACCGGCTGCATTTTCATGGGATATCCCAGGTGCAGGATGGGACGAGGGTGAATGGAATACCGATCCGCGAATCGAAATGTTACGAGAAGAACTCGAAATTATAAAATCAAAGTTCAACAATTGGCAGGATGCACTTATAGCTGGCGTTGCACTAAAAAACGGGTATGGCCTTATTACAGCCGATAAATATCTTTCGGATGTTGCTATGCGTTTCGGAATCGAAGTTTGCCATGTGGAAACCTAACGAGGGCGCTGCACTGGACGTGGTTCCGCTGCGCTCCACCACGCCAGTGACCTTTAGCGTAAAAAAGGAGAAATAAAATGTCTATACCCGATTTTCAAACCATCATGCTTCCACTACTCAAATTTTGTGCTGATGGTCAGGAATATATAAATCGACAAGCAATTGAAGCTTTGTCTAAAGAATTCGGTCTGACAGAAGAAGAGCAAAAACAACTTCTACCAAGTGGTCAGCAATGCGTGTTCGAGAATCGTGTTGCCTGGGCTCGTGCTCATATGAAAATGGCTGAGCTTGTTGAAAATACCCGGCGCGGTGTATTTCGTATTACTAAACGTGGGAGAGATGTCCTTAATCAATCTCCTTCCGAAATTAACCTCCGCTTCCTACGACAATTTCCTGAATATATTGCGGCAAGGGATCGCAGTCAAAACACCAGAGCGGATGAGGAAGAAAACACGTCTATATCTGATGAACATGAAAGTAGGACACCGGCAGAACGTCTTGAAGAGGCATACATGACCTTGCGAGAAAATCTCGCTACCGAACTTATAGCGCAATTAAAATCGTCAACCCCAAATTTTTTCGAAAAAGTCGTTGTCGAAGTCCTTGTTAAAATGGGTTACGGGGGGTCACGGAAGGATGCGGGGCAAGCGATTGGTCGAAGCGGGGATGAAGGAATTGACGGCATAATTAAGGAAGATCGCCTTGGATTAGACATTATCTATATTCAAGCCAAGAAATGGGAAAACACTATTTCACGCCCGGAAATTCAAAAATTTGCTGGTGCCTTGCAAGGCAAACGTGCCCGCAAAGGCATTTTTATTACAACTTCTGATTTTTCCCAAAGCGCCCATGAATATGTTTCCGCCATTGAAAGTAAAATCATCCTTATCGACGGTCAACAACTTGCCCAGCATATGATTGACTTTGGTGTTGGTGTCGCTACAGATGCCACATATGAATTGAAAAGATTGGATTCCGATTACTTTACTGAAATCTGAAAATAAAAAATGCGAGCAGAACGCTTCACTACGTCATTGACCTTAAGCGTTCGATGAAAAAAAGCAGGTTTGGCAAAGTGAAACGTGCCCAACAATCTTTTTGATCGATACGAAATTAATGCTGGGCACGCGGAGTTTATTCCGCAAGGCGGGGCTTTGTCCAGCCTGACGGATTGCATGATTACAAGGAAGGATATCTATTATGAAGGTAATGGCATTTAACGGTAGTCCGCGGAAGGAAAATTGGAATACCGTCACCTTACTGAAAAAAGCCCTGGAGGGAGCTGCTTCAGCAGGTGCTGAGACCGAGCTGATCCAGTTGTATGGCCTGAATTTTTCCGGCTGCATAAGCTGTTTTTCATGCAAGAAAATCAGCCGAAAAAAGGACGGAATCTGTGCGGTACAGGATGACCTGACTTCCGTACTGGGCCGTGTCAAAAACGCTGATGCTCTCATACTAGGAACGCCCGTATATTACGGGGCGGAATCCGCCGCAACTCGTGCTTTTATAGAACGGCTTTGCTTTCCTTACAATAAATACTCAAAAGACATGGCATCTCTTTTTCCGAGACGCATTAACACGGCTTTGATCTATACCATGAATGTAAGCGAGGAATTGCTCAAAATGTTCGGCTATGACCAGCATATTGGCCTGACCAGGATGTGTCTTGAGATGTGTTTCGGTTCCTGCGAGCTGCTGCTGTCAACGGATACCCTGCAGTACAGCGACTATGATAAATATGAATCGGAAATTTTTGATAAGGAAGCGAAGGTCAAACGCCATGCCGAGGTTTTTCCGGAGGATTGTAAGCGGGCCTTTGAATTAGGTGTTCGCATGGCTTCCGGACAGGTTCAAGAGCCATAGCCTACGGACTGATTGTCATCGCGGTAAAATCTTTTTGCTTTATTACTATGTCTGATGCTATCATTAAGAATATTACTGGAGGCTGCACAAATGGCTAAATCACCCAATATTGTCCCCATTACGGATCTTCGCCAGGATGCCACTACGCTCATTAAACGCGTAAGCGCTTCACGTCAGCCCGTTTTTATTACGCAGCGTGGCCGGGCTGCCGCTGTAATGGTAAGCATGGACGTGTATGAGCATACACAGAATGAAATTGAGCTGTTGCGGATACTGGCGCGCGGAGAGCAGGAGATCGAAGCCGGCAAGGGCTATGATCTTGAGGTCGTACTTGCGGAAGCAGACGCTATTCTGCAAGAGATCCAGCATTGAAAGTTCTCTTTACCCCTTTAGGCCGCACGCAGTTTCTTGCTGCTATCGCCTATATTTTCAGGGAAAATCCCGGGGCTGCATTAGCGTTTCGTGACAAGGCTGGAAAAATTCTGGCCAGGCTAAAAAAATTTCCCCAATCCGGCAGGCAACTTCCGGAATTCCCCGATCTGCCTTTTCGTGAAGTCATCATTGCGCCCTATCGATTCTTTTACCGTGTCAAAGGCCGAACTGTTTGGATTGTAGCAGTCTGGCATAGTGCTCAACAACCGGGAAAGCCGCAGGAAATTAAAAAAACATAACTGGTTGGGCACAGTGATACTAAAATACTGCCGGGCACGCGGAGTTTATCCCGCAAGGCGGGGCTTTGCCCAGCCTGACTACGGGCTTAATTAAACAGCCTTGCCCCCTACCACCCCCCTATATGCTCCTTTTCCAATTCTTTTTTTTAAAAAAATTGAAGATTTTTACTTGACAAGATGGGTTTAATTATCTAAATAGTAATAAAC
>Ga0118677_10004119_pt1 | contig 26831 bp, 15 predicted proteins | sample AliMusrvi5mmetaG_FD_86154 | JGI IMG/M metagenome (GOLD analysis project Ga0118677, IMG submission 86154) | reverse complement strand
CCTGCATCCGTTCCAATTGTCCGGTCCCCGGTACCTGCATCAAACTGAATCTGGTTAACTGTATAATCAGCCATGGGATTCAGGTTCATGATGGTATATGCACCATTATCAAAATGAATGATGTTTGAAGTCGTAAAGCAATCGGGTCTGAGCCTGTCGCCTCCGCCACTGGTATTGTAATGCCAGTTTCCTCCAGTGCTTGTTGAGTTGCAATCGCCCCCCCATTCCCAGTTCCCGTTGGCCGCCGCACTGCGCCAGTAAATAATATCCTGTGAATAGAGCGGGAGTGCAAGAATAGAAGAAAACATAATGACAATAAACAGCTTTAATATCTGCGTTCCAGCCTCCGGAACCCCCACCCCCGCGCTGACCAATTTTGATATGCGTATCCTCAGCTTCATCCGTTATTTTTAATTGTGTGAAAACTGATCAGGGCATTTTCGGGCAATGCCGTCTCCGTATGGCGGATTGAAAAATTTCCTCCCCAAACCCCCTCAAACCCCGCTGCCAGCGGGCATAGCACGAGCCGGGACGCGTATTTTGGCCCTAAGCATAATACACCCTCGCGCGCTTTATTATCCATAATTAAATATTGATAATCAGCTCGTTAACTTTTTTTCCAACCGGAAATAGCTAGTAAAGTTACGCCATTTTGAGGTGCGGATGACGGGGAGGAGGAAAATAAATGACAAGTGACAAATGACAATTGACGATTTACGATTTACGATTTACGATTTACAATTTATGATGAGTGGAAAAAACGCCCGCTTTGACCAGCCTTAACCGGAAGAGTCCGGCCAACTCGTTTAATTGAATGCTAAAAGTATAAGATGGTCAACTAAAACCGTCGGAAAGTAGTCCGGTTTCGTATTACTTCATCCAGTTGTCAAGTTCAAGTCCTTTGATTCGGTTGAAGTGGTCTGTATTATTTGTTATCAATTGCAATTCACTGATAATTGCAATACCAGCAATCAAAGTATCTGTATGTCCGATTTCATTCCCTTTTTTTCTCAGGTCCGCTTGAATTGTAGCTGCCGTTTTCGCCATCGGCAGCGTAAGCAGAATTATTTTGTTTAATGCTGCAAAATCCTCGAACCTTGTCAATTGTTTTCTGGCGTCTTTGTATAAAAGGCCATTTAAAATTTAATAATAAGTAATGATGCTTAAACTTATAAACCCATACTTATTTAAATGTTCGTCAACATGATGAATGACTTTTCGATTTCCTCGTAAAAATTCCGAAAGGATATCGGTATCAAGCAAGGAGGGTTTCATAGTTCAATTTTACGGTCAAAAAGTTCTGTCCGGGTCATTTTTGTCTGATTAATGAACTCTGAATAATCCTTGCTGCTCAGGTCGCTGAATGCTCCGCCAAATGACAGGATTTTCTTCCGTAAACTTTCCGTATGTTTGGTTGTGGTCGACAATGAGTGAATAAACTGATAAAGTTCTTCCAGCCGGCTAACCGGAATATCTTTCATTTCTTTTATGATCGCATTTAATGTTAACATTGCTCTGCGGTTTTTTAACCAAAGGTAACTGAAAAATTTTGTTCTGGCAGTTTTGGTGCAAATTTACAAAAAAACACACCAGTGTTTTCGAATATCATTCCTGGTGCCAGCCTGAAAAGAACGCCCGCGTTGACCAGCTATCGCCGGAACAGGCTGGCCGTTTCAATTAATTGAACGCTGATAGGTTAGGGTGGTCAACTAAAACCTGCCGAAGGTAGCCAAATGACCCCTTTTGTCCATTGAGGATAACGGTGGGAAGGGAAATAAATGACAAGTGATAAATGACAAATGACAAGTGACAAGTGACAAATAAAATTAGTACACCTGCATTTTCACAATTTAAGCTCTTAACATGCAGAAATACAGTCGCTTTATATGACCTCTCCTATCAATCACCCTTGTTCCTCCTATCATCCCGGATCATTGAACCCTTTATCCCCCTAGTAAGCCGGCATTAACCTGTAGCTATGGAGTAGCTATGAGATAGCTATGAGGTAATTGCCCGGGATAACTGATAAGTGGTGCGTTGTTTACCGTCGCGAATTTCCGAACCTGGTCACAGGAAACTTATTGTTTCGCGATCAGGTAACTGTATGGCTGCATAACAAGCTGTGTGGTCAGCGTGATGGGTTCGCCCGTCATGGCATCTGTCCACAATGTATTCTGAAGCGGGAACGGCAATGCAAAATTGATCACACCGTTCCTCAGGTTGGAAACAACCAGGACTTTCTCTCCGGTCAATTCTTTGGTAAATGCGACGACATCCGCATCGCCGTATGAGGTTAGCTGTCCACGCCGCATCGCTGCACTGGCGCTCCTGAAAAGCAGGATCTTTTTATATTCGGCCGTGATGTCGGGGTTCAGGGTCCAGTCAATTTTTTTCCCGGTAAACGGAAAAACGATCCTGAAAGGAGTTCCAACCTCCTGCCCGTTGTACACCATCGGCACCCCTTTCATGCAGGCGGTTACCACGAAAGCCGCCATGGACCCCTTCCTGCCCCCGAACAGATCGAGCGGCGTGCCGTCGGAACCGTTCACATCGTGGTTGGTGGTGTAACGCACCACCTGCTGGCCATTGGCCGCATTGGTGTATTCCGAGTTATTCATGTCGTTGATCTGCAAGGCAGAGACATTGCTGCTGTAAATGGTTTTCAGCAGCCCGTAATAGCTGAAGCCAAAGTTGTAATCAAATCCGGCAAGGAAGTTGGTATTGCGTCTGCCTTCGGCCAGAATCAGCAGTTTGTGGGTTGAAATATGCCGGAGGGTATCGATCGCCTGCTTCCAGAAATCGAGCGGCGGACCGTCGGTATAGTCACAACGGAAACCATCCACATTGGCGGTAAAGACCCAGTATTTCATATCCCAGATCATCTGCAGGCGCATGGCCGCTTTGGTAAAATCGAGCTGGGCAACGTCGTTCCATCCGGTTCCCGGCGGACTGACGACCTGCCCCGTGCCATCCTGCAGGTACCACTCCTTGTGGCTGGTGATCCAGCCATTGTCCCAGGAGGTATGATTTGCAACCCAGTCGAGCATGACGCACATATTCCTGGCGTGAGCGCCATCGACAAGGCTGCGCAAGTCGGCCAGGGTGCCGAATTCACCATTCACCGCGGTATAATTTTTCACGCAGTAGGGCGAGTTTACCGACTTCACCTTACCCACCGGGTAGATGGGCATGAGGTAGATTACATTCACCCCCAGCGCTTTAATTGAATCAAGCCGGGCAATGACGCCTTGAAAGTTGGCCTGCTGGCTGAATGCCCGCATGTTCACCTGGTAAATAACCGCGTCCTGGCGGTCGGGTACATTGCCGAACGGCGTGCCATATTGCGAAGGGGTTGTATCGGTAACGGGTGGTATAACCGGGATGATGACTATGGATGCCGGTTCCTTGCTGCAGGCCAGCAGGAGCCCCAGGAACAGTAATGAATAAAGATTTCTTTTCAAGGGTGGAAATTTAATACGATGGCAAAGGTACCATAAAAATCAGCTCCTTACCAGATGATGGGCAGGATTAGCATTTCATGATCAGCGGCGGCAGTACTTTTCGAGAACCGGCCCGGCATTTTTTACTCCGAGTTTATTGGCTTGCTCAAGATCGCTGCAGGAGCTGTCCCTTTTTCCTGTCTCCATGTATGACAAAGCCCTGTAATAATAGGCATTGCCATCGGATGGGTTGATCGCGATGCAGGTTGAAAGTGATTTTATCGCTTCCAGGTAACCCTTCATATAATAATAGGCCTTTCCCATCGAATAATAACATGCCGAACAGGAACCATTGAGTTTGATCGCTTCCTGGAAATCAGGAATGGCGCCGGCATACTCCTTCAACTCGTTTTTCATGATCCCGCGGTTAAAATAGGCTGATTCGTTCTTCCCCTTAACGAGAACGGTATCCAGGTCTGCCATGGCGCCACGATAATCTGTAGCCATGGCTTTCGCGATTGACCGGTTGACATAGGCCTGGGTAAACCCGGGACGACACCTGATGGCCTGGTTAAAATCTGATATCGCTTCCTGGTAATGTCCTGATTTTCCATAGATGCTTCCCCGGTGAAAATAGGCATTTGGGTTTTGCTGATTTGCCCTGATGGAGGCACTGAAAAGCTGAAGTGCCTCACCGGTCTTTCCATCATTTTCCTTAAACTCGCCCAGGTTGTTTATTGCAGGATAAAAATCGGGATATTTCACCATGATATCGGTCCAGAAACTATAACTGTCGCGCCAGGCTAAACATCTTTGGTTCGAAACCACCGAAAGAATGACTGCATACAAAATAAAAACACCAGGTAATATGATCCCGGCCGATTTGTATTTCTGAATGAGAAAACCAACACCCGTCGCCATAAGGAAAAAGACGCCAAACGAAGATAAATAGGTGTAACGATCGGCCATCACAGCACTTCCTACCGGGAACAACTGGAGAACCAGCATGACATTCAGCAGGAAAAATAAAATTCCAAAAGCGATGGTCCGGTTGACACGGATCAATATGAAATAAAATAACGACAGGCAAAAGAGAAACGCCGGAACCAATGCCAGGTAATACTCCCCCGGGATAGATGCGCCTTCAAGATCCGGGTAGGGATAATAGCCGCACAATTTGTAGGGAACGATAAATTTGATAAGATACTGCGTCAATCCAAAAGAAGCGAAAACAATCCGTCCGAAAACATTGTATTTTACTATATCCGTAGCTCCCTGCGATTGCTGCACCACAATGGCGATGCCGCCAAAAAGGAGGGAGAGCAGCAGGAAGGGGATTTTTTCAAGGATCACCGTTTTTTTAAGAAGATCTCTTTTAAAAAGGTAATCAATGGCAACCAGGGATAGGGACAGGGTGACGGCCATTCCTTTTGAAAGCAGGGAAAGAACGAAAAAAAGGAGGGATAACAGATAATGGCTGATCTTTCTTTTATCGAGGTACCTCATATAGGATAGCAACGAAAGAAGGTAAAAACAGGTATATAACAGATCCTTCCTTTCGGAGACCCAGGCAACGGATTCGACATGCAGCGGATGAATCCCGAACAACAACGCGGTTATGGCGCTCAAAAGTTGTTTGCTATCCGGTTTCACCCGGGTAAACAACTGCATGGCCAGCTGAAAAACAAGGAGGGTATTGATCAGGTGCAACAGGATGTTGACGACATGATACGAAACAGGATTAAGTTCTGAAAATGAATAATTTACTGCCAGCGACAGAAGCGTCAGCGGATGATAGTTTCCCAGGTTATTTGCATCGGAAAGAAAAATGGTTTTCAGGTTATCCCACGACAGCGATTTGATGAAATGATTTTCTATCACATACTGGGGGTCGTCGAATGTGATGAGCTGGTTTTTGATGGCTGGAATGAATACAATGAAGGTGATGACCAGGATCCCGGTAAGCCATAAATAGTTTTTCCGGCCGGGCAATTCCGGCCGCACCGGTTCAACCGGCCGTTTTAAACTCTTGTTTTTAATGTTTTTTACCATCTGTCATTACCTTTAGCAGATCTTTAGGGCACCCCTGAAAGCTGGTTTTTTTCATTCCGGTTCCGACACAAATATATAACATGGTTTTCTAAAATCCTAACCTGACAAATCCAGAACCAACCAGGAAATAAAAGCGAAAATTTGGAATTTTCGTTGTTTGCGCAGATATTTTGTATAACACAGCAACCAAGCCCAATGCTGAAAAAAACGCTCGATTTAACCGGCCTTCGCCGGAACAGCCTGGTCATCTCATTTAATTGAATGCTTATAGTAAAGGTGGTAAACAAAACCGGTGGAAGGTGACCAGGTGATTCTTTTGTCCGACAAACCTTAATAAAAAAGCAAGGATTTAAAAAAAATTGATATATATCAATATAAATCCGTTTTAATCCTCTTTTATTTCAGAATAAAACCTTTTTAGAGAAAACATTTTTCCTCTGTGGTTAATAAATTTCAGTAAATTTCTTTTGTAGCTTTGTTATTGATAGGATTATTAAGATCATATTACTTATCAGGGAAAAAAGTGGAAGCCAGCATCCACTCTGATTAACGGGTTATCCCTTAAAAACCAGATGAGTAAGTACTAATAGTAACATTAATAACTAATATTATGACCGTAAAATTAACATCATTTATTCCGGCGTGTCACGGATTTCATTTTGCAAATAGTTTTATTGATAAGACATTTGTGTTCCAATTTCCATCAATAAATTTAAACATCCCGGGGATTCCTTCTTTTCCCGGTGGAAGTGTCACAAAGATTATCGGTGGAAGGTGTGCTGGCATGTCTTTTGCAGCCCTTGATTATTACTGGAATCAAAATGTTATTCCAGTAATTCCGACACATACGGGTAGTGATTTTGGACCAGGGAATTCGGTTCCTGATTTGGGAAATGGATTTGGCAAATATATCAATGATCGACACACTGCCGCTAATAGTCCGGATCCTCCTTGCGATGCAAATATGGCTCGCATCCTGTTGCTGCCACGCGCGGATTACCACCCCGTTTTGGGAAATCCTGTGATTAAAGGATCATTCAATTTCACACTTGACCAGTTAAGGGATGACATCAAGTTACAGCTAATAAGTGGCAATCCTGTTCCAATCGCTCTTGTCGCCGATCAAACAATTGATTCAATTTCTGGCGGCAATCATTGTGTTGTTGCCTATGGTTATGATGATGGCAACGATGACCTCTATGTTTATGATTGCAACCACCCCGATCGCGAATGTTATATCAGACCGAATGGTTCAAATAATTCTTTTGAAACATTCAGTCACGAAGCTTCAGGATGGACCAAGGTTGATACATGGAAAGGATATTACCGTAAGAATTATTCTCCTGTAACGCCAACCTACTTTGATCTTTCCATTAAAGTTGGTCTGCAATGCAAGGACGATGCAAACAATATAGTGACCTCGGTTTTTAATGGCGGTTCTCTGACTGTTGAGTATAAAATCGTTAATAATGGGCAATATACTGCCCGGCTCCGACATTACTATTTGAGTGTGACAAAGGTGAACAATCAGAATGATATAAATGGAACGAATGAAGATGGCCGGCTTGGAATAGTTGATACTGATACCAATCTAAACAACGAAATCACACTTCCGGCAGGTCAGGATTTTTTGGTTTCCAAACGGAGTACTCCCTTTACAACAAATGGTTGGTACCGGATTGGATCATCTTTTAAAACAGTTAAGGGATTTTGGGCTGGCTTCCACCCGCAATCCGGCCAGTCGTCAGATATTTGGATTAATGTGTTTCAGATCACTTACACATGGTTGGCGGCAGCAATGACTCCGGATGGACGTATTGAAATCTTCGGACGGGGTTCGGACAATGGAATATACCACAAATTTCAACAACCGGGTGGAGGGTGGCATGCTCCCGAAAGCCTTACAGGTATCCTTATTGACAACTGTATGACAGCCGCGAACTTCAGCGATAACCGCCTTCTTGTTGTTCACAGGGGTACGACAAAACAACTCTATTACCGTATCCTCGCCTCCACCGGGTGGGATGGAGGATGGAACAGTCTTGGAGGTGACCTGTCCGACTGTCCGATGATCATCCGAATGCCTAAAGGAAAATTACGGATCCTTGCGCTGTTTAATAATGGATCAACTCAATACAGAGATGAAACCAGTGGAGGCTGGAAAAATTGGGTATCTGTTTAATTAAACCAATTGGTATTAAACTCAAGACAGAGCCCTGGTCACTATTTCCGTTATCTTGTCCCCCGGTTTCATTTCCTTTTTTTCAGCTCCTCATCGGTCAGGTAAAACACGCTCCAACCCTAACCCTGCTTCGTCAGATTAAATAAAAGGCCTGATAAAACTGGTGTTTCAAAAAATATTGTACCTTTATATCATCGGAAAACATCCGGGTAAAGAAGCGGGATACGAACGTTGGAGTTGCCTGGCAGTAATATGGCAATGTTTTCAGGATCAGTCTTAAAAGGTATTTTCGTTGTGATCAATCAATTTTTTATTGTTAATTTTCGTTTTTAAATCTTCTGACCATGAAAAACATCATTTCTGCCATCCTGGCATTGATCATTGCAGCCACTGTTTCAGCCCAGCAGCCCAAAACCCCGGGCAACATGAAGGAGAAGAAACCCGGCTATTACGAGAACACCATCATGAAGGATGTAAGGGCGGTTGACGACAGCCTGAAAACCACCCCCACCGAAAAAAAATTCCAGGCCGACCTTTCCGGTACGTCATGGCCCAACAAGGTCAGTCTTTACCAGAAAGAATGGAGCCTGCCGCCGGTGTCGCAGGGAAATACAAATACCTGCTGGTGTTTTTCAACGACCTCCTTTTTTGAATCGGAAGTCCACAGGTTGACGGGCCAGGAGGTAAAACTCTCCGAAATGTACACCGTGTACTGGGAATACGTGGAACGGGCCAAACGGTTTGTTTCCGAGCGCGGGAACTCCGAATTTTCGGAAGGTTCAGAAGCCAATGCCGTGATCCGCGATTTTAAAAAATATGGCATCGTTCCCAAAGAGGCCTACCCCGGAATGGAACCCGGCCGCAAATTTTATACCCATGAAAAGATGTTCAGGGAGCTCAGGCTTTTCATGGATAATGTAAAGAATACAAATGCATGGGACGAGCCACAGGTGATATCGACGGTGAAGGGCATCATGAACCAGTACATGGGCGTTCCTCCCGAATCGTTTGTCTGGAAAGGAACGCGGTACACGCCGAAAGAATTCCTTGCCTCCTGCCTGAAACTGCAGATGGATGACTATGTTGACGTGCTTTCCTATCTTCAGCAACCTTTCTGGCAAAAGGTGGAATATGAAGTGTCGGACAACTGGTGGCACAGCAGGGATTATTACAATGTGCCCCTCGCGGATTTTATGAATGCCCTGAAGAATGCCATTAGGAATCACTACACGATGGTGATCGGGGGCGATGTATCGGAGGCGGGATTCAGCCGCGAACAGCAGGTGGCGATCATTCCGACATTTGACATCCCGGTGGAGGATATCGATGATAACGCCCGCCAGTTCAGGTTTTCAAACGGCTCCACCACCGACGACCATGGGATGCACCTGGTTGGCTGTTACGAAAAAGACGGAACCGACTGGTACCTCATCAAGGATTCGGGTTCGGGATCAAAGAACGGGGATAAGGCGTCGCCGGAATTCGGGTACTATTTCTTCCGCGGAGATTACATCAAACTGAAAATGATGGATTTCATGGTTCACAAAGATGCCATCAGGGAACTTCTGAAAAAATTCAATTAGGGCAGCGATACGGCCAGGCTGACAGTCAATCCGGATCAGCCGGGATTTTGATCGTGTTCCAGTTTCAGCGCTTCAAGCTTTTTGCGACCGTATGTCAGCCTGATGATCAGGATGAAGAGCACGGGGATGACGAACACGCCGAAGGCGGTGGCTGCAACCATGCCCCCGAGCACCGACCAGCCGATGGTTTGACGTGCAACGGCCCCTGCACCGGTTGCAAAAACCAGGGGTGAAACCCCGAAGATGAAGGCGAAGGAGGTCATCAGGATGGGGCGCAGCCTGAGCCTTACGGCTTCAGTAGTTGCCTGGACGACCTCTATGCCGCGGTCAACACGTTCCTTGGCAAATTCAACGATCAGGATGGCGTTTTTGGCAGCAAGTCCGATGAGGGTGATCAGCCCGATCTGGGCATATACGTTATTCGACAACTGTGGGTTGAGGGTGAGTGCCAGGATGGCCCCGAATGCCGCAAGGGGAACGCCGAGCAGGATGGTCAGGGGAACGAACCAGCTTTCGTAGAGGGATGAAAGGAATAAAAAGACGAACAGGATCGACAGCATGAAGATGTACATCGAGGTGTTGCCTGCTTTTTTCTCTTCGCGGCTAAGCCCCGAAAATTCATAGCCGTAACCTTTGGGCAGAACCTGGCTGGCTGTCTCCTCCAGCGCCTGCAAAGCCTGGCCTGTGCTGTAACCGGCTTTGGCATCTCCTACAAATTCGGCCGTGCGGTAAAGGTTGTAATGGACCATCATCGATGCCCCGTCGCCCACCTTATAGGTCATGACGGAACTCAGGGGGAGCATGGTTCCCCTGGAGTTGCGCACGTAGTATTTGTCAACATCCACAATGTCGTTCCGATAGAGGGTATCGGCCTGGGCGATGACCCTGAAATTCCGGTTATAAATCGTAAAATCGTTGATGTAGGTGCTGCCGAGATAGGTCTGGATGGTGTTGAACACATCGGCCAGGTTCACCCCCATCTTCTTGCATTTTTCGCGGTCGACCGTAAGCTGGTACCTCGGGGTGCGTGCGCTGAAGAAGGTAATGGCGCGGTTGATCTCGGGCCGCTTGTTGGCAGCGGTCATAAATGCGCGCACATTTTTTTCGAATGTTCTGATGTCGTCATTGCTCTCGCGCTGCTGCAACTCAAAGGTGAATCCCCCTGTAGCTCCCAGCCCCGGGATAGCCGGGGGGGCAATAACCAGGATGTTGGCTTCCCTGATGGCTGAAAACCTCTTTTGCAATTGAGCCACCAGGGCAAACAGCTGTTCTGATTTTTTTGTACGATCATCCCAGGGAGTGAGCATGCAGAAGATGGTCCCTGAATTTGGTTTGCTGGCTCCGGTAACCACATTAAGCCCGGCGATCGAGGTAAAATGGGCCACCGTCTTGTATTCATTGAGGATGTCCCTCAATTTTTGCATCACACCCTGGGTGCGGGTGCTCGACGATGCTTCGGGTAGCTCGAAGGTGATATAAACACGCCCCTCGTCTTCCAGCGGGATGAAACCTGTGGGCTTTTTCAGCATCATGAACCATGCACCGAAGATGACCAGCACCAATAGGATGACAATGTATTTTGATTGTCTTATCGCGATCCTCACGTTGTTGGTATACCCCTCGGTGCGGCGGTTGAACCATTTGTTGAAGTGGTAAAACAGGTAGTTCAGCCCCCTGGATTGCTGGTCGATTTTGTGGGGTTTAAGGAAGACAGAACACAGTGCCGGGGTGAGCGACAGGGCTACAAAGGCGGAAATCAGCACCGAGATTGCAATGGTGATGGCGAATTGCTGGTATAGCTTTCCGACAATCCCGGGAAGAAAACCGGCTGGGATGAAAACCGCCGCAAGCACAAGGGCAATGGCGACGACAGGACCCGAAATATCGGCCATTGCCTTATGGGCGGCTTCCCGGGGCGAAAGATGATCCTCCTCCATATATCGCCTTACCGCCTCCACAACGATGATGGCGTCGTCGACCACGATGCCGATGGCTAAAACGAACCCGAACAGCGTGAGCTTGTTGATTGTGAATCCCAGCGGGATAAAGAAGATGAAAGTACTGACAATCGAGACCGGAATGGCCAGCACGGGAATCAGGGTTGAACGCCAGTCCTGCAGAAAGACAAATACAACGAGTACCACCAGGGCCAGTGCCTCCAGCAGGGTTTTGATCACTTCGCTCACCGACACCTTTACCACCGATACCGATTCGAAGGGCACGTTGTAGGCCACATCATTCGGGAAGGATTTGCTAAGCCGATCCATCATTTTATACACCCCGTCGGCGACTTCCAGCGCGTTGCTCCCCGGGGTCTGGTAGATCATCATGTACGAAGCCGGGTTGTTATCGACATAGGCAACCCCCGAGTAGTTGAATTTACCAAGTTCGACCCTGGCAACATCTTTGAGGTAGATGATCGAACCGTCGGCGGGATTGGCGCGTACCACGATGTTGCTGAAATCCTCAACCGTGCTGAGTCTTCCATTCACGGTTACGGAGTATTCGAACGGCTGGCCCTTTGGCTGGGGCGGTGTACCAACCGAGCCGGCAGCCACCTGAACGTTCTGATCCTGCACCGCGGAGAGCACATCCTGTGCCGACAGCCCGAGACTGGCCATCTTGTCGGGCTTGAGCCAGATGCGCATGCTGAAGTCATCGGTCCTTGAAAAAATGTCACCGACACCCTTTACCCGTAACAGTGCATCCCTCACGAAAATGTTGGTGTAATTATCGAGGAAGCGGATGTTGTGTGTTCCCTTCGGTGAGAAAAGAGCCACGATCATCAGCCCGGTCGGGTTGCGCCTGCGTACCGTAACGCCCAGGCGTTTCACCATGTCGGGCAGGATGGGATTGGCTATATTCACCCTGTTCTGCACATCGGTGGTGGCCACATCGATGTCGGTGCCAATGTCGAAATAAACGTTCATCGACGAACGTCCGTCGTCTGTGCTGCTACTCTGGATATAGCTCATCCCCGGCACCCCGTTTATCTGCAGTTCGATGGGGGTGGTCACTGTTTGCTCCACGGTGGTGGCATCGGCCCCCACATACTGGCTCGACACCTGCACGACCGGGGGGGTGATGTCGGGGTACTGGCTCACCGGAAGGGTCAGGATGGCAAGTATCCCTAAAATGACCAGGGTCATGGATATCACGATCGCGGTGATCGGGCGCTTGATAAAGGTATCGGCTATCATGGGGTCGAATTCTGATGGAGTTGATTCCCGGTCTTATTTTTTCTTGTTGTCGGCCGGTGGCATCACGGTAATGGCCGAGCCGTCGGTCAGTTTCTGGATCCCGTCGAGCACGATGGTTTCACCGCCTTCGAGCCCCGCCAGCACCACGATGTCGGAGTAGACCCTGGGGCCGGGCTGGATTTTTACCTGGCTCACCTTATTGTTGTTAACTACGAATACGAAATACTCGCTCAACTGCTCCATCACCGACCTGAATGGCACGAGGATCTGTCGTCCCGAACTCGGATTCAGCACGTTAACCTTACAGCTCATCCCGGGTTTAAGGGTCTTTTCCCTGTTCGGAACAGTAATCCTTACCCTGATCGTGCCTGTCGATGGATCAACTGCCCGGTCTATCACGCTTAACCGCCCGTTAAAAGGGTATGTCGAATTGTCAGCCAGAATGATCCTGAAGGTGGAATCATCGGGAAGACGGGCCATATTCGCCAGTTTCTCAAAGCGGCCGAGTTCGGTTTCACTGATCGCGAAATCCACTCCCATGGAATCGTCGGAGGAGATCGTGTTGAGGAGGGTCGTGCCGGGAGTTACCAGGGCGCCCAGCTTTACCTCTGAAAACCCGATGGTGCCATCGAACGGGGCAGTGATGAGTGAGTAGTCAAAGTTGGTTTTGGTCTGCACCAGTTCAGAATTAGCGGCCATGATCTGCTGCTTTGCATTATTAAGGTCGGTCATGGCGTTGTCGGATATCTGCCTGGCGATTGCTTCCCTGCCTGCCAGGTCGGTATAACGGTCGGCGTCGCGCTGGGCCTTCTCGAGGTTATCCTCGGCGATCTTCACCTTGGCCTGGGTGCCGGAGTAAGCCGCTTCATATTTGCGGCGGTCAATCTCATACAGTTTTTCGCCTTTATGTACCCGTTTTCCTTCGGTGAAATAGATCCCGGTGATATACCCGCTTACCTGCCCGCGAAGCTCCACCTCCTTCAAAGGCACCAGATTCCCCGGATAGGAGTTATAGAACACCGCCTCGCTCATGCCAACCTTGGTTACCGTTACCGGCACCGCCGGTTCTTCCTTTGAACGGTTTGCATTCTCCCTGCCGCATGAAAGCAGGGCCGCAACCATTGGGATTAAGATTATTGCCTGGATAGTCCTGTACATTGCGATTTTCTTTTTCGATTTATTTCGGCTGGATCAGACCAAGCGCTTTCTCAAGGTCGAGCTTGCTCGACAGCACCCGGAACATCATGTCGAGGTAATTGAGTTCGGCCGTGCGCAGGTCGGTCTCGGAAACGATGACTTCGAGGTACGCCTTGATCCCTTTATCATACTGGTATTTCACGGTGTTGAAAATGTTCCTGGCAATGACCATGTTTTCTTTGGATACTTTCAACTGGTCGAGGTTGCTGACATACTGTGACCGGGCGCTGGTATATTCACTGCTGATCACATTTTCGAGGTACTCTGTTCCAACCTGCAGCCTCTTGTACTGCAACCTGGCTTTGCCGAGACCCTGGAACCTGCTCAGCCCCTGGAATATAGGATAGGTCAGCTTCAGGCCGACGAACGAACTGGAGGATGTCTTCGAATAGAGACTTGCAAATTGGTCGCTTCCATAGGATGGGATGAATTCATAGAATGCCGACAGGGAGGGGAAGAAGTTCGAACGGGAATACCTGATGTCGGCTCCCTGCAGGTTCAGGGCAGTCTGCATCTGCTGGTATTCGACCCGTGTTTTGTAATCGGGGACCTTTGCCGTATCGGTCACTGTTTCGTTTTCAAAACGGGATGAATCATAGGAAACGCTGAACTTTTTTTCAGGGGGCACTCCCATCAGTTGCTTCAGCACCGCATATTTCGTTTTGACCGATTCCCCGGAGGCTCTCCGCTGTGCCTGCACATTGCTGAGTGCGATCCGGGCGCGCTGGTAGTCGATGTTGTCGGTGATACCGTTTTTGTAAAGATTGTAGGCATCATCGTAATTGCGTTGCAGGCGGACGATGTCCTCGTCGAGCACCCTGAGCTGTTGTTCGGTCAGGAGCACATCGTAAAACGCCTTTGCTACCCCTACATAGGTATCGATCTTTGTGAGTTCGGTATTCTGGGAGGCCTGTTTGCGACGTTCCTTTGAACTGGATGCGGCCAGGTAAAGGTTGCTGTTGAAAAGGGTTTGGTTTACCAGGAAAAGGCCCGAAGAGGTCTGGTTCGAGGTGGCCGGGTACCTGATGGGAGGGCCTGAAGGATCAAGCTGGTTTGGGATGCTCGTCATAGGTGCCACGAAATAATGCTGGATATTGGCATCCAGTTCAATTTGCGGGTACCATCCCGACAGGGCTGTTCGCACATCCTTTTTGGTTATCTCTTCATCGATCATCGCCTGCTTTACCTGCGCCTGGTTCGAAAGTGCGAAGCCGATGCACTGGTTCAGGGTGAGTCGGGAAGGAAGCGAGTCGTGGGTTGCCTGGGCAAAGAGCAGTGCAGGAGTTGTGAGCAACACAGCCAGGATCAAACTCCCGGGGAATGAGATAATCCTGCTTTTGTGATTTGTCCGGAATAGATAAAAATGACGCATCTGGTGGCTTGACGACCGACCCTGTATCGCTGCTGGATCGTCCATAGGTTGATAAGTTAAACGGATAAACGGTGATATAGAAAACAAATTTCAGAAACCAGGACAAAATTACCAATTAACTGGTATAGTACACCTGCATTTTCCCAATTGATGTCCGAACATCCAAAATGCATCCCGGGGATACTCAAACGGCCTGGAGTTGAAATGTATCTTTTGAGAAACGTTTTTTAAAGATTTGTCCATTCGGTCATGGCCGTTATCCGTCAGGAGCTCACTTTAAATATTTATGAGGCAACATTCCCGTTTTTTCGTGTTATATTTATAGGATGATCTTTTCGCGAAGGAAAAAAGAAGCGGTTAGCGGCGACAGGGCCATAGAGGTGATACACGACCGCTATGCGCCATGGCTGTTTGCCATTTGCCTGCGCTATGCCGGGAACCGGGAAGATGCAGAAGATATCTTTCAGGATGGCTTTGTCAAGATGATACTGGCATATAACAAGTTTAAGCCTGTTGGCAGCCTCGAGGGCTGGATGCGCAGGATCATGGTCAACACAGCCTTAAATCACATCAGAGACCACCAAAAGGAAAAAATGTTTACGGATGTTGAACCATCCATGGAAGTTGTCGACGATACCGATGATTTCGACGGATGCGAGGTTACGGAGGATGCATTAATGGAACTGGTTTCCTCACTTCCGCCGGGTTACCGGATGGTTTTCAACCTTTATGTGATGGAGGATCATTCGCATAAGGAAATTGCCGAAATGCTTGGCATTTCAGAAAACACATCCAGATCGCAATTGTTAAAAGCAAGAAGCCAATTACGGAAACGGCTCAGTGTTTATCAAAATGAAAATATTTATGCGCAAAGAACAGCATCCATTAGATGACACGTTTCGCCGCGGGTTGGAGGATTATCAGGTCATGCCAACCCGGGAACAACGGTCGGCAGTTCTCAGGAAAGCGGAAGAGGAGATGCGAAAAGGCTCCTCTTCAGGATGGAGAATTGCGGGCTTCAGTGCGGCGTTGCTGCTTGTAACAGGTCTGGTTGTCTGGATCATGGTATCGGGTGATCGCGATGCCGGGAGAAATGAAGAATCACAGGTGAAAGGAGGAGCCTCTTCAGGCCTGGCGTTGGCTCCCCGTGGATCCGTTTTAAGCACACTACCGGCAAAGGGCCGGGAAACACAGGAAAATGAGGCCAATGCGACCTCTGAACAAACACTACCGGAACCGGCAACCAGTTTGACATCACACATAACCGGCGCGCCGGATGTTTCCCGGGATGAGACTCCTGAAAACACACCGGTGCAAACGTTGCTTAACGATTCCACGCAAAAGCCGACCCCGGCAGAAACAACAGCATTGTTTCCCGAAACGGTTCCTCCCCTTACTACTGTGGTTTTAGCACAAAAGGATCCGGAAGTTGCAACGAAACCGGAAGTTGCCCCCCCGGCGGTTGTCCGGTCTCAGAAAACCTCCCTGCCACGCGACTGGAATGTCACCCTGGGTCTCTATTATACTCCTGAATGGATGTTCAACACGTTGAACGGAGAAAAGTTTGTGAATAATGCGGGTTTCGAAGGGACTTTTCACTTTGGAAGGTATTCGGTCAGTACAGGCATGGGGCTCAGTATGACAGTCGGTTCAAACGAACTGCTTGTGAAAACAAACCCTTTCAAGGGAACCTATACCTTTCTTGATTCGATCACCTTCAACTGGGATCAGCAACACTATAACCTGGTCGCGAACTATTTTACGACCGACAAATCCGTATACGATACGACCTTGCAGAACAGCATTTCATCTGTCAAAAAACGCTATACCTACCTGCAGGTGCCGCTGGTCCTGGGTTACGATTTCTGGCAGGATTCACGGTTTTCGGTGGGAATCAGGGGTGGAGCCGTTATGTCGGTGCTCCTGAAGACAGAGAATTTATCAGGGGCATATGATGCAGGAAATGACAGGATCATTTCCATCAATGATATTTCTCCCGACCGCATCAGCTTAAACTGGCAGGCTGTGGCAGGGATCAGCGCCTCCCTGAAACTCTCGGAAAGGTTTAGCCTGGAACTGGAACCCGATGTACGTTATTATTTCAACTCGGTATATGAATCGTCGGTAATTACCAAAAAACCATGGTCCATCGGGTTGAAGTCGGCATTCCTTGTCAAATTATAGCAAAATTCATTCTGACCCGGGCAACGTTTGCCCGATCGCGGGTTTATAGTATATGAACAATCATTCATCGACATCCAACTGCTAAAAATTTACAACATGAAAAAAATCATCCTCTTCTTCCTGGCCTGTTTCACTGCGGTCAGTTTACTGGCGCAGATGAATCCGATCCATGTGTCGGGCTATGTCACCGACAGCATTTCAGGAACACCGGTCGCCAACTTCCCGGTACACATCGACATTGATTCGGCCGGTGGTTTTATATATCATCATGAGGTCCGAACGATGCTCAATGGCCTTTATGCTGATACCATTTTTTTTAACAATGGAATTGTTCCCGCCGGAACAATGAGAGTGACCGCACTTGACTGCATGCTCCACCCTCACTTTGCGGATTTCGCATTTGGCCCCGGCAACCAAAACTTCACCAAGGACTTTGTCATTTGCACAGGACCTCCGCCATTACCCTGCCATGCTGATTTCTACCCGGCCTTTGCTCCTCCTCCTCCATTGTCCGTCCATTTCATCAATACATCGGTTGGGGTCAACGGACCCTGGTTGTGGTCTTTTGGCGACGGCATCACCTCAACACTGTTTACTCCCGTGCATACCTATGCATCACCCGGGATCTACCAGGTTACGTTGAAAATGGGCGATAGCCTGGGCGGTGGTTGTTTCGACAGCAGGACCCATGAAATACATATCGGTGACAGCACGGGGGGCGGATGTCATGCCGGTTTCACCTGGCATTGCGATTCCAATGCCGCCATGAAAACAGTCCACTTCACCGACCTGAGCGTTGGCGGCGGTTCAACCTGGCACTGGAGTTTTGGCGACAGCACTTTTTCCGCTGATCAGAATCCTGTTCATACCTATGCCAGCAATGGAACATACCATGTATGTCTTACTATTACACACACCAATCCTGCATGCCAGGATGTTGCATGCTGGGAAGTGCAGATCGGCCCTCCACCGCCCCCGCCATGTGCAAGCTGGTTCACACATATGCCCAACTGGCTGCATCTGAGTTTTGAAGGCCATATGCCATTCGACCAGCCGGCTACCTATACCTGGAGTTTTGGTGATGGCACCTTTGGCGCCGGGAAAAACGTTGACCATGTTTACGCAGCCCCGGGCTGGTATGCAGTTACCCTTTCTACCATCCGCCAGGATTCAAGCCAGTGCGCCTGGACCAGCCTTCAGCAGATCCTGGTAGGCGACAGCAACAATATCCACCAGGTTTACGGACAGGTTTTTGCAGGGAATATCCCCATGAATCACGGACTGGTGATGATATTCAGTGTTGACACCTCACTCGTGAACCCTCCGTTCGTTGCCTCCTGTTTCCTCAATCCCTTCGGTGCATATACCTTCCCATATGTGCCCGGTGGTGATTATGTGATCTGGGCGCTCCCCTTTGATTCGGTCGGCGGATATCTTCCCACCTATTTTGGAGATGTTTTCCACTGGCAGCAGGCAACGGTTATTCATCTTGGCCAATCGCAGAATCCCTATAACATCAACCTTGTACACTCCATGCTCCTGCTTTCCGGGCAGGGGGTAATAAACGGCCAGATAAATAAAACCGGACTGAAATCAGGTACGGTTGAACTGGCCACCATGCTTCTGACCAACGAACAGGGTGAAACCATTGGCTACAGAAGGGTGAGTGCATCCGGCAACTTTAATTTCAGCGGGCTGGCCTATGGAACCTATTTCCTCAAACCTGAGCTGCCCAATACCACCAGCGACCTCGTTAAAGTTGTCCTCAGTGCTGCCAGCCCGGTTGCAAGTGTAACCATGACCCACACAGGCTATAGCATCCTGGGAATAGGTGAAACCTCTATCGTGGCAAGTTTCACAATTTATCCCAACCCTGTCAAAGATCTCCTGAATCTCAGTATCACGGTCCTTTCCGCGGTAGATGGAATTGCCGAGATATGCAACCTGAACGACCAGGTTGTGGTACGTCAGCCCTTTAAATTAACCAGGGGGGAGAACCAGGTTCAGATGGATTTGAGTCAGCTGGCCCATGGAATGTACCTGCTCAGAATTACTTCACCCGATGGCATCAGGATCGTGCAGAAACTCGTGAAATAACCATCTCCTTTCCCCGGGAACCATATCAATAAACAGTTTTCAATGTGACGTTCATTACCGTGCAGCGGTCCGCCAAACGGACCGCTGCACGGTTTTTCATTGGCATCCATTTCCTTCAACATGAAAGGGGGATGGCGACATCGGCATATATTGGCAGCTACATGAAAGACGAAATTAAGGCATCAAAATTTTACTATTTTGATGTCGGGTTAACAAATTTCCTGCAAAAGGTAGGTAAAATCGAAGCAGGCAGTGAATCGTTCGGCATGACTTTCGAGCATTTCATCTACCAGGAACTCTATGCGCATTGTCGTTATTCCGGATTGGACTATCCATTATATTATTAGCGCACAGCGTCTGGGTCGGAAGTCGATTTTGTACTTGGTGACCATGAGGTAGCCAGAGAGGTTAAAGCAACTACAAATGCCAACTCCCGTCATTTTAAAGGATTAAAGAGCTTTTCCGATGAATACGCCGTGAAAAAACTGATTCTCGTCAGCAATGGCCCCGATCCCAGGCAAATTGACAACATTACGGTTCTTCCCCGGAAAATCTTCCTTGAAAAGCTTTGGGCCGGGGAAATGATGCAATAATGCCATGCCTCCGGCATTTTAAGTAACCAAGTTTCAACCCCTGATTCACATTAATCAGTTATCTTTGGGGTAGGACTGAAAAGGATGAACTGTAATCAATAGCGGAGGAGGCAAAACCCATGCATCATAACGAATTTGTGGTAAATAAAACAAGGGTAACAGGTTCCCTGTGGTTTACCTGTTTATTTCTCCTGGTTTCCTCTGTTTACAGTCAGCAGGCGAACCCTGTATTGTCAAGAAGGGGCATCCATGACCAGCCGGATACCCGGGTGGACAACTTACAGTACTGGATGAAGATGGCGGAAAAGGGGCTGGCCCCGTTTAACCCTTCCATCCCGCTGACACCCGCGGTTTTCAAGGGAAGCCGGATCGTGGCACGCGGTGTAAGAACGACCGACTCACCCGACATCCCGGTTACCACCCTCACCAGTGTCACCGAAAGTGAAAACTCCGTTTTCATCGACCCCGGGAACGCAGATTTTATCCTGAATTCGAACAATTCAACATCCTGGGACGGGAGCACATACGGGACAATATACGGCGCCGACTTTTTCCATTCGGCCAATGCCGGCATCGGCTGGGCGGGAAGTCCTTACGGCGCAGGCGGATCGAACGGAGGCGACCCGGCAACCGCCATCGGGCTGAACGGCCGCGAATATGTTAATTTTATCAACAGTTCATCCGGGCAGGGAATTGCTTTTTCCGACAACGGAATTTCCTGGACAGCGGCGACAGTTGCGCCAAATCCCGGCGACCTTGCCGATAAAAATCACCTGTGGATCGACAATACAACAGCAAGCCCTTATAAAGGCAATGTTTATGTGGCGTGGACCGATTTTGGCGGAATCGACGACGGTGAAATTAAAATATCCCGTTCAACCAGTGAAGGCGTTTCCTGGAGTACGCCATTGAACATCAGTTCAGCCGTCAATGCGGGATATCTCGACCAGGGGGTGAATCTTCAGACAGGCCCCGCGGGAGAGGTGTATGCGGCGTGGGTGGTTTACGACACCTGGCCAAGTGATGAAAAAGCCATCGGGTTTGCAAAATCGACTGATGGCGGCGCCACCTTCCAGGCTGCGGTCAGGGTCATTTCCAACATCAGGGGGATCCGGAAAACGGGAGTGCTGAAAAACCAGAGGGTGAATTCCTATCCGGTCATGGCCGTGGATGTAAGCGGTGGCCCCAACAATGGCAACATCTATATCGTCTGGACGAATGTCGGCACTCCCGGCATAAACACGGGAACCAACAAGAGTGTCTACATGATCCGGTCGACCGACGGAGGATCGGGCTGGTCGGTACCGGTCCGGGTCAACCAGGGGCCGAATGCGGCGGGGAAGGAAGCCTGGTTCCCATGGATCAGCTGCGACGCCGAAACGGGAGCGCTGAGCGTGGTGTTTTATGACGACCGGAATGTTTCAGCCACCCAGTGCGAGGCATTTGTGGCCTGCTCGACCGATGCCGGCAATAGCTGGACAGACTTCAGGGTGAGCGATGTGGCCTTTACCCCTGTTCCGATTCCGGGTCTCGCCGATGGATACATGGGAGATTACCTGGGAATCACCTCCAAAGGCGGGAAAGTCTATCCATGCTGGACCGATAACCGGGGAGGAGTCTACATGACCTATGTATCACCCTTTGTCCTGGGGCTGAATGCCCGGTTTTCCGCCGGCAGCAACACCCTCTGCACCGGTTCGGGGGTCACCTTCACGGATATGTCAACAGGAGGGCCTGCAACATGGACATGGAGCTTTCCGGGCGGCACCCCCGCGTCTTACGCAGGGCAGAATCCGCCGGTCATCTTTTACAATACACCCGGTATCTATGATGTTTCACTCACCGTATCGGATGGCACAACAAGTGACATTGAAACCAAACCCGGCTTTATCACGGTGAAGGATGTGATTGCAGCTTTCACCGCCACGCCCACAACCGTTGCTTCCGAAAATACGGTCGCCTTCACCGATCAGTCGATGTGCAACCCCGTTGCCTGGCATTGGTCATTCCCCGGGGGGACTCCTTCATCTTTCAGCGGCCAGGCTCCTCCCCCGGTGACCTATTTAACCGTGGGTACCTACGATGTTTCCCTAAGCGTTGCGATCCCCGGCAAATCAGACTCGATCACCAAAAGCGGTTATATCACCGTCATCCAACCGGTATTTAAGATGACCAACGCGTCTGTTACCACTTGTACCGGCACTTTTTACGATTCAGGCGGCCCGTCGGCCAACTACCAGGATGACGAAACCTTTACCGAAACATTCCATCCATACACCACCGGGGCGCAGATCAGGTTTGCCTTCACCTCCTTCGCCACAGAATTGAACAGGGATACCCTGACGATCTACAACGGCATTAATTCTTCGGCGCCGTTGATCGGCAAATATTTCGGCACTGCCAGCCCCGGAACGGTCACCGCATCAAACACACCGGGCGCACTCACCTTCCGGTTTCATTCGGATGGAAGCATTACCAGGGCGGGATGGGCGGCTGCCATCAGTTGTTACAGCATCACGGTTCCCCCGGTCGCCGATTTTTCGGCATCAACCACCAATCCCATGGTTGCCCGCCCGGTGATCTTCTCCGACCTGTCGGCGAATTTCCCGACCGCATGGTACTGGACCTTCAGCCCGGCAACAGTCACATTTTCCGGTGGAACAAGTTCATCCTCCCAGAACCCGCAGGTGCAGTTTTCCGCCCCCGGCCTCTACACAGTTACCCTGACCGCCACCAACGCGAATGGTTCAGACACAAAAACAAAGACGGACTATATCAATGTGGCCAACTGCACCATCTCCACCTTTCCATGGACGGAAGGTTTTGAAAACGGCGGGGCGATACCAAACTGCTGGACGCAGACGCAGGTGAACAGTTCAGGGGTAAACTGGATCTTTGTTGCCGGCAACGGCGGCAGCAATCCTGCAACGGCCCATGGGGGAAGCTATGATGCCTGTCTGAAAGACAACAATTCCGCCGACAATAAAACGCGGATGATCACCCCCCTGCTTAACCTGACCTCCATCTCCAGCCCCCAGCTCAGTTTCTGGCACACACAGGCCGAATGGTATGGCACACAGGATCAGCTTTCAGTCTATTACAAGACCTCCCCGGGCACCACCTGGACGCTGCTGGCCACCTATACAGCCAGCATCACCACCTGGACCCATGAAACGATAGCACTCCCCGTTGCGCCCGACTATTACTACATTGCTTTTGAAGGAAACGCGAAATGGGGAAGAGGCGTTTGCATTGACGACGTGGAAGTCGGGATCCCGGCCAGCCTTGCGCTTCCAACCCTCAATATTACCGACAGCCGTTGTTTCAATGCTACGCAAACCCTGTCGGTTGCAGGCAGCCCGATCCTGTTCAACGTTCAGAGCGGTGGAAGCGCCACCCTGGTTGCCGGACAGAATATCCTCTTCCACCCCGGAACGACCGTTTTGCCGGGAGGCTACATGTACGGATATATCGCTCCCGGCGGCCCTTTTTGCACAACTCCGGCCATGGCTTCGATAGTAGCGGGGAACAGCGAAAAGAGAGATGCGGCGGAAAAACCATTCTTCAACGTCTATCCAAACCCGGTCACAAACGTCTTCACAATTGAACGGCCACGCCATGGCGTGGCCCAACAGGATGGGCTACCGGAGAAAATCATTGTTTCCATCTTCAACATGAAAGGAGAACAAATCATTTCACTGATGATGACTGATGAGACGACCCATCAATTCTCCCTTTCGGGATGGCCTGCCGGGATCTACCTGGTCAGGGTAGCCGGAGAAAAAAATTCAGGAACGGCAAGAATCATAAAGCTATAGGAAAGGATAAAAAATCCGGATCATTATTCCCCCTAAGATTTGATTTCTGAAATCCAGGTACGGCCATGCCATGGCATGGCCCCACTATCTTCTTAACAATTAATCACTTAAAACTTTTTTCACTTTTTTATAACTTTCCTGACTGCCTTCCCCGGGCTTTCCCTATTCCCTGCTGAAATGGTGTAAAACCCCGACGGCAAGGCGCTGATGTCGAGGGTGAAGTTTTCCGCGGTGATCTCCCGGCTCATTACGACCTGGCCGGTGATGGAACGGATGGTGATGAGTCCCCCCTTTGAAAATTCAACCGGCACGCCCACATACAAGATATCCGCTGCCGGAACGGGCCACACGCTGATGAGGTCGGGCAGCCGGTATTCCCTGATCCCGATGGGGTTGTTGTTGACGGGGATGTGGAAATCTCCGTTGCTGTTGTTGTTCCAGGTGTTGTCGTCATAATGGATCACGAAGTCGACGGTGTTGACCTTCTGCGCCGCATTGTTGAACGGCCCCGCCTGGATGGTGATAGCCCCCTGCGTTGGCCCCGTCATGGGCGATTCCACGGCAGGGCCGGTTCCGTTGAAGAGCACTGAACCGGCTGGCCAGTAGGAGCCATTTGGCATCTGCCAGGAACTTCCTGCGGCATTCACTCCCCAATGGAGTTTTGCCCCCTGGGTCACCCCTGTTTCGGTGATGGTGATCACGTCGTTGAAGGTGGGGCTGGCCGGTGTCCAGCTCACACCGCTGTTTCCCCCTGTGTTCGTCGGCCCCACGTAGACGTGCTGGATGGGCGTTTTGGTGACATTCCCGTGCTGGTCGGTGGCTTCCACGTAGTAATCCACCAGCGTCTCGGAGAGCCCCGCGATGGGGGCGTAATACTCCCCGGCGATGTAGTCGGGCAGGATGAAGAAGTTGATCTCCGGGTTGTTGGTGACATTCCCGGTGGGGAAGTTCCGGTAGGTCATCGCCACGCTCTGCCAGGCCCCGAGGCCCGGTCCGCCGGCGTAGGTGTCACCGGCGGTGCCGGCAGGACCACGGCCGGGATAGCTGACCCTACCCCCGGGGTAAACCCCGGGGTTTACCCCGGGGGTAGGGCCGGCATCGCCCGCGGAGGTAGTACGATACATCAGGCTGATCGACTGGATCCCCGAAACATCGTAGGCGAAGGTCCACACGTAGAAGTCGGAGCTGTTCTGGTGCTGCTGGTACCCGTAAGTGGGACCGAAGCCGATGCCGCCGGGGTTGTAGGGGTACCGCTGCGGAATGAATACGGTGGGCGGGGTGTTGTCGGTGCCGGGATGGGCGCCGATCGCCTGGTTGGCAAAGACGCATGCGCGGTTGCAGGCGAGCGACTGCTTCACCTCCATGTCGAGTGCGGTTCCGTAATACATGTAGCCGCTGTTGTAAGCGGGAAGGAGGAAATGCCAGGCACGTTCGGCGGGGTTAGCAGCTGCCGTAGGATGCACGATGCTGGCGATGTTCACGCTTCCCTGCAGATCTTCGGCCATCTGAACCCGGTTTTCGGCAGCCACAAGCACGGCCCAGTTGCGTGCATCCTCGGTCCACCCGTTCGGGTCGAACTGATAACTGGCAGTGTACATCGGCCAGAGCCAGTTGATGCATTGAGGGTGTCCCCAGTCGTTGGCGGCGTTGAACCACGAGCCGTCCTCCACGTGCACCACATCGTTTACCGGAACGGGATGCTGCATGAGGAATTGCCCGATGGTTGTCGGTACATACCCCTTGGATGCCGCCGCATCGGCAAACTGAGGCACCGACTCGTTGTAGTAGGAATATCCCCCGCCCCAGGCATTGTCGCCATCATGGGCCATCAGCACCAGCGACGGCTGCGCAGGGTTGTTAAAGGGGGCGATGTGCTGGTCTATGTCGCCCGTTCCCATCATCGAATAGCCGTTCTGGTAGCTCAGCAGGTCATCCATGGGCACCACGGTGATCTTGTATTCGGTGCCGTTGTTCGGATCGATGTATTTTGCCTTATGCGCCTGGTAGCAGAAGGGCGCCGCGAAGGCGCCGCCGCGGCCGTCGATCTGACCGCTCCACCAGTTCACGCCATTGGCGGCAACCTTGTCGGCCTTGTTGGGCGGGTCGATGTTGCACCCCGCGGTTCCGTATTGCAGCGGGTAGTCGTTGAGGGTGCGCGCCAGGTGGCTGCTGGCCACCACGACCCATTCAAAACCCTCTTCCACCAAAGCTTTTATATTACGTTCGCTGAAGGAACATTCGGCCGGCCAGTATCCCCTGGAATAGAGTGGTGAGGTGCCGAAATTCTCATTGTAAATGTACCGGTGCGCCTGTATCTGCCGGCGGAGCATCTTCTCGCTGATCAGCGGGGAGAGCGCGTGGTCCATGGTGAACCCCACCACATCCATCCTGGGTTTCCCTGCAGCGGTGGTCCATCCCCGGGCGGTGGTGATGCTTCCCTGCCATCCGGGACTGTAGCCCCACTGGCTGGCGCCGGCAAGGCTGTTCACATTTTCCATCAGGCAACCGGAGTAGTTTACTTGTGCGCCTGCCTCGGGGAGGTGCAGCAACGACGATACGGCATCTTTGGTACGGTACTGGTATACTGCCACACGGTCAGAGTTACTGAAGATATCCTGCAGGTTGTTGAGGGGATGCTGCAGCCCGTCGGAGTACCAGTTCCCGTTGTTCCATTTCAGGTACTGCGACTCCCATGCACTCTGGTGTTCATTGGTGTTCCAGGTGCTCGTCTCGGGCCAGTAAACAGGTTGTTCGAGGTGCCATAGGTAGCTGGTGTGTACCTGCGCCAAGCCGGTAAGGCTGATGACCAGGCTTGCAAGGGCAAATGAATATTTTTTCATGGAGGGAATGATTTCGATGACAATCCGGGAATTGAATTCCGGTATTGTAAAGATAGATGGTTTTTCGTTAAACGACACACTTTTTTGAACAGACCCGGCTGTTTTGTGAACCAAAAATAAACCAACGGTAAACCAACAGTAAACCAACAGTAAACCAACAGTAAACCAACAGTAAACCAACAGTAAACCAACAGTAAACCAACAGTAAACCAACAGTAAACCAACAGTAAACCAACAGTAAACCAACAGTAAACCAAATCGCCTCCCCGGGGA
>Ga0118677_10004118_pt1 | contig 26831 bp, 22 predicted proteins | sample AliMusrvi5mmetaG_FD_86154 | JGI IMG/M metagenome (GOLD analysis project Ga0118677, IMG submission 86154) | reverse complement strand
GCCGCGACCTACCGGGAGCGCCTCGCGGACCTGCACGCGGACGGCCGCCTGGTCCTGCCGACCAATCCGCCCGGGATGCGGCACATCTGGAACCAGTTCACGCTGCGGATCCCCGGCCGGCGCGACGCGATGCAGGCCTTCCTGAAGGCGCGCGGCATCGGCACCGAAATCTACTATCCCCGGCCGCTGCACGTGCAGGAGTGCTTCGCGTACCTGGGCTGCAGGCCCGGGGACATGCCCCAGGCCGAGCGCGCGTCGGCCGAGGCGCTGTCGATCCCGATCTTCCCGGAGCTGACCGCGGCGCAGATCGACGAAACCTTGGCCGCGATCCGGGCGTTCTTCGAAGGCGCGTGATCGGCCGTCCGACCCGGGCCGGAGGGAGGCATCCGTGGGCGTGCTGTCGTTGGTGGCCAAGGCGTGGCGCGTGGGCCTGCTGCGAACGGCCGGCATGGTGGCGCGGTACGCGGTCCAGGTGGCGCTGAACCCCCGGATCCAGGCGGCGTCCTTCGTCCAGTTGCAGCCCCGCGCGCGGCTGGTCGTCCCGAAGGGGGCGTCGCTGCGGATCGGGAAGGGCGTCGTGATCAAGAACGACGGGGTGATCCTGGTGAACCCCGGGGCGCGGCTGACGCTGGACGATCATTTTTCGCTGGGCCACCACGGCGAGATCACGGTGGGCGGGACCATCGCGATCGGGGACTACACGACGCTGGGCCCCTGCACCTACCTGACGGATTGCAACCACCGGTTCGAGCCGACGAACGTGCCGATCATCTGCCAGCCCATGGAGGTCAAGCCGACGTCCATCGGCCGCGACGTCTGGATGGGGCGGGGTTCGATGGTGCTGCCGGGCGCCTCGGTGCCGGACGGATGCGTGGTGGCCGCCGGGGCGATCGTCACGCGGGCCCACCAGCCCGGGGACGTCATCGCGGGCACCCCGGGTCGCACGGTTCGCAACCGCTTCCAGTAGGGGCGGCCTTGCCGCTTGCGGTCCAGTCGCCCAGGATCTCCGCTGTCGGAGGGGCCTACACCTCGCCGGCGTGAATCCCCGTTCGCGGGGGCGTGCCCCGCATCAGGGCCGACACCTCGCGAACCTCGCGGTCCATGCGCTGCTCCCAGGTGGACACGTGGTCGCGCGCATGCGCCCGGGCGGCGTTGCCGATGCGCGCCCGCCGGTCCGGGTCCGCGATCAGCGACGCCAGCGTCCCAACCCCGTCGTCCAGCAGGCGGTCCGGAGCCACCAGCACGCCGTTGACGCCATCGCGCACGAGGTGGTTCGTGCCCCCGTTGTCCAGCGTGAACACGGCGCGCCCTGCCACCATCGCCTCGATGACGCCGTTCGACAGGTTCGAGATGTCGTTCAGGGCCAGGTAGATGTCGCTGCGCGCCAGCTCGTCCAGCGCCGCGTCGTGGCCCAGGGAGCCGGCGAACCGCACCCGCCCGGCCAGGCCCAGCGCGTCCGCCTTCCGGCCCAGCGCCTCGCGTTCGGGGCCGTCGCCCCCGATGACCATCGACCAGGAGGGAAGATCGGCCGGGAGGCGGGCCAGCAGGTCCAGGGCCCGGTCGACGCGCTTCCACTGCACCAGGCGGCTGGCGGTGAACAGCCGGACCGGTTCGTCGGGGCCCGCGGCCGGCCGATCGACCCGGGCCAGCGCGGCAAGGACATCGTTCTTGACGACGCCGTTCATCCAGAACCGGACGCGGCCCGGATCGACGCCCAGATGCTGCAGCACCACGTCCCCGAGGGTCCCGTCGTCGGCCATGATCACGAGGTCGGCCCGGACCCGCATGGCCGCGCAGTGGGTCCACACCCGCCGCATGCTGGCCGGGTCGTCCGCCCACTGGCCCAGCAGCGTGCCCTGGAACCGGGTCACGCTGGGGATTCCCAGCAGGCGCCCCAGCGCCACCGCGACCGGCGCCCCGTACACCTCGTAGCCGTAGACGACGTCCGGGCGCCGGACCAGGCATTCCGCCAGCGCGCGGGCGAACATCTCGGCCTGGAAGACCAGCCATCGCTGGGGGTTTTCGATGTCGCCCAGCCCCAGGGTGGTCGCGGGCTGGTCGGGGGCCTTCGGTGCCGCCCGCGCCGGGAGCAGGGCGTTTCGCAGGCGCCGGGCGACCCGGACCGTCGACTGCAGCGCCAGGTCCACCCGCCGGATGCGGATGCGCCCGTCGGCCAGCGTGTCGGTCCCCGCGTGGAGCGACTTCGCGGTCAGCACGTCGACGTCCCATCCTGCCCGGGCATAGCCCAGCAGCGTGTTGTACAGCGACTGGTTGCCGGCGCTGGCGACCGGGGCGGCACCCTCCTGGAACATCCAGACATCGAGGTCGGTCACGAACAGGATGCGACGGCGATTCATGGCTCTCCCGCCGCCAGGGATGCGAACAATTCCTCGAACTGCCCGATGAAACGTTCCTTCGAGAACCGCCGCTGGACCTCCAGACGGGCCTGCCGGGACATCCGCCGGGCGCGTTTCGGATCGCCCAGCAGCGCCGCAACGCCGCGTGCCAGCCCGTCGACATCCGAAGGGTCCGCGACCGTGAGCCCGGTCACGCCGTCGTCGATGAGTTCGGCCGGTCCAGCCGTCCCGAAGGCGACGACCGGGACCCCGGCTGACATGGCCTCGACCAGCACCAGGCCGAAGCCCTCGATGTCGCAGAGGTGGGCGACGACGTCCATCCCGTGGAGGAGCGTCGGGAGATCGTCCCGGTGCCCGGCGAAGGTCACGTTTCGATCGAGGCCCGACGCTTCCAGCGCCTCGGCGATTTCCCGGAAATAGGGCGATTCCGACCGCCAACGCGCCGCGGAGGGAACCTCGGTCGCCCGCGGATCCGGGTGATCTGCCGCGGCCGACCCATCCCGCGACAGGTCGCCACAGACGAGGATCCGCGCCGAAGGGGTCATCGTCGCCAAGGCCCGGGCGAAGGGAACGACCATGTGCACCCGCTTTCCCGGGGCGATCCTCGAAAGGATGCCCACGATCGGCCTGCCATCGAGCGGAAGCCCCAGCGCCTCGAAGGCTGCCGGATCGGGTCGGCCCGGGCGAAACCTGTCGCTGTCCACGCTGTTGTATATCACCCTGGGCGGCCCGCGCCGGTCCCTTCCCCAGGCCGTCGCGACCGCTTTCGAAATCGCGACGGGAACGCAGCCGCAGATCGAACACCAGGCCTTGTACGGGGCGAGCATCAATTTGACGCGATGGCCGGCCTGGGGAATTCCCTGGATGTGCGCCACGGACGGGATTCCGGCGAGGCGCGCCGCCATGCCGCCCAGCACGTGTTCGAGATACGTGGGCAGGTAGGCGATGTCGATCCGGTGCTCCCGGAGAAGTCGCGCCGTTTCGAGGATGGCCCTGGGAAGCCGGGTCGCGTTGGTCGCGAATCCGAAAGGCCGCGGGAGGACGACGGGCCCCGCCCGCCGATACATGGATGCCAGCGGAGGCACGCCGGCGATGACGACTTCCGCCCCGAGGTCCGCGATCTGGCGGCTGAAGAAGCCTGCGGCCTGAAGGAAGACGACGCACTGGAAGCGGGACGGGTCGAGGCCACCGACGAGGTCCAGGAGGATGCGCCGGGTTCCGCTTCCCACCTCATCCCCGTCGCGAATGCCGTCCAGCATGCCCAGGCGGATGAACTTGCGGTCGGCTGCCTTCACGCTATCCACAGCGACGTTCCGTAGACATTGGCTCCTGACACGGCCGGAATCGCGGCACTCGCGCGTCAAGGCAGGAAGAGCATTCCGGCCGGAAGATAGCGTAGGGCAAATCCCAGGGCCTGACAATGGAGTGGACAGCCATGCCGGGTGCGCCCGGCCGGCTTGTGCCGGGCGCCGGCCCTGGACTCGACGGGACCATTCCGATGACGCTATGATGTCGGCGGTCGCCGCGGAGTACCGAGTGACCCCACCCATCATCGTCACCGGGTCCCGGGGATTCACGGGACGGCACCTCGTGGAGATCCTGCGGGGCGAGGGGATCCCGGTTGTCGGGGTCGACCGAACCCCCACCGAACACGGCGACGACGTCCAGGTGGATCTCCAGAAATCGGAGACTGTGCGAGAGTTGTTCCGGGACGTTCGTCCCGGGCGGATCTACCACCTGGCCGGGATCGTCCGCGAGCCTGTGGATGAGGCGGGTCGCAGGGACCTGCTCGACGCGAACCTGGGATCCACGATGTCGGTACTGGAAGCGTCGATGGGTCTTCCAGGTCCCGTCCGGGTCCTGGTGACCAGTTCGTGCGCGGTGTACGGGGTCCCGGAACGTGCGGACGGCCGGGTGGCTGAAAGCGACCCGATCGCGCCGGTCCTCTTCTATGGCGTCACCAAGGCATCGCAGGAACTGCTGGCGGCGTCGTATCAGAGGCGCGGAGGTCCTGACGTGCTGATCACGAGGGCCTTCAACGTGACCGGGCCCGGGGAAAGCGACGCTTTCCTGATCGGGACCGTGGCCCACCAGATGGGTACCGGGGGGGCGGCGATCCGCCTGGGGAACCTCGACAGGGAACGCGATTTCCTGGATGTTCGGGACGCGGTGTCCGCGTACCGGGTTGTCATGGACAGGGGGCAGCCTGGCATGGCGTACAACGTCGGGTCAGGCCGGCCGATCGTCCTTCGCGACCTCGTGTCTCTTGTGATGCAGGTGGCGGGCCTGGAACGCGAGGTGATTTTCGACGTCTCGAAGATCCGCAGCATTGACGTGCCGAGGATCCACGCCGACGTCACCCGGCTGGCCGGCCTGGGCTGGACGCCCTGCCGGGACCTGGCAACGACGGTACGGGACACGCTGGAACACGGGCGCCACATCGAGGGATGCAGCACATGAGCAATTGGAAGGGACGCAAGGTCCTGATCACGGGGGCCGAAGGGTTCATCGGCAGCCACCTGGTCGAACGGTTGCTCGCGGCCGGGGCCGATGTTCGGGCATTCGTCTGGTACAACTCGTTTTCCCGGTGGGGGTGGCTGGAGCCGCCCGAGGTTCCACGCGAGATCCTCCAGTCGGTGGAGATCTTTCCGGGCGACATCCGCGACCCGAGGCGCGTCCGCGAGGCGGTCGCGGGATGCGACACGGTCTTCCACCTGTGCAGCCTGATCGCCATCCCGTTCAGCTACGTCGCTCCGGACAGTTATGTGCAGACGAACGTGACCGGCGCCCTGAACGTGCTCAACGCGTGCCGGGACGAGGGAGGTGTGCGGTTGGTGCACACGTCCACCAGCGAGGTGTACGGCAGCGCGCGTCGGGTGCCCATCGACGAGACTCATCCTTTGCAGGGCCAGTCGCCGTATTCGGCGTCGAAGATCGGCGCCGACATGCTGGCAGAAAGCTTCCATCGGTCGTTCGGCTTGCAGGTGGCCACCGTGCGGCCGTTCAACACCTACGGGCCGCGGCAGTCGGCACGGGCCGTCATTCCCACCATCCTGGCGCAGGTCCACTCGGGTGCGACCCGGATCCGGTTGGGCGCGCTTCACCCGACCCGGGACTTCACGTATGTCGCCGATACGGTGGAAGGGATGGTTCGCGTGGCGGAGTGCGAGGGTGCGGTTGGCCGGGTCGTGAACGTGGGATCCGGGCACGAAATCGCGATCGGCGATCTGGTGCGACTGATCCTCGATGTGACGGGCCGAGAGGCGGACGTGACGGTCGAAACCGACCGGGTGCGACCTCCGGCCAGCGAGGTGGACCGGTTGTGCTGCGACCGGTCTGTCGCCCGCGACATGGTCGGGTGGGAGCCCGTGGTCGGTTTGCGCGAAGGCATCGAGCGCACGAGTCGGTGGGTCGCCGCGAATCTGCAATTCTTCAAGCCCGACGTCTACAATCGGTAGCGCGTCCCATGCAGGCACGGGCGATCCGGGAGGTTGGGATCGTGGGGGAATCTTCAGTGCCGCCTTCGTCGGGGGGGGGATGCGGATCCCGGACCTCGGTGCGAGGGATTCGGACACTCTTCGTCGCTCCGTCCCTGGCACTCCATACGGGCGGGCCGGCGGCCAACACCCGCAACTTCATGGCGTCGGCCGCATTCGCGGAATGGGAGGCCGAACTCGTCAACGTCGCGCCGCCGCCGGCCGGCTATTCGACCGCCCGTCGCGCGATCCACTCCGTCGTCCTGTTCGCGCGGCTTGCGCGAGCGATCGCCCGCCACCGTCCCGCCGCGGTGTACCTGATGTCCGGTTCGGGACTGGGATTCTACGAAAAGGCACTGATGGGGCTCCTCTGCCGGGCGTGCGGCGCGGGCACCGTGATTCACCTGATTGGCGGCGGGTTCCGGGATTTCGTCGAGTCCGGCCGGGTCCACCGGGTCCTGGTGCCGTGGTTCCTCGAGCGGACGACGCTGGTCGCCTGTGTCGGCGCGGGCTGGATCGAGTTCGTCGGTGCGATCGCTCCGGAGGCCCGTGCACGATTTCTTCCGAACCCCGTCGACGCCTCGGCCTTCCTGCCGCCGCCGGGCTCCCGGGTGCGTTCCAGGGACGACGCCGACATCCGGTTTCTGTACGTCGGCCTGATGGAGGAGGTGAAGGGCCCCCTCGATCTCGTGGATGCCTGCGCACTGGCCCAGGCGGAGCTGCGGGGCCGCGCGCGCGTGACGATGGTCGGCGGCGGGAGCCTCCTGGAAACCGTCCGACAGCGCATCCGCGATCGCGGCGTGTCGGACTTCGTCGAGGCTCCCGGCTACGTCCCTGAGCCCGACAAGGTCCGGCGCCTGGCCGAGGCCGATGTCTTCGTGCTGCCGTCGCACGCCGAGGGTTTCCCCGTGGCCGTGCTGGAAGCGATGTCCGCGGGCCTTCCCGTCATCGCCTGCGCGGTCGGGGCCGTTCCGGAGGCGGTTTCGGCCAGGACGGGGATGGTCGTCCCCCCGCACGCGCCCACGCTCCTCGCCGATGCGCTCCGGCAGATGATCGGCCTGGGCGAGGCCCGGATCGAGATGGGCCGCCGCGGGCGCGAAATCGTTCTTGCGACCTACGACATCCGCACGGTCGGGCCCGCCCTCGGGCGGTTGTGGGAGGAGGCCGCGCGCCTTCGGCACACGGGCCGCGGAGGCGTCGCATGACGAAGGCCGATCTGTTCCCCAGGCTGCCCGGTCCCTTCCGGAGCCTCGCCGTGACACTCCTGGGCATGAAAGTCGATCGGCGAAGAGCGGGGGCGGCCTATCACGCGGCCCGAAAGGTCGTGGACGCCGCGGGCGCAAACGAGGTGGCGCGAACGGCATGGCGCGTGGAGCGGGAGGCCCGCGTGCTGGCGCGATATGCGGCCCTCACGGGGCAGGCGGGCGTTCGCCTCGAGGATCTGCCCTTCGAGTCCAAGGCCGATTTGCGCGCTCGCGTCGAGCGGATGCGCTGCGCAGGCCAGTTGAAGGGGACGATCGAATGGTCCACGGGGGGCACCACCGGAAGCCCGATCGACGTGCCGGTGACCCCAGCCGAGGACGTCCTGAACACCGCGCTGGCCAACCGGCTGATCCTCGAACTGTGCATGGCGATGCCGACGCCCGCGCGGACCGCCTATCTCACGGGCAAGGTCCTGATCCCTGCGGATCGGCGCCGGCCGCCTTTCTGGGTGCCCGATTTCCGGGGCTCCCGCCGGTACTACAGCATGTTCCACATCCTTGCCGAGTGCGTTCCGGAATACGCCCAGGATTTGGCTCGTTTCAGTCCCGACCTCATCATCCTGAACCCGGTGCCCGCGGCGCGGCTGGCCCGCTTCCTGATCGGGATGGGATGGACGCTCCCCGTGCCTCCAAGGGGCATCTGGTCGATGGCCGAGCAGTTGCTAGCCGCGGACCGCGAAGCCATCGAGGCCGCGTTCGGCTGCCGCGTGACGGATACCTACGGGATGACGGAAATGGCGATCCTGGCCGCCGAGTGCCGGTTCGGCACCCTGCACGTGTGCGACCTGTACGGCAGGACCGAAACGATCCCGGCCGCGGGCGGCCTGCGGGAACTGGTCGGGACGTCCTACGTGCGCACGCAGGTGCCGGTCGTGCGGTACCGTACCGGCGACCTGTGCGACGCGCTGGAACCCACGGAGTGCCGGTGCGGGCTTCCCGGCTCGGAAATCCGGAACCTGAGGGGCCGTGCGGTCGAGGTGGTGGAGCTGCCCGACGGGCGCATCCTGACCGCGTCGCCGTTGGCCGACGTTCTTCGGCGGGTCCCCGGGATGGTCTGGTCCCGTTTCGAGATCCTGGCGCCGGATCGGTGGCGGCTGCGGTATCATGCGGCGGTCCCGTCCGACGACGTCGTGCTGGCAGAGGTTCGTCGGGAACTGGCCCGGCGTGCCGAGGGAGTGCGGGTCGAGGCCCTGTGGGACCCCTCTCCGATCCCGCCCCCCGGGAAGGCTAGGCTGGTCGTCCACCTGGGCGGCGGAGGTCGTTGATGCAGGCGGTATTGCTGACCGGAGGCAAGGGCACGCGACTGCGCCCCTTCGCCGCAGTGTTTCCGAAGCCCCTCGTTCCCCTGGGCGACAAGCCGGTGCTGGAGATCCTGATCCACCGCCTGCGGAGCCACGGGTTCGACCGGCTGACATTGGCGGTGGGCCACCTGGCTCCGTTGATCGAGGCCTACTTCCAGGACGGGGCCCGGCTGGGCGTTCACATCACCTATGTTCGGGAGCACGAGCCCCTTGGGACCGCCGGGCCTCTGGCCGGCATCGCGGACCTCGACGACGATTTCCTGGTGCTGAACGGCGATCTGCTGACGGACATGGACTTCGGGGCCCTGATGCGGGACCACGTCGATGGGGGGGCGGACATCACGCTGGTACGGTACCGTCAGGATCACCAGGTGAGCCTCGGCGTGATCGACGTGGACGCGAACGGCTTTCTGACGGGCTACACCGAAAAGCCGGTCCTGCACTACGACGTCAGCACCGGGGCGTACGCCTTCCGGCGCGACGTCGTATCGGGCTACCTGGTTCCGGGCGCAAGGATGGACATGCCCGACCTCCTCCAGCGGCTGGTTCGGGAAGGGCGACCCGTTCGCACGTGGCTTCACTCGGGGTTCTGGCTCGACATCGGGCGTCCCGAGGACTACGCGACCGCCCAGGATCTGTTCGAGGCGCGCCCCTCGTTGTTCCTGGGAACACCCGAGGACCCGGTACCGACCGCTGGCTGACTCCCGCCCAGTCTCGCCTCAGGCCCCGGTTCGAGGCTCGCGATTCGGGACTGCGCACGCGGCCGCGATCCGGCGAAGCTCCACCATGCCATCGGCGTAGCGGAGGGCGTCCTTCCCCCGAGGGATTCGCGGCAGGACGCGTATCACGGCGGGACGGAGCAGGTGGTATGCCGACACGCATGCACCGATCGGAGGGAGGACCAGCGCACCCAGACGGGAGTAACACGTCCGCCAGCCCATCCTCAGCCGGAAATCCTCGACGTGAGTTTCGTGGAGGATCGGGCGTGAACCCGAGGCGACATAGCGGAAACCACGTTCCCGGAGGTAGTGCCGGACCGTGGAGTAGTAGAGGGCGTTCATGGGGTAGACGCCCCTTGCATCGGGGTCGAAGGTGGCCGAGGACAGCACCGCGCACTCGCCCTGCAAGCGGAGGTTGGCGGAGGCGACCAGGCGGTCGTCGGGCGTGAACACCCCCCAGAATTCCCAAGGGAGATCGCCCGGATGCACCCGGGTCTTCAACACGGTGTCCTGGTAACCATCGCGGGTTCGTGGCTGGTGGCCCCCGTACCGGCCCGCGGCCCGAAGGTACAGGTCGTATCCGTGGTCCGCCAGCCAGTCACGCTCGACCCGTCGAACCTCCGTGCGGGCCAGCGAGGCGCGGATCGTCCACCGGACCTTCGCAGAGGGGATGCGGTCCAGATCGTAGGCCGCGTCGTCGCAGATCACGTGCCACCAATCGGTCGGCGTCGTGTCCCAATCGAACGTCCAGAACGCCCCCAAGGCTCCGACCCGCAGGGCCTTCAGCGCCAGCCAGGCGCGGTCGATGTCGATGGCGACGTGGGGGGGGATGTCCGGTGTCAGGAAACCGTTGACCTTCACCCACGGGATTTTGGAGCCATGCATGGACCTGCCCCTTCGAGGCCGTAGTCGGGCCGTTGGCGGACGGCGCCGCGATCGTATCCGATCCCGGAGCGCGCGGCCACGCCGGCCCGAGCACGGAGGCGGAGGCGCGGACCCATCCGTGCCGCGGACGCAGTCGCCTCGGGCTTCTCCGATGCTGCGCCTGCCGGCGTTGCACCTCCCGAGGCGGGCTGCTATTACAAGGTGGCGTTCCGTCGGGAGACTGCCGTGGACAGGACCGCCGAGTTCTACGACACCAGCAAGGGCGACGCATGGACGCGTGTCGTCGACCTCCTGCCCGAGGAGGAGTCCCTTTTCCACCGGTGCCTGGATCCCCTCCCGAAGGATTCGCGAATCCTGGACGTGGGTACCGGGGCCGGGCGTTTCCTGTTCCAGTTGCGGGACCGAGGTTTCGCCGACCTTTCCGGCATCGACTTGAGCACTCGCCTCCTGGAGGCGGCAAGGTCGCGGGCTGCCCGGGAACAGGGGAAACGCCTGGTGTTCCTGAACCAGAGCGCCACGGCAATCGGGTTCCCGGACGGCTCTTTCGACGTGGTCCTGGCCCTGCAGCAGGTGACGTCCTTTGTCGGTGAGGCCGCGAACCGGGAGCGAGCCGTCCGCGAGTACCATCGCGTCCTGAAGCCTGGCGGGCTGCTGCTGCTGAGCGTGTTGCATTACCAGGCCCGCTGGTACAACCCCATCCTGTCCGCCGCTCTGCTTCCGGTGAAGATCCTGAAGCGCGACTTCCACGCCTTGGATCGCGGCTCCCTGCCCACGATCCGGCTGGGCCACCAGTTCAACCTGCGCTATTTCGTGGAGCGGCAGCCGTACAACCACTGGTTCGAGATCGACGAGGCCAGATGCCTGCTGTCCGGGGCCGGATTCCGCGTGCTGGACACGTGCACCTCGGCCTCGCTGGCTCCGCAGAACCTCGCGATGGCGTCCAGCAGCATGCTGTATTTCATTGCCGCGAAGGGGTAGTGGCGGGGAACGCGCGCACGTCACCGACGCCCGGCGAAACGGGAAGCAGCCCAGCGCCCCAGCATCCGGACGTGGTCGAGCCGAATGCGGCCGACCTGCTCGGCGACGAATCGCCAGTGGCCGCGAACGGCATGGAAGGCAAGCACCTTCAGGACGGGAATGGCATTCCGCTGGATGCGCTGGACGGCAAAGGCTTCCGAGTAGTCGCTTTCGAGTTCGCGGCTGATCCGTTCGAGGCGCCCCAGGATCCGATCACCCCTGCTTCCCGTGGCCCACCTGACGTGGAAATCCGGGTCGATGTACGTCGGCAGCGCCGCGCCCAGGCAAACGCCTTTGGCGTCCAGGTCGAACAGGAAGACTGCCGCTTCGGTCTGCTCGTCCACCATCATCGGGATCTCGACGTTCCCCTCCCGCCAGTCGAGCAGGAAGTTTCCCAGGCTGTAGCAGCAGGCCTGCCCGCCGGGCACGACCTGCACGGACTGCAGGACGTGGGCATGGTGCATGAGGACAACGTCCGCCCCTGCCGCCATCGCGCGTTCTCCGACGGCCTTGAACATCGGCCCCGGGTGATCGAGGTACGCCAGGCCCATGTGGATCGAGACGACCAGGACGTCCACCGCCGGTCGTTCGCGTGCGATGGCGGCCATCAGTTCGGCCTCGTCGAATTCCCAGAAGCGGATTCCTGGAGCGGACTGGGGGATCAAGGTGCGCGCACCGGCGAGCCACCCGATGCGGACGTCCCGGACATCCGTCCGGACCAGCCCACCGGCGGCCTCGCGATCCGGCCCGGCGCCGATCGGAATCATGCCTGCCTCGGACAATGCCTGGATCGAACGTGCGAGCCCGGCGGGGCCGAAGTCGGGGGAATGGCTGTTCGCGACCTGGGCGACCGTGAAGCCGGATCGGCGGAGCGCAGGGGCCGCCGAGGGCTCGCCCGCGAACAGGGCGTCATGGCCCAGGTCGCCGACCAGGGGAAACTCGATGTTGCCGAAGGCAAGGTCGCCGGAGCGGAGCAGCGGCGCCACCTCGGAGAGCAGTTCATCGAACGAACAGCGGGCCCCGGCGGCTGCGACCCGGCCCGACAGCCCGATGTCGCCGACGGCGAGCAACCGGGCGCATGGGCCGACTGGCGCTCGGCGGGTGAACACGAGTGCTCGCAGGCCCTCGGGAACGTCGGTGGCAAGGCTTGATGCGTCGTCGATGGTCACGGGGCGTCCTCGCCGGGGGGCATCCCGGTTTCCAGAGGGTAGCAGTCCGAACCCCCGGCCACAACAAGACCGGGGGGGACGGCACAGGACCGCCATTGGTTTGACTGTTGTCGCCCCGCGTCTACAATCGCTGCGAGGTGATGCGGATGAACGCACTTACCGTTGACGTCGAGGGGTTCGCGGAGTCCAACGAGGAAAGTTTCCCCATCCCCTCGGCTCTGCTGGACTCTCGCAGTCGGGATCTTGAAGTTGCGCGGAACATGAGGGTTGTCCTGGACCTGCTGGCCTCGACCGGCACGCGGGCCACGTTCTTCTTCCTTGGGCGCATCGCCAAGGACGATCCCGGGATCGTCCGGGAGACGGCGGCCGCGGGCCACGAGATCGGGTGCCACAGCGAGGAGCACCGTCGCATCTACAATCTCGCACCGGCCGTCTTCGAGCGGCAAGTGCGTTCCGCGCGGCACCGCCTCGAGGACGTCTCCGGCCAGCCGGTGCTGGGGTTCCGGGCGCCGGACTTCTCGATCACGAAGGCATCTGCCTGGGCGCTGGACGCCTTGCGGTCCGCCGGCTTCACCTACGACTCCAGCATCTATCCGACGGGCCTCCACGACGTGTACGGGATCGCGGACTCGCCGCGCGGGATTCACCGCACGGCCAGCGGCCTCGTGGAGTTCCCGTTGTCGACGGTGTCACTGCTGGGCCGGGCCGTCCCGTTCGGGGGTGGCGGCTACTTCCGCCTGTACCCCGTGGCGCTGACCGAACTGCTGATCCGGCGCGAAAACGCCGCCGGCCGACCCTGCATGTTCTACATCCACCCGTACGAGGTCGGGCCCGACATCCCGCAGGTTCCCGGGCTGTCGCCCCTGCGGCGGTTCCGGCACTACTACCACTGCTCCGCGGGGGCACGACGGCTGGGGCGGATCCTGCGGCGCGTCCACTTCTGCCCCGCGGCCCAGGCCCTTTCCGAGGGCGGCTATCTGGAGGCCTGATGAAATCGACCGAAACCGACCAGGTCCAGAGGTACTTCGACCGGGCGGCCGTCGCGTTCGACGCGCTGTACGCCGAGGACACCTCGGGGCCCGTCATGCGCTTCGTCAACCGTACCTGGCGCCGGGACATCTATGAACGGTTCCTGCTGACCCTGGAGCACGTCCGTCAGAACGACCTGAAGTCCGTGCTGGACGTGGGGTGCGGGTCGGGCCGGTACGCGCGGGCCCTGGTGGAACTGGGGGTCCAGCACGTGACGGGCGTGGACGTGGCGCCGGGCATGGTGGACCTGGCCCGGCGGCAGGTGGCCGACCTGGTCGCGGCCGGTGCGTCGGTCGACCTGGTGGTATCCGACTTCGCCTCGTTTCGGACCGATCGACGGTTCGACGCGGTCCTGGCGATGGGCTTTTTCGACTACATCGCGGACCCCGTGCCGGTGCTGGCCAGGATGCGCGAACTGGCCACGCACTCGGTCCTGGTCAGCTTCCCCAGCGTGTCCTGGTACCGGACGCCGATCCGGAAGGCCCGGTACGCGATCAAGCACTGCCCGGTCCATTTCTACACCCCCGAGGACATCCGGCTGCTGTCCCTGGAAGCCGGCTTCCACCGGCAGGAAACCGTGAAGATCGAGGGCGCCGGAATGGACTACTTCACCGCGTTCCACGTGTGACGGACACCCGGTATCAGAGCAGGAGGGATGGGTGAGCGGATTCACAACCGGGCGATCGGCGAACGTCGATGCGGCGGTCCCGAGGATCGGATACCGGACCCTCCTTCTGGGGGTGCTCCTGGGCGCCCTGGCCATCCGGCTGGCGCTGGTCGCATGGATGCCCGCGGATTCGATCGTCACGCCGCTGTCCTCGGACACGATCTACGACGCGCGGGCCTATGCGGAAATCGGCCGGACGTTGGCCCAACACGGCGAGTACGGGTATGGCGACCGGCTTTCGGCGTTCCGCCCACCCCTGTATCCCTGGTTCCTGGGAGGGATCTTCGCGGTGGCGGGCGAGGACTACCGGATCGTTCGCATCGTCCAGGCCGTGGTGGGTGCCCTCGCGTGCCTGGCGCTGGCGGGCTTCGCGCGCAGGCTGTTCGGTCGCCTGGCCGGGATCCTGGCCGGCACCCTGCTCGCGGCATATCCGTTCGTCGTCTATTTCACGTCCGAAACCCTGACCGAAACGTTCTTCATCGCCTTGATGGCGGCCTCGTTCTACCTGGTCGTGCGGACCGTGCAGGAACCGTCCCTGCGGCTGGCCGTTGCGGGGGGAATCGCGCTGGGGCTGGGCGCCCTGTGCCGGCCGCCGGCGTTCACGTTCGCGCTGGCGGTTCTTGCCGCGGCCGCGTGGATGGGGTGGCAACGGCGGCTCGCGATCGCACGGCGCCTGGGGCTGTGCGGGCTGGTCGCGGTGCTGGCGGTCGCACCCTGGTGCGTGCGCAACAGCCTGTTGTTCGGGCAGCCGACCTTCCTGACCTCCTATTCGGGGCTGAACCTGTACAAGGGCCTGCCCGGGAAGGGGAACGAATCCTCCATCGACGACCTCGGATACTGCCAGCAGTGGATCGAGGACGGCGCCCGGCCGGACCTTCCGGCATCCGAACGGGACCTCGACGGACGGGCCCTTGCGTACTGGCTCGACTATACGCGTGCGAATCCCGCGGCCTACCTGGCGCAGAAGGCCCACGACGTGCGGCAGTTCTGGTTCGATTTCGCGCTGGGCGGATCCCTGGCCAGTTTCGGAGGCCTGGCGCTGCTGGCTTCGATGTGCGCCTACCTGGGCTGCCTGGGCCTGGCGGTGGCACAGACCGTCCTGTCCTGGCGCAGGAGGCTCGGCTATCGCGCGTGGGTGCCGTGGCTGATCATCGGCCTGGCGTTCGCCACCTACCTGCCGTTCTTTGCCGGCAAGCGGTTCCGGGTCGCTAGCGTCGATCCGTACCTGATCGTGCTGGCAGCATCGTTCCTGGCGGACCGCCTGCGAGCCTGGGGACCCTGGCCGCGCCTTCGGTCTCGGATCGCGGCCTAGACGGGGGTAGCCCCTGCCTGGCCACCGTTTCGGAACGCGCCAGCAGCGCCAGCAGGAACCCGAACACCGAGGCGCACAGGCTGGAGATCAGGAACTCGCCGCTGATCATCGACGCCATCATCACCACCACGACCATGGCGGCGCCGGGGTTCCGCGAATGGAATCCCAGCCGGATCGCCTTCACCAGCAGCGACAACAGGGCGGCATGCAGCAGCAGCCCCAGCGGGAGGCCGAAATACAGGAACGGGCCCAGGTACCCGCTGTGGGAAGAGGCCTGGAACGAAAGGATCGAACCCTTCATGCCGCCGACGCCGAACAGCAGTTCCGGCCCCGTGAACTGACCCACGGTCAGCCATTCCAACTGGCGGTCCCAGATGTCGACCCGCGCCTCGGCCGACCCGGACAGATGCCCGCCCGAAAAGGCCGTATCGAACCGGCGTTCGACCATGTCGATCACGCCGGACGATTCCCACTCGGTATCGCTGCTGAAGCGGAGGAGCAGGAGCACGGTCAGCACGGTGAGCACCGGCAGGAGGAACCTCCAGCGGATTCGCCAGGAACTGAAGACGGCCATGCCGGCCAACCCGATGGCCACGGCGATCAGGCCCGCCCGGGACTCCGAGAAGACCGCGGCCAGGCACGTCATCACCAGCACGACCACGCCGGCGAACCGCCCCAGCCGCCCGTTGCTGAGGAATGCCAGTGCCGTGACCAAAGCCATGGCCGCAAGGGCGCCGACCTCCCAGGGACCCGAGAAGCCGCCGACGGCGCGCCGGATGTGATCCTGCCAGGTCGAAATGTACGCCGTGTGGTTGAACAGGTCGTAGACGATCGGGGTGTACCGATCGGCGACCACCAGACAGAACGCCGCGATCACCGAAAGGAAGAACGACAGCGTGGTCGCCCGGACCTGGGTCGCCGTCCGAACGTGGACCGCGACGATCAGGACCGGCAGCAGGAACCGCAGATCCGCCACGACGCTGGCCAGCGAGTCGAGCCGGGAGTACCCGGGATGGCCCACCAGCAACACCGCCTCGCCGGCCGCGTCTGCCAGCAGCACCAGCAGCAGCAGCACCGTGGCGCCCCGGATCACGCCCGGCTCCACGCTGCGTCGCGCCCGCGGCAGGTCGATCGCCAGGAGGCCCAGGCAGATCAGGGCAAACACGTCCTGGAGTCCGAACGGGAGAAAGGTGAGGGTGGAGCGAATCCAGGAAAAGGGATTCAGGAAGACGATGGGCCAGTACAGGATTGCCATGAGGGGGCGCCGAAGAATCGTCGCGACCAGCGCAGCCATCCAGAACAGAAGGTAACTTGCGACATACAGGGTCGGCATCGGGCTCCTTGAGGCGGCCCCGTCGCAGGGACAGGGACTGGGTCGAAGCCGGCGAGGCCGCGCCCGCCACTACCGACCGGAAGGCTACCACGACGGTTGTTCGAAGCGAAGCGACTGTCGCACTGGAGGAGTCTGTGCTCGGATCAGGGGGTGATCGGCGGTGACGCCCGGTTGAGGTCGTCCAGTTCGATCAGTTCCTGCCGGGCCAGCCGGTGCAGGGGGTCCAGCGACAGCACCCGGCGCAAGTCACGCCGCGCGCCTTCCCGATCGCCCGCCTGCAGTCGGATGTGCGCCCGGGCGAACGGGATCGACGGGTCCGACGGTATCAGCCGCTCGGCCCGTTCCAGGTGGTCCAGGGCGACCGAGAAACGGCCCAGGCGCGCCTCGTGGGACGCCAGCAACTGCAGCAGATCCGAGCGGCCGTAGACGTTTCGCCCGATCCGGCCCTCCAGTTGGTGGGCCAGTTCGTCGAACTCCACACCTCGCCCCAGCAGCAGCAGGCAGCGCAGGGCCCCGAGGTCGGCCTCGGTCCTGTCCTGCGTCCGCTGGGCGGCCTCGCGATACAACGTGAGAGCCTCCAGGTGCTGGTCCTGCAGCCCGGCAACCCGCGCCGACAGCAGCCAGCCGTCGGGTTCGGCCGGGTAGAGGGCCAGCAGGCGTACGCCCATCGTGTTGGCGCCGTCGATGTCACCGGCGTCAATCAGGAGCCTGCCCGCTTGTCTCAACGAGGTCCTGTCCCCGGGAACCTCCTGCAGCCGGGCCCTCAGTACCCCGATGGCCTTGCGATTCCTGCGGGCCTGCACCAGCGACTCGACATAGCGCTCGAAGGCCCCTGACGGCCCCGTGAGGATGTGGGCCACATCGACGTCCCGCCACTGACCGGCGAGCAGGAACCCGAAGATGGCCTTTTCGGCGTCGGGTCGCAACTCCACCAGGTTCGCGAGGCGTCGGGTCGCGTCGTCGGTCCGACCCAGGGCGCGATCGGCCTCCGCCCGAAGGAGGTTTGCAGTGAGCGACCTGGGGAACAGAAGAAGGGCCGCGTCAGCCAGGGACGCTGCCTGGTCCGACCGGTTCTGGGCAAGGGCGATTCGAGCTCCGACATCGTACAGGAAGGCGTCCAGCGGATGCAGCCGGGTCTCGTCGGCGAGGGCGGAATCGACCTCGACCGCGGGAACGGAACCCTCGGTGCGGGCTTCCCGGGCGACGCGTTCCACGTGTTCGCGGGCCGCGTCCAGAGAGTGGTCATCGGCCCAGCGCAGGGGAAGGATCAGCATCAGCGAGAAGGTCGTCACGAAGATCGCGGTGCGTGCGGGGAGATTCTTCCGGATCAGCCCCCTCTTTCCGGCCGTGCCGGAACGATGTGCGATCGCGGCGCCGAGGATGGCCAGGACCGGGAGGGCCACGCCGGGGACCTCGATGCTGAAGTCCACCAGGTTCTGCATGGCCACCGCCACGACGCCGAACATCGCGGCCAGCAGGGTCCGTCGGTCGGAAACCGCCAGCAGCAGCCGGACGCCGAGGAAGGCGATGACCACGATCGCCGCGCCCCCGAAAGGAATGCCCCAATCGGCGAGCCATTGCAGGGGGGCATTTTCGACGTAGTCGTAGGTCCGTGTCGGATCCGTGTCGTTGTAGGCAGACACAGCGACCGCGAAAGCGCCGCGGCCGACGCCGGCCCAGGGATGGTCCGCCACCAGCCGGAGGGCAGGGCCCCAGATGCTGGTCTTTCCGGCCACCGCCTGATCGATGTTGCTTTCACCCAGGTACTGGAACGTGAACTGATCGACTGCCGCGAACGCAAGCACCGTCGCCGCGATGATTCCGACGGCCAGCAACACCTGGACGGCGAGCGGCCGGGTGCTCTTGGCATTGGGGCTCACCCAGCGCAGCCAACCCAGGAACAGGAGTGCCGTGAGCACAAGGACGACAGAACCTGCCCTCGCGTCCACCGCCAGGGTGCAGGTTGCCATCGCGATGGCACACGCCGACCAGAAGACGCGCCGCCGCCACTCGGCCTCGAGGGCGAGCCCCAGGAAGGCGAAGGCTGCCAGGTTGAAGGCCGCGGCGGCGTGATTGTCGTTCAGGAAGGTGCCGTGGAAGCCTGGCCGCATGGCAAGCGGGTTGTGAGTGAAGAGGGTCCGGACGTCCAGGTCGAAGAAATAGGCGGCGACGCCCGCCACGGCCTGCAGGGCGCCCTGCAGCGCCACGGCGCCAAGGATGGTCCGCCGGCTCCCGCGTCGTCCCGAAAGGGCGACAAAGGCCGCAAGCACCAGGGCCCAGGCCCACAGGCGGATGCCTTCGGCCAGTGTGGCCGCGGGCTCGTAGGACAGGAAGCGCCAGGGTTCATCGACGCCTGTCGCGCGAAGCGCCTCCCCCGCGCGATCGAACGAGGCCCCGCCCAGCAGGCCGGCGACAAAGGATCCCACCGGAAGGGCCTGGAGCAACGTGAAACCCGCAGCGACCGCCAACGCCAGCGATTCGATGGGCATGGGGAAGCGCCGGGACTGGACCAGCGCACGGACGGCCATGGCCCAGGCGACCCCGAACGCGGCGACAACGAAAAGGCTGCGGAGGTCCCGGGGAGCCGCACCCAGGAGAAGGGTCGGCGTCGTCGCCAGGCCGAAGATTGCCGCGACGGGGAGGAGTTCGTCCCACCGTGAACGGTCGGTCGAGGCCATTGCGAGTGTCTCCCAGGGGCGGTCGTTCCCCCCGAAGGCGGCCGAAAATCCGGCTTCATCCTAGCGGAAACCCGCGGGACCGGGCAATGGCAAGGGTGCAGGGAAAAACCGGGGCGTCACGCAAGGGCGGTCGGACTGCCCGATGGGGAGGGGTTCAGGGTGCCGGCCGGCCGTGGCGTGACAGGAACCGGACCGCCCGTTCCGCGTCGGACTCCCGTGCCCGTACCGAAATCGGCAGGTTGATCACCTCCCGAGCCGCCCGCTCGGCCTCCGGGCAGGACCCGAGTTCGTACCCGTAGTCCCGGAGCCGCGACAGGGGCATCGGATGGAGCGGGGTTTCGAACCAGGAGCCGACCTCGACGCCGGCCATCGCCGCGCGGTCGAGCAGTTCCTTCTTGTTGGCCACGCGCAGGGGATACCGCGACAGGACCGTTCCGGGAGGGTCGGGGGCGACGGCGAACTGCGTACCGGCCAGGAGGTCCCGATAGCGCTGCTGCATCCGACGCCGGTGGGCGACGTTCGAGGCGAAATCCCGGGCGGCCAGCCGGCCTGCACTCGCCTGCGCACGGCCCATGTCGCAAAAATAGCCGGGTGGCAGGGGACCGGCCAGCTCGTCGCTCGACCAGGAACCCGTGACCAGGCCCAGCGACGTCAGCGCCCGGTACATCTGCTGGGCCCATCCGTGCGTACGAGGCGTGACGAGGGCGGCGTGGGCCAGCTGGAGGACGGCGAGCTCGGCGTCCAGGGGGATTCCCGGCCGGGCCAGCGAGGACCGATCGGCCTGGACACGAGCGGCGAGTTCGCCGTCCCGGACCAGCAGGATGCCTCCGAGTCCCGTCGTGAACGGCTTGTTCCACTGTGTCGACAGGAAGGCCGCGTTTCCGATCGTGCCGGCGGGCCGCCCGTCGACCTCCGTGCCGAACGCGTGGCAGGCGTCCTCGACCACCAGGATGTCCCGTCCCCGGCAGGCCTCGACGATCCGGGCCGTCGGGGCGGGAATGCCGAACGTGTGCTGGACCAGCACCAGGCGCGTGCGGGGACCGATGGCGGCCAGCAATGCCTCGGGCTGCGTATTGTAGGTTTGCGGGTCGATGTCGACGAAGACGGCCCGGGCGCCCAGGGGCTGGAACGCCCGGGGGACCACGACGCACGAAAACGCCGGCATCACCACCTCGTCCCCCGGGCCCAGCCCGATGGCGCGGCACAGGGCGTGGAGGGCGACGCGGCCCCTGAAGTAGAGGAAGGCCTGGACCGTTCCGCCGAACCAGTCCTGCAGGTCACGGGCGAAGCCGTCCCCGGGGTCGTTCCCGGTGTGCGGCGAAAGCGCTTCGATGAGAGGGCGAAGGTTCATCTTCATCGGTCATTCCTTCGCAGCGCGGAGGCGTCCCGGAACCGGCCGACGTCGTACGGGCAGGTCCGCCGCCCGCGGGGGCAGGCGCTCGATATCCGCCTTTCGGGATACCGGGGATCGACCCCGGAACACGTCCCACAGGCCCATCATGGTTCCCAGGCCATAGGCCACGTGGATCCCCAGGAACAGCGGCGGCAGGATCGGAAGAAGACGGATGTCGCGGAGCCGGATCGCCGCTGCCGTCGCCGCCACGAGGGCCGCTGCCTGGTGGGCCGCCAGGGACGCCACGTTGACGCCCGGGACCAGCAGCGAGGCGGCGAAGATCGCCGGGATCGCGTGTCGCGCCGACGCCGTGTAGGAACCCAGCGTCCACATGTACGCCACCCAGACGCCCGTGTCCCAGGACCGGCGCACCATGACGCGGGGATCCTGGCGCGCGTAGTAGAAGATCCGGATGGCCGGATTCAGCCAGACCGTGCCTCCACCGCGACGGATCCGCTGGTTCAGTTCGAAGTCCTGGTTCAGGACGAGGCGCTCGTCGTACAGGCCGTGGACCTCGAACGTACGGCGCGGGAAGCACCCGAAGGCCGCGGTGTCGGCGGGTCCTTCAGGGGTTTCCTCGCGACGGAACGGGGAGGCGCCGAATCCGAACCGACTGGATCCGACGGCGCGCGCCAGGTTGCCCTGGAGGCCTTCCTCCCGGACCGCGACGATGATGCAGCCTCCGACGTTTTCGGCGTCGGTACGCCGGGCGGTTTCAAGGCAGAGCCGGAAGTAGGAGCGGTCGTACCGGGAGTGCGCGCCGAGGATGAAGAGCCAGTCGCCTTCTGCCGCCCGGATGCCGATGTTGAACCCCTGGGGCGCGAAGCGGTCGGGGTTCTGCAGGAGGCGGACCCGGGGATGTGTGGCGGCGAATTCCTGCACCAGCCGCGCGGTCCCGTCGGTACTGTCGCCATCGACGACCAGCACCTCGAACCGTGTGGCGAAAGGCTCGGCGTCGAAGATCGACTGGAGGCAGGATGCGATCCCGGCTTCCTCGTTGCGGGCCGCGACGACGATGGATACTTCGGGACGGTTCGTCATGCCGACTCCACAGGATCTCGGGGGCCGCCTGGAGGGGCGGCGCCACGTTCCGGAAAACCGGAAGCGCCCTACTCTACCGCATCGGCCTTTGGGAACCATCCTTCCGGCCGGCGCTGCACCGCGAGGCCGGCCGGCCCTCGGGGGTTTCTTGTGGGGCGCCCGGCCCGTTGCTAAGATACGCCCTCCCGTGCGACGAAACGGCTCCCGCCGGAATGGGCGGGCCCCCACGGCGGGAAACCTCGACGGCGTGGACAACTTGATGAAGGTGCTGACGGTCGTCGGGGCTCGTCCCCAGTTCGTGAAGGCCGCGATGGTCGCCCGTGCGATGGCCGCGCGGGGGATCGAGGAACTGATCCTGCACACGGGCCAGCACTACGACGAGGACATGTCCGGCCGGTTCTTTTCGGAGCTGGGCATCCCCGAGCCGTGGCGGAACCTGGGCGTCGGGTCCGGGTCCCACGGGGTGCAGACGGGGCGCATGCTGGAGGGCATCGAGCAGGCGATCCTGGACGCCCGGCCGGACCGCGTGCTGGTCTACGGGGACACGAATTCCACGCTGGCCGGGGCCCTCGCGGCCGTGAAGCTGCACGTGCCGGTCGACCACGTCGAGGCCGGGCTTCGGTCCTACAACCGGGCCATGCCCGAGGAAATCAACCGGGTGGTCACCGACGCGGTGGCGCACCTGCTGCTGTGCCCCACCAAGGCCGCCATCGAGGCCCTGGCCCGCGAGGGGCGGGACGCGGCGTCGGGCGTGCGGCGCGTCGGGGACGTGATGTACGACGCGATCCTGGCGTTCCGGGGGCGCCCCGTGAGCCTGTCCCCGGACGTTGCGGCGATCGCGGCGCGTCCGTTCGCGCTGGTGACCTGCCACCGTGCGGAAAACACCGACCGGCCGGAGCGGCTGGCGGGGATCCTGGACGGGCTGCACCGGGTGGCGCGCGACCTGCCCGTGCTGCTGCCGATCCACCCGCGGACCCGGGCGGTCATGGCGAACGCCGGGGTGGACGCGCCCGGAGGCGTACACCTGGTGGACCCGGTGTCGTACTTCCAGATGGTGGCGCTGCTGGGGCGGACGTCCCTGGTGCTGACCGATTCCGGCGGCCTGCAGAAGGAGGCCTTCTTCGCGGCAGTCCCCTGCGTGACGCTGCGGGACGAAACCGAGTGGACGGAACTGGTGGACGCGGGCTGGAACGTGCTGGCGGGTGCCGACGCGACGCGCATCGCCGCGGCCGCGCGGTCGTTGCTGGACGGCGGCCCGATGCCGTCGAGGCCCGACGACCTGTATGGCGACGGCCACGCGGCAGAACGAATCGTCGACGAACTGGTGGATGCCTTCCGGTCGTCCGGTTCGGGTCCTCGCGCGCATTGACAGTCCGGGCGCCCGAAGCCCATAATCCCGTCGGCGATTCGCCGCAGGGAGGCCTGGAATGCCGTTCGACTGGATGAGCTCCAAGCGGAACGAAGCCTTCGTGAAGACCATCGCGGGGCGTTTCGACCAGATGCTGCGCCTGGAAGTCGAGCAGCGCGCCCGCCTGCTGATGAACCTGGGCTTCGCCCGGGACGCCGTGGTCAAGCGCCTCCAGGACCGCATGAAGTGGGACTTCGAAACGTCGAAGGTCCCGCCGCTGTTCAAGGAGGTGACCTCCATCGTCGATCGCGTATTCCGACGGGAGCACCGCTGACGTGTCCCCGATCCGCCCCGATCTCCCCTCCACGTCGACCCGGGACAGTTTCGGACCACCGAGCACCGAGGACGATGGACTGGTCGTCACCTACCTGCTGAAGGGCGACTCGGTGGATTGCGGTCGCCGCGCCCGCCTGCTGGCGATCGAGCAGACCGCCGAGGTGAGCCCCGGCCTGTGCGCCGGGGAGTTCTTCGAGCAGCGCGTGCTGGGCCGGGTGGAGTCGGTCGTGCCCGCGGGTCCGGAGCGGTGCGAGGTGGTGGTCCGGTTTCCGGCCGACGTGGTGGGGACCGAGTTCGCCCAGCTGTTCAGCGTGGTGTTCGGCAACGTGAGCCTCTGGGAAGGCGTTCGCGTGGCGTCGGTGCGGCCCACGCCCGGCCTGGCCGCCCGCATCGGGGGCCCGCGGTTCGGCATCGCCGGCGTGCGAGCCCGCCTGGGGGTCCCCGAGCGGCCCCTGCTGATGTCCGCGGTGAAGCCGCTGGGGCGGTCGGCGTCGGAGCTGGCCGCCTACGCCTACGACCTGGCTCGCGGCGGGATCGATCTGGTCAAGGACGACCACGGGATCACGGACCAGGTCTTCGCGCCGTTCGAGGCCCGGGTGGAAGCCGTGTCCGCGGCGGTGGCCCGCGCGAACCGGGAAACGGGCCGCACGTGCCTGTACTGCCCCACGGTCACCGGGCCGGCCGACGTCCTGGTGGACCGGGCGCGCTTCGCCCGGGACGCGGGCGCCGGCGCCGTGCTGCTGTCGCCGCTGGTCGTCGGGCCGGACTTCCTGCGCGTGGTGGCCCGCGAGGCGGACCTGCCCGTCGTCGCCCACCCGGCGCTGGCCGGCGCGTTCTTCGCCCACGACGACCACGGGATCTCGCTGCCGGCGCTGCTGGGCACCCTGATGCGGCTGGCCGGCGCGGACCTGGTCGTCTTCCCCGGGTGGGGCGGCCGCTTCCCGTTCACCCGGGAGGGCTGCGCGGCGGTGGACCGGGCGTTGAAAGACGACCTGGGCGGCGTCCGGCCAGCGTTCCCGGTCCCGGCGGGCGGCCTGTCGCTGTCCCACGTACCGGAACTGCTGGGCGTCTTCGGTCGCGACGTCGTGTTCCTGATCGGCTCCGCCCTGTACGAAAGGTCGCCGGATCTGTCCGCCAACGCCGCGTATTTCCTGTCCCTGGTGGAAGCGCGCCCCGAATGAGGCGCCAAGGGAGGTCCCCATGGTGCGGGTCGTGGTCGCGGGCAACTCGGTGGCGCTGCACGTCGCGCCGCGCCGGGACGAACGCGATTCGGGCACCTACGCCGATCACCTGCGCCGACGGCTGGAGCCGCTGGGCGGGGCCGTGGTCAACGTCGCCTGCCGCAGCAACCTGGTGGACGAGGACGACCTGGAATTCATGGCGAACTGCCAGCGCAACGACCCCGACGTCGTGATCCTTCAATACGGCATCAACGAGGCGGCTCCCCGGATCCTGCCCCGTCCCCTGTGGATGTGGCTGAAGGGACCGCAGTCGTCCGGGATCGGCAAGTCCATCCTGCGCAAGGTCGAGGCCGGCCTGGAACCTCGCCTGATCCGCTGGAGCCGTGCCGGAGGGTGGATCGGGCCGAAGCGTTTCGAGGAGTTGTTCCGGTACAAGATCCGCATCGTGCTGAAGGAAAGCGCCGCGGTGCCGATGGTCCTGAACATCGGGCCGACGACCCCCGACCTGGAACGCGTGCTGCCGGGCGTGACCGCCTCGGTGCACCACTACAACGAAATCATGGGACGGCTCTGCCGGGACGAGGGAGCCGTGCTGGTGGACCTCCACGCCCTGGTGCGCGAGCAGGGCCTGTCGATCCAGCCGGACGGGGTCCACCTGACGGCCGAGGGGCACCGCTGCGTGTGCGATCTGCTGTGGGAGCGGCTGCGCGAACGCTTCCCCGACCTGCCGCCGTGCCCCGAACCGACCGTCACCGGCGAAGCCACGACGGAACGCGGTCCGGGTTGAGGCGCATCATCCGCATCAGGGGCGCGACCTCGTCGTCGAAGCGCGCGATGCGCAACCGCAGGATCCCCGTCACGTACAGGGCTCCGAACAGCGTGCCCGCCACCGCCAGCCGCAGGATCGCAGGGAGCGGCTCGGGCATCAGCAACCGGACCAGCGTGAACGAGCCGTAGCCGGTCGCGAGGCTCCACGCGGCCAGCCCGAGCAGGCGGCCGACCGGGTAGACCCGCGTCGGCGGCTGCCGGATCACGTACTTCACCAGCCCGACCTGCCAGGTCGCGTGGAGGTATTCGCCCACGACGTAGCCCATGGCGGCGCCCACCGCGCCCATGTCCAGCACGTAGCCGAAGAAGATGACGCTGAGCGGGCCGGTGAACACGGCCACCACCGTGATCGACGCGTACCAGCCCGTGCGGCCCATCGCCTGGAGGACCGACGAACAGAACAGCACGCGCGGCAGGACGCCCAGGATCGCGATGCGCATCACGTCCGCGCTTTCGAGGTACCTTTCCGAAAACAGGACGCGGACGATGTCCTCGGCGCCGCCCGACACCGCGCCGACGATCCCGAACAGGATCAGGGCGGCCTTGAAGGACGCGCGACCCCACAGCGCGACCAGATCGGCCCAGAGGCCGGCGTGGATCATGCTGGAGAAGTCGGCGACCAGCACCGCCATCGCCCGCAGCACGAACGTGTAGGCCAGCGATACCGCGTAGGTGCCGTTGATATAGATGGCGTACGTGGCGGCGCCGAACAGCGCGGAAACCAGCAGCTTGTCCCCGGCCAGGGCCATGGGCGCCAGCAGCGTGGCCCCGAAGATGGGGGCCGAGAAGCGCAGGATGTCCCGGCCCAGGCCCGGGCGCCAGGACATCCGCACGTCCCGGAGGGGATGGAAGATCACGAAGACCGCGATGGTTTCGGCCACCGCGCCAGCCAGCACCCAGGCGAAGATCCCGACGCTGAGGTCGGCCCCCAGGAAGACCGGGATCAGCACCGCCGCTGCCGTCATTGCGCGGGAGGCCGCCTGGAGGATCGTCATGGCGACCAGGCGCGACTGGCAGACCAGCGTCGGGTCCAGGATCATCTGCGGCAGCATGAAAAGGGGCAGCGGGAAGAAAACGCGCAGCAGGGGCGCCAGGTGCTCGCTGCCGAAGCGCGCGGCGATGAGATCCGCGCCGAAGAACAGGACGGCCGAAACCACGGCACCGGTGGCCAGCAGCGCCAGGTGCGCGGCCACCAGGAACCCCTTCCTCCGGGACGGATCGAGGCGCGGCAGGAAGTAGTAGACCGCGTCGGGGAGGCCCACCGCCATGGGCCCGGCCAGCACCGAGTAGATCAGCAGGATCTGCTGGAAAGCCCCATACAGCGCCGTGTCGGTCAAAGTCCAGGCGAGGCCCGACGACAGCACCATGCCGAGGCTCATGTTCAGGACCTGGCTGATGGCCAGCAGGATCGCCTTGGACGTGCGGGAAGCGGCAGGGGCGCGCGGGGCCGCCGGGTCGGCGAGCCTGCGCGCCAGCGTGGAAGAACGAAAGCAGGTATC
>Ga0118677_10004117_pt1 | contig 26831 bp, 17 predicted proteins | sample AliMusrvi5mmetaG_FD_86154 | JGI IMG/M metagenome (GOLD analysis project Ga0118677, IMG submission 86154) | reverse complement strand
TTTCTCCCTCTGTTACGCGCTGGCGGCGCCGTTGGCCGGGCTGTTTATCGACCGGCTTGGATTGAGGCTGGGAACGTCGTTGGCGGTGGCAGGGTGGTCGCTGGCTGGACTCACCACCGGCCTCACTTCGACCCTCGGACAACTGACGGTGTGCCGGTCCGTGCTGGGCATTGCGGAAGCCGGCGGGATTCCCGGCACCGGCAAGGCGTGCGCCATCTACCTGAAGCCGCAGGAGCGGGCCTTCGGCAGCGGGATCACGCAGATGGGGCTTTCCTTCGGAGCGATCGCCGCACCGCTGCTGGCCGAAACCTGCTCGCGCGTCTGGGGCTGGCGGTCGGCGTTTATGGTTGCGGGGGCGCTGGGTTTCGTGTGGATCCCGCTGTGGATCTGGATCAGTGGACGTGCAGGGGGAACGGGCCGGATGCGCCACAATGCGGTCGGCGGTGCCGGCGCCGAAAGAGAATTCCAATCGGAGGACCCGACGCCGTCGTGGGCATCCGCCCCCCCCGGGGGGCCCAAACCGAAACCCTATAACGCGAGCGCCATCCTGACCGATCGGCGTTATTGGGCCATCCTGACGGCGAATGTACTGTCGATGTTGGCCTACAGTTTGTGGGTGAACTGGACGACCGTATTCCTAGTGCGTGTTCACCACATGCCGCAGCATCTGGCCAACACGCAACTGGCCTGGATACCGCCGGTATTCGCTTCGGCGGGAGGGCTGTTCGGCGGTTGGCTGGCCATGCGCTGGTTCGACGGCAAGAACATTTTACAAGCTCGCATGAAGGCAATTCTGGCCAGCTCGGTACTGCTGTTGGCAACGGCGCTGGTTCCGCTCGCGCCCTCAGCAGGGTTGGCGACGGCATTGATTTGCGTTTCGTTTTTCGCCTGCGTCCTAGGGAGCGTCAACATCTACTCGCTGCCGCTGGACATCTTCGGGTCCGCACGGGCAGCGTTCGCGGTGTCGGGACTGACCAGCGTGTACGGGTTGGTGCAGGGAGGCTTCTCGTCAGTGGCCGGGCGCGTGGTGGAGGCCCACGGTTTCGCGCCGCTGTGCATCGCCGTGGCGCTATGCCCGCTTGGGGCATGGCTGGTCCTGCGACTGGCCCTGCGCGCGGAATTGAGGGGGCTAGCACTGCCGGTATGAGCCGCGCGGCCATCACAATCCGGCGTATGGAGCCGGGCGACCTACCGGAAGTGGAGCGCATCCAGACCTCCTCGCCCGAAGCCTCGCAATGGAAGCCGGAAGACTATTTGCACTACGAGAGCATAGTGGCCGAACTGGCCGGCCGCATCGCTGGATTCGCCGTGGCGCGGCGCCTGCCGCCCGATGAAATCGAGATCCTGAACGTGGCAACAGGTCCTTCGTCCCGCCGGCAGGGAGTGGGCAAGGCCCTGCTGCGCGAACTGTTAAATCTGCACGAAGGCGTTCTGTTTCTCGAGGTCCGCGAATCCAACTCCGCCGCGCGCGCACTCTACGAAGCGGCGGGGTTTAGGGAGGCGGGAAGGCGCAAGAACTACTACGCGAAAGCCGGGATTCCCGCAGGCTTGCGAGAGGATGCCGTTGTCATGAAATTGCAAAAGTGATACGTTTTGGGTACGGCAGGACTGAGAGGCATGCCACCTGTCTCTGCCAGGCCGCCGGACCTGGCGGGTCGGCCCTCGTAGAGGACACGGCCAGGCATGGAGCCGATGTGGAAAATGCGTGAAGGAGAACCAGACCGAACATGGAGAACAAGGCTCTCGAAGAAGCGAAGGCGTACCTGATGCAGTCAAGCGAGGAATACCGGACCATGGCAGGGAAACATGCCGAATACTCGGCGCTCCTGGATGCCATCGAAGCGAAACCGCGCATGACGGAGGAAGACGAGATAGAGGAGCATAAGCTGAAAAAGCTCAAGCTGCACCTCAAGGACCAGATGCACGAAATGGTGAAACGCTATCAAACCCAAACGGAGGTGGCTTAACTTCACCTCAGTCCGCTGGAGGGCAGTCGCCCTGCAGGTACACGCAATGGAATAATGCCCCGGCCTTGCTCCGGGGCATTTCCTTTTTCAGGCCCTATTCCCAGACCCTGTCCAGGTTCTTTCCGGCTCTCCAACTCGCCTCAAGCCTACCCGTTTTCTACCCGCAGTCCAGGATTTCGTCCACCCTGAGCGCATTTGAACTCCGGATCGACTTCGACTTCGTATCCGCTCACCAGGCGGTTCGTCTCGTTGGCCATGCCCACAACGGCCATCAGTTCAGCAAACATCTCGTCGTTCATGCCCAGGGCTCGCGCGGCCGCTTTGTGCGACGCAATGCAGTAAGGGCAGGAATTCGTAGTGCTGACCGCGATGTAGATGAGTTGTTTGGTAAGGGGGTCCAGAGCGCCAGGGGCCATCACTTCCTTGATGCTCTCCCATGTGCGTTTCAGCGTGGCCGGATCGTTGGCGATGGCCTTCCAGAAGTTGTTGATCCAATCGGTCTTACGCACTGCCCGAAGGTCGTCGTAGACGGCTCGGACTGCGGGACTGGCATCGGCATATTCGATAAGTTGCATGGTGTCGAAGGCTGCTCCTGCGGGACATTATCGCCTGCTGGAGGTTGCAGCGAGGGCTATTGGATTGAGCACACTCGAAAACGGAAGTGCGCTTGCGTGCTAAAACGGGAAGACCAGCTGAAGGGGAATCAGCATACATGCAGATATTAAGAAACCTGACCGAAGACCTGGCTCCAGCGGCGCCGTTGGATCCCTCCAGCATCGCGTTCGGCAAGACGTTCAGCCCGCATTTCTTCGTGGCAGATTACCGCAATGGCGAATGGGCAGGAGCCCGCATTGCTCCCTTGGAGTCGTTTTCACTGCACCCCGGAGCGCTCGTGCTGCATTACGCGCAAGAGGTTTTCGAGGGCATGAAGGCGTTCCGTCAACCTGACGGCGGCGTGGCGCTGTTTCGCCCCGAAATGAACGCCCGCCGGTTTCAGGCCTCAGCCAGGCGAATGGCCATGCCGACGGTGGAGGAAGGGCTATTCCTGAATGCGGTACTCGGCCTGGCCGACGCCGACCATGCCTGGGTGATGGAGTATCCGGGCAGCCTGTACATCCGGCCGGCGATGATCGCCACACAGCCCTACATCGGGGTCAGCAGTTCCAACGAGTACAAGTTCTTCGTCGTCACTTTGCCCGCGGGCAAGTACTTCGCCAACCATGACCCCGGCCCGGGCGCAGTGGACGTCCTGGTGGCCGAATCGATGGTCCGGGCGTGGCCCGGTGGCACGGGAAACGTGAAGACGGCCGCGAACTACGCGATGACTCTCCAGATCACCGCGAAAGCGATTGCGGCAGGCCTGAGTCAGGTGCTGTTCCTGGACGCATCGCCCGAACGGCGGGTCGAAGAACTGGGCGGGATGAACGTGATGTTCGTGGAGGACGGCGGGCTGGTGACGCCGCCCCTCGGCGGGACCATTCTGCCTGGCATCACGCGCGACAGCGTGATTACGTTGGCCAAGGACGAGGGCATCGCGGTGCGGGAGTATGCCTACTCGCTGGTCGAACTGATCGCCCGCGTCAAGAGCGGCCAGATCACGGAAGCGATGGCGTGCGGGACGGCGGCAGTGGTGACAGGAATCCGGACGCTGTGCTTTGAGAATGGGCTCAGGCTGCCGGTCGGAAATGCGCGGGGCCGGGGCGAAATCTCAAACAGGCTGTTCGAGCAGCTTCAGGGGATTCAGTACGGCCGTCAGCCTGACAAGTTCGGCTGGCTGCGCCGCGCCGCAAGTGCGCAGTCCTAAAAGCCAATTTCGCCCGGCGCCGGGGCCAAGGTCCGACAGGCTTTTAGTGCCAACGCGCCTAGCCAATCGTCCGGCTCAAGCCTCTGGTTCGAGAGCAGCCAACTGCCGGTCGATGTACTCCAGTTCCGCGCGAAGTTGCAGCCGAAAGCGTTCGTTTCGGGCTGTGGTGAGTTCGTTTGAGACACGCGAACGATCCAGCATCAACGAAACTCGTTTGTTAGCGAGTTCGCGCTCCAAATCGTTGAGATCGTGAGGGTCTTGCTGGCGGACAGACGCGTGAACTCCAGTAATCTGCGATTCAACGTCCTTGCTCTCCCAACCTCGGGCCATGTTTTACTTGGCCTCCTGCTTCCAGTCTACCTCCGGGCAGGCGTGGACAAGCGGTTTCGGGGAAAATGAAGCTCTTTTTAGAAAACAAAATCGCAGCTTGCTTCGTATATGCAAAAGAGAGACTAGGAGAGTCCCCCTATATGAAGCCGCAAGCCCTGTTCTCGCTGCTGTTGGTGGCCATTTTGTTGTGCACCGGCTGTGTCTGTAACAACAACGCCGCCCAAGCCCGGGAGGAGGCGCGCCAGGCGGCCGAGGAGGCCCGGGAGCAGGTCCGGCAGGCCGCTGAGGAAGTGCGCCGCGCCGCCGAGGAAGTTGGCGAAGAGTCCCGCCGCGCCGCGGAGGAAGCGCGCACCCAGGTGCAGCAAAGCGCGGACGAGACGCGCCGAGCGCTGGACGAGGCGCGCGCAAACCAGCGCCAGTCTCTCGAAGAGTCTGAAAACGTAAAGCGCGAGACCGCGCGCGCCGCCCGGGAGACCGTCCGCGCAGAGCGCGAATCGGAACGCAGATCGAACCAGTCTGAAGAGCAGTAACCGCCAGCAACCGGCGCCAGGTATCTTCGACCTCGAAGCGCCGCCCGAGTTGGAGCCGCCGTAGCCTCTCAAATCGCGGAGGGCGTGTAGCGCGACAAATTGAGGTGACAAATTGAGGTGACGCTCTTACGGGTGGTCGAGGTGATAGAATCGCCGGGAACCTCCACACCGGAGAACGCCCCCCATGAAAACATCGAGCCTACTCACCATCCTCCTCGCTGGAGCCACGTTCGCGTCGGCACAACCCCAGCCGCCGCAGAACCTCCGCTGCGAGTATCTGACTAATCCAGAAGCCGTGGACTCGGCGCCGCCACGCCTCTCCTGGCAGCCCGTCTCGACCGTTCGCGGCAACGTGCAGACGGCCTACCAGATCCAGGTTTCGAAAGACGCGTCGATCACCGCGGGAGACGTTTGGGACAGCGGTGAAACCAAGAGCGCGCAGTTCGTGAACGTGGCCTATGCGGGCAAGCCGCTGGAAAGCGGCAAAACCTACTTCTGGAAGGTCCGCTCCTGGGACAAAGCCGGAACCGTGAGCGAGTGGAGCAGCGTGGCGCGCTTCGGCACAGGCCTGCTCAAGAGCAGCGACTGGAAGGGCAAATGGATCGCGGGCGGCAACGCTTTGCGCAGGGAATTCAAGCTAACCGGCAAGGTGGTGAGCGCGAAGGTTTTCATCGCCGCAGCCGGCTACTACGAGTTGCACGTCAACGGAGTCCGCATCGGCGATCACGTGCTCGATCCCTCAAACACGACGTACGCCGAGCGGGTGTTGTACAACGCCTATGACGTGACCCATTTCGTGCGCCAGGGCGGCAACGCGCTCGGCGTGCTGCTGGGCGAAGGCTGGTACGCCAATCGCATCGCGCTGGTGCAGTTGAACGTCGAACTCGAGGGTGGCCAGAAGATCGAGGTCTCCAGCGATTCGTCGTGGCAGGCGGGCGGCAGCCCTATCACGCAGGACAGTTTGTACGACGGAGAGAGCTACGACGCGCGCCTGGAGCAGCCCGGCTGGGACAAGGCCGGGTTCACGGGCGCAGGCTGGAAGGCCGCCGAGGAAAAGCCCGTCCCCACCAAGATCGTCAGTGCCCAGATGATGCCGCCCATCCGCGCTTTGCAGGAGATGACTCCTAAGCGCATGACCAGTCCCAAACCGGGCATGTTCGTCTACGACCTCGGCCAAAACTTCTCCGGCTGGGTACGGCTGAAGGTGAGCGGCCCGCGCGGCACTGCGGTGAAGCTGCGCCACTCCGAATTGCTGTATGAAGACGGCACATTGAACGTCGAGAACCTGCGCGCCGCGCGGGCCACCGACACCTACACCTTGAAGGGCGAGGGCACGGAAGTCTATGAGCCGCGCTTCACCCAGCACGGCTTTCGCTATGTCGAGGTCACCGGCTATCCCGGCACGCCACCCATGGATGCGGTTCAGGCCCGCGTGGTGCATAGCGACGTCGCGCCCATCGGCGGCTTCTCGTCCTCGAAGGAGATCCTGAACCAGATCCAACACATCGTGCAGTGGGGCATCACGTCGAACCTGATGTCAATGCCGACCGACTGCAACCAGCGCGACGAGCGCATGGGCTGGATGGCGGATGGCCACCTTTATGCCGAAGCGGCCATGTACAACTTCGACATGGCGGCTTTTTACACAAACTGGCTGCAAGACATGCACGATGCCCAGGCCGCCGACGGCAGCGTGCCCGACACCACTCCGCGAGCTCGTTTTGCCCAGGGTCCGGCCGACCCGAGTTGGGGCGCGGCCTACCCGCTCGTGCTCTGGTATTCGTATCAGCAGTACGGCGACCGCCGTCTGCTCGAACAGCACTTCGACGGCATCCGCAGATGGTCCGACTTCCTGTGGAGCAAGAGCAAGGACGGCACGACCGATTTCATCAAGTACGGCGACTGGGTGCCCGTCGATTTCACGCCCGGGCCGCTGGTCTCCACCGTGTACAGCTACGTCGCCACCGACATCGCGGCGAAGACGGCACAAGCCATCGGCAAGACCGCCGAAGCAGACGCGTTGCGCCAGCGCGCCAACGCGATCAAGGACGGCTTCAATAAACGCTTCTGGAACGCAGCGGAGGGTTACTACGGCAACGGCACGCAGGGTTCGCAGATCCTGCCCCTGGCCTACGGCATGGTGCCCGACGACCTGCGCGGCAAGGCCGCCGGCTACCTGCGGAACCAGGTGGTTTATCACAACGATTCGCACCTGACCACGGGCATCTTGGCCACGAAGCACGCGCTGCCTGTCCTCGCGAAATTCTCAGGGCTCGACTTGGCCTACGATGTGGCTATTCAACGTTCGTTCCCTAGTTGGGGTTACATGATCGACAACGGCGCGACCACCATCTGGGAACTGTGGCAGAAGAAGGAAGGCCCTTCGATGAACTCCCACAACCACGCCATGTTCGGGGCTATCGGCGACTGGTTCATGACCGATCTCGCCGGGATCAAACTGGTGCCCGGCGGGGAGGGTTGGGAGAAAGTCGTGATCCACCCCGGAGTCGTCCGCGAACTCAAGTGGGCTTCGGGCAATTTCGAAACGCTGCGCGGCAAAGTGCTCTCGTCATGGCAGCGTACCGACGACGGCTTGAAGCTTGAAGTTATGGTGCCATTCGGCTCCACGGCAGAGATCGTAATCCCGAAACTGCAGCTCAATAACGTGGCACTGTCCGAGGGCGGCAGAACGATCTGGCAGGCGAAGAAAACGACCGAGTCGGTTGAAGGTGTGACCTCCGTGAAAGAGGATGGTGGGGAGATCGTGGTCGAAGCCGGCTCGGGCCGGTATCTCTTCGAACTGAAGGGCAACTGAACAGGGGCTAGCTTCTGAGTTGACGGCGCGTTGTCGGTCGCACGCGCCTTCAACTCCAGTCGCTTTACCAGAGCGCGCCCCAGAGTTCAAGGCTCCGGCGGCGCTGCTATGACGGGCGGCGGCCAGGTTCCTGAGTGATGAGGTGAAACCGCACCGGCCTGGCTACTTCTTCTTCGTCTGATCGAAGCTGAACCGCACTCCGGTCGTGAACAGCACGTCATTCCCTTTGCGACCCGGCAGCGGGTCTGTTTGGTACCGATCGTCTATGCCGAAATTCCATTCCAGGAACTTGTAGATCGGCATGCTCGCAGTTGTATCGAAATTCAAGCGGAATTGCCCCGTTTCGCTCATGTTCGGATAGATCTGCAGGCGCTCGACCACATTAAGCCGTGACAAGAGTTTGATGGCGAACTCCTCAGTGCCCAGCACTTCCGCCGAGTTCCGATTCTCGCCAGTCGAGTATTTCTCATGGTCGTAAACAGCGCCACCGCCGAGGTCCAGATGCCCCTTCTTGCTCTGCCAGGCGTGGTAGCCCAGACCGCCGCCGAAGACACTTCGCAGGTCCAATCCAAGAAACTTGTCGTAGTCGTAATCGGTGGTGCCGAACACAAACATCTTCGGGGAAAAGTCGCGATCCAGACGGAACCCGCCGCCAATGCGATTGGCCGTCTCCCCGTATGGTAAGGTCGTGCTCTGTGTCGCATAGACCTGGCTAAAGTAGAGCGTCATCTTGTTCTTGCCCGCGGCTCGCGCGACGCCCGCACTGGTGTTGAAAGTCGTCGCGTTCGAGTTGCCTGACGCCTCGGACAAACCAAAGGCCAGCGAGCCAGCCCAGAAGTCGAGCAACTTGGGATGGTGCTGACGCTCGTCCTCACGCTGCCAGGCTTTCTGATTGTCGTCGTCGCGAATGGCGGCCACTTCCGCAATCTTCGTGTGCGCCCCCCCCTCGACGTTGACAGTGTCCCCGGTCAGGGAGACTTTGCCGCGGGATTGGTCGCCGCCTTTCAGCGCGACATTCAGAGGTGCGTCGCTGGTCATAGCGGCTACGGCGATCAGGTCGATTTTGACTTCGCCGGCATAGTCGGTCTTGACCACCACGGCACTTCCGTCGGTCTTCAGTATTTTGCCGCTGATGCGATCGCCGTTCTTCAGCACGATCGCGTCGGCAAACAGCATTGAGGCGAACATCGCGGCGATGAGCAATCGCAATAGTGAAGTCATTTCAAAAAGATCGCACGCAATCGGCCGGTTGGCTAGCTCATTCGTGCAGCTGGTTTCCGAAAGATCAGCTCCACAACTCGTGCACGAAATCACCGTGTGTTCTCAACTCGAGGTCGCCGCGGATCTCGGCTCAGGCGCTAGCGTTGTCCTCCGGGATTTGCGGGCGGGCTGGCGGGCAGTGGTATCCCAGGCCGCAAGGTGCCCGTCGCAGGCGGAAGCGCAGGAGGAGTTTGCGGTAGCGCCGGCAGCGGCTTGCCCGAATCGGCTGGATGCTCGCTGGTGGAGGCCGCTACCCCTGGCTTCCTCCGCAATTCGATCGAATTGCCGGTACCAACCGCAATCACTCGCAAGTTCTCCTCGGTCACATCCCGGCCACGCACGATGTGCGGAGTGACCGCGAAAATGATCTCGTTCTCCGTGCGCTGCTTGTTTTCTTGCGCGAACAAGTACTTCAGCAGTGGGATCTTGCTCACCCAGGGATAGCCGCTCAGAGATTGCGTCTCGGTGTCCTCCAGGATGCCCCCGAGCAAGTTCACCTCGCCATCCACGAGCCTTGTTTCATGCTCGATCCGGCGCTGGCCGATGATCGGTTGTGTGATTCCGCCGATGGTCTCCGAACCGGTGACTGAAGAGATCTCCAATGTCATCTTGAGAGTCACTTCGTTGTCGGAGTGTATATGCGGAGTGATGTCGATATTCACGCCGACATCCAGATACTGGAATTGGGTGCTGACCGGACTCACGCCGCCCGCGGAAACGAGACCGGTTTGGAACGAACCAGTCGCGATCGGGACGCGGTCGCCGATCCTGAGTGTTGCCTTCTCGTTGTTCAGAGCGCGAATCTCGGGATTCTGCAGGAGCTTGGTATTGCTGTCGGTAGACAGGGCCGTAAAGGACCCTCCGGCGACGCTGAACGAGAAACTGCCGGCAGTCCATCCCGTACCGGTGCTGGTCGATCCAGAAGCCCCGCCCGACAGGACCCCTATGCCCGCGGACGTCGGCACGTTCGTGCCCAGAGTGCGCACCTGATTGCGGCTCACCTGCATCACGGCGATGTCGATGATGACCTCGGACTTAGGCTTGTCGATGTTGGCCAGCAGCTTTTCGGCTAACAACAACTGATCCTGAGTACCGCGGATTACGAGTGCGTCTTGCGCCTGAATCAGTTGAACACGGCTAACATCCAGCAACTGGCGGAGTACGTTAGCGGCATCCTGCAGTTCAGTTGGTGTGGTGACGTTGCGCAAATAAAACGTCCTCATTACGTTCTGTTCCAGCTCTTTGCGCTTGGTTGGGGAGTCGCCCGCTACGAAGATTGTGTTCGCAAGAACCGGCCGCCAGAAGGTCTTGGACTGCAGACGGACCATTTCCAGTGCCTCGCGCAGAGTCACATCGGTCAAATCGACGCTGATGCTCTGCGGATGGAAATCCGGATCCATGACCACGTTGATTCCGGCCAGCTTACAGATTGTTTTGTAGGCCATGTCAGAGTTCGCGGTCATGTGCAAAGTAATCGGAGCGTTCGAGAGCGGCCGCAACTCCACCGAGTCCTCGATCTCTTCGCTCAACTTGACCGCTTGAGGATTGACCTTGGGGAGCGTCTTCTGCCGCTCCTGGCGCCGGAGCATGTCCGCCGTACGCCTCAACTCCTGCTGCGCGATGAAGCTCGAACCGTCGATCTCTGTAGCCCGCTGGAACTGCGCCAAAGCCTCGTTAACGGCGCCCGTGTTGCGCAGAATCTGCCCGGTGTGGACATGCTGCGCGGCCGCGCTGAAGCGCATGTGCGTGTAGGCGGATAGATACTTCGCGTTGTTGGGCGCGGCCGTGTATGCCTGCTTGTAAAACGAGTAGGCCGTATCATAGTCCGATTGGTGCTCAGCCCGCACGCCGTTTTTGTAAGCACTGCTAGCGGTATCCGCGTAGGCCGGCAGACTCAGCGCAACGAGGGCAATTAGGGTAGCCAGCCGTGGACGATTGACCTTGATACCTATTTCGACCAAGTTGATTTCCTTCTCCAGACTTACTATTTTCGCCGCAGTCCCCTGCGCGGAAGTTTGCGGAAGCGCAAGGACACCGATGGTGAAGACCGGTTTCCTCCGCACCGCGGCCCTTAATGGGGATGAATCCGCCCTGCTGTTCGATGCGGATGGTTTGCCTTGAATTGGCAACTCGACCGGACGACGCCGCAGTCAGCAATCCCCGCTCCCGCATCTTTCAAGAAGTCTCAAGTCGGATGCGACGACCGACTGGGGTTCGCTACGGCCGATGTTCACAAGGCTGCTTCCGCGTCACTTGCCTTTCATCAGGAATGCGCGTGAAGAAATGCCACCACTGAGTTGACTGAAAATTCTGACATTTCTGCTTGGGCTTGCCGTTGGACAAGGAGCAATGCACGGTCGCCATGCTAAGACTGCCGGATTCGAGTTGTGCGAAACTCCTTCTCAAGCGCAGGAATTGCCAGCTACTTCACTTAAGACACCTTAATCCAGATCTTAGAGAGGGCCCACCAACTCACGATTAGGGCATTCTGCCCCTCGAGCGATAAAAAGTGGCGCCCTGCCAGCCACGGTTCAACCGTTCCAGCGCTACGCGGTATCACCTGGTTATGCTTCCGCGGCGGGGATAATCCGCACGGCTTCGAATGGCAACGGCATGCACTCAAGTCGATGATTCCACACGACTACATCGCCCTCCGCGCATGGAGGACCAGTTCTCCTCCCAGCACTCCAGTTAGCCAGCAACCGGAGTTCAAAACCGCCACCAACCTAGGACGACTACGCTCGCGAAGGGAATGAACCGTTTCCCACAAGCGGGAAACTGATCCTCGTCGAGGATTCATTACGACTTAGCTGTGACTGCTGCGCATAGTTTCCAACCCCGATGTATTGCTAACTCTCGTGCTTACTATTTACTCTGTGGCTTTCAATTAACCGCACGCCGGAAGCGATTTTACTATGGGAACACTCGGAAACGAGAATTTTACATACTTTTTACAGCATACGACTTGACCTGCGAGCACACGCCGTAAGGGCGTATTCCACTGGTGTCACCAGAATCACATAGATGAGCAAATGGTGCTTCGGACACGCCTTCCGGTAGTCTCCAGCAGAGCATCGGAAGTTCTTCCACCGGCGGCGGAGGTCGAAACAAGTTGACCCTGGAGGCCGGTCGAATTCGAACCCTAGTGCAAGGTACCGCCTGTCCTGAAGGCGTGGGCCGCACAGCAGGCAGTGAACGAGTGCTCCGCCGACTGACATACCAGAACCACTTCTAGCAAAGCGAGTCCCCTGTTTGCATTTGCGCCAAGCAGTGCCCTGCGGGAACACGCGAGCAACGCGTAGGTGCGGCGCGTATTCCGTAACTGGTGCATCTCATTAGACTTAGCGTCCATTTCGCGGTGCCGAATACCAGGAATTCGTATAGCCGGCGACCAACTCCATCAGCGGTCCTGAACTCTGCGCGGGCATGCGCGCTGAGCGCCCGGCGCCTTAGGCGGAGCTTCCTCATTCGCGAGACAGCGCCCTGCTGCCGAGTCGTGGTGACAGCCTGCGTGGCCTCGCCGGCCGGCGTTATCCAGGCCCATTGCCAGCTTCGCCAACCCTCTGGGAGACCAATCGGGAGGCTGCTTAAGGCGGTAGTACAAAAGTACCCGTTGGTTCTAGAACCAAGCAATGGACAAAAGTCCGAATCACGCCGACGATCGGGGTCATCTACTGCTGAGCAAGCGTGTCGAAAGCCAGTGAACCAGCTATTCTCCGTGGTTCCGTGGCTCCTCCAAACTTCACGCAACAACTGCGAGGCTGGAGCTAAGTGCCCAATCGCCAAGCTCGGGAACGAAGCAGATAAAATAACTTGACTGTCGAGTTATGATAAGCCATAGTTATTCAATACGTCATTGCCCCACTTGCGAGGGGGGGGGCAACAACTGGGCTCATCAGAGAAAGTGGGATCACCTTTTCGGCAATTGTGGTTGGAGGTGAAGTCACCTTCCACATTTGGGTCAAGGTGTGCTGGGGTACCTTGGCTGTTGGCGAAGGCCGGCAGGGGATTCATTGGCGACAGTCGGACTGGGACCTTAACTGGAGAACGATAACTCGCCGAATGCAGGGCTGGGATACGAAGGGTTGGTTGAGTGCGTTGGAGCACCAATCGGACCTGCTATGGGAGAGTTATGATTCACGCGGGGCGGTAGAGTCCAATCGAGACTTGGAGGAGTGCGTGCGTCGGCTCATCGGAAGCAGGTCAGTCTAGACCCGATGTTTGCGTGTTGTGGGATGCAGGCGGGTATTTGTCAAACGACGTTACCTGCGAGGAGTGGCGTGATCGATTTATCCCGGAAACTGGGGATAGGCGTTTCCCGGGATGGTACAGGCAGTGTGTCCCTTGAGGGGGGGAACACATATGAACACCGTAATGGCTCGTGCGTGTCCAGAGCAATGCGCTAACCCGTGTTGTAGTTCTGCATTCAAGAACTTAACCGTGGCCGCATCCCGCAAGAATGCGGATAACCAACGTGGGACCTTGGTCGAAAACTGCCCATTGTTTAGCGGCGTTTTACCGTGCGAATACGCTGGAATCTGCGCCACAGCCCGTGTCAAGGAATTCGCGCGCGGCGAGATGCTTTACATGGAGGGCCAGACCGTTCGGCAGGTCATGCTGCTCACCTCGGGAATAGTAAAGATCACGCAACTTGGCCCGACCGGCACAGAAGCCATCTTGAGGCTAGGCGTGCCCGGCGACGTGCTGGATTCCGCCAGCCTGTTTGCCACGGGTAGCCACTGTGCGACGGCGCAAGCATTCCGTTTGTGCCATGCGCTGGTGTGGGATGCCCCCGACTTCAAAGTTGTCGTGGAGCGATTCCCCGTCTTGTATCGGAACATGGTGCGGATTCTCGGAGATCACCTGCTGCAGCTCGAAGAACGGTTCCGGGAAGTAGCGACCGAGCGAGTCGGCCCGCGGGTCGCCCGCCAACTCGTTCGACTGCAGGCTCAAATCGGACGGCAAGTAAACGGCGTCATCGAAATCGGTCTTTCGCGCCACGAACTCGCTCAAATGACCGGCACGACACTATTCACCGTGAGCCGTCTGCTGTCAGCGTGGGAAGCCCGCGGGATGGTAAGCAATCGTCGTGAGTCGGTTACCATCTGCGACATTGAATCGCTCATGGCGATCTCCGAGTAGTTACAAACTCTGTTCGGCGCGCCAGGTCTTCGGCCATGGGCATAGCCCCGGCAATGACCCCATTCTCAATAGCGCATGGCACTCCGTCCGCAACTGTTTGCGGTACGTCAAAGTCAGTCTGTGGCATGCGATGCCAAGTTAGAATGTGGGCCCTTGCCTATGTTGCATGGGCAAGCTAAGACAAGCGCGTCGGTCCGGGCCAATTGGATTGAGGGGCCAAATGCGAAACACAATACTTGCAATAGCGGTCATGGCGGCGATAGCGGCGTCGTACGGACTTGGCCGGTACAACTCGCGAACACAGAAGAGCGGCAAGACCGGGCGGCGTGTGATTTACTACTCCGACCCAATGCACCCGGCCTACAGATCGGACAAGCCAGGTATCGCACCGGATTGCGGCATGCAACTCGAACCGGTGTTCTCCGAGGAGGCCGGCAACGCGCAGCCAACCACGCTGATGGCCCACTTGCCAGCGGGAGCTGTTGGCATCGATGGCGCTACCCAGCAGTTACTGGGCATCCATGTCGCCCCAGTCGAAAAATCCGGCGCTACTCACACACTCCGCGTAGTGGGCCGCGTGGTTCCGCAAGACACTCGAGTGTACAAAGTCAATCCCGGAGTGGACGGGTTTGTGCGTGAGACCTATAACGACTCGGTGGGGCTGCTAGTCAAGAAGGACCAGAAGCTGGCGACCTATTACTCCCCGGACTTTCTGTCCGTCGCATCGGGGTTCCTGGCCGCTTCGCAAGGCGTGCCCGGTTCGGTCGGTAAGGATGGCTCACGCACTGTTCCGTTCCCCGGCGCCGTGTCCAAGCAAGGGGTGAGCAGTCTTCAGGGTTATACCGACCGTCTGCGCAATCTCGGCATGAGCGACTTGCAGATCAAGCACATGGCCGACAGCCACATGCTGCCCGACAGCATCGAAGTGCTCGCGCCTGCGGACGGCTTGATCCTCGCACGGAACATCTCGCCAGGACTGCATTTCGAACGTCAAATGGAGTTCTACCGAGTGGCCGACTTGAGCAAAGTCTGGGTGATTGCCGAAGTCTACGAACAGGAAGCGGCGGCACTGCGTCCAGGCGGCACTGCGGCAATCACGCTGAAGGACTCTGGACGTCAACTCCCCGCGCGCATTGCCGATAGCCTGCCGCAATCGGAGGCCGGTGGCGGAACCGTCAAACTGCGCCTCGAAGTCGACAACCAGACCTTCCTGCTGCGGCCAGACAAGTTGGTGGACGTCGAACTTCCGGTGCATATGGCGCCCGCAATCACGGTCCCACTCGACGCGCTGGTCGATTCGGGAGCGCACGCTCGTGTCTATGTCGAGCGCAGCGAAGGCACTTTTGAGCCGCGTGAAGTTGAAACGGGTTGGCGCTTTGGCGATCGGGTCGAGATCCGGCGCGGAGTTCAACCTGGGGAGCGCGTCGTAGTGGCGGCCACTTTCCTCGTCGATTCGGAGAGCCGACTGAAGGCCCCTTCGTCCTCGCCCTCGCCTACCCGCGTGAATGACAAGCCCGCCGGCATGCCCGAGCAACTGGCGGCGGCAAAAACGGTCAAGGATCCAAATTGCGGGATGCCTGTCGATCCGGCCAAAGCGAAAGCTTCGGGCAATACGCTGGCGGATCGCGGGGCCACCTTATACTTCTGCTCGAAGCAGTGTAAACAGGCTTTCCAGAATGATGCCGCGGCCACAGCCAGCGCGCGCCGTGGTGGAGCCGATGATTAACCGCATCATCGACTTCTCCGTCGAACACAAGTTGGCGGTGTTGGCTACCATCGCTATGGCCTGTGTCGTCGGCTGGTGGGCTATGCTCACGCTGCCGCTCGATGCCACACCGGACCTCAGCGACACACAAGTCATCATCTTTTCACATTGGGATCGTAGCCCCGATATCGTCGAGGATCAGGTGACTTATCCCATCGTCACGGCCATGCTCGGAGCGCCGAAAGTGAAGACGGTCCGGGGCTTCTCCGATTTCGGCTACTCCTACGTGTACGTGATCTTCGAGGAAGGCACCGATCTCTATTGGGCCCGCTCGCGCACCACGGAGTATCTCTCCAGTGTTCTCCCGCGCCTGCCTGAAGGGGTTAAGACTGAGCTCGGCCCAGACGCGACCGCGCTCGGCTGGGTGTTTCAGTATGCCCTGGTGGACAAATCCGGCAAGCACGATCTGGCCGACCTGCGCTCGTACCAGGACTGGTATTTGCGCTATTACCTGCGCTCAGTACCAGGGGTGGCCGAGGTTGCACCCGTCGGCGGCTACACACGCCAGTATCAAGTGAACCTGGACCCGAATAGATTGCGCGCGTACGGCATCCCGGTGAGTCGGGTAGTCGAGGCCGTCCGCAGCGGCAACAGCGAATCGAGCGGCAGGTTACTCGAGTTTGGTGGAACGGAATACATGGTTCGCGGCCGTGGCTATGCGCGCTCGCTTGAAGACTTTGAGAACATCCCGCTGAGTGTCAGCGACACCGGCTCTCAGATTCGAATTAGGGACGTCGGCCAGGTCGCAATCGGGCCCGACATGAGGCGTGGCCTGACGGACCTCGACGGTAGCGGCGAAGTCGTTTCCGGCATCGTAGTCATGCGCAACGGCGAGAATGCACTGGATGTCATAGGGCAGGTGAAAGCCAAGATCAAAGAGATAGAGCCTGGCTTCCCTCCAGGCGTCAAGCTTGTTCCCATTTACGACCGGTCGGAGTTAATCAACAACTCGATCGGCACCGCCAGGCAAACCATCATCGAAGTACTGGTTACGGTGGTTCTCATCATCCTCGTCTTCCTTTGGCATTTCCCCAGCGCCGCCATTCCGATCGCCACTATGCCGATTGCCGTGCTGCTCGCGTTCATTCCATTCCGCTTGATGGGAATCAGCGCGAACATCATGTCACTGGCCGGTGTGGCCATTGCATTCAGCGAACTGGTGGACGCTTCGATCGTGGTGGTCGAGCAAACCCACAAGAAGCTCGAATTGTGGCAAAAAGCCGGACGTCCGGGAGAGTGCCGCGCAGTCGTGCTGAGTGCGATCAAAGAGGTCGCGGGACCTACCTTCTTCTCCTTGCTCGTGATTGCCGTGTCTTTTCTGCCGGTGCTGACCCTGCAAGCGCAGGAAGGCCGCATGTTCAGGCCGCTGGCATACACCAAGACACTCACTATGCTCGTGGCTGCGCTGCTGGCAATCACACTCGATCCTGCTTTGCGTTTGCTTCTGACACGTGTGGACCGCTTCGATTTCAGACCTCGCTGGCTGTGCCGCATTGTGAACGCGCTCTTGGTCGGCGAGGTGCGCTCCGAAGAACATAACCCTCTCAGCCGCGGATTGATGCGAGTGTACGAGCCCGTGGTGCGATGGACACTGCGCTGGAAATGGCTCGTGATTGGCTCAGCGCTGGTGCTGGTCCTGGTCACGATTCCGGTGTTCTATGGCTTGGGATCGGAGGCGATGCCGCCGCTCGACGAGGGCGCTGTTTTGTACATGCCCACAACACTGCCCGGCGTCTCGATCAGCCAGGCGCAGCGACTGCTACAGGTCAGCGACAGGATCATCCATCAGTTCCCCGAGGTCGACCGCGTACTGGGTAAAGCCGGACGTGCGGAGACAGCTACCGATCCGGCTCCGCTCTCAATGCTCGAGACCGTGATCATCCTGAAGCCGCACTCTGCCTGGCGGCACGTGGATACCTGGTATTCCTCCTGGTCACCGGAATGGGCCAAGGGCGTTTTCCGTCACATCACACCCGATACTATTTCGACCGAAGAATTGGTCAGTCAAATGAACGCGGCGCTGAAGCTGCCTGGCGTCAGTAACTCCTGGACGATGCCGATCCGGGGACGCATCGACATGTTGACCACCGGCATCCGGACGCCGGTAGGGCTGAAGATCGCCGGGGCAAACCTGCAGAACATCCAGGAAATCGGATCCCAGATCGAAGCGTTGTTGAGGACCGCGAAAGGAACGCGAAGCGTGCTGGCGGAACACACCGCCGACGGCTACTTCTTAGATTTGCAATGGGACCGCGAACAGCTGGCGCGGTATGGCGTCAGCGTCGAAGATGCGCAGCGCGTAATCGAGAACGCGATTGGCGGCGACAACATCAGCACGGTCGTGTCGGGGCCCGAGCGATATCAGGTGAACGTCCGCTACCAGCGTGATTTTCGAAGCGACGTCGGCTCACTTGGCCGGATTCCGGTCCCTGCGGGCGGACAGAAGCAGCTGCCGCTCAGCGATCTCGCGAAGATCAACATCAGCAGCGGACCTGCCATGATCCGCAATGAAAACGGCCTCCTGACTGGTTATGTGTACATCGACGTCATCGACCGCGATCCGGAAAGCTATGTCACCGAAGCGAATCAGCTTCTGCGCGAACACCTGAAACTCCCGCCCGGATATTCTATCTCCTGGAGCGGACAGTACGAGACCATGCAGCGCGTAACGGAGCGCCTCAAACTGGTGGTGCCCTTCACGCTCTTCCTGATCTGCCTACTGTTGTATATCAACACCGGATCGATGTCAAAAACTCTGATCGTGCTGTTGGCTGTCCCCTTTTCCGCTGTGGGCGCGGTCTGGTTCATGTATGTCGCTGGCTACAACATGAGCATCGCCGTATGGGTTGGCTTGATTGCCCTGCTTGGCATTGACGCCGAGACCGGCGTCTTCATGCTGCTGTACCTCGACCTGGCCTTCGAGGAAGCCAAACGCGCCGGGCGGATGCAGACCCTTAGTCACTTGCAAGAAGCTATCGTGCAAGGTGCCGCAAAGCGACTGCGGCCCAAGTTTATGACCTTCGCCACAACCTGCGTCGGCCTGTTTCCCATCATGTGGGCGACCGGTGCGGGCTCGGATGTGATGAAGCGCATCGCGGCGCCGATGGTGGGCGGCATCTTCACTTCATTCGCACTTGAGTTACTGGTGTACCCGGCAATCTACGAGGTCTGGAAGTGGCACTCGTTTCCAAAGAGCATTAGGGACCGGCAAGGCGTTGAGCCAATGGAAATGGAGTCCGCGGGCGGTCCAGTGGAGGCGCAATGGACATAAAATCTTCCCGTCCATTTCAGCCTGTTCCGTGGCTGTGAGTATAGAGCAGTCGTAGTGAACGCGGTTAGCAGGAGAACGGATATGGTTGACGCGAACAAGGGTTCGATGATCGATGACCTTCGAGATGCATATGGGCGGGGCGTTGCATTCACGCCGCGGACCCATCCCACTGAGTCGCTGTTAACCTCGTTGAGCGCTGCGAAGACGGTATGCGCTCTGGGCCTGACCCTGTTCGCAGGGTCTGCGATGGCGGGAGACGTTCAAGGCAAACCGCCGCAGGCGGCTCCATCGCAGTCCTTACCATCCAAGCCCGCCCCCAATGCGCACCAGATCATCTTCGCAGGTGGCAACCTCACCATCAATGTGGTCGACACGACGCTATCCGACGTGCTGACCAAGGTCGCCGCGCTCACGGGATTAAAGCTCGATGTCCCACCCGGCGCGACTTCGGAACATCTGACCATCGTCGAATTGGGACCAGGGCCCGCGCGCGAGATCCTGTCGTCTCTTTTGAGCGACTCGAGCTTCGATTACGTGATCCAGAACTCCTCGACCAATCCGGATCGAGTCGAGAGCGTTCTCGTCATGGTGCGTGAGAAGAAGGGCGGCGTTACGCCGGGTCCGGAACTTGCTGCGCGTGGGGCGCGTAGCCCCAATGCCAGGACTGCCGCGCCAGCCGCCGAATCCGTGGAGCCGCCAGTTCCTATCGCCACGGTTGCCCCGGTGCCCGAGAACGTTCCGCCCGACTCGAATGCCTCGAATACTCAGCCGCCAACAGAGCCGGATGCGCCTACCGCTCCTCAGCAGTTGGTGCAGCCGAATCAATCCAATTTCTCAAGACCGGGGGCAATGGCTCCTCCCGCCGATCTTAGTCCGCAGAGCATGGGGCAGCAGTTGCAGCAGATGTACCAGCAGCGTATGCAAATGGTCCAGCAGGATAGGCTAAATGGCCAGCAGTCGACGCCAACGAGACCCGGCAACCATTAAGTGACTCCATCGAACTGCTGGATCACTTGCTGGCAGACGGGATCAATGAGTCCGACTGCTGCTGAAGTTTCTTGCGGTTGTAGTCGTTGATGATGCGAGCGACGTAAGCCCGAGTTTCCGCGTATGGGGGAACTCCGCCATATTGTGTGACCCGCTGCGGGCCGGCATTGTAAGCCGCCAAGGCTCTGGCCGCATCGCCGCCGTACTCGTCCAGTAACTGGCGAAGGTACTTCGTGCCCCCCTCCATGTTCGCTGCCGGATCGAAGGAGTTACCGACACCCAGGCTGGCGGCAGTTCGGGGCATGAGTTGCATCAGTCCTCTGGCACCTTTAGGAGACACAGCGTCAGGATTGAACCCACTCTCCGCCTTGACCACGCTAGCCACAAAGTCCGGGTCGATGCGGTGCTTCAATGCGACGTTGGAGATGAGTGTCTTGACGGGGACTTTGGCGGAAGGCGCAGGACTTGCGACTGGCACGACGGGAGCAATTTCATGGGCGACTGCGGCCGGACGCTCGTCTTGCCATTGCTCGAAGTGGTCGATCTGTTCCGTGGGAATAATGACGTAACCGGCTTCCTGCCCTGCGCTCAGCCAAAGCCGGGTAGAGGATCCATCGACCTCACTGCGAACATACTGAATGCTGAATCCATTGCGCAGCGTGGCGGAGTGGCACACAGCAGCCGCGCCCCCGATCGCGTTGTCAGCAGCAGGTGCAATGCCAGCGGCGAGGCAACCGAGTGCGATATAGCGCCCTAATCTCAACATCAAGAAACGACCTCGCGCTCGCGCCACCTTTGGTACAGTATCATGACGTCTCGTATCGAGTTCCACTGACTAGATTCCAGCTTCGGTGCTGGGTCTGCGCGGGGCGGGCATATCAGGCCCGGTTGCTATGGAGGAGGAGGTAGGACAACCGTAACCCGCTACTCGCCGCGCGCAGGCCCTGAGATGCAATGAGCATCTTTCAGCACCGACGTACTTGCCCTCTGCCGGACTTAGCTTCTACAAGCGCCAAGCCCGCCTCCAAATGAATCGCTTCAACCCACGTCCGCAAGCCAAGAATCATGCTGCAAGAACGCGATGGATCAGCTAACCAGAATTTTCTGCCCGCCTTCTTGCGACGATGCAATCATTACGCTCAAATCAATGTCGCGCCGATTCAATCATCGACGCTCACGGCCACCTGCAACGTATAGCTTTGGATGAACTCGCTGGCCTGGCCGGCATCGGATACGATGCCGACGGTCAGGGTGTCGTAGGCCAATCCACTCGGTGTGTTCAGCCCGGTCGGGTCATAACTCACCGTGATCGAGCATGTGGATCCTACCGCGATCGCGCCCGTACAAGTGTTGTTCGTAACCGCAACCTTCGAAACAAGAGACGTTAAGGAAGGCGCACCTGTGACGTTCAGTGGGAAGTCACCATCACTCTTCAATGTCAGAGAGAAGCTGGTAACCGCCTGGGGAAGCACCTGATAGGCATTTGAAGTGACCCATGTGTAATGCGAACCCGGCGTATTTACGAACCCGCCATTCGGGAGTTTGGTGTCAGTCCCCGTATAGCCACCGTTGATGCCGGTTGCGAACACGAACTGCGTGCCGTTTGTATATAGCGCTCCGCGGCGAGGCGCCAATCCCGGAGTGACGCTAAGCAGATTGCCATAAAGGTCCCATCTGCATGTTTGATCGAAGCGGCGGTGCATTGCCCGAAACGCGAGCCCACCCCCGCCGCCGCGACCGCTTGCTGCGGCGGCAACCGTGTAATAGCTGCAGTCACCCAAAGCCCCGGTGGAATCCATTTCATGACCTACGACCACCACGCCCCTCCCGCCAGGGTTCGGCGTAAATTGGAGAGGGTACTCGTAGGCCCCACTCATCGCGGCGCCAGACAACAAAGCAAACGCCGCAAAACCAATCGACCTTCTCATCGTTGCCTCCTTACTCCAGTACGATCCGGGTCGGCCGCCGGACGGAGAATCCGCCCGCGCTTGCCGTTGCCGGAGCCTGGTTAGCGCTTTCTCAATGCTTCACTGCCTCGGTTGAATTCGTGCTGTTCTAAGTTCAAGTGCTGGCAAGTACTGAGAAAAAGAGGCGCGGACGCCGATGTCCGCGCCAACCGATCCCCCAAAAACTTAGGTACAAATGAACACACTAGCTGCAAACCACTAAAACTCGAATGACTGCGCGCTACTTCGCGTTTGAAGCAAGAGTGATTTCCGGCTTCGAGAAAAGCGCTGCGTCGAACTTAGGATTCACCAGGACCTTTTCGACAATGGTCTTCTCCGAAGGGACTGGGGGGTCCTTCAACCCGAGGGCGGTCTTTCCAACCTGCAGCACCTTCGTCTCGAGAACGAACGGGATCTTCAGCCCGCTCACTTCCCGGAAGTCGCGGAAGTAGACTTCCACGGGGTGATCCACGCCATCCAAACGCCTGGGCTGGCCTTCCATCTTGGCTTCGAGGAATGTCTGAGCATCGATCCACACATGAATCGTGTTCCCGTTCTTCATGCTCAACTTGAGCTTATAAGTGTCACGATCCTCGATCTTCTCCAGGCCTACCAGTTCTACGGTGGTACCCTTGGCGGCGTAATCCACCAGAGGACCATCCAGATCCGCTTGCATCGACGAGGCCTTGAGCTCATCGGCCGTGTACGGTTCAACCACACTCCGACCCAGGTATGGCCTCAACTTCCAACCGTTCGAACCGTCGAACACCTGCACCCCGGTCTGACCGTTGAACTGCAGTTCGAACCGCATCTTGCGCGGACGTTGAAGCTCCATAACGAACGGGAGTTGAACCTCCTCGGCCGGCCGGGGTGAGGAGATAATCGCCTTACCGCGTTTATGGTCGGGAGCGGCAACCGGCAGGGTGGCCCGCTGGTTGCCGCCAGCGCCGAGCTTCCCCGCTAAAGACATCGTCTGGACTGCGCGCCAAGCCGACAATCCACCTCGGGCTGCAACATTCCGGTCTACGATTTCCCTGGCGGAAAGCTTCGATTGCGCGGGGGGAGTATCCCCTGCGGCGGCAATCGCAGCGGCCAGCGCCAGAGAGACGCAAACTAGGTGTGACTTTCGAATCATCTATACTTCCTCGCTCCAAAAATTGAAACCAAGCCCAGAATCACCTAAGAGTACAGCTCTCGGTTTCAGAGCTCTTTGTGCCTCGTCAACCACCGTGCACAAATTCGAGTCCGGGTGAATTGCCTTGCGGCAAGAGGCTACTCGACAACTAGCCCGTCGGCGCGAAACTGCCCGATCTGAACGATCACGTGGTCACCGCGCTTGACCAGCCTGCCTTTGTTGGAGAAAGCCATCCAGTAAGCCTTGCCATCGACCGGCGAGCCAGTCTGACGCAACTGGCCCACTTTTTCGAGGGTTGGGACCACCAGTTTGACCCCGGCCGCCGGGTCGATCAGGGCCGGCTCGAGTTGCTTATCGTTGAGCATCCTGGCCTTGTCGGCGTCCAACACCCGGTAGGCAAACCGGATGATTTCGCCCGACTCCACGGAGCGTACGCTGAGCGAATCCACACCCCACACCAATCCGTAGTATTCCGCTGCCCGCTTGGAGAACCGGCTGGGCCGATAGCGCGATGGCGCGCCCGCCGAAATGGGCTTGGCGTCTGCAGCGGGGGGCTGTGTATCCGCCGCTAAAACCGAAATGCCGCCGGCGAGCAACCCCGCCAGCAGTAATCCCATCACCGAGCATGAAGCCACTTTGTGGTCAAACATCTTATACTTCTTCCTCGCTCCGAATAGCACCAGGTCCGGCGGGCGGGCCATCCGTCCAGCCCGCCATACCTGGAAAATCGCTGCTGCCCAAGCCAGATGCTTGGGCAGCAGCGACGGTTGCTACACTTCTATCGACCTTCCGGGCATTAGTTAGCCGTTCCGGTCAGAGTTGACGTTTGCGTACCAGCCGCGTCGGTGACGGAGATGGTCGCATTCTTGACGCCAGTCGACTGGGTCGTCAATGGCTTGAATTGAACCGTGATGGTGCAAGTGGCGTTCGGAGCCAGGGTCACATTGGGACCAAGGACCTGGCCGTTGCCGGTTGGGCCGCAGTTCGACAGAACGCGGGCGACGCCGAACTCGCTAGCGTTTACTCCGCCCAGCACGCCTTGGGCGATGCCGGTGAGCGGAACGTTGCCAGTATTCCTCAAGGTGAATATCTGGGCCGGGTCAACCGCGCAGGCCAGAATCCCGAGGACGCCGGTACCGGGGCAATTGCGAGTCTGGGATACGGTCCAGGTCGTCGGAGTGAGCGTAGCGGCGATCACCGGAGCCACACCCGTTCCACTGAGGGCTACGGGCGAACCGGTCACGGTCGCACTACCGGTAATGGTCAGAGTTGCGTTCACCAGGCCAGCGGCGGTCGGGGAGAACACAACGTTGATGGTGCAGGTCGCGGCTGCCGCGAGTGTTGCCGTGCAGGTGCCGCCTGCCGTCCCCGCGGGACGTGTGTAAAGCGGGGACGAGAAGGCGAGCGTGACGCCGGTCAGGGTAGCTGTACCAGTATTATGCAGCGTCAGTGTTTGGGCTGCGCTGGTTGTTCCGGTTGGGACATTACCGAAGGCCAATGGGCCGCCGGTTACGCTAGCGATCGCTGAAGTGCCGGCGCCTTGGAACTCGACGGCTCCAGCGTCGAATTTGGTCGGCGAAGCCGGATCCGGCCGCGGATTGCCGTAGAAATCCGTCGTCGGGTGAGCCACGGTAGTTGGGATCAAATCGATCGCGGGCGAACCCGCAGCCAAGGTGTAGTTGGCGAGCACGGTATTGTTGACCGGATTTGTCAGGGCCAGCGGACCCCAACGCAGGTTGACCCAATTGTTGCCCTCGTCCACCGTAGCTGACGGAGTCAGGCTGAACACCGGCGTAGGCAACGCGTTGGTTTCGTTGGTACCCGGAATCACCATGTACATCATGGACCCTGCTTCCGGCGGGACACGCGAGCCGTTGCAGTATTGGCTGACAAGGGCTGGGCTGGATCCCAGGTTATTGGCGCCGGGGTAATCCGCGGCATCGGTCAGGACCGAGTACTTCGGAGCCAGCAATCCACCGTTGTGGTTCGCCGGTCCGAGGTCGCCACGGACGCCGATGTCCCAGTAGCTGGAGCCCGCAGGGCAGGCGCCGGTGGCCGTCTGGCTCGCAGCCTGCGAGGTTGACGTCGTGTTGTTGAACGCCGAGTTATACAGCGCTATCGTCTTCTGTTGGTTCGTGCCGCCGGTACCGTAGCCGCCCACGCCGACAACGAACGAGCGATTCTGCCAGAGCACGTTGTTGCTCAGGAGCGGAACCGAGTACGCGAAGCAGGACCCGGTGTTCCCCGTGGTCCCGTGGTTGGGCGGGCAGCTCTTACCCGTGGCGGGCAAGTTAGCCACCAGCACCGGGCTGTTGGTTACGCTCACCAGGCCGGCCACCTGTGGGCAAGCCTGATCGTTGGTGGCGTTATTGCAGTTGACTCCAGGAGTGCTGGCCAACGGCGCGAACAGCGAACCGAAGAGCGGTCCGGCGGACGCCGTGGAGTCGTTGGAGGCAATTGTGTTGTTAGTGATGTCCACCGCCAGCGCATCCTGCAGGGATACGCCGCCGCCATCCCAACCTGCAACGTTGTTGGTGATGATGTTGTTGGTGACGGTGACCGAGTTCCAGTTGCATTTCTGCGGATTGCTCAGCGGCACGATACTCGTGCACGCTGTCGCCCCGTTCGGGAAGTTGAGCACATCGTTACCGTTGATGTGCTGCAAGCGCAGACCGCCGCCGGTTCCGGCATCGGCCGAGTTGCCCAGAATCAGGTTGGCGTTGATCAACAGGCCAGGACCGGTTCCGTCGCTCGGAGTAATCGTGTTCGGCGGAGACAGGCAGTCGTTGTCGTTGGTCGCAGCGCAGGGAGGATCCTGATCGGGAGCGCCCATGACAAGCAGGCCGCCGCCGTTGGTGGTGATGCTCGGGTTGGTGCTCTGGTTGAACAGGATCGTGTTGTGTTCGATATCGCCGTTCTTGGTGAACCCGAGGTGAGCGACGCCCGCGCCGTCACCCGTGCTCATGTTGCCGCACACCCAGTTGTAGTTGAACTGGTAGTAATCGGAGCCGTTGCAGACGGTGACGCCGCCTGCCCCCGCCGGCGTGGACGAGAACAACTCGTCTCCCAGCGAAGAGTTCAGCGTGACGGCGTTGTTGTGAATGTTCACATGCAAGTCGAAGCAGTACGGCAGTGCCAGGTTCGTGACGTTGCTGCTCTCGCAGGAGCCCGGGATGGTGTTGGCCACCGAGCCTGCCAGGTAGGCATCGGGATGTTCACCCTGGCCGACCGTGATGCCGCCCGACAACGTTCCCTGGTTGCTGTGGATCCGATTGTTGGCGATCTGGATGTTATGCCCCCAACCGTGGACGTCGATGCCGCCGCCGCCCTGGGAGCTATTGACGATGCTCAGGCCATCGATGCTCGACGGGTTGCAGAAGTAGTTGCTCGGGTAGGGGTTCTTCGAAGTGGCGGTATTCGGCCCGCAATCGCCGCTCGTCAAGAGCTGCGTGCCGGTCGGGAAGACGTCGGAAGCCCAGATGACTGCCGGATCGGTCGTGGGGAATTTCACGCCCTTTGCCAGCACCGTGATGCCCGCGCCTTCATACGCGCCCATGAGACTGGGCTCGATGAGTTGCTCCGCCAGGTTGCCGTTGAGCACGGCGGTCCAGCCGACGGTGGCCTCCAGAGGCAAGCGATCCACCGAGAACTGCATGGACGGTGTGCAGCTGAATGTTGCGTTCGGATCGAACGGGTTGGTGCCGCTGATCGGCGTCCCGTTGAGCCCCAAACCAAACAGACAAACCACTTGGCGGCGCCAGGGATCCAGCCTGCCCGCAGGATGGGGATTGGCGTCGATCACGCTGGAGACGGCTCCAACGCCTTGCAGACGGACCGGCTTCCACATCAGCAATATCTCGAAGTAGGTGCCAGGGTTGA
>Ga0118677_10004116_pt1 | contig 26835 bp, 26 predicted proteins | sample AliMusrvi5mmetaG_FD_86154 | JGI IMG/M metagenome (GOLD analysis project Ga0118677, IMG submission 86154) | reverse complement strand
TGGTAACCGTGTCGGGAAAGCGGTCGCGAACATCCTGGGCGACGGCAATGATACGATTATCACCATTGTCAACCCGCAGATCAACCGGCAGATTTTTGAAATATTTCTCGGCAAACATCTCCACCCGCAGCGTCCCGCCACCCGGCATGGTTACGCCAGCTGCGAGAGAGCCTTTTTCCCGCATCGAATCGAGAATTCGCGACACCATACGGGCATTGCGGCCGGTTTCATTCATATCCTTTTTGAAGCGGTCAACCTCTTCAATCACGGTAATCGGAATTATGATGTTGTTGTCTTGAAACTTGAAAACGGACTGGGGATCGTGGAGTAAAACATTTGTATCAAGAATGAAATTCTTCATTGGGTCCCTTTCTGAGTGTTCGGAGATAACGGCAGGGTGCCGGGTACGTTTCTGATGTATGATTATGCCTGATTCCGGATCTTACTGACACATTGTACAACGGCATCAGAAAAGAAAGCAATCTCTTCGCTGGTTGTAGACCAACCGGGACTTATGCGCACCGTGCCGCCCGGCAGGGTGCCGAGTGTTCGGTGAGCGAGCGGAGCGCAATGCAGACCGGCCCGCACCGCAATATCAAAACCATGGTCCAGCTCCGCAGCCAGCAGTGCCGAATCGACACCGGAAGCGGTAAAAGACAACACCGAGCAGCGTTCTGCCGGATCTGAAGGGCCAAGAATCGTCACACCCGGAATATCCCTCAGCACCCGTTCCGCCTGTAGCAGTAGCATCCGTTCATGATGCTGGATGGCCGCAAGCCCCCGTTCACTGATAAATTCAATGCCGGCCTGCAATCCGGCGATACCGGGCAGATTGTGGGTTCCGGCCTCAAAACCGTCCGGCATGACAACCGGTTGTTCTTCAGCTGTTGAGTTGGTTCCGGTCCCCCCCTGGATAACCGGCCTGAGTCGAACGCGGGGCGCTGCATACAGGATACCGGTGCCTCCCGGACCAAGCAGCCCTTTATGGCCCGGAACCGCCAATAGATCAATACAACCATTTTCTACATTAATGGGCAGATACCCTGCCGACTGCGCCGCATCAACCAGAAACAGAGCGCCACTACTCCGGCAAATCTCCGCCAATTCCTGTATCGGCTGTATTGCCCCGCACACATTGGAAACATGGCTGACGGCAATCATTCGTGTATTCGGCCGCACGGCTTCGCTAACTGCGGCAACGGAGACAACCCCGTCAGGACCGGACGGCACGATTGACAACTCGACCCCTCTGCTGCGCAGCGCGTAGAGCGGTCGCATCAGAGAATTGTGTTCCATCGAAGTGGTGACAACATGGTCGCCGGCAACAAGAACGCCCTGAAGAGCCAGATTAAGCGCCCCGGTGGCATTATGGGTAAAAATGACCCGGGACGAATCGGCTATCGAAAAAAAGGCGGCAACGGTCTCGCGTGCCTGAAAGACAATGCGGCCGGCCTCCAGTGAACGACGATAGCCGCCCCGTCCGGGTGAAGCCCCGACTTCACGCATCGCATGAAGAACAGCTTCATACACTTTCTCCGGCTTCGGAAATGTTGTTGCAGCGTTATCGAGATACACGTTTTCTCTTCCTTACAACTTTGACTGGGCTGTGATGAATACTGATAGCAATACGGTTATTGCATTAAAGGCGGTTTTTCATTCAACCAGGGAAGCACATGAACAGAACCGACATTTTTATCCTGTGACTCATCGAAAATCTTTTGCCGGATCAGCGACTGATCGGTTGTTCCCCACCAGTTGAGGCGAGCGTTGATATTTTCACGCCCGTTATTCACCAGGCTATAACCACCGTTTGCAGTAAAGGCGTTATTCAGGAAAAGCGCCCGGTCATCGTCCGTACGAAGCGCGTCCCGCATATTTTCAGAAAATTGGCACCGTTGAACCTTAACGGGTGAATCAGAAATGTGCAGTGCGGTATAACTATTACGTTGAAAGCGGGTCTGGGAAATCTGCCCTTCGCTTCTTTGAATCCGGGCACCCAACGAATTATCGGAAAAATCTCCGTCACTGACCCTGATACGGCATTCATCAGCTGACAGACCGGCATTCCGGCTACCTGTAATCTTAGAAGATGCCAGTAATATAGAGGTCTTATGAAAAGCACCTCCCTGCAGACATGAGGAAATCGTCAGGTTTTTCGCTTCGAATTCACTGGCATACATTTCAATGCCGGCATCCGAATCAGTAACTGCGCCCCCATCCATATGAACGACACTGTCATGTGACAACAAAGCGGTGCGAGCCTGCACGATGGTTACCGTTTGCAGGGTGATTGTTGAAAAACGTACATCAATTCCGGTGCCGACATTTTCAATACGACAGTGTTCCAGCAGGTTCCGCTTTTCTGTCGAGAGCAGCACAATGCCCCCCCACGCTCCACGCGCCGGCACCGCCTGATCGGATGTCATCAGAATTGGCCGTTCGGCTGTTCCTGCTGCATGAATACGACCCTGGACGATTATATTCGGCAACTGCCCGGCAGAAGCGGCAAAACGAACTACCGTTCCGGGATCAATGCGCAAGGTTGCCTGGGGAGCAACGACAACGAATTTTCTGACCAGTATCGATCCATGCCATGTCACATCTTCGTTCAGCACCGCCCCATCGTATACCGTCGCCACCGGTTCGGCGGCAGTCGCGAAATGTGCCATACAGACAAACAAACATACCAGAAAAAAAGTTTTCACCCGACTGCTCCTCACCAATTAAGTGCAAAATCATTACCATGAATCAACGGCACTGTAAATTCAATGTTAATTTACCTGCCCGAACCACGATTTTAAACTTTTCAAGTCCTTTCAGGATGTTATATTTTTTTACAAATAATTTGTTGACAGCACATATATGTTGTGGTTTATTTCAGCACCTGCCACAAAATATAGTATTTATTTTAAAACTCACCACATAATAAGACGCTTATTAAAACAGACCGTTTACACATAAAATCAAGGAGTTTCGTCATGAAAAAAAATTCTGTCCCCGATTCCATCCCCGGCTTGACAAAAAATGCCACCACCGTACTGGAAAAACGTTATCTGCGCCGTGATGAAACCGGCAAGGTACTTGAGACACCGGCTGACATGTTCCGCCGCGTTGCTGATACGATTGCGGCCGCCGACAAAAACTTTGATAAAAAAGCTGATGTATCGGGGTTGTCCGACGTCTTTTACCGCATGATGACCAACTTTGAATTTCTGCCGAATTCACCGACCCTGATGAACGCCGGCCGCCCTCTCGGCCAGCTTTCGGCATGTTTTGTCCTGCCGGTTGGCGACTCGATGGAGGAGATTTTCGATGCCGTCAAATTCACCGCACTTATCCATAAATCGGGCGGCGGCACCGGTTTTTCGTTTTCCCGTCTCCGACCAGCCAATGATGTCGTCAGCACCACCACCGGCATATCAAGCGGGCCTCTTTCATTTATGCGGGTATTTGATGTCGCCACCGAAACAATCAAACAGGGCGGCACAAGACGCGGCGCAAACATGGCGATTCTGCGTGTCGACCATCCGAGCGTGATGGATTTCATCATGTGCAAGGCCGACCAGAAACAGTTTAACAATTTCAACATATCCGTAGGTCTTACCGAAAAATTCATGGAAGCGGTAGCTCACGATGAAGAATACAACCTTGTCAATCCCCGCGACAAAAAGGTGTGCGGCAGCCTGAACGCCCGCAAGGTATTCCAGCGTATCGTCAAACAGGCCTGGGAAAATGGTGAACCGGGCATCGTTTTTCTTGACCGCTTGAATCGCGACAATCCGACACCGCTGGTCGGCGAAATCGAATCAACCAATCCCTGCGGTGAGCAACCACTGCTGCCATACGAATCCTGTAACCTCGGTTCAATCAATCTGGGTGCATTCATCAAGGATGGTACGGTGGAATGGAAACGCCTTAAGGAAACCATCCACAATGCCGTTCATTTCCTCGACAACGTCATCGAGGCCAACAACTACCCTTTGCAGCAGATTCACGACATGACCCACGCCAACCGTAAAATCGGCCTCGGCGTTATGGGATGGGCCGACATGTTGATCCTGCTCGGAATCCCGTACTGTTCCGATGAAGCGGTCAAGCTTGGCAAGAAAGTAATGAAATTCATTAACGACGAAGGACATCAGGCGTCTCAGGAACTGGGTAAAAAACGCGGTTCATTCCCTAATTTCAAAGGCTCCATCTTTGACAAGAAAGGTGCTGCACCGCAACGAAACGCAACGGTTACCACTATTGCACCAACCGGTACGATCTCAATTATCGCCAATGCCTCTTCCGGTGTGGAACCACTATTTGCCGTTTCCTATATCCGCACTGTCATGGACAAAAATGTGCTTGTAGAAGTTAATCCGATTTTTGAGCGGATTGCCAAAGAGAAAGGGTTTTATTCCGAAACCCTCATGCAGAAGATTGCCGAACACGGCTCCGTCCAGGACATCCCTGAAATCCCTGCCGATATCCGCAATGTCTTTGTGACTTCACACGAGATCACACCTGAATACCACATTCAGATGCAGTCCGCCTTTCAGCTCTACACCGACAATGCGGTTTCGAAAACGGTGAATTTTTCAAACTCCGCTACCATTGAAGATGTTGAAAAAGTCTATATGCTCGCTTATGAAACCGGCTGTAAAGGTGTCACTATTTATCGGGACGGCTCACGGGACGAACAGGTACTGTCAACCGGCAAAAAAGAAGAGCAGGCGACAGCAGTTGCCGCCACCCCGGTTGAAGATGAGAAAAAAGCGGTTAAACGGGAGCGGCCGAAGGCACTTAAGGGCGCCACCCACCAGATGCAGACCGGTTGCGGGCCGCTCTACATTACCATCAACGAAGATAAAAATGGCTTGTTTGAGCTGTTCACCACTATGGGCAAGGCCGGCGGTTGCGCTGCTTCCCAAAGCGAGGCAATCGGCCGTATGGTGTCACTCGCCTGGCGAAGTGGAGTTCAGGCCCGACAGGTTGTAAAACAGCTTCAGGGCATCTCCTGCCACTGCCCGTCAGGATTTGGCGACAATCGCGTCCTGTCCTGTGCCGATGCCGTTGCGAAAGCGATTCAGAACCATCTTATTGATAGCGGCTATGACATCGACAACGAATCAGTCCGGCACGAGCGGGGAGCCTGCCCGGAATGTGGCGGCATTGTCGAGCACGAGGGGGGCTGCTCCGTCTGCCACGTATGCGGCTATTCTGAATGCGCGTAAAATTTTTCGTCCGTTTCGCTCAGATTACTTGACAAGTGGCCATGCACTATGGCATATATGTCAAGTTAAACTGACTACTTGATTTGGGGTTGTAGCTCAGTTGGTTAGAGTGCCAGCCTGTCACGCTGGAAGTCGCGGGTTCGAGCCCCGTCAACCCCGCCATTATAACAAAAAAGGTGCCCGCATATGCCGGCACCTTTTTTTGTTTCTGCAGGATAGTTTCTTTCACTGACTTGCTGAAGCCCTCGTAACTGCTGATGCAGTGGCTTCAGCAAATTCGGCAATCGCTTTCCCGTTTTTTTTCATGTCAAATATAACGTTTCGAGTTGCAAGCGGAATGTCCGACCGCTCCATGGCGATTGAAAAAAAACGTCCAAACGGCCGCAAATCGAGGGCTCCCAACGGAGATGTGCTCGCATACACAGTGACATTTTCAAAACCAAAAGGCTTGGCTACTTCCAGATCAAAGTGATCTTCCCGCGAGGGTATTTCATATACGACTCCACCGCTGAAGTAGCTACTATTTCGCACATGATTCGGCAGCAGCTGCAGTAACGATCCATCGGCCTGCTTGTAGACCACATTGGCATAAAACGGCTTATTTGCCTTCACAAATATTTTCATGATTTCACCCTGCATATATACATCTTTATCCATCCAGACGGAAATACCGAGCGGATAGGAGGGATCATTTGTTGGCGAGCCATTTTTTTTTGCTTTCTTCGCAATAACCCTCTCATCCGGAATTATTTCCAACTTGAGCTTCACCCGGTAGCAATCGCGAGAGTTCTTGTCCTTGTACCATTCATCCTTAAGATCTTGAAGTACATTGACCTGCGCTTCATCGTAAGCGGCTAGCAGATCAGCGGATAAAGCCACATCACTTACGCCAAGATCTGACTGAATATATGTGTGTGTTTTGCTGGCAGCATTGCGCTTGGCATCTGTCAACGCACTTTGTTCAATATCGCTCACAGAAACGCCATTGCCTATACAAGCGCTCCCTTCACTTTCAGTTATCATTGACTGCCCTGCATGTGCAGTGAATGATATTAAACTGGCCAAAGCAAAGAAAGCTCCAAATTGTTTCATTGCAAAGCCTCCAAAACGCCACACCAAAAGGATTAATTTTTTACTACCGAAATAGTACCACGACTTATAGCACGCGCAAGTCTGAATCCAAGGTTGAAACTACGATCATCGGAAAGAATTCTGAAACGATCAGAAGTGCGGACGAACTTCAGAGAACTCCCCCAACTGCCACCTCTAATAACACGATACGTGCCATTTGCAGGTCCTTCAGGATTGTTAAGCGAACCAATGCTGTAATATTCCTTATCGTACCAGTCGTTCACCCATTCCCATACATTGCCACTCATATCATAAATTCCAAGTCCATTCGGAGATTTCTGCCCGACGGGATGGAATTTTGCTGAACTATTGCTATTGGCCCAGGCAAAATTGTCTCCAACATCACCTCCGCTGAATTTTTCCCTTTTGCCACCACTCCGGGCGGCATATTCCCATTCAGCTTCTGTGGGAAGCCGATATGATGTGCCGGACAAGCCATTAAGTCGTTGAATAAATTCCTGCACCTCAGTAAAACTGACGTCACTCACCGGACACGTTTCGCAACTGCTGATGGGAGGAGTCGCCATAACCTTGCGCCATTGACTTTGAGTAACTTCAAAAGCCCCTATGGCATAATCGCTAATACAGACATCGTGCACCGGCCTCTCATCACTTTCCCCATCTCCAAAAATGTCACCCATTTGAAAACAGCCACCTGGTACATTCACAAACTCCATACCGGTAACCGGCTCTAGAAAGTGAGATTGTGCGAATTCCCTGACAGCAGGCAGCGATATCATTTTAGTTGATAAAGAGGCTTCGGAGACGACCGTTGCCGGTGGCTCAGTGAAATAGAAGTCTCCTCCCATATTTGATACCATCAGCGGATTCTGTTTATATCCCGACTTTTCCTGAACAGCAATCAGAGTCCGGTCAAAGATCTGATTAAGGGTAATTCCGGGTACTTCAATCAGCTTAACCAACTCCGTCGTATACAAACCATTCCCGCCATCACCGTCGGCAGCTGTTTTGCCGGGAACGGTAGCATAGGCAATAAACATATCATTCGGGGCATCCATTCTGGCTAAACCGAAACTTGATCGGGGAAAAGAGCGGATAAAGGGATTATCGCGACAGGCATCCAGAATAACGATATTGACGTCATTTCTTGCCTGCTCCATTTTATCAAGTACCTGCCTGACGTCTACAGAATTGGAACACACCGCTTTCTCGTCTGTAATCTCAGCATCTACCGGAATGAGATAATTAACATTATTTACCTGCATCCCATGTCCGGCATAATAAAACAGGCCGACGCCACCATTTTTAAGTTTAGTCGCGAAGCCATCAATACTCTTGCTCATCTCGCCAAAACTGAGATTAGTCTCTTCTTCAACCTCAAAACCAAGACGGCGAAGAGCATCGGCCATAATTCGGGCGTCGTTGGTAGGATTTTTCAATGGAGAAGATCGGTAGCTGCTATTACCAATGACCAACGCAATTTTTTTCAGATTATTTCGTTTTTTTTCTGATATCACCAGTCCGCGATCTTCGTTTTCAGCTAGAGCAGTTTTTCTTAAATCCTTAGACGCCGCACAGGCATATGGATACGGCATAAAAAAGCAAAAACATGCAATTGTTGCAAAGGTTAAAGTAAAAATACGCATAAATGTTTCCTGATATAATTCAAAATATAGTCTGGTGCTTAGCCTTCTTCACTATTCAGCCTTTTAATTTTTTCAACCAATGTCGTTCGATTTAACCCCAGCAGAGCAGCGGCTTTAGCCTTGATGCCTCCGGCGGATTTGAGTGCCTGTACGATGAGAGATTGTTCGATTTCGGAAATCGTATCCGCCAAATTCATTCCGCCACTTGGCATTTTGATACAAAGTGCGTCTCCATCCGGTTGTTCACCCAGAATTTTTGCCGGGACATCATCAAGAGAGATAACCGCAGCATCCGTCAAAGCAATCATTCTTTCAATCAGGTTTTCCAGCTCGCGAACGTTGCCGGGCCAGGAATACTTCTCCAATGCTTCAAGCGCCTGTTTGCTGATCGTGCAGGGTTGACGCCCCATCAAACGGCACTGTTTCTCCAGAAAAAACGCCGTCAGGTACATAATGTCCTGCTGCCGCTCACGCAGGGGGGGAAGATGGAGAGGGATAACATTTAATCGATAATAGAGATCTTCTCGAAACGTTCCATGCTTCACCATCTCTTCAAGATCCGCATTAGTTGCTGAAATGACCCTGACATGAAGCTTGACCGGCTTATTGGAACCGACTCGTTCGACCTCCTGCTCCTGCAGCACCCGCAGCAGCTTTGCCTGCAGATGAAGAGGTAATGTGCCGATTTCATCAAGAAAAATTGTGCCATGATTGGCGGCTTCGAACTTGCCAGGTTTATCTTTGATCGCTCCGGTAAAGGCACCACGGACGTGGCCAAACAGCTCGCTTTCCAGCAGCGATTCCGGAATTGCGCTACAGTTTACCGCGACAAAAGGCCGGTCCCGCCGACTACCATTATAGTGCAGCGCCCGGGCTACCAGCTCCTTGCCGGTACCCGATTCACCACTGACAAGGACTGTCGAGTCCGTTTTCACAATTCGGCTCATCCGCTCGAACACATGATTCATTGCCGGTGAGCTGCCGATAATCTTACTGAATTCAAAACGACCCTGGAGCTGCTTGCGCAGATAGGTATTTTCAGAAAGCAGTTTCTGTTTTTCCAAAGCTTTTGAAACGACGATTTTCAATTCATCAAAATCTATCGGCTTGGTAATATAATCAAAGGCGCCCTCTTTCATGGCGCGAACAGCTGTCTGGGCAGACGCGTGCCCGGTTACCACAATAACCTCAGTAGCGGGTGCGATCTTGCGCACTTCCAGCAAAATATCAAAACCGCTTTTATCCGGAAGAAACAGATCCGAAACGATAACCTGATACTGCTCTTGGTCAATCAGGCTTAAAGCACTCTCACCGGTCGCAGCGGAGGTAATGTCATATCCGACCGACCGCAACAACATGGAGAGTGCTTCACGGCCGGAGTCGTCATCATCAACTACCAGGATTTTTATTACCTCATCCATGAGAGCCCCGGGCTGTCAATTATTCCGTAACGACTTGTATTGATTCAAATAGAACAGACAGAAGAGTTTCCAACTCACCGGAAGAAAGAACCAACGGTGGAAATATGACGATGGTATTTCCTAACGGACGGGAGAAAACCCCCCGGTTCCGTGCTTCTTGACAAACCCTGATGCCGATTTTGTTTTCCCACGGATACGGTGCACCGGTGTCCCTGTTTTCAACCAGTTCGATACCGGCTGCCAAACCGCACTGGCGCACGTCACCAACGTGGGCCAGAGACTTGAACCTGTCAAGACCCTGTTGCAACTGCGCTATTTTAGGCTGCAGTTCTGCCAGCAGATTATCCTGTTCGAACAACTGGAGACTTTTCAGAGCAACGGCACAGGCCAACGGGTTTCCGGTAAAAGTATGGCCGTGAAAAAATGTCTTCAATTCGGAATATGATCCTAAAAATGCCGAATATACCTTTTCGCCGGTCACTGTAGCCGCAAGTGGCAGATATCCTGCGGCAATTCCTTTGGAAATAGCCATAATATCCGGGATAACACTCTCCTGCTGACAGGCGAACATTGTGCCGGTTCTGCCGAATCCGGTTGCAACTTCGTCGGTAATCATCAAAATATCATACCGGTTGCACAGCTCTCTGACACGCCGTAAAAAACCGGGGGGCTGAACTATCATGCCACCTGCCCCCTGCAGCAGCGGTTCAATAACCAGCCCCGCCAGCTGACCGGCATTTTGGATCATCAGGTCCTCAAGAGCATCAGCACACGCCAGGTTACAGGTGGCAACTGTGCATCCCAGTTCACAGCGGTAGCAGTATGGCGGTGGTGCCTGTACCGTCTCGAACATAAGAGGCTTGAAGGTCGCATGATAAATACCGATCCCGCCGACGCTCACCGCGCCAAGCGTATCACCATGATAGGCATGCCTGAATGTTATGAAGCGGCTCCGTTCAGGATGACCCGTGTGAACCTGATACTGGTAGGCCATTTTTACCGCAACTTCCATGGCGGTAGAACCGTTATCAGAGTAGAAAAAACGGTCCAGACCGGCCGGAGTCACTTCAGCCAGCCGTGCCGCCAGAATAATACTTTGTTCGCTGGCCAGACCAAGCAGGGTAGAATGTTCAAGACGGTCAACCTGGCTCTTCAAGGCGTCGTTCAACTCTTTGCGACAGTGGCCATGAACATTTGTCCACATGGAGGCAACGCCATCAAGATAGCGTTTGCCTTCCGTATCAATAAGCCAGCACCCTTCCCCTCTTTCAATGATTATCTGTTCATCACGTTCCCAGTCCTGCATCTGCGTAAACGGATGCCATACATGACGCTTATCCCAGAGGCGTAATTGTTCGGCAGTTATGGCGTTTGCTTCCGGCATTATAAAGTTCCTCAACAACAATTAATATGATGTATCGTCATAAAAAAGGCCCGCCAGAGCATGTCCAGTGGGCCTCATTTCAACAGATACCACGCCGACTAGGCAAGCCTGTTGGCATAGAGTGGAAAGTTCTTCATCATAGTATTAACCTGAATTTTTATCGCTGCCAATTTTTCATCATCATCAATATGAGCAACTGCATCAGCAATATAACCGGCAACCTGCTCCATGTCAGCTTCTTTAAGCCCGTGCGATGTACAGGCCGGAGTACCGATTCGAATGCCCGAGGTAACAAACGGAGAACGGGTTTCAAATGGTACGGTATTTTTGTTAACCGTTATGCCGGCTTTGTCCAGAGCCTGCTCGGCAGCTTTACCGGTTATTTCGGAACCGGAAAAGTTAACCAGCATGAGATGGTTGTCAGTCCCGCCGCTTGTAAGCTTGAAGCCGCGTTTTACCAGTGCTTCTGCAAGAGCCTTGGCATTCTTGACGATCTGCTGCTGATACACCTTGAATTCAGGCTGCAACGCTTCTTTGAATGCAACCGCTTTGGCAGCAATAACATGCATCAGTGGTCCGCCCTGAATGCCGGGGAATATCTGTGAATTGACCGCTTTGGCAAACTCTTCACGGCAAAGTATCATACCACCGCGTGGTCCCCGCAGCGTTTTATGCGTCGTAGTGGTAACAAATTCGGCGTACGGAACCGGGCTCGGATGAACGCCGGCAGCAACCAGACCGGCAATATGCGCCATATCAACCATAACCAATGCGCCGACTTTATCAGCAATAGCACGGAATGCGGGGAAATCAAGGGTTCGGGGATACGCACTGGCACCAACAACAATCATTTTCGGCTTATGCTCGATGGCAAGTCGCTCAACTTCTGCGTAATCAATAGTTTCAGTTTCCGGAGTAACACCGTAGGGCACTATGTTAAAAAAACGGCCTGAGAAATTAACCGGACTGCCATGGGTGAGGTGGCCGCCATGCGACAGATTCATACCGAGAATTGTATCTCCCGGCTGGCACGCTGCAAAATAAACCGCCATATTTGCTTGCGACCCTGAGTGTGGCTGGACGTTGGCATGTTCGGCGCCAAAAAGCTCCTTGGCCCGGTCAATGGCCAGCTGCTCAACCACATCAACGTGCTCGCAACCACCATAGTAACGCTTTCCGGGATACCCCTCGGCATACTTGTTGGTCATTATTGAACCTTGAGCTTCCATAACCGCTTCTGAAACAAAGTTCTCAGATGCAATTAATTCAAGATTATACTCCTGACGCTCGGTTTCATGGCAAATGGCTTCAGCAACCTGGGGGTCGAATTGGGAAAGGACTGACATGACTTCTCCTTGTGAATATGTGTTCATAACGTAAAAAGTGTTACATAAGAAACGGGACACATGCCGTGGCAGGTCCCGTGTAGTACCGCAGTATAGGCCGTCAGCTTTGCATGGAAATCTCGATACGCACGTTCAATTGAGTAGATCACAGGCCAGCACAATAAAATTGTCGCTAGGAATACTTCTTTTCAAGCGCCGTAATTTTGTCGAGGCGCGCCTGATGGCGACCTCCTTCAAATGTTGCATCGAGCCAGGCACCGACAAGATCGCAGGCTTTTTGTTCATCAAGCACACGACCTCCCAGCACCAGAACATTGGCATTATTGTGTTCTTTCGCCATGCGGGCCATAAAAACATCCGTAACCAGCGCGGCCCGTATTCCGGGAACCTTGTTAGCGGCGATAGACATCCCGATACCGGTTCCACAGATAAGAATACCCAATTCCGCATCACCGGCAATAACCGCTTCGGCAACTTTCTGACCAAAATCAGGGTAATCAACTGATGCATCGCTGTTGGTTCCGGCATCCGTCACAGTAAAACCTCTCCGCTTCAAGTAGCTTTCCAGCGCAGTCTTGTGAGCTAATCCGCCATGGTCGCTTCCGATAATGATCATTGTATCGCCCCGCCTACAGTTTTTTAAAGAGCAGAGTTGCGTTCGTTCCGCCAAAACCGAAATTATTGCTCATTGTATATTCAAGTTTGGCCTCACGGGCACTGTTCGGAACGTAATCGAGATCACACTCTGGGTCCGGATCCTTATAGTTGATTGTTGGAGGCACAACGCCCTTTTCCATAGCCAGCAGAGTGTACACCGCTTCAATGCCACCGGCGGCACCAAGGAGGTGTCCAGTCATTGATTTTGTAGAAGAAACCAGTACTTTCTTGGCATGGTCACCAAAAATGCTCTTGATCGCCATGGACTCGTACACATCGCCAATCGGGGTTGATGTGCCATGTGCATTAATGTAGGAGACCTGCTCCGGAGCAACTCCGGCATTTTTGAGAGCCATTTTCATAGCCCGCGCTCCCCCTTCACCACCCGGCGCCGGAGCGGTAAGGTGAAATGCATCGCCAGTCAAGCCATAGCCGACAACTTCAGCGTAAATCTTGGCGCCGCGAGCCTTGGCACTTTCATACTCTTCGAGAACAACAATACCGGCGCCTTCACCCATGACAAAACCATCACGGTTTTTGTCAAATGGGCGGGATGCGGTTGCAGGATCATCGTTTCTTTCGGATAGAGCTTTCATGGCTGCAAAGCCGCCAATTCCAAGTGGGGTGATGACCGACTCAGTTCCGCCGGCAATCATGGCATCAGCATCACCGCGTTTGATAATATGATAGGCATCGCCAATTGAATGGGTACTGGTTGCACACGCTGAAACGGAAGATATATTTGGGCCCTTGGCTCCGTACTTGATGGAAATATGTCCGGGAGCAAGGTTAATAATCAGCATTGGAATAAAAAACGGCGATATTTTCTTGGGGCCGCTTTCACTTAAAATCGTATGGTACTTTTCAATAGTCGGCAGACCGCCGAGTCCAGCTCCTACGAGAACTCCGACCCGTTCAGCATTTTCTTCGTTGATGACCAGCCCTGAGTCTTCCATTGCGTAATGAGCTGCTGCGAGGGCATACTGAATAAAAAGATCCATTTTTTTGATCTCTTTTTTATCAATATACTTTTCAGCAACAAAATCAGGAACCTCACCGGCAATTTTGACCGGCATATCGCTCGTATCAAAACGGGTAATCAGGCCAATGCCGGACGTTCCCGCAGTAAGTGCATCCCAGTTTTTGGCATTTCCGCATCCAAGTGGTGAAACAGCTCCAACACCGGTAACTACGACTCTTCTCATGATATAAACTCCATATTCGATGGCTTCTGGTATGGCAGAATAAAAAAGAGAGGGGCCTAACGCCCCTCCCCTGTTACAAATTTCAGCTGTGCTCGGTGATGTATTCGATGGCGTCGTTCACAGTCTGGATCTTTTCAGCATCTTCATCAGGGATTTCGATATCAAACTCTTCTTCAAGAGCCATAACCAGTTCAACGGTGTCAAGAGAATCGGCACCAAGATCATCCATAAAAGAAGATTCTGTCAATACTTGTGATTCCTCTACACCCAGCTGTTCAGCAACAATTTCTTTAACCCGCTTTGCGATATCAGACATTTTCCACCTCCGTGTGATTTTAAACCTTTGCAGGTTTCGTATATAAAGCCTGTGATTTATTAAGCATGAAATCCTTAAATGTCAATCGATATTTTACCGTAATTGCCTCTGGACTCCCGGCACACGGCATTCGACAGACCATAACCCTACATGTACATCCCGCCATTTACCGACAGGACATGACCGGTAATGTATCCGGCTGCTTCAGAAGCCAGGAAAACAACCGCATTGGCGATATCATCGGCACTGCCCAGCCGCTCGAGAGGAATCTGGGCCGTCAGCTCGGCGCGAACCTTATCAGAAAGTGCATCTGTCATTGCAGTCGCGATAAAACCTGGGGCCACGGCATTTACGGTAATGCTCCGCTTGGCCATTTCCCGCGCATTTGACTTGGTAAGTCCGATCAGCCCCGCCTTACTGGCACAGTAGTTGGCCTGACCGGCATTGCCCATCTGACCGACAACTGAAGCAATATTGATAATTCGGCCGTAGCGCTGCTTGCTCATGACCTTGAAAGCGGCACGGGTACAGAGGAAAGCACCTTTCAGATTGACGCTCAGGACAGCATCCCAATCTTCATCCTTCATGCGCATCAACAGTCCGTCACGGGTAATACCGGCATTGTTGACCAGAATATCGACCCTTCCGAATGCCTCGGTCGCCGCGTCAATCATGCGTTCCACGTCCGCCGAAACGGTTACGTTACCAACCACCGCCAGCGCCTTGCCTCCGGCAGCCTGCAGTTCGGCAACCACTGCCTCGGTAGACGCCTGATCCATATCAACTGCCACAATAGTGGCACCCTGAGCAGCGAGAGCCAACGCAATACTTCTGCCGATTCCGCGTGATGCTCCCGTAATTACCGCAACTTTATTCTTGGCCATGATGACTCCTTTCGTAATAACGACTCGTTAACGAATCACTAACTCGCTTTATCAGCAACGCGCATTGTCGATTCCGGTAAAGTAGGTCACTTTCGATCTGATACTTTCGTCGGATGAATATGCCAGAATTGCCGCGATCTGGGCCATGGCTTCTATGACCAGCACGCCCGGCATAACCGGATGCCCCGGAAAATGACCCGGGAAGAATGGTTCGTTGATGCTGACATTCTTGATGCCGACAATACTCTTGCCGATCTCTATTTCCAGAATCTTATCAACCATCAGAAACGGAAACCGATGGGGCAGTATTTTCATAATTTCGTTTATATCAAGCATTGCTGTTCCCCTTGTGAAATTTTTTACAGTCCATATGGCAGCATCAGGGTGTCAGTAGTTTTAATGAGGTCACATCTTCCACATTAGCAGTTGCCACCTCTTTGGTGATGCGCTTTACCAAACCTGATAATACCTTGCCGGGACCGATTTCAATAAATCTGTCTACCCCAAGAGACGCCATGGCAAGAACTGATTGCTCCCACAGCACCGGCGAGCAAACCTGAGAAACCAGCAGCGGCTTCACCCGTTCCTTCACACTATTCGGTGCAGCATCCACATTGGCGACAACCGGAACAGTCATATCAAAAACCGTAATCGCATCCAATACCGCAGCCAAACGGTCTGCGGCAGGTTTCATCAATGCACAATGGAACGGCGCGCTGACCGGCAGCAACATTGCCTTTCTGAAACCACGTGCCTTGGCAATTTCAATTGCCCGGGTGATCGCACCGACTGATCCGGCAATAACAATCTGGCCCGGGGAGTTGAAGTTAGCTGGAGAGACAACTTCTCCCTGTGCTGCTTCAGAACAGATCTCTTCAAGCAGATCACTCTCTATACTAAGCATGGCCGCCATTGTTCCGGTTCCAACAGGAACCGCATCCTGCATAAACGTACCGCGGGCCCGCACCGTTTTGACCGCATCAGCAAACGAAAACGCTCCCGAGCATACCAGAGCAGAAAACTCACCAAGTGAATGGCCGGCCACATATTCGGCTTTCAGACCGGTTTCCTGTTCAACAACTTTCAATACCGCAATACTGGTCGCCAGAATAGCTGGCTGAGTATTGGCTGTCAGCTTCAGATCGTCGTTACTTCCGGCAAAGCAAAGCTCGGACAATTTGAAACCAAGAGCATCATCAGCTTCTTCAAAAATGCGCTGTGCAACCGGAAACGTTTCGGCCAGTTCTTTCCCCATTCCGGAATACTGTGAGCCCTGGCCGGGAAAAATAAATGCTGTTTTTGACATTTCGAAACCCTTTATCTCTTGAGTAATGTGAGTCTACCACTCTACAAGCGCGGATCCATAGGCAAAGCCACCACCAAACGCAACCAGCAGCGCTTTGTCGCCGGACTTGAGCACCCCTTGGCGATTTGCTTCATCAAGCGCTATAGGAATAGATGCAGAAGAGGTATTGCCATACTGCTGAAGGTTGGTGAACAACCGGTCCGGATCAATGCCAAGTCGTTTTGCCGTTGTATCAATTATGCGACGGTTGGCTTGATGGGGTATTAACAGCGCAATATCGGCCTGGGTCAGCTTGTTGGCATCAAGGGCCGCGACCGCAGCCTCTTCCATTGAGCGGACCGCATGCTTGTACACTTCATTGCCTTCCATCGCGATATATATCAGCCGCTCATCGAACGTCCGCGGGTCTGTCGCCGGATTCCTGCTGCCGCTCCCCGGCTGGTACAGGAGGTTCCAGAATTTGCCATTACTGAAGGTATGTGTCGAAAGGAGTGAATGGCCACCATCGGAAGCTTCCAGAACCACTGCACCGGCACCGTCACCGAACAGGACACAGGTATTGCGGTCCTGCCAATCAACAATGCGTGTCAATGTTTCGGAGCCAATAACAAGGATCTTCCGGGCAGCCCCCGAACGCAGGTATTTTTCGGCTACGGAGAGTCCAAAGATAAAACCGGAGCAGGCTGCGGATAGATCAAAAGCCGTCGCATTCGTTGCGCCAAGGAGATCCTGGACGATGCACGCGGTTGAGGGAAAGGGGAAATCCGGGGTGACTGTACTCAGTATGATAAAATCAAGCTCGTCCGCCTGAACCCCGGCCATTGCCAGGGCATGATGACCGGCTTCGGCGGCAAACGTGGATGTATATTCACCTTCGACCGCGATTCGGCGCTCTTTTATTCCAGTTCTCGTCGTAATCCATTCATCACTGGTATCAACCATCTGTTCGAGATCAGCATTGGTGAGAATTTTCCCGGGCAAAGAAGAACCGGTTCCAGTAATTCTGACGTTCACTATTGAATCTCCATTACTCTGCGGAAGTGGGGGGCAGGTTGTCAGTTCGTATTGAGACCAAAGCGTTTTCGGATAATTTTTCAGCAACGTGCTCTGACACGCCGCTTTTTGCATATTCATGGGCAAAACGGATGGCATTTTTGATCGCCTTGACGTTGGAACCGCCGTGACAGATCATGCCAACACCATTGATGCCGAGCAGAGGTGCACCGCCATATTCGGCATAGTCAACAATCTTCTTGAAACGGCCAAAAGCACCGCGCACAAAGAGATAGCCGATTTTCGAGACCCAGCTTTTGACGATCTCTCTTTTCAGCATTCTACCGGCGGCATCCGCCAATCCCTCGGAAAGCTTGAGGACAATATTTCCGACAAAGCCGTCACAGACAACAACGTCAACTGCGCCGTCAAAAATATCCCGACCTTCAATATACCCGCAATAATCCAGAGAGGTTTTTCGCAGGATGCCGTTTGTCTCCCTGGTCAACTCGTTCCCTTTTGAATCCTCTTCCCCATTGGAAAGCAGACCAACCTTTGGCGAGGAGATACCCATGGCGTACCGGGCATACACTTCACCCATAATGGCAAACTGAACGAGATGCAGCGGCTTGCAATCCACATTGCCACCCACATCCAGGACCAGCGTCTGCCCTTTAAGGGTGGGAAAAAGCTGCGCGATTGCAGGACGTTCGATCCCTTCAATACGTTTAAGAACAAACATTCCGGATGCCATGGTAGCACCGGAGTTCCCGGCGCTTACCGCTGCACACGCCTTGCCGTCCTTAACGAGATCAAACGCGCGGCGTACCGACGAATCGCGCTTCTTTCGGACCGCATCGGAAGCTGAATCATGCATACCGACAATTTCACTGGCGTGAAAAATATCGATATCCAGACCACCGACCGAATGTTTTGCAAGCTCGGCCTCCAAACGCACACGATCACCAACCAGCGTTACAGACAGCCCGAATTCACGACACGCTGCAACAGCACCTTCAACTTCAACAACAGGTGCGTTGTCACCGCCCATTGCATCGACGGCGACTCTCATCTGCTTCAAAAGCGACACGAAGTCAGCTCTCTAGGCTTGTGCTGAAGAAATGTCGATAACCTCTTTACCTTTGTACGTTCCGCAGGTAGGGCAGGCACGGTGAGGAAGCTTTGCTGCTTTGCACTGAGGGCAGACAGACAGAGACGGGGTAGTCAGGAAGTCATGGGCCCTTCTCATATTCTTACGTGATTTGGATGTCTTTTTCTTGGGTACCGCCATGGTGTTTCTCCTTTTTCTGGTGCTGCGCGTTGCCGCGTCACCGTTCTATTTTCTGTTAACTACAAAATCCTTCAGCGCATTAAACGCAAGGCTTACCGGCTCTTTGCCGCATGAGCAGCTGGAGGTGTTCAAATCAATGCCGCATTCATGGCACAGCCCTTTGCAGGCTTCACTGCAGAGCGGTTTCAATGGAACTTCCATTGCAATCTGTTCTTCAATTTCGTGGGTCAAATCTATTTCGTCACCGGAGTACGCAGAAGAGAGCAGGTCCATTTCACCTAGTTCAAGCTCATCTTCACTTGAAACGGGAACTGCGGTCTCTTTCCGGAAAAAAATTGTAAAATTTGTGTCAATAAAAGAAGTATAATCAGCAAGGCACCGGGAGCAAGACAGAGCCAACGGAACTGACACTCTCCCGACCACCCGTATATTTTCGTATTCACGAGTGACCGTTACATCACCCTCAATTCTGCCGGAAAAACTGCAGCTATTCTCGTCCTGCATCCCCGCCAAAAGAGGAAAAGTGTCAACAGGCTCGTCGATATGGAGCGCAACGGGGACATCTTTAATGTGGTCTACAACTATTTTCACACGCACCGTCCGCACATCAGGGCAATCTAAATTTAAAGCAAGTCAGTATAGAGAATATGGCTAATTTGTCAAGACATTTGCTAATACCTTGAATTACACCTGCCATAACATTCCATCTGATTCCGAATATGCCCCGCGACTCCCTCACCTATCATATCCCAGGTAAACCGCCACCCCCAGTTACCGAATGCAGTACCGGGAACATTCATACGCGCTTCACTTCCCAGCTGCAGCACGTCCTGAAACGGAATAACAGCCGTATTCGAGACAGACATAAACACCATGCGGAGAATGCATTCAACGGCGTCTTTGCCATTACTGCCGACATACTGGTTGACTCGACTGCGCTGCCCCTCCGAAAGTGAATCATACCATCCGGCGGTCGTGTCATTATCATGGGTTCCGGTATAGACCACGGAGTTATTCTGGTAATTATGCGGCAGGTAAGAATTTGACGGCCCGGAATCAAAGGCAAATTGCACAATTCTCATGCCGGGAAATTCATAGCGATCACGCAAGTCAACCACTTCATTTGTTATAATTCCCAGATCCTCGGCAATAACCGGCATTGCCCCAAGAGCCGCAAAGAGCGTGTCGAACAAATCTGTTCCGGGAGCTTTGACCCAGGAACCATGGATGGCCGTTTTTTCCTTTACCGGCACATGCCAGGCAGCTTCAAAGCCCCTGAAATGATCAACGCGAATGATGTCATAAAGAGCAAGCAGGGCCTGAAACCGCTCTACCCACCACGCATATTTCTGGCGCTTCATCATGTCCCAGTCATACAAGGGATTGCCCCATAACTGCCCGGTCGCACTGAAGTAATCGGGCGGCACACCGGCAACAACCGTCGGTTTTCCCTTCGCATCAAGAAGAAACAACTCACGATGACTCCACACATCGGCAGAATCGTAGCCGACAAAAATAGGAATATCGCCAATTATCGCAATCCCCCTGGTGGCGGCATAGGAGCGCAATTCCTGCCACTGCCTGAAAAACTGCCATTGAATGTATTTATAAATGCCGATCTCAGGACCGAGTTCAACGGAAGCCTTTTCATACTTTTCCGGCGTCAGCAGAGCAAAACCGGCCGGCCACTTATCCCAGGAACGCCCCTTGTAGCGATCTTTCAGCGCCATAAAAAGGGCATATTTATGCAGCCAGGGGGTTGTATTGCAAAAGTGCCAGAATTCATGTTTGCACTGCGCTCCGTCGTCCGCCAGAAATTTAACTGCGGCGGTACGGAGTAATGCCATCTTTACTGTTGATACCGCATCAAAATCAACGCTGGATGCATTCGGGTTATCTTTGCAGTGCACCTTCGGCAGATCATCGTCATGAGTAATCCGGTCAAGATCAATCAGGAGCGGATTTCCGGCAAAAGCCGAATAAGCCGAATACGGGGAGTTGCCACACGCCGGCGGCGAGAGAGGCAGTACCTGCCAGTACGACATCCCCATGTCAGCAAGTAAATCCACAAAAAGACGGGCGTCAACGCCTAGCGTACCAATCCCTTCAGGTCCCGGTAATGAGGTAGGATGCAACAAAACACCGCAACTACGCTTGTTCAACATCTCGCCCCTCCTGACAATCAAAATGATTAATTACCAATTTTAAGCCAGCTCTACGACAGCCCGCCGGAAAGTGCCAAACCTTCCAGCAGCCCGAAATCGCTGACTTTCAACCGTTTGAAACCGAACGTGTTCATGACGGACGAAATGATTATGAGCCCTGCGACAATCAGATCTTCCCGACCCTTTTCAAGACCTTTGACTGACAACCGTTCCCGGGGAGTCAGCAATGACAGACGCTGAAATATTTCGACAATATCTGACCCAGAAACAGTGAAATTATTAACCTTCCGGTAATCGTACTCCGTCATCTCAAGCTTGATCGCGGCAATGGTTGTTGCAGTACCGGCGGTGCCGACCAGCTCAAAATCTCCCGTCAGAGAAATTCCGGCAGCACTCAGATCTTTTTCCAGCAGATCGATGACGGATTGAACACGTTCCGCCATTTCATCCTTTGTACGAAAACCTTCAGTCAACCGGACAACCCCGATCGGCATGCTTTTAATAAATACAGGTGAACCATGTACGGAAACGGTAAACTCGGTACTCCCGCCACCCACATCAAGCACAACCAGCATATCAGAAGGTGAATCCAGTGCGGACAAAACCCCGTCAAGAGTCAGACGTGCTTCCTCATTGCCATCAATAACCACTAGCTTGATGCCGGTACGACGTTCAACTTCCTCAACAAACAGACAGCCGTTGACCGCATCCCGCACCGCACTTGTCGCAGAAGCCCTGACAGTCTTAACTCCATGCGCCGAGATAATTTCAGAAAACCTCTGCAGACAGGCCAAACCGCGTTCCCATGCATCAGCGGAAAGGCCGAACTCATCGGTAAAGCCGCCTCCAAGCCGTACAATCTCCCGTTCCACATGTACCGTACGTATGCCCGCCGGTAACCGCTCGGCAATGAGCAATCGGGCAGTATTTGTTCCAAAATCAATCGCGGCACAATAATCGTTCATTGCAATAACCTTCGTTTATTGATTTGTGACTCTGACATCGTAAATACAATCAGGAACGGGCGATTTGATTCGCACCAAGTGATCATGTAACGGGCTTGAATTGAAATGATACATCCGGAGGAGATTAATCTTCGAAAGGTCAAAAATACGTATTTAAATAAAGTCCTATCACAAAAAAAACAGATACATCTTGTCGCATGACAATGAGGCCTAACGGCCCCACATCATTGGCAAGAAACAATAACTGACAGACACGATACGCACGACAACATCAGCAGTTGAAAACTGCTCGGCGCCCTCTGCTCAAAAACTCGTAACCGATTCTACTAAGTGCATAACATGACTGACGACTCAGGCTGTTAGCACGCCGAACCAGTTATCCGAGCACCATTTCCTTCAGTTCCTTGCCGACTTTGAAGAATGGCAATTTCTTTGGACTGACCTTGATCGGCTCACCTGTTTTAGGATTTCGGCCGGTATAGGTCCCATACTCTTTAATTATGAAACTGCCGAGGCCACGAATTTCGATACGATCACCCTGTATCATTGCTTCACTCATGGAAGCAAAAATCAGATTTACAATCTCTTCCGCCTTCTTGATCGGCAAATCCTTATTCACGGCCAACTGTTCGATAAGCTCTGATTTATTCATGACCCCTCCGCAATCGTAGCCTTAACGACTAGTAATATTACAATTGACTACCTTAATGGCAGGATTTATTCAAGTATTTTTTAAAAATGACAGCGGCGTCATCCTGACGGCCGACTCCTTGAAGAATAATATACAGTTTTTCCGCTGCGGTGCGTGCATAGGGTGTCGGCAACAGTTCAACGTACTGGTTGATGGCGCCCTCATGATTTCCGGTCGCCTCAAAAATTTCAGCCCGCAACAGTTGCGCCTGTCCGGTCAGTATATCTTCCGAGATCATCGTATTGATTGTGGCCATAGCATCCTGATAATTGCCGTTGGCGCACAGGACCAATGATAAATTGAGCCAGGCCAATGAATTGGCACTGTTCAGCTGAACCGCAGTGCGAAGATGCTGCTCCGCTTCACGATCATTGCCAAGACGATGCAGCATAGTTCCCTTTTCATAACAATAGATATCCTGAGGCAGGACATCACGGCACTTTTCAAACCCGACCAACGCTTCACTATGGTTATCCTGGCTGGCTGCGATGTACGCCCCGGCAAAATCCTCTCCCAGCGCGGCATAGCGCCTGTACAGATCTCCCGGCAATTGCTGGATAAGCAGCTCATAATATTCATGCTGTGCCAACGAATGATCGGACGCCTCTGAGGCAGGCACGGCACTCTCATCACAGGAGGAACCGGCACACGAGGAGCATGATGCAGCAGCAATCTTTGGAGCGGCGGGACGTTCATCCGGCTGCGCGTACTTCGAAAGCAGCTGATCTGCCTTTGCCCGAACCGTCTGATCCCCGGTGAGAGTCTTTGCCAGCTCAAGGTGATCAATCGCTTTTGCGTTATCGCCACGTGAGTGAGCAAACTCCGCTTCGTGAATGTTGAGTTCGGCAAGCTTGCGGTTTGCACCATCAATCCGCCCGGTAAACTGAGCTTTCAGCTCGCTGTCACTGCCTTCATCGGAAACGAGATCCAAACCATCCTCAAAGCAGGTCCGCGCCTCAAAATAACTTTCCGTCTCCATATATTTGTCGCCCTTTGCCAGCAAATCTGACGGCGACTTTGAAAACAATCGGCTAAAAAAACTCACAATTGCACCTTTCTATAACTTGCGAAGCAAGGTTACGCTTTCAAGATGGTACGTCTGGGGAAACATATCAATTGGAACTGATGTAACTACCTGATACCCGCAACCTGCCAACAACCCGCAATCACGGGCAAGGGTACTTGGATCGCACGAGACATAAATGATTTTTCCGGGCTGCAATCGGACAATGTCCGGTACCGCGTCCCCCGCTCCGGCACGAGGCGGATCAAGCAAAACAACATCAAACCTCTGACCGTCATCAGTAAGACGACGAACACCGGCAAGCACATCATCACAAAAAAATCGAACATTTGCAACATTGTTATATTTTTTGTTACATTCCGCTGCATGAATTGATTCGGCATACCCCTCAATCCCGGTCACGGAAGCAACCTCTGCGGCCAGCGGAAGTGAAAAGTTGCCGTTGCCACAATACAGGTCCAGAAGGTGATCGGCAGAAGTAAACGCCCCAAGCCGCCTGATTACCGACAACATGGCATGATTCTGCTGGAGATGCACCTGCGCAAACCCGCCCGGTGGGTACACCAGTGTAACCGGATTGTGAGCGCAACTCGCCGGATTCATGCCATAGGATATTTCCGAACTGCCCCACAATTTTTCGAGGCGCTGCTGTCCGTCTGCCTTGAGAAAAAGCCCGGTACAGGGACCACATTCTATAGCATTATCAATGAAGTAATCTCTCATTACTGAAGTGATACTTCCGGTTTGATGTACGACAACGACTACGCCACTCTCTCCGGCATCAATACTGAGCTGGGCAACACGTTCAATATACGGATACGACGCAAGAACGGTTCTAAAACAGCCGAGGGTTTCATTAATCACTGTCGCGGCTATCGGGCAGCCATCGATAACATCTTCAACTTGATGTGAAGATTGACGAAAAAAACCGATACACAATTTCCCGGAGCGAACAGCCACCTTGAACTGAAGACGACTCCGATACCCATATTGTTGCAGGGCCGGAACGACATCTTCGACTAGTTCCGCAGGTACACGGGCACCACGCCAGAGGATTTCCGCGAGGATCTTCCGCTTATGCTCAACCTGCACCGGATAGCTGATATGCTGCCAGTTACATCCACCGCAGGAGCCGAATATCGGGCATAACGGATCCGTACGAAGCGAAGAAGGTGATTCAATTTTAGAAATTGACGCGGTACAATAGGATTTTTTCTGCGCCGTTATACGCAGAGAGACTTCGTCGCCGGGGCAGCTGAAAGGAACGAAACAGACTTTGCCATCAATCCGGCAGACGCCATTCCCCCCAAAGGCAAGCTTATCAATTGTTACGACGGGTAATGACACATGATACTCGTAAGCGTGGAATTTCGAGAAGATTTTTTTAACCGTTTCTGATACTCGCTCCGCACAAAACGGGGAACAAACTCGGGGGAAGAAAGATACTCTTTGGCTGTTTCACGAAAGGTGCAGGTCAACTGTTCGCGCACCGTTTCTATATCCGAATCCGGAACCGCCATTTTCTCCAGAACCCGTTCAAAACGGACGGACTCCCCCATTTTTGTCACGGCATCATTGAACTCGGAATCATCTTCAAAATAGTCCCTCAGTAGCGGGATCGTACAACAGGCAAGTACTTTAACATGAAAGTAACCGCCGAAATAGTGGCGGGTCTGATCTAGCAGCGTAATAGAGTGCCCCGAATCCAGGACGATTGTTTCAATTATCACAGGGCCCCCAACAGTTTATGCATTTGCGGGATAACCCGGATATCGGGCAGTCGGGATGCTGCCAACTCCTGAAGATGCAGAATCTGCGTAGCGCTGAGGCCGACCGTTCCATCCGGCTGCGACATCGGTTGCAAAAAAAGTGGCACCCTCTGATCAACCGACGCGACAATATCACATACCCGACCGATCTCATCGTCTGACGTTTCGTCATTCACCACAATTTTCACAGAAACGGCAGCACCATGGGCCGCACGGAGAAATTGTGCATGCACATCCCACAACTGATCCGTACAGCTTGCCGTTGAGGGAAGCTTGATATCCATACTGATATAATCCAGATGCTGTTTTACTTTATTGAGCGCATCAGACAGTGTCCCATTTGTTTCCAGATGAAGCGGCAGGGATTTCCGTAGTTCAATGAACCAGTCAACAAGAATATCCACATGCAGCAACGGTTCTCCGCCGGTGAAGCTGATCGAATGATGCGCCCCGGGCAGTTTGGAACACCAATCGTCAACTATTGCGGATATGGCAGTCAACGACATTGGCTGAGGAATATCCAGCAAAACACCCGAACCGGGTCGTGATTCCAGATGGCCGACAGCGGATTTTTCAAAATTGGTATCGCAGTAGCGGCAATCCAGATTGCAGTCAGTCAGCCGAATAAAAATCTGCCGCCGACCGGCCAGCATTCCTTCGCCTTGAATCGACGAAAATATTTCACTGACATACAACTGACTACTCATAATAGCGGGCAGAGGCGTTGTCGGACTCCCAGACAGTAATTGAATCAACTTTGATGTTGTCGGAATTCAGGCGTTCGGAGATGCGCTGGAAGAGATATTTTGAAATATGCTCCGAGGAGGGGGAAATACCGCTGAATGCCGGATTTTCATTGAGATATTTGTGATCAAGTTCGTTAATTATAGCACTCGCTTCACGCTTCAGAATCTTGAAATCTATACCAAGACCCGCCTTGTCCAACTCGCGGGCGGTAACCGCCACCTCAACTTTCCAGTTGTGGCCATGCAGGTTTTCGCAATCCCCCTGATAATTCATGAGATTGTGAGCAGCAGCAAAACTGGTGCGGATAGTCAGCATATACATTATGGACAACTCCTTTGAGCGGATTTAATTCTTCAGTACTGCCAAACGATACTACACAAAATAAAGGGCAACTACAAGAGTCGCCCTTATATATAGCTGTAAATATATTAAACGGATCAGCTTTGGGAAGCCTCCAACGCCTGTTTGATATCAGCGATGATATCATCCACCCCTTCGATACCGACTGAAAGTCTGATGAAATCTGCCGTCACACCGCTTGCAAACTGTTCTTCTGCGGTTAACTGCTGGTGAGTCGTTGAAGCCGGGTGAATGACCAGCGACTTGGCGTCGCCGATGTTTGCCAGATGCGACAGCAACTTGACATTGTCGATAAATTTCTTGCCGGCTTCGATACCGCCCTTGATGCCGAAACCGATGATGGCCCCCTCCCCC